>JAABUM010004527.1_pt1 | contig 15577 bp, 14 predicted proteins | sample 5559161 | NCBI WGS metagenome assembly JAABUM01 (sample SAMN10711868, study PRJNA513369) | rock metagenome | isolation source: Antarctica rocks | place: Antarctica: Victoria Land, Siegfried Peak nord
CCCGGACGCGCTGATCGCCTTCCTCGAGGGGCTCTAGTTATGCCGACCTGCCGAACGCGGTCACCCTGCACACCAACGGCTCCGCGACGCCAGTCGGCATAACGCGAACGTCGGCATAATCGACGTACACCCTGGCGGGGGCGACACCCAGCGCAGCCAGTGCGTCGCGTTGGGCGGTGAGGTCCTGCTGGTCGGTTGAGCAGCGGGCGTACCCGATGAGAAGCGCCGCCATGGCGCACCTCCAGTGAGTGGCCGGGTCACCGCGGCGCGGCGACTCACGGCACGACCGAAATCGATACCACCACCACACCCCCGAACGAGCCGCTGGCGATAGCGGATCCACATGCGGGACGGGGCGATCGGAGCAGCTCGTACGAGTTCTCCTCGGCGGGAACGACACGTCTGCCTACAGGTCGAGAACCAACGCAAGGGCTTCGTCGACCCGCCGCATCTCATCGATGGTCAGGAAGCCGACCGGCTCGGTGAGGCGGTTGAGATCGACGGTCGCAAGCTGGTCGCACATGACCAAGGTCTGGCGATCAGCGATGGCCACTGGCGGCCGGAAGCTAGGGCGTGTCCCGTGGATCATTTTCCGGTGGGTGTCTGAGCCAGATTCCGAGGCTGGCGACGTCGATGGTGCCTCGGTAGACGAATTCGCGTTTGTCATATCTGGTGGCGACCGAACGGTAGCCCCGTAGCCGGTTGAAGGCCCGTTCGGTGGTGTTGCGGTCCTTGTACTTCACGGTATCGAATTCGGGTGGCCGTCCGCCGTTGGAACCTTTCGACAGGCGACCGTTGACCTGGTTGGACGGTTCCGGGATGGTGGCCTTGATGCCTCTACGATGCAACACCTTTCGGATCCGGAAGCTGGAATAGGCTTTGTCCGCCAACACACGATCCGGGCGAGTCCTGGGCCGGCCACCACGAGGACGGCGGATGTGCACATCGGCCAGCACCGCAGCGAATGCCAAGGCGTCGTGACGTTGCCCCGCCGAGACGACCCGACTGACGGGCCGGCATTGCCCGTCGGCCGCCAAATGAATTTTCGTCGTCACGCCACCGCGGCTGCGGCCCAGACCTTCACGATCTTGCACCACTGCGGAATCGACTGAATTCTTGTCATTCGATAGTGCCCCCTGTGCGACGCAGCGACCGGATCGGGGCCTCCAACGTGACCGAAGCCAACACAGCCGCCGGAATGTCTTTCGGCGGTTCATGTCGGGCACCGGCGGCGTGATGATGCGCCCGAACGACCGTCGCGTCCACCCCCAGAGCCCACTCCCGGCCCTCAGAACTGTCGCAGTCGGTCCGCAAAACCGACAACACCTCACCCCAGGTGCCATCGCCTGACCAGCGACGATGCCGGTTGTACACCGTCTTCCAATTCCCATAGGACTCCGGAAGATCCCGCCACGCCGCACCAGACCTGGTCCGCCACAGCACCCCATCGACCACCAGCCGATGATCCATCCAACGACCACCTCGAACCGGTGTCCGATCCGGCAACAACGGCTCTAACCGAGCCCACTGCTCATCGCTCAAATCATGACGACTATGCACAAATTGAAGTTTGTCGGAGCCGGCCACCAAGATCCGCGGGACACGCCCTAGTACTACAGTCGTAGTTAGGGTTGGTGTCCGCGGGTCCGGTAGTGGCAATGGCGGGCGCGTTGTTGGTGGCAGCGTCGCCAGGTTGATCGGGTGAGTGTGGCGTCCGGGTCCAGGGGATGGATCCAGATCAGTTGGATCAACAGTCGCCGGATTTCTGGGACGGTGAGGGCGATGAGGGTGTCGTTGCCTGATTTCGGGTCCCCTTTTTTGATCGGGTGACGGTCAGGAATGCGTGGGCGAGCATCGAGAGGGTGATGTGTCGGTACCAGCCGGTGTATTGCCGGACCTGGTAGTGATCCAGGCCGGTCTGCCCTTTGGAGGTTTGGAACGTTTCTTCGATGGCCCAACGGGTTCCGGCGACGGTGACCAGTTCGGTCAGGCTGGTGCGGGCCGGTGCGTGGCATAGATAGTAGGCAAGGTCGGTGGGATCGGAAAGGCTCCGCCGGGCCAGCAGCCAGTAACTGGAATCGGGGAAGTTGATGCCGTGGATCGGTGCTCTGGCCCAGTCGTAGAGTCGGTTACCTTTGCTGCCCTTTCCCGCTGACCGGCGCCGCCAGGCTTGCACGGGCAGGGCGGCGATTAACGCATCGGCCCGGAATTCCTGGCCCTCACGGGCCCTGGCGGCGATGACGTGCTGATTGACCGGAACGGCGAGAACGGAGGACAGGCCGAGTTCTTCGATCTTCACGCGGAGCTTGGAGTGCTGTCCGTAGACCTCGTCGCCGGTGACCCAGCGGGCCGGCACACCATTGGCGACGGCACGCTGCAGCATCACCATGGCCTGCTCGGGTTTGGTCGCGAAGTCAACGTCGGCGCCGATCCCGGCGGCGGCGCAACGCGCCCGGTCCTTCGTCCATGCGCTGGGCAGGTACAACTCTCGATCCAGGAACGTCCGCCCGGCCGGGGTGGCGTAGGTCAGGAACACCCCGATCTGGCAGTTCTCGATCCGCCCGGCGGTACCGGAATACTGCCGGGCAACACCCGCGGATCGGGTGCCCTTCTTCAAAAAACCTGTCTCGTCGATGATCAACACACCGTTCGGATCGCCCAACTGCGCCACCACGTACGTCTGCAGGTCATCACGGACCAGATCAGGATCCCAATCGGTGGTCGAGAGCAGCCGCTGCATCCCGTCCGGGGTGGCATCCCCAGCCCGCTCCGACAGCGTCCAAGAGTTCTTCCGTTCCTCACCCGACAGCAACCCCCGCACATACGCCAACGCATGCTCACGAGGCTCCGACCTGGCAAAACGCTGCCCGATCAAGGAATGCAGATCCGCCAACCCGTCCGCCCACTCCTGCACCTGCGCCACACAAAGATCATCACCCATCACCGCAGGATCGGCCCAACAATCAACTCACCTGCGAAGACACGCCGACAACATCAAAATAAACGCGGCTGTAGTACTAGTGCAGCGTCTAAGTCTTGTTTGACCAACTCGACATGGCCAGCAGCCCCGTCGCCGTCGATGCCGCGCAATCGATGACCCTCGTCGGTCGATATCACCTGCAGCTGCATAGCCCTCCTTAACGGTACCTTCAGTGCACAGACTCAAGCACCGCTCTTCAGCTGATTCCAGTGCGCAGTCCGGTAAGCATCGACGCGGCCTTGGTCGAGCAAGCAACCGTTGGCCAGCGGGTTTGCGGCATCGACCCCAACGGTGACTCGGCGCTCGCCGCCGTGCGGCACCCAGGTCCTCAGCTCGCGTCGATGTGCACGGCGGCCCCCGTCCGGGTCGTCGTGCGGCCCCGGTTCGCTGTCACCGTGATGTCCAGATTCGAGCCGGCCACCTGCAGACCGGTGACGGACAGGGCCCCGACGCCGGCCGCTGGACGCACCCGCAAGGTCCCGGCCGGAACGTCCACGTCCAGTCCGAGGTAGGTCTGCAGGATCACCACGGCCGACGCTGCCGACCAGGCCTGCGGACGGCAGGCGGCCGGATACGGGACAGGGACGGGGCTGTCGTGGCGGGAGAATCCGCCGTAGAGCTCCGGAAGGCGCCCACCGAACGCCGCGCCCGCCGCGAGCAGACCGTCCGCCAGTATCATCGCCTCGGAGGCGAAGCCGGCGCGCATCAGCCCGTGGATGGCGATCGCTGTGTCGTGCGGCCACACGGACCCGCAGTGGTAGCTCAGCGGCGAATAGCCACCGCTGTGACTGGACATCGTCCGCAGGCCGTAACCGCTGGACATGCTGGGGTGCACCAGACGCGCGGCGACCGCGGCCGCCTCGGACTCCCAGAGCAGGCCGGTGGCCAGCAGATGCCCCATGTTCGACGCGGGGGCATCGACCTGGCGCTTGCCGCCGTCCAGGGCCAGTACCGGGAAGGCACCGAGATCATCGGTGGCCCAGAACTTCTCTAGAAAATTCTGGCGGAGGTCGGCGGCGAACTCCCGCCACCGGGATGCCCCGGGGCGACCGAAGGCCTCCAGCAGGTCCGCGCCGGACATCGCCGCCTCGTAGGCGTAGCCCTGCACCTCAGCCAGGGCCACCGGACCGACGGCCAGCGTTCCGTCGGCGAACCGCACCGAGTCCCCGGAGTCCTTCCAGCCCTGGTTCGCAAGTCCCCGTCCGGATTTGTCGATGTATTCCAAAAATCCGTCGCCGTCGCTGTCGCCGTATTCGACCATCCACTCCAGCGCCGCCTCCGCCGCCGGCAGCAGAGCACGCACCTCTTGCGGGTCCAATCCCCAGCGCCAGGCATCAGCCAGCAGGCACACCCACAGCGGCGTCGCATCGACCGTCCCGTAGTAGACCGGTGGCAGGAACGGGTCGGCGAGATCACCGAGCGGGCGGCGGATCTCGTGCAGGATCTTGCCGGGCTCCTCGGCCGTGGCCGGGACGTCGGAACGTCCCTGGCGCAGCGAAAGGGTCCGCAGCGTGCCCGCCGCCAAGTCCGTGCCCAGCGGGAGCATCATCCGCGCCGCCCAGATCGAGTCCCGCCCGAAGAGCGTGAGGTACCAGGGACTGCCGGCCGCCAGGAATTCATCGTGTGGCGCGAGCGGGGTGCTCATCCGCAACGCTCGAAGGTCGGCCACGGACTGGGTGAGCAGCTGAGCCAGTCGGTGTTCCTGTCCTGTCACGAGCGGTGCGTGGAACCCGCGGTCGGGATCGGCGGCGCAGACCACCGCACCGCAGTCCACCACCGCAACGGACCACCCGACCGTCGCGGTGGTGCGAGCCTGGGCAGAGACCGACCAGCGCAGCACCGCGCCGCGCTCACCGATCTCGATGTCCGCGCCGGGGCAGGTGATCGTGGCGCTCACCTCCCGTGCGGCGAAACGCAGACCGCCGGCTGCCACGAGTACTGGGTGTGCACCTGAGGCGCCGTGGCCGCTCCGGCCGCCCTTGACCGTCTCCATGTCCACCAGGTCGGCCGCCACAGCCAACTCGAACACCACGTCGATGCGGTTGGCGGAGTTGTTGACCAGGTGCAACTGCTCGTCAAGGCCGTCTGCACGTGTGCTGCGGCGGCGACGGACCCACACATCGGGGTCCGGATTGGGCTGGACCGTTCGCAGCACGGCGAGGAACTCGGCGGTGTCCGCCCCGATCAGGGCACTGCCGATCGGTTCCAGGAGGCGGTCCTGGACTTTCAGTTCGGCGCGGCTCAGGACCCGGATGTCGGCACTGAAGAGGCCTTGGGCACCCGACGCGCGGATCTGCCCGTCGCCGGCGCTGAGCGCGACGGTCGGCGAACTGACACACGTCGTCAGGTTGTGCAACAGCGGTTGCAGAGCCTTGGACGTCGGTGAGACCGGATTAGCGGCGGACAGCGGGACGGTGGACATGGGATGTCATCGCACCTTTCTGACGGACCAACCGGGGATCCCACCAGGTCGGCCAGACACGTTGTGACATCAGGATCGCTCCTGATGCAGTACACCTGAAGGTCAGCCTCGGACAGCGGCCGCGGAAAATTCTTCCCCGGTTCCGCACTTGACACACGCTGTGACCGGCATAACACTAGCTCCATTCCTTGGATCGATCCAAAACTCGGGCAGAAGTTCTTTTGGATGGATCCAAGGAGCCTTGGACACCACGTCCGGGCTCTCGATGAGGAGATGCCATGACCGACTTCGGCGCACTCGTGGCGGTGCGCAACACTGCCTCTCGGGCGACCCTGGGTTCGGTTGCGGCGCTGGCCGGTGTGTCCAAGCAGACGGTTTCCAACGTCATCAACTCACCTCACCTGGTCCGCGGAGATACAGCCAGCAGGGTGAACGCCGCGATCACCCAGCTCCGCTACCGGCCCCACCGGGCCGCAGCCCAACTCCGCACCCGCCGATCGCGGGTGCTGGGGCTTCGCATCCCCAACCGTTTCACCGATGCCGTCTTCGACCGCTTCCTGCACGCTCTGACCGATGCGGTCGGCGCCCTGGACTACCGGATCATGCTCTACACGGCGCAGGACGACAAGGTTGAGATCGGCGCCTACGACGAGCTTATCGACCGTTGGGACGTCGACGGGTTCGTACTGACCGGCACGCATCCCGGCGACGAGCGAACGTCGTACCTGTCCGCCGCCGGGGTGCCATGCGTGACGTTCGGTCGCCCGTGGGATGACTCGGGACATCATCCGTGGGTCGATGTCGACGGAGCCGCGGGCACCCGTGCCGCCACCGAGCATCTCATCTCCCGCGGCCACCGGCGGATCGGATTCCTCGGCTGGCCGGAGCGTTCCGGCGTCGGCGGCGACCGGCTCGCCGGCTGGGCCGGCGCCATCGCCGCCGCCGGCCTTCCGGCACTGGAGACCTCCAGAGCGGTGAATGACGCCCACCAGGGGCGAGCGGCGGCGGCGGAGTTGCTCGACCGCACGCAGCCCACCGCCGTCGTCTGCGCCTCGGACGTGCTGGCGCTGGGCGCCAGCGCCGAGATCGCCTCCCGTGGTCTCAAGGTCGGCGAGCAGATCGGGGTGATCGGTTTCGACGACACCGATGTCAGCCAGGTCGCCGGTCTCACGTCGCTGGCTCAGCCGCTGGTGGACGTCGCGGCCCACTGCGCCCGGCTGATCGCGGCACTGTTGGACGCGCCGCCGGATGAGTCACCGGAGCAGGTCCTCCTCCCGCCGGTCCTGGTACTGCGAGGCTCCTCCGCCGCCGTCTTCCGGTGACCGCAAGACCCCTTTCGCCTGCAAAGGGGCGGCGGATACCTACCCGTCCTCCCACCCGCAAGAGCACCGCACCCCCCTCACGCAAGAGCACCGCACCCACCTTAAGGAGAAGTAGATGATCAGAAAGCATGTCGGCCCCGCCGCGATCGCGGCGGGACTGGCCGTACTGCTGGCCAGCACCGCCTGCAGCAGTACCACCGCGACCTCCTCCGGAAATTCCGCCGCCGCCAGCACTTCAAGTGCCGCCAGCACTTCAAGTGCTGCGTCGGCATCCGGCGGGGCCGGGTCGGCGATCGCCCCGGCACCGGCGGGCTCGACCGGTGCGGCGTCGGCACCGGCACCCGGCGGTGGGTCGCTGCCGGCGGCGCAGTTGAGCATCCTGATCGGGTCCTCCGGTCAGGCCGAGACGGACTCGGTCAATGCCGCCGCCGCGGCCTGGGGCAAGTCCTCCGGTTCCACCGCCACCGTTACCGTGGCCCAGGATCTAGTTCAGCAGTTGGCGCAGGGCTTCTCCTCCGGGAAGGCGCCCGACCTCTTCTACTTGGGGGCGGATCAGGTGGCCAACTACGCGAAGGCGGGCAACCTGCTGGCCTACGCCGACAAGCTGCCCAACGCGGCCGATTTCTACCCTGCGCTGAAGGCCTCGTTCACCTATGACGGCAAGTTCTACTGCGCCCCGAAGGACTTCTCGACGCTGGCCCTGTTCATCAACACCGCGATGTTCACCAAGGCGGGCCTGACCGACGCCGACATCCCGAAGAACTGGGATCAGCTCGAGGCGGTGGCCAAGAAGCTGACCGCCGGGAAGGTCGCCGGGATCTCGATGTCGCCCGAGCGTGATCGGCTGGATGCGTTCATGGTGCAGAACGGTTCCTACCTCGTCGATGCCGCCGGGAAGCCGACCGTCAACAGCGAGCAGAATGTCGCCGCACTGACCTACGTCAAGAAGCTCTACACCGACGGCTCCCTCAAATTCCCCAAGGACCTCGGGGCCGGCTGGGCCGGTGAGGCGTTCGGCAAGGGCGAGGCCGCGATGACCATCGAGGGCAACTGGCTGCTCGGAGCGATGGCCAAGGACTACCCGAAGGTCGGGTACAAGGTCGCCGAGCTGCCCACCGGCCCGAGCGGCACTAAGGGCACACTGTCCTTCACCAACTGCTGGGGCATCTCGGCCACCACCAAGAACGCCGCCCAGGCCGAAGCCCTGGTGGCCTACCTGACCAGCACGCAACAGCAGCTCACGTTCGCGAAGGGCTTCGGGGTCATCCCGTCGGTCAAGTCCGCAGCGGCCGGCTACCTGGCGCAGAAGCCCGCCAACGCACCGTTCGTCAACGGCGTCGCCTACGCCAAGGGCGTGGTCAACGCCCCTGGCATCACCGATGTGATGACGGACTTCAACTCACAGTTGCAGGGGCTGCCCAACAGCAACCCCAAGACCATCCTGGACTCCGTCCAGGGCAACCTGCAAACCGCACTGGGCAACTGAGCTGACCGTCGTTGTGCCCGGCGGGCACCAAGCCCGCCGGGCACACCACCTTCTTTCTGCGCCGATCTCCGCCGGCGCTTACCTACCCCTGCTGTTCCAGCCGCATCGGTGGCTGGCCGCCACTGCCGTCCAGGAGCAGTCATGTCCATCGATTTCACCCCGAACGTCAAGAAGGTCCCTGCGCCCCCACAGCTCTTGACGAAGCCACCGTCACGGAGACGCGGGGACGGCTCGACCACCAGAGGCCAGGGGCGGGCCGCCTGGATGTTCGTGGCGCCATCGCTGATCATCATCCTGCTGTTCCTGATCCTGCCGGTGATCGCCTCGCTCTGGGTCTCTGTGTCGGACTGGTCGGGCAAAGGTTCGCCGTTGAGCGCCGACTTCGTCGGCTTCAAGAATTACGACGCGCTGCTGGCCAAGGAGGGCCTGTCGCAGAAGAACATGGGGACCGCGTACCGGAACATCTTCTACTTCGTGCTCCTGGTGGTACCGCTGCAGACCGTTCTCGCCCTGGTGTTGGCTCTGGTGCTCAACCGACGCCGTTTGCGGGGCAAGGGTTTCTTCCGGACGACGTTCTACTTCCCCTCGGTCACCAGCTCGGTCGCCATCGCTCTGGTCTTCATGTTCATGTTCCAGGCCAGCGGGGCGATCAACGCGATCCTGGCGTGGTTCGGAATCAACGGTCCCAACTGGTTCGCCGATCCGCGCGGTGTCGGCCACCTCCTGCTCGGTGCGGTGGGCGTCGACAATGCGCCCGGCTGGCTCTCTGCGCATAAGTTCCTGAGCGTCACCTTCTGGGACTGGCTGTCCGGCCCGTCGATCGCGATGTGCACGATCATCGTGCTGGCGATCTGGACCACCGGTGGCACCTTCATGTTGTTGTTCCTGGCCGCGCTGCAGGACATCCCCGAGGACATGATGGAAGCCGCCAAGGTCGACGGAGCGACCGACTGGCAGGCCTTCCGCCGGGTTGTGGTGCCGGCGCTGAAGCCGACCTTCTTCCTGGTGATCACCCTGGGCCTGATCGGCACCTGGCAGATGTTCGACCAGGTGTACATCATCAGCCAGGGCTCGCCGCAGAACACCACCATGACGCCCGCCTTCCTGTCCTACCAAACATCGTTCACCAACGGGAAATGGGGCCAGGGCGCCGCGATCTCGTTCATCCTCTTCGCCGTCATCATCGTGTTCGCGCTCATCCAGCGCTTGGTGATGCGCGACCGCAAGAACGTTTCAAGAAGCCACCGCATCGCCTCCTGGGAGAAGACGAAATGAGCACCACACTGACCGGTCGGAAGTTCACCGGCGCCCCGGAGTCGCCGACCACCCATCGCGGAGTGAAGACCGCGTGGCTGTTCTACCTGACGCTGATCGTGTTCGCGATGATCTACCTGTTCCCGTTCATCCTGCAGATCGGCACCTCGTTCAAATCGGATGCGGACGCGAGCGCGAACTCGCTCAACCCGATCCCGACCAACTGGACGATTGACGCCTTCCGCAAACTGTCGCAGGCGGACTTCCCTCGCTGGTTCCTGAACTCTGTGGTGGTGACGGTCTGCGTGACAGTGGGCCGAGTGTTCTTCGACTCATTGGCCGGGTATGCGTTGGCCCGGTTGCACTTTCGCGGCCGGTCGGCGATCGCCGGGGCCTTCATCGCGATCATGGCGGTGCCCGGTGTGGTGCTGCTGATCCCCAAGTATCTGGTTCTGGTCCAGCTGCACATGTACGACACGTACTTTGGGATGATCATCCCGTTGCTGGCCGACGCCGCCGGCATCTTCATCATGCGGCAGTTCTTCATCAACATCCCCGTCGAGGTCGAGGAGGCCGCCCGGATCGACGGCGCGTCGGTGTTCCGCACCTTCTGGTCCGTCGTGCTGCCGATGGCCAGACCAGCGGTGATCACCCTAACCATCCTGTCGTTCCAAGGATCCTGGAACGAACTGTCGCACTTCATCGTCTCCACTCAGAACCCGAAGCTCGACACCCTGACCAAGGGCGTCGCCAGTCTCGCCTCCGGCCAGCTGGGCTCGGGCAACCAGTTCCCACTCAAAATGGCCGCCGCCCTGCTGATGACGATCCCCGTCGCGATCGTCTTCTTCATCTTCCAGAAACAGTTCGTCCGGGGCGCTGGCGCCGGAGCGGTCAAGGGCTGACCGCGTCTCGGTGGAGCCGGGCCAGACCCCGTTCACCCGCCGACCGCTCACCGCAACGTACCGTCAAGATACTGTCGGTGTGGTCGCCCGGCTGTGGTTCTAGGTCCGGGCCAGCAGACACCGCGCCTCGAAGATATCGAGGCCGAGCTCGAGTGAGGTCGACGCGCTCCTGTTCGACCACTCGCCACAACTTGAAACCCCTGTCCCCCGAGATCACGACCTGCCTTGCCGGAACTATTTGCACCTCCGAGCCGAGCGTTACCTCGAAGTGCCCAGCCAACAGACGCACCGTCGCAGGAGTCATACGGTGATTGTGGCCTTAGTAGGCAGTGCCGGCGCCGGCATGTCACCAGTGATGGTCTGGCCGGTGTTCGTCTCGTCGAAAAGTTGGCACCAAGGGCCGCTCAGCTCCAACGCGATGTACCGAATCCGAAGGGCCTCAACCACGAGCCTTTCAGCGGAGGACTGAGCAGTGATGACGCTTACCGAAGGTCCCCAGTCTCGCTCAGCGAAATTGGCCACTTGGTGACCGGTCGAGCGTAGCGGCTGTTGCGTGCGTGGGTGGTGCGTCGGAGGTTGTCGGTGCGGGCTTGGTGGTCGCGGAGGCGGTAGGAGTCTCCGGCGATGTCAATGACGACGGATCGGTGCAGCAGCCGGTCCAAAGTGCTGCGGCAACGGTGTTGTCACCGAGTACTTGGCCCCATTCATCGATGCAGAGCAGATCGACCCGACCGTATCGGGCGATCGTCTTGGCCAAGACCTTCTCATCCGCGGCTTCGACCAGTTCGTTCACGAGTTTGGTGGCCAGGGTGTATTTGACTCGGAACTCGTTCTCGGCCGCGACGGTGCCCAGTGCTATTAGTAGGTGGCTCTTGCCGGTGCCGGAGTCCCCGATCAGGCAGAGCGGTTGCCCGTTGCGGACCCAGGCGCAGCCGGCCAGGGTGTGGATGGTGGCCGGGTTGATGTTCGGGTTGGCCTGGAAGTCGAAGTCCTGCAACCACTTCTCACGAGGAAACCCGGCGGCCTTGACCCGCCGGACCGACCGGCGACGGTTGCGGTCATCGCACTCGGATAGCAGCAGCTCCGCCAGGAAGCCGTTGTAGGTGAGCTGTTCCTTCTCGGCAACGACGGCCAGGTCGGTGACCAGGCCGCGGACGGTCGGTAGACGCAATTGCCGACAGGCCTGGTCAATCGCTGCCACGGCGGCCGGTTCGGTCAATCCCCGGCGACGACGGGTGGGCTGGTTCATGAGACGTTCCCCTTCTGGGCGGTGGCATCGGCGTCGGAGGGCTCCGATGGGGTAGGTCGGCGGCGGATCAGGAGTTCGTCGTAGGCGGCGACCGACGGCAACGGACGCGGATCCGGCGGCAAGCCAGCGATCACGGCGGCCGGGTCGGCCAGACGCCGCTCGGTGAGACTGACAACCCGTTGCTCGAGCACTTCGATGCGATCATCGGGTTGCTCCAGCTGCGTGGCCCCACCCATCTGGGTCTGATGCTTACGGGCTTCGACTGCGACGACATCGGCGCTATTTCCACCGACAGACAAGGCTGCCTGCAGACCGGCGACGACGTCGGCGTGGTTCATATGCCGGTGCAGCAGCAACACATCGATCAGTTCCCGGGTGCCCGGCCCGTCACCATGGGCCTTGCGGGCGGCGGCCCAGAACGCTTCGTGGGCGTTGGTGAATGCGCCGCTCGCCCGGGCCTGGACCAGAGCGGTCGCCCCTGGCAACGCGCCCGGCTTGTATTTGAGGACTTCCAGGTAGTGGTCCAGCACCAGGACCTGCGACCCCTTCCGGCTGGATCTTTCGTGCCGCGCCACCTCGGTGCGGCCGTCCAAGACGATGACCTCGTTGGACCGCAAGGTCACCCGGACACGGCGGTTGATCAACTTCGCAGGCACCGAATACTGGATGTTGCGGACCATGATCCGCGCGTGGCGATCCACCCGCGGGTTCAACGTCAACCCCGGCTCGAACAACTCAGATGGCAGTGGGGACAGCAAGTCTCGTTCGATCCCGAACATGTCACCGACGGTCTGAACTTGACCGTGAATCCGCCGGTGGTCATCGGCGCGGTCCGCCTTGGCCAGCCGAACGTTCAACTCCGCCAACGTTTTCACCTGCGGTACGGGGACCAGGTGGTTGCGGCGGAACCGGCCGCCCTCACCCTCCACCCCGCCCTTCTCGTGGGCGCCTTCGATGCCGGGCATGCAGTAGAACGAGTCGAACTGGTAATGGGAGCGAAAGAGCACCCACCGATCATTTTCCGTCCGTCGGCGGTCGGTGCCGAACAGCACCGTGGTCACCGCCGACTTGAGATTGTCGTACTTCACGTGCTTGGTCGGGACGCCACCGAGCTCGGCGAACGCGGTGATATGGCCCTCCAGGAACGCCTCCTGCGACTGCGTGGCAAAGACACGGTGCACGGCTTTGCCGGAGAAGCACAGTCGCAGCGTGAACAGGTAGCACTTCGTCCGCCCGCTCGGCAGGTCCACCCAGAGCTCGGCGAAATCGACCTCCGCCTCCGCACCAGGCTGGTGGGTTTGAGCGATGAACACCTCCGCCGCCGGCCGTCCAGCCTCCGCGTTGATTTCCGGCCGACGCCCCGCGACATAAGCGCGGACCGTGCCGTACGTCAGGTCGGTAGCGCTGTGCTCATCGACCAGTCGGGCCAGGATCCGCACCGCTGTGTGGCGCTGCTTGCGCGGGGCACTCAGATCCGCCCGCAACATCCCATCGATCGCCGCCGCGAACGGGCTGACCTTCGTCTTCTGCCACGCCCTCCGCGCCGGCGTCGACGGCACCGCCGACGCCAACGCCTGCCGCACCGTCCGCCGATGCACCATGTGGCGTTTGGCCAACCCCCGGACCGACAGACCCTCCACCCTCGAATCACGCCGGATCTGCTCGAACAGCACCACTTTGGACCTTATCCCACGTCCTCCCGACCAGTCAGCAACCGCAGTTGCCGATCACGATCAGGTGGGGCCACTCAAACCTGACAGAAGCTGCCCGGCGAGTCGCAGGTGGGGCCACTCAAAATCGACATTCCCTGGCCAAGTGGGGCCAACCAAACCTCACACACTCAACCAGGTCCGTGAGGATGCCCAGGCGATCGGTGAGTTGGTGTCCCGGGCCGGTGGATCTGTGATCGTCGATGAGAGTCCTAACGGCGGTCGGCACCTGTATCTGCCGTTGGCCGTGTCGGTCGATTTTCATACTGCGCGTGATGTCGCTGAGGCGCTGGCTTTGCGTTCCCTGTCGATGGACACGAAACCGAACCAGAACCTCAAGGCCGGGTTGATTCGCCCGCCGGGTGCCCGTCATCGCTCCGGCGGTTTCCAGATGCTGCACGGCCCACTGGGCGTCGCGGTCCAACTCGCCCGCACCGGCAACTCACGCACCGTGTGGGACAGCCTTCGGCGTGAGTTGCGCGTGGAGCTGGCCATCGTCGCCGCTTCGCGGGCGGCGTCGCAGACACCGGACGTGGCATCCGCGGCGCCCGCGCCCGCCGACGCGTCCAGCACAGCGGTCATCGGCCGCCGCGGTGGCGTGCGCGAGCTGGCCGCGGACTACCTGCGGATCGCGGCCACCGGCGAGTACGACCACTTCCGCTATGCCTCCCCGTCGCAGGCGCGGCTGGCGGTGCTAACCGCGGCGGCCTGGGCGGGGATGAGTCTGGTCGACGTCTTGGCCCGCCTCCATGACGGCCGATGGGCGGGCCTGTCCGCCTTCTACGCCCGGTATCGCACCGTCAAAGCCCGCCGGGAAGCGCTCACCAAGTTCGACTGGCCCAAAGCGGTCGCCTCCGTCGCAGCAGAGCGGGCCAAAAATGGGACGTTGAAAACTGTCCGCTCATCCCCCACAAGCGAGCTGGTTACACACCGGGGGGTACCTACGGGTAGAGAAATAAATAGAAACTCGCCGGCTGAATTTCAGTTCCTGCGGACCTGGCGTTCGGCGCTGGCTGCTGCGGAACGATCTGATCCCAAACTTGCCGGGTGGCTCAGCCGTCGCAATGTGCTGCGAGCTATCGGGGCGGCGGCAAAGATGACCGGATCTCGTTACGTCCACTTCGGGGTGCGGTCGCTCAGTATCGGCGCGGGCGTCGATCACACCACCGTCGCCGCCCATTTGCGCGCTTTGCGTGATGACCCGGACGGTTTGATCAACCTGATCGAGGACCGCCGCGGCGTCGACGGGGACCTGTACGAGTTGGTCATCCCCGACCGGTACGCAGGTCGGGCCGACCGCCGGCCGTGGCGGCCGGCCAAACTTCACGCCCTGCGGCCGGCGTTCCTGGAGCTCGGCGCCCCCGCCGCCCTGGTCTACGAAGCGTTGGAGGAAAGCAGCGAACCGCTGCGCGGCATCAACCTCATCGCTACCGCTGGTCTGGCCCGGGACACCGTCTACCAGGCCCTGCACACCCTGGCCGCCTACAACCTCGCCCAACAAGTAGCCGGCCGCTGGCGCATCGTCGCCGCGACCAGCCTCACCGTGCTGGCCGAGCAGCTCGGCGTCCTGGACACCATCAAAATCCACATTCAACGTCACCGTGACGAAAGAGCCAGATATCGAAGCGTCCTCCGCAAGGTCGACCAGCGTGACCTACTGCAGCCACCCACCGCCGACTGGTACCTGGGGCCACCAGAACCACCACCTGGCGACGATCAACTGACTGCGCTGGATCTACTGCAACAGATACTCGGCGCGAGCATCATCCCCGCCTGATGAAACTGTTCAATGTGGCTTCGATTCGACATCGCAGGCAGGTGGAGACCTCACCTGCGGCGCGCACAGCGGCCTCCGAGATGCGGTGTGTGGCACTGTCGTGATTGATGCCCACCTCGATCGCTGCTCCGCCGCGTGCCGGTGAGACCAAACCGGCGTTGCTGATGATCGATGGGGTCGGGACCAGGGATCGGGATGACGCGTTCGCGGTGACCCGCACCCGGTCGAGTTGGCAGGTCGAGGTGCATGTCGCGAACGTCGCCGATCTGGTCCCGCGCGCCGGTAGGGCGGACGCCCGGGCGTTGATCCGCCGGGCCAGCAGCTACCGGCCCGGCGGCACCATCGCGATGTTAGGGCTCGCGTAAGATTTAGGTGGGTGTGTTCGGGCGTGTCGCGGGGCCCAGGCTGTAGTTCCAGTCTGGGTGGAACTCGTGGCGGTGTAGCTGGGTGGCTTCGAGGTCCTTGATTTGGTGGTC
>JAABUM010004528.1_pt1 | contig 15577 bp, 15 predicted proteins | sample 5559161 | NCBI WGS metagenome assembly JAABUM01 (sample SAMN10711868, study PRJNA513369) | rock metagenome | isolation source: Antarctica rocks | place: Antarctica: Victoria Land, Siegfried Peak nord
GGCCAGAGAACGGCCTGCTGCCGCACGCCCCATCGGCTACGCCAGTACGGACGCGGGAAGACAACGAGCGATGCGGCGAGACGGCGACCTTACCACCCTCGCGCCACCCTTTATCAGACAGTTTCTACAGTACTATGCAGAAAGCTTGGCCTTGCAATGCAGCCCAGTCCCTGGAGGGGACTTCGTGGCCGCAGCCCTCAGTCGGGACTTTAGTCCCGGTCCCGGTAGGCCAACCATTATGTGCGTTGCTCTAACGTGCGAGCGCACGGCCATCTGCGTGGTGCGCGCTGGTCCTACCAGCCTAGTCGCGCGGCGTCGGCGGTCGCTATCACCCGATGGTCCTGAAAATATTCCATTGGTGACCGCAGTGTTGTAGAATCAGCGCACGGTATCGTCCGAACAATGGTAGTCGACGCGGCCTTTCCGCATTGGGAAGGGCGTGGCGATCAGCACCGTTGGTGTGACCGATCGCGTAGCCATACGTAGATAGTGCGCGAGTGTTGTTATGGCCCGTGCGGGGGATACGGGTCGGGATCGTTGATTGAGCATAGGGAGGGCGTCGATGAACCTGGACATTGGTAAAGCATTCACATTTGTCATGGAAGATCGGAAGTGGGTGGCGAAGCTGGCGATCGGTGGCGGGTTGATCCTCGCCGGGATCATCACGATCGTTGGCTGGCTCTTCACTTTCCTGGTCGTCTTCGGCTATCTGGCGCTGATGACGCGCAACGTGATCAACGGCAATCCGCAGCCCCTCCCCGAATGGGAGAACTGGGGCGAGCTCTGGATCGAGGGCGTCAAGATGTTCGTCGTCGGCCTGGTCTACTCCCTGCCGGTAATTCTTTTGCGCCTCGTGCTGACCATCCCCGGCGCGATCCTCTCCAGCTCGTCCAATAATGGACTCGCCACGACAGGTGGATTGCTGAACCTGGGCGGGAGCTGCCTGGGCTTCATCCTGCAACTCGCCATCGCGGTCCTCCTCCCCGCCGCGCTCGCGCGCTTCGCGATCAACGGCAGCATCGGCGAGGGGCTGAAGTTCGCGGAGGTCTTCGCCACCGTGCGGCAGAATATCGGGACGTATGTCGTCGTCGCGCTGATGAGCACCTTCGTGGCGGGCTTCATCGGCGGTATCGGCGTCATCGCCTGCTTCGTCGGCGCGGCGTTCACCAGCTTCTATGCTTACCTGATGACCTTCCACCTCTACGGGCAGGCACAGCGCAATGCCCAGGGCGCGCCGATCGGGTACGGCCAGCAGCAGCCGATGTATGGCGAGCAGCGCCCCTTCTAACCGTAAGGATCGCGAGGGTGACACGGCCTTCGTCGCACGAGCAGCGTAGCGCGCCCCCGCCCGCGATCGTCGTGGGCGGGGGCGTCCCGCATCCACGAGCAAGGTGAATGACGATGGATCCGCTCCTGACCGGCTTCGGACTGGCGAGCGCGGCGGGGCTGAACGCCTACATCCCGCTCCTGTTGCTCGGCGTCGCCGGGCGACTCGGCTACGCCGATCTCAACGCACCCTACGCGCTCCTGAGCAGCAATGCCGGGCTGGCGATCCTGGCGACCCTCCTGCTGGTCGAACTCCTAGCCGATAAGGTGCCGGGCGTCGATCACGTCAACGATATCATCAACACCGTCGTCCGCCCTGCCGCTGGTGGCCTCCTCTTCGTCAGCAGCGCCGGGGCGGGCCAGCTCGACCCGACCCTAGCGGTGATCCTCGGCCTCGTCACGGCGGGGAGCGTCCACGTCACCAAGGCCGGCTTCCGCCCGCTGGTGACGGCGACCACGGGCGGACTCGGCAACCCCGTGGTCAGCGTCATCGAGGATGTGTTGGCCTTGATCGGGACGCTCCTGGCGATCTTCGCCCCGATCCTCGTCGCCGTCTTCCTGATCGTACTGATCGTCGTCGCCATCGTCTTCTGGCGGCGCTTACGCGCGCGGCGGGTGCGACGGCGGGTCAGCGCGACGGCGATCCCCTGACGCGGCAGTGCCTCGCTTCGTGGCCCCACCTATCGCCGGGGTGGGCTGCTGCGGCCTTTGAGGTGCGAAAAGCCGAGTGGTGCATTGGTGCAGTATGAAAGTTGACACGAAACGACTAAAGTATTACACTAGCGGTATATGATGTGGTACTCGTAATAGCGGGCCGTGCCGCGCAGCATGGCGTGTGGCGCGGCGGGGAGGGGCGATGGACTTCAAGGATTACTACCAGGCCCTGGGCATCAAGCGCGATGCGAGCGACAAGGAGATCCGCTCCGCGTTCCGCAAGCAGGCGCGCAAGTATCATCCCGACCTCAATAAGGACGACAAGGACGCCGAGGGGCACTTCAAGGAGATCAACGAGGCCCATGAGGTGCTCGGCGATCCCGAGAAGCGGAAGATGTACGACCAGTACGGGGCCGACTGGCAGCGCTACCAGCAGGCGCAGGCGGGGGGGTACGACCCGAATGCCGGGCAACCCGATTTCAGCCAGTGGTTCAACGGGCAGGCGGGGGGCGGTCGCGGCGGGCCGCGCGTCGAGTACCGCGACTTCGGCGGCGGTGCCAACGGCGGCGGCGAGTTCTCCGACTTCTTCGACTCGCTCTTCGGCGGCGGGCGGGGTGCCGGTGCCGGGCAGCCGCGCGCGCGCCGTGGCGAGGATCAAGAGTACGAGATCGGGCTGACTCTGGAGGAGGCCGACGGGGGCGCGACGCGCAATCTGGACTTGCAGGTGCCCGTGCCGTGCCCGACCTGCGGCGGCAGCGGCATCAAGGAGCATCGGCGTTGCCCGACCTGTGGCGGCGCGGGCGCGGTGTCCCAGTCGCGGCGGATCGAGGCGCGCATCCCGGCGGGCATCCAGGATGGCGGTCGCATCCGCCTGGCGGGGCAGGGGGGCCCCGGTGCGCTCGGCGGGCCGGGCGGCGATCTCTACCTGCGGGTCCGCCTCCTGCCGCACGAACGCTTCGAGCGCGAGGGGCGCGATCTGCGGGAGACGATCGCGTTGCCGCTCTACACCGCGCTCCTCGGCGGCGAGGTGACGGTACCCACCCTGACCGGTAAGCTGGCGTTGCGGATCCCGGAAGGGACGCAGAACGGCAAGGTCTTCCGGCTGCGCGGCAAGGGCTTGCGCGGCGGCACCGCCGACGAGACGCGCGGCGATCTCCTAGTGCGCGTGGACGTCGTCCTGCCGACGGTGCTGACACCGCGCGAGCGCGAGCTGTTCACGGCGCTGCGCGATGGCGAGTCGGCGACGGCGCAGGCGGCGGACTGAGCGCGCCGCGCCGACATCGTTGCTCCGTGAGCGGGCTGGCGAGACCAGCCCGCTTTCCGTTACCCTTCACCCGCCGCGCCGCGAGACGCCATCGCCCGGAACTGACGGGCGGGGGTGGGGCGCATGATCACGATGGTGTACGCTGTCCGGTGCGCGACGCCGCACGATGAAGGGGCGATCATGCTGGCCGATACCGGGATCTTCTTCCTCGGCGCGGGCGCGCTCAGCGAGGCGCTGCTGCGGGGGTTGATCGCGACCGCCACGGTAACGCCGGGGCGGGTGACGGTCAGCAATCGGCGTCAGTCCGCGCGCCTGCACGAGCTTGCGGGGCGGTACGGCGTGCGACCGAGCGCGGACAAGCTCGCCGACATCGCGCGGGCCGACCTGATCGTCCTGGCGGTCAAGCCCTACGATGTCGCGGCGGCGCTCGCCGAGGTCGGCCCGGCCCTCTCCGCCGGGCAATTGCTCGTCTCGGTCGCGGCGGGGGTCTCGACGGCGACGTTGGAGGCGCGGCTGCCCGCCGGGATGGCGGTGGTGCGCGCGATGCCGAATACCTCCTCGTTCGTGCAGGAATCGGCCACGGCGATCTGCGCTGGCCGTCACGCCGACATGGACGTGCTCGAACGGGCGCGCGGGCTCTTCGCGGCGATCGGCACGGTGGCGCTCGTAGACGAGGGGGCGATGGACGCGGTGACCGGCCTCTCTGGTAGCGGACCGGCCTACGTGTACTATACGGTCGAGGCGCTGCTGGCGGCGGGGATCGCGGTCGGCCTGTCGGCGGAGACAAGTCGGGAACTGCTGTTGCAGACGCTCCAGGGTGCGGTGCGGATGCTGCGCGAGACCGGCGAGAGCCCGGCGACGCTGCGTCGCCAGGTGACCTCCCCGAACGGGACGACGATGGCCGGGATCGCGGCGCTGGACGAGCGCGGCGTGCGCGATGCCTTCCGGCTCGCCGTGGAGCGCGCGACCGCCCGCGCGCGCGAGATGGGCGAGGAATTGGCGCGCGATGTGCCGAATTAGGCTGCGCCGGGCGGCTTCCTGGCGCGACCGTTCACGGTCGCGCGGCCTTTTCTTTCACCCCCGCAATCGTCTATAGTTGCTTCCCGGGTCGAAAAGACACGCTCGCGCACGCTCGCTGCCGGCGGCGTCAGGGGCGCGCGAGGACGAGAGGATGGATAGGCGATGCCAGCACGGCTAGTGATCGGCGGGCAGTGGGGCGATGAGGGCAAGGGCAAGATCGTCGATGCGCTCGCGCAGCGCGCAGCGGTGGCGGTCCGCGCGACCGGCGGTAACAACGCCGGCCATACGATCCTCAACCCTTTCGGCAAGTTCAAGATGCACCTCGTTCCGGCTGGCATCTTCCACCCCGGCACCCTCGCGATCATCGGTAACGGCGTGGTGATCGATCCGCAGGGCCTCCTCGATGAGCTGGATACATTGACGCAGGCCGGGATCGATATTTCCCGTCTGCGGATCAGCGATCGGGCGCACCTGGTCATGCCGTGGCACCCGCTCCAGGATAAGCTCGAAGAGCAGCAGCGGGGCGTCTCCGCGATCGGCACGACCGGGCGGGGTATTGGCCCCGCCTACGCCGACCGTGCCAGCCGCACCGGCATCCGCGTCGCCGATCTGCGCGACGAAAGCTTCCTCACCGCGAAGGTGGTCGATCTCGTCGAGCGCAAGAACAAGCTCTTCACCCTCTACGGTGCCCTGCCACTCGATGCGAAGCAGATTTTGGAGCGATGCTTCTCGTTCGCCGAGCGCCTGGAGCCCTACATCGCCGCGACCGAGATCCTGGTGCAGGATGCGCTGGACGCCGGTCAGGAAGTGCTGGTCGAGGGGGCGCAGGCGGCGCTCCTCGATCTCGATTTCGGCACCTATCCCTACGTCACCTCCTCCTTCCCGACCGCCGCCGGCTCGTGCGCCGGGGCCGGGATCGCGCCGACTCAGGTGCGCGAGACGCTCGGCGTCTTCAAGGCATACTGCACGCGCGTTGGTGGCGGGCCGTTCCCGACCGAGCTGACCGATGCGATCGGCGATCATATCCGCGAGCGCGGCCAGGAATACGGCACCACCACCGGACGCCCGCGCCGTTGCGGCTGGTTCGATGCGGTCGCGGGGCGCTATGTCATCCGCCTCAATGATATCGCGCGGGTCGCGCTGACCCGCTTCGACATCCTCGATACCCTGCCCGAACTGAAGGTCTGCGTCGGCTACGAGGCGGACGGTGTCGCGGTCACGCGGCCCCCGGCGGGCGAGGGCGAGTGGCCGCGCATCACGCCGATCTACGAGACCCTGCCCGGCTGGGAGGCCGATACCAGCGCGGCGCGCGCGCTCGACGAGTTGCCGTCGAACGCAAGGCGCTACATCGAGCGCCTGGAGCGCGGCCTCGGCGCGGAAGTCGCGTTCGTCGGCGTCGGGCCGTCCCGCGAGCAGATGATCACGGTGGACGGGAGCGTCTTCGGGGAGGCGCTCGTCTCCTAGTTGTCCTGGCGGTGGGTCGGGGTGTGGGCGTTCCTCGCCCATGCCCCGGCCCGCCGTGTTCTTCTAGCGCAGCAGATGGGGGAAGAATAGATGCTCGATAGTCGGCAGATCCAGCAGATCATCCCACACCGCTACCCGATGCTCCTCGTGGACCGGATCATCGAGATCGAGGCGGGGGTGCGCGCGGTTGGCATCAAGAACGTCAGCAACGGCGATCCGTTCTTCGTCGGCCACTATCCCGACTTCCCGATCATGCCCGGCGTGCTGATCATCGAGGCGCTGGCCCAGGTCGGGGCGGTGGCGCTCCTCCAGATGCCAGAGAACGCGGGCAAACTGCCGATCTTCGCCGGGATCGATGGCGTCCGCTTCAAGCGACAGGTGGTGCCGGGCGACGTGCTGCGCCTCGAAGTGGTGCTCGGCAAATTTCGGGCCGGTTTCGGCAAGGGCACCGCGACCGCCACGGTCGATGGCGCGGTCGCAGCACGCGGCGAATTGCTCTTCGCGCTCGTTGCACCGCCGACCGAGCAGGGTGCGGAGTAGGCGGGTGGGCGGGGGAGCGGTCGGACACCGTGCGCGGAGTCTCGCGATCGGCGCGGCGTGCCGTCTGTTGCGCCCGCTCTTTCGCGCGCGGCGCGGCCCGCAGCCGTCGCCGCGCCGCATCCTGATCTTCCGCCGTTGCTGCCTCGGCGATGTGCTGATGACGACGCCGCTCCTCCGCGCGATCGAAGCGGCGTACCCTGACGCGACGATCACCTACGCGGCGGGCGAGTGGTCGGCGGCGGCGCTCGGTGGGGCGCCGCAAAGGCACACGATCCTGCGCCTTCCCGAATACCCCAATTGGCGCGACTGGGTGCGGATCGTCGGGCGGCTGCGGCGCGGGCGTTTCGATCTGGCGCTCGTCCCCGAACGCTCGCCCCTCCCTGCATTGGCAATCGCGCTCGCGAGCATCCCGCGCCGTGTCGGCCTCGACTCCGCCGGGCGCGGCTTCGCGCTGACCGACCGCGTCCCGGTCCCCCTGCTCCGACACCAGACCGATCTCGCGCTCGATCTGGCGCGCGCGCTCAACCTTCCCGCGGCGGAGCGCCGCTTGCGCTACCTGCCGAGCGCGGCGGCGCGGGCGCGCGTCGCCACGATCCTTGCCAAGCGGGGGCTGCGAGAACCGCTCTTCGTCGTCCATCCAGGCGGCGGCGCGAATCCCGGCGTGACGATGCATACCAAGCGCTGGCCGCCGGAACGCTTCGCGGCGGTCGGCGCGGCGCTCCTGGCGCGGCACGGCGGCACGCTGGCACTCGTCGGCGTGGCGAGTGACGCGGCCACGGTCGCCGCGACCCTGGCCGCCTGTCCGCCCGGCACGCACGATCTGAGCGGCGCGCTGTCGCTCGATGAGCTGGGGGCGCTCTGCGCGCGCGCGACCCTCTACGTCGGCAACGATGCCGGCACGACCCACCTGGCGGAGGCGTGCGGCGCGCCGACGGTCGTCGTCTTCGGCCCGACCGACCCGGCACAGTACGGCCCGACCGACGGCGTCGGCGAGGCGGTCTGGGATCCGCTCGCCTGTAGCCCCTATGTGCAGCGCGGCGATCTGACCCGGCTCGGCGACGACGCGCGCGCTGTCCGCTGCATCGACGCGCTCACCGTCGCGGCGGTGAGCGCAGCCGCCGAGCGCGTGCTGGCGCGCGTGGGGCGCGGCGTGGTGGTGTCGGCGTGAGCGAGAGCCCGACGCGCCGCGAGCAGGTCCGCCGCCAACTCCTGCGCGGTGGGGGCGCCCTGCTGCGCCGCCGTGCGTCCGCCGCACCAGTGCCACCAAAGAAGATCCTGCTGATCCGCCCCGATCATCTCGGCGATGTCCTCTGGCTCACCCCGGCGCTCCATGCGTTGCGTCAGGGGTTGCCGGAGGCGCGGATCACGGTCGCGATCGGGCCGTGGAGTCGCCCGATCCTCGCCGCGAACGACGACTACGACGACCTGTTGGTCCTCGATTTTCCTGGCTTCACGCGTCGTCCGAAGGGCGGGGTGCTCGCGCCCTACCAGACCTTGCGGGATGCCGCGCGCGATCTGCGCGCGCGCGCGTTCGATACGGCGGTTGTCATGCGCGACGATCACTGGTGGGGGGCGACCCTGGCCTCGACCGCTGGGATCCCGCGCCGCCTCGGCTTCGCGCACCCGGACGTCACGCCGTTCCTGACCGAGGCGCTGCCCCTGCCGGTCGGTGAGCACGTCGCGCTCGGCAATCTGCGCCTGATCGACGCCCTGCTGCGCGACGCCGGGCGACCGCCGCTCCTGCCCGATGCGCGCGCGATCGAGGAGGCGCGGGTCCGGCACCCGCTCGTCTTCACGCCCGGCGCGGCGGCGGAAGCGCACGCCGCCGCGTTGCTCGCCCCGCTCGGTGCGACCGCCGCCCCGCTCGTCGCGATCCACGCCAGCGCCGGTGTCCCGGTGAAGTTGTGGGACGAGGACCGGCTGGCGGCGGTGGCCGATGCGCTGGCGCGGGAGTTCGGTGCGCGGATCGTGCTGACCGGCAGCAAGGGGGACGAAGTGCTGACCGGCGCGGTCGCGGCGGCGATGAATGGGGTGCCGCCCCTCGACCTGACTGCGCAGACGTCGATCCCCGAACTGGTCGCCCTCTACGGTCGTTGCGCGCTCGTCCTCGGTCCGGACAGCGGCGCGCTCCACCTCGCGGTCGCGTCCGGCGCGCCGACCCTGCACCTCTACGGCCCCGCCGATCCGGTCCGCTTCGGTCCGTGGGGCGATCCGGCGCGGCAGCGCGTCGTCAGCGCGGGGCTGCATTGCGACCGTTGCGGCGATCTCTCGCCCGCCCGCCCGCGCGGCGCGGCCTGTATGCTGGCGATTTCTACCGGTCAGGTGCTAGCCGCCGCGCGCGAAGTGCTGACGGCGTCCGGTCTGGCGCGCGTATGAGCCTGCGGATCGGGGTCGATGCCAGCCGGGTCGCGACCGGGCACCGCACCGGCACGGAGCAATACTCCGTGCAACTGCTCGAAGCGTTGGGGGCGCTCGATCGCCAGCATGAGTACCGGCTCTACTTCAACGCCCGGCACCGCCCCGATCTCCGGTTGCCCGCCAACTTCCACGCGCGTTCGATCCCCTTCCCGCGCCTCTGGACCCACGCGCGCCTCGCGGCGGAGATGCTGACCGACCCGCCCGATCTCCTCTTCGTGCCCGCGCACGTCGTGCCCCTGGCCCACCCGCGCACAGTCGTCACGATCCACGATCTCGGCTACCGCGCTTTCCCCGGCGCGCACACCCGGCGCTCCCGATACTATCTGGGAGCCTCGACCCGCTGGAGCGCGGCGGTGGCGCGGCGGATCATCGTGCCGTCCGAGGCGACCGCGCGCGATCTGCACGCCGCGTACGAGACGCCGCGCGCCCGGATCGCGGTCATCCCGCACGGCTACCATCCACGCTTTCGCCCGCTGCCGGAGGCCGAGGTCGCGGCGGGACTCGCGCGCCTCGGGATCGCGCCGCCGTACATCCTGGCGGTCGGCACCTTGCAGCCGCGCAAGAACCTGGCGCGGACCCTCGCCGCGTTCGAGCAGCTGGTGGCGCGCGGGCTGCCGCACCGGTTGGTGCTGGTGGGGCGGCGCGGCTGGCTCGCCGACCCGCTCTTCGCCGCGCTCGGGTTGCCCGACTCCCCGACGCACGGGCGGGTGCAGCTCACAGGCTACCTCGACGATGACGATCTGCCGATCGTCTACAATGGTGCGGCGGCGCTGGCCTTCCCTTCGCTGTTCGAGGGGTTCGGGTTGCCCGCGCTCGAAGCGCTCGCCTGCGGCTTGCCGACCGTGACGAGCGACACCTCGTCGCTGCCGGAAGTGGTCGGCGACGCCGCGCTGACCGTCGATCCGCTCGACACCTCCGCGATCACGGCGGGGTTGCTGCGCCTCCTCACCGATGCGGGCCTGCGCGCGGAGCTGCGGGAGCGCGGCCTCGCACGCGCGCGGTCGTTCTCCTGGGCGCGCGCCGCCGCCGCGACGCTGGCGACGTTGGAAGAGGCCGCGCGCGACGAGTGAAACCGTCGCCCGGCCTGGCGCGTGAGAACAGGTAGGATGCGGATCGTGCGCCTCAGTACGCCGATCGCCGCGACGCCCGCGCGCTGCTTCGATCTCGCGCGCGACGTGACCTTACACACACGCTCGCTGGCCTCGTCCGGCGAGCGGGCCGTCGCCGGGACCATGCGCGGTCTCCTTGTTCTGGGCGACACCGTCACCTGGGAGGGATGGCACCTGGGGGTGCGGCAGCGCCTGACCGCGCAGGTGGTCGAGTATGCACATCCGCACCGCTTCGTCGATGTGCAGGTCGCGGGCGCGTTCGCCTGGTTCCGACATGAGCATCTCTTCGTGCCGAACGGCGCGGGCACGATCATGATCGACCGTTTTATTTTCTCCGCGCCGCTCGGCCCGCTCGGCTGGTGCGCCGAACAATTCTTCCTCACGGGGTATATGCGCCGACTCTTGCGCGAACGTGCGCTCGTGCTCAAGGCGGTTGCCGAAGCGGGCAACCCTGCGGAAGCGCATCGATCTGACCGGGACGAGTAGCCCATAGCAAGGTGACATAATGGCTCGGGCTGGCGCACGCGAAAGGCGAGAGGGGCGGAGTATGGGCGGCCTAATCGGTCGCCTGTCACGGCGCACCCGCCCGGCGTACCATCGCAACGGGATGCAACGCGATCGGGAGCGCGGCTACCTGCCCTTCGCCCCGCCCCGGCGGATCCTCGTCGTCAAACTCTTCGCGCTGGGCGACATGCTGAATATCACCCCGGCCCTGCGCGCCCTGCACGAGCGCTACCCCGAGGCGCGGATCGACGTGCTGGCGACGCGCGGCGGGGCGGTCGGGCTCCAGCGCTCGCCCTTCGTCGACGACGTCTTCATCTTCGACAAGTCGCTCTTCGATCGTGTCGGCGGCAGCCTCTCGCCGCGCGCGCTGCTGGCCGGGCTGCGCTTTGCCTGGGATCTGCGGCGGCGGCGCTACGATACGCTGGTGCTGCTGCATCACCTCGTGACGGCGTGGGGGACGATCAAGTACCTGACGCTGGCGCTGTGGAGCGGCGCGACGACGCGCGTCGGCCTGGACAACGGGCGCGGCTGGTTCCTGACTCATCGCGTCCGCGATCGCGGTTTCGGCGCGATCGACGAGCGGCGCTACTGGCTCGCCGTCGTCGCCGCGCTCGACGCCCCTAGCGCCGACGATCGCCCGCACTTCACCGTCACCACGGCCGATCGCGCGGCGGGCGCGCGGGTGTTGGCGGCGGTGCCGGGCGACGGCCCGATCGTCGCCATCCACCCGACGAACGGGTCGTACGCCGCCGGAAGAACGTGGCCGCCGGAACGCTTCGCCGCCGTGGCCGACCGGTTGGCGCGCGAATGGGGCGCGCGGATCGTGCTGGTCGGGACCGAGACGGCGGCGATCGGGCGGGTGGCGGCGTTGATGGCGACGCTGCCCCTCGATCTCGCCGGGCGCACCGATCTCCCCACGCTGGCCGGGGCGCTCGGCCACGCGGCGCTGCTGATCGGCAACGATAGCTCGGTCGGGCATCTGGCGGCGGCGCTGGGCGTGCCGGTCCTGGCCCTCTTCGGCCCGTCGAACGACCGTGCCTGGGCGCCGTGGGGGACGGCGCGTGTCGTCCTGCCTGCGAACGAGGATCTGCTCCCGGCATTGCCCGAGGCGCGGGGGATCGTGGTGCGGAGCGCCGCGCCGCAGGCCCCCTGCCTGTACACTGGTTTCGGGCCGGGGAACCCGGACGGTTGCCCGCACTGCGACTGCCTCGCCCTGATCGATGCCGGGCGGGTCGCGCGCCTCGCCGGGGGGCTCCTGGCGCGCGCCGGATATCGTCCGCGCCCTTCCGTGGCGGTGGCCTGAAACGTGCTGCCACTTCGCAGCGTAGATTGGACGACGGTCGCGCTGCAACGACCGTGCTAGCGAGCGATCCGCGACGGTGATCTTCGTCAGTGGATGGGAGGATGCGGTGTTAGGGGGCGGTCGGGTCGTCGGGGCCATCATGGCGGTGGTGGGGCTCCTGTTGCTGCTCGTGGGCAGTGCGTGGCTTATCGCCTCGACTACCACCACGGCAGCGAAGATACTGGGCTTCTTTCTCCTGGCGGTGATCATCCTGCCCCTTCTTGGTGTGGGGGTCTACCTCCTCTTCCGGGGGCAGGCCGAGGTCAAGGACTATGCGGAGGTCCAGAAGCAGCGGATGGTCCTCAACATGGTCGAGACGCGCGGCAAGGTGCGGATCGCGGATATCGCGCTCGAGATCAACGGCACGCGCGATCAGGTGCAGAAGTACATCTACGATCTCGTCGGGAAGGGGTTGTTCACCGGCTACGTCAACTGGAACGAAGGGGTGTTGCTGGCGCAGCAGGCGTCGGAGTTGGAGACGCGCAAGACGTGCCCCAACTGTGGCGGTGCCCTCGAACTGGCGGGCAAGGGCGTCGTGAAGTGCCCTTACTGTGGCAGCGAGATCTTCTTGCGACCGACGGCCTGATCCCGGGCCACGCGGCATCGACGGCGAGAGATAATGTGGTGAAGGGAGGTTCCGTGAGTAGTTGGGCGAAGGATGCGCCGAGTGCCGGTGGCGGGCGCGGGCCGAGGATCCTCGAGAAAATCCCTGGTTATAGCGGCTACCGGGCGAAAGAGGGGCGTCGCGACGAGGACAAGCAGGTGCGCCTGGAGCTGGCGCGCGGCTACGAGCAGATCGCGCAGCGCCTCGCCGATCTCCAGGGCGAACTGGTGCGCGCCTCGCGCTTCGCCGAGATCGGCAACGTCGAGCGGGTCGAGAAGGCGTTGCGCCTCTTCACCGACCGTCTGCGAACGGCGACCTACGGCTATGGCGGCCTCTTCTCGGAGCGCTCGATCGATGAGCGCGCGCTGGATCAGATCGCCGCGTTCGACCGCGCGCTCGGCGACGGCACCGAGGAATTGCGCGCGAGTGTCGAAGCGCTCTCGGGCGCGATCGGCAGCGCCGATGATCTGCCGGGCAAGATCCGGGCGACGCAGGGGCTGATCGACGCCCTGAACCGGCGCTTCGAGTTGCGGGGGCAGGCGGTCGAGAGTGGCGAGGCGTTGCCGCAATCGGCGGTCGGCGATCTCTTCACCACGGCGCAATCCGAGGAGGCGCACGTCGCTGACGATCTGCACTTCGGCGATGCGGTCGCGATCAGCGGCACCGATTACATCGTGAAGGGCCGCATGGAGTTCCACGGCGAGGGCACCGCCTGGCGGCAATACCTCCTGCGCGACAACGCCGCCGAGTCGTGGTTGCATGTTCCCCCAACGACGGCAGAGCCGATGGCCCTGTTACACGTCGCCGGTGAGGTCGCCGCGACCGGCGACACGGTCACGCTCGATGGCGCGCAGTACACCACCGCGGCGTCCGGCGGCGCGACCGCCGAGGTGATCGGCGAGGCCGGCAAGCAGGCGGGGCGGCAGGTGCAGTTCCGGCGCTACACCGGCGCTGCCGGGGCGTTCCTCTTCACCTACGACTGGGGCGGCGGCGAGCGGCAGACGCTGGCCGGGCACACCCTGGATCCCCTGGAGGTCAAGGTCTACGCCCTCTAGCCCCCTCTCTACGGACCCACGGACTACCGACTTCTCTCTGACGACTGACGACTCATCAAGGAGGCACACGCAATGGGAATCTTTGATCGCGTATCCCGACTGCTCCGCGCGAACGTCAACGACGCCCTCGACAATGCCGAAGACCCGGAGAAGATGCTGGATCAGCTGATCCGCGACATGAGCGAGGAGTTGCGCGGGGCGCGCGGTCAGGTCGCCGCGATGATCGCGCAGGAGAAAGAGTTAGCGTCGGACAAAGCCGAGTCCGACCGCACCGCCGCCGAGTGGCAGCGCCGCGCCGAACTGGCCGTGGGACAGAACAAGGACGACCTGGCGCGCGAGGCGCTGCGCCGCAAGCGCGACGCGGACGAGAATGCCCGCGTCTACGGCGATCAACTGATCGCGCAGCAGCAGACGGTGACCCGCCTCAAGAACCAGCTCCAGGATCTGGAGAACAAGCTCGACCAGATGCAGAGTAAGCGCGACGCCCTGATCGCGCGGAGCCGCCGCGCCAAGGCGCAGCAGCAGGTCAGCGAGACGATCAGCAACTTGCCGAACGGCAACGCCGCGTCGGAGTTCGAGCGCTTCGAGCGCCGCATCCGCACCACCGAGGCGCAGGCCGCCGCCTCCACCGAGGTATCGGAGCTGAGCAGCGACGACGAGTTCGCCAAGCTCGATCAGGACTTCGGGGTGGAAGACGAACTGGCCGCGCTGAAGTCGAAGCGCTCTGGCACGATGAGCGCCGTCGCGCCGATCGCCGCCGCGCCGAGCGGTGGTGCCAGCGCGCACGACGATGACCTGGACGCCGACCTCGCGGCGCTGAAGGCGAAGCAGGGCGGTCAGCAGTAAGCGACGTCCGGCGCAGTGGGGCGAGCGCGCGACCGTGCGCTCGCCCCATCCGGTGTCCATGAAACTATGAGGGAAGGAGTACGCCCGTGGCGATCCTCGATTTGATCGAGTTTCCCGATGAGTCGGGGCAGGAGATGGTCCATCGCGCGCCGGAGTACGGCTCCGGGGAGTTCCGACTCGGCTCGCAGCTCGTGGTGCGCGAGAGCCAGGCCGCGATATTCTTCCGCGATGGCAAGGCGCTCGATGTTTTCAGCGCCGGGCGGCACACGCTGAGCACGAACAACATCCCGATCCTGTCGAACCTGTTCGGCATCCCGTTCGGCGGCAAGAGCCCCTTCCGCGCGGAAGTCTATTTCGTCAGCCTGCGCGAGTTCATCGACATGAAGTGGGGCACCCCGCAGCCGATCCTCTTCCGGGACACCGATCTGGGGATGGTGCGGCTGCGCGCGTTCGGCTCCTACTCGATGCAGATCGCCGATCCGCAGCTTTTCGTCAACAAGATCGTCGGGCAGCAGGGCGTCTACGACACCGGGCAGATCCAGGATTATCTGCGGAACTCGATCATCCAGAATCTGACCACGATCCTCGGGCAGATGATGCAGAGCATCCTCGATCTCCCGGCACAGTACAACAATATCGCCGCCGCGACGCGCGCCTCGGTCCTCGCCGATTTCACGGCGCTTGGCCTGCAACTGCGCGGCTTCCAGCTGACCTCGATCACGCCGCCGGAAGAGGTGCAGAAGTACATCGATCAGCGTTCCTCCATGGGCGCGATCGGCAACATGAACCAGTACACGCAGTTCCAGACCGCCCAGGCGATCCGCGACGCCGCCAACAATCCGGGTGGCGCGGGCGATGCGCAGGGGACCGGCCTCGGCGCGGGCCTCGGCATGGGCATGGGCATGGCGATGGCCGAGCAGATGCGCCAGTCGATGCAGGGCAACAACCAGCCGCAAGGTGGGCAGCCGGGCGGCGGCCAGCAGCAGGCGCAGGCACCGCAGGGGGGCCAGGGTGCCGCCGGTGGCGGCCCGAAGTTCTGCCCGGAGTGCGGCCAGCCGGTCGCGCCCGGCGCGAAGTTCTGCGGCAATTGCGGGCACAAGCTGATCCCGTAGCGAGAACCAGTGGAATGTGTGCGGGGCGGCGACATTCGCCGCCCCGCACGGTGTTTCCGCCCTTGCCCGCCCTGTTATACTCCTCCGTGGTGATGGAGGAGGAACAACGATCATGGTCAGTAACCCCGCTGTCGAGGAAGCCCGCGTCGAGGCTGCCGTCGCGACGCCGGTCGTCGCCGCCCCGCCCGATGAGCGTCTGTTCACCTCCCTCGTGCGCTACCCGGAGTTCCGTTTCCTCTGGTCCGCGAGCCTGAGCACCCAGCTCGGCCAGTGGTTCCAGAATGTCGCCCTCGGCTGGCTCGCCCTCGAATTGACCAAT
>JAABUM010004530.1_pt1 | contig 15573 bp, 18 predicted proteins | sample 5559161 | NCBI WGS metagenome assembly JAABUM01 (sample SAMN10711868, study PRJNA513369) | rock metagenome | isolation source: Antarctica rocks | place: Antarctica: Victoria Land, Siegfried Peak nord
GATGCGACCCCCCCCCCCCCCCCTTTCAGCACAACTGCATAGGTTTGGACCAGAACAAAGTCGGCGGCGAAAACGGCCTGGGACGTGCAGCCGCCACAGGATGATACGAATCGGGCGCGCACAACGGGGTGCGTGTGAGGGACGGTGGCACGTCTGCCGCCGAGCGAGGAGTCAGGGCGAATTGAGTGCGATCACCAGGGAAGTCGCGACGTGGCCGACCCGCTTCCGGCGCGACTGGCTCTCGAACATCCGTGCCGATGTCCTCTCCGGCACGGTCGTGGCGCTGGCACTGATCCCGGAGGCGATCGGATTCTCCATCATCGCCGGGGTCGATCCGAAGGTCGGTCTCTATGCCTCGGTCTGCATCGCGCTCGTCTCCGCGCTCGTCGGCGGGCGACCGGGGCTGATCTCGGCGGCGACCGGCGCGATGGCGGTGGTGATGGTCACGCTGGTGCGCGATCACGGGCTGCAATACCTCTTCGCGGCGACGCTGTTGACCGGCGCGATCCAGATCATCGCCGGATTGGCGCGGCTCGGCTACATCATGCGCTTCATCCCGCGCTCGGTGATGGTCGGCTTCGTCAATGCCCTGGCGATCCTGATCTTCTCGGCGCAACTGCCGCAATTCCGGGGGGCCTCGTGGCAGATGTACGCGATGGTGGCGGCGGGGCTGGCGATCATCTATCTCTTCCCGCGCATCACCAAGGCGATCCCTTCGCCGCTCGTCGCGATCCTCGTCCTGTCAGTGATCGCGATCGTCTTCCACAGCGACGTGCGGACGGTGGGGCAGATGGGCGCGCTGCCGAATAGCCTCCCGACGTTCGCCTTGCCGCAGGTGCCGTTCAGCGTGGAGACGTTGCGGATCATCCTCCCCTATTCGCTGACCCTGGCGATGGTCGGCCTGATCGAGTCCTGGCTGACCTCCGCGCTGCTGGACGACGTGACCGACACCCCGAGCAACAAGAACACCGAGGCGCGCGGGCAGGGGCTGGCGAACATCGTCAGCGGCTTCTTCGGCGGGATGGCCGGCTGCGCGATGATCGGGCAGTCGATGATCAACATGCGCGCGGGCGGTCGCGGGCGGCTCTCCACCTTCTGGGCGGGCGGCTTCCTCCTCTTCCTGCTGGTCATCCTGGGCGATCTGGTCGGGCGGATCCCGCTCGGCGCGCTTGTCGCGGTGATGATCATGGTCTGCATCGGCACCTTCGACTGGTCCTCGATCCGCACGCTGCACCGCGTCCCGCGCGACGAGGCGATCGTGATGGTCGCGACGGTCGGCGTGGTGATCGCGACGAGCGATCTCGCGCTCGGCGTGCTGGTCGGGGTGCTGATCAAGGCGATCTTCTTCGCGCACAAGATCGCGCGGTTGTTGCGCGTCGAGAGCGAGCTGAGCGCGGACGGTCAGCAGCGCACCTTCCGCGTGCGCGGGCAGATGTTCTTCGCCTCGGTGCAGGGTTTCCTCGGGGAGTTCGATTATCACGAGCCGCTGACGCGCGTGGAACTCGACCTGTCTGCCGCGCACATCTGGGACGGCTCGGCGGTGGCCGCGCTCGACAAGGTGCTGCTGAAGTATCGCGCGCAGGGGGTGGTGGTCCACGTCACCGGCCTCAACGAGGCCAGCGCCTCGCTCGTCAAGCAGTTGGGGACGCAAGAAGTCGGCGGGTGAGTCCGTAGAGCGGCAGTTCGTAGTCCGTAGTCCGTAGTCCGTAATCCGTAATCCGTAATCCGTAATCCGTAGGAGAGTTTGCCGACAGGGAATGTCTTACTACCAGTATTGCGCCGCTACTACGGACTGCCGTCTACGGACTACGGACTTCTTCACCGCCCCCGGCCCGCCCCTTGCCGGCTACGTTGCGCGCGCTGCTCCAGCTTGCGGCGCTGGGTCGGGTCGTTCTTGTCGCGCGTGCGGTCTTTCGGCGCTGGCGTGCGACCGTCGGCCGTCGCGCCGCGCGTCCAGCGCGGGACGCCCTTGACGTTGAGCAGGGGGAGGAGCCGCCCGACCGGCGTGACGAGATCGGCCTGCTCGGCGAGCGCCGTGTCGAGCCCTTTGTAGGCTTGCGGCGCTTCGTCGAGGAGGTCGCGTCCGGTATCGGCGACGATGCCGCGCATCTGGTGGACGAACGCTTCCAGCGTGATCGTGCGCGCCGCCTGGCCCCGACTCATCCGGCGTCCCGCACCGTGCGAGCAGGAGCCGAGCGCGGCGGCGTTGCCGAGGCCGCGCACGAGGTAGGAGCCGGTTGCCATCGAGCCGGGGATGATGCCCGGTGCGGCGAGCGGGGCCGCCGCCGCCCCCTTGCGGTGGACCCAGAGGGCTTCGCCGAACCATTCCTCGCGCGCGGCGTAGTTGTGGACGCTGTCGAACCCTGCGGTCAGGTCGTAGACGAGTTCGTGGCGCAGTTGTCGCCCGACCAGCCGCGCGAGAAGGTTGAGAACCGCCTGTTGCAATTGCCGCCGATTCTCGGCGGCGTACGCCTGCGCCCAGCGAAGGTCGGTCAGGTAATCCTGCCCCTCCTGCGTGTCAAGCGGCAACGGCGCGAGGTCGCCTGACAGGGTATGCCCAAGTCGCGGGGCGAGCGCGCGCGCGACCCCGATGTGGTGCGCGGCGATGGCGCTGCCGACGCCGCGACTGCCGCTGTGGACGAGGAGCCAGACGCGCCCCATGTTTCCGTCGCCCGTGGTTTCGTGGCAGAGTTCGAGGAAGTGGTTGCCGCCGCCGAGGGTGCCGAGCTGCCACGGCCCCGCTTCGTGGACGATCCGCGCGACGGCCTCCGTGTACGGTTCCGCGCCCGCGAGGCCGTCCCACCCTTGCGGCTCCCCCTGCTCGCCGTGCGCGAGGGGGATCGTCCACTTGATCTGCGCCTGCAACTCGCGCAGCAGGGCGGGCGGGAGATCGCCCGCGCGCAGCTCCAACGGCTGCGCCAGCACGCCACAACCGATGTCGGTGCCGATCGCGCTCGGCAGGAGGAGGTCGCGCGCGGCGAAGACCGAGCCGACGGTCGCGCCGCGCCCCGCGTGGACATCGGGCATCGCGGCGACGTGGCCGACGAGCAGCCCGGACCCTGCGAGGGCGCGTAGCTGCACGGCGGCGCTTTCTTCGAGATTGGCGGTCCACGCTTTGACCGGGACACCGCCAGGGGCGGCGGGGAGTTCATGAAAGATCGGCATCGGGCCTCCGGGGGCGAGTGGTGAGTCGTGGGTCGTGAGAAAAGAGTCGTGAGAGGAGAAGTCGTCGGTCGTCGGTCGTCGGTCGTCAGCAGGGAATCAGTGAGCGCGGCGGTGTGCGCCCCATCTCCGGCCTCGCAACGAACCCCGCTACGGACTACGGACTACGGACTATGGACTCTCTCTCACGACCCACCACTCGTTTATACCCCCGTGCCCCGCCCGCCGTACCTGGCCTTCGGCATGGTTGCGCGCTGATCGACCGGACACCGCGCGGCCGACCGGTGTGCCAATAATGCCGGGAATCTTTGCCGCGCATGGCCCGATCTCGGTCCTGTAATGGGAAAGATCTACTCGGGAATTGCGTATGTCTATATTGCTTCCTCGCGACAACCGGCACAGTATCGATAGATGCGGGGGCCAGTAAGACCAGTGGCCTGACCAGCCGGGCGCGGCGCAAGTACGGATGAAGGGCACGATGACGGCGATCGAAGCGACCGGGAAAGCGGCGCGACGTGCGGCGTATGCGACCTATGTCGAGTGCTGCTCATCCGTGCGGCGTCTGCCGTTGGGCGATGCGCGCCGCCCCGCGCTGGCGCTGGCGACGGCGCGGGCCGAGTCGGCCTGGCGGGCGCTGATGGCGCGGACGATGGGGGATGGACGACCGGTCTGTGCCTCCCCAGCCGCCGCGTGCAGACGAGCGCGCACGGTGCATCGTTGTTCGCCCCCGAGGCCATGCACGGCGGCGAGTCGCTGTCGGCTGGCGATCACCGATCGCCGCGTCGGGTGTTGCTCGGCCATGCTGCCACGATGAACCGGGTTCAGCACCCGCGTGCCGCTCATGCGCGGGGTGCCGGGGCGGGACTCGCTCGCCTGCGCCCGATCGGCGGGACGAGCGGCGCTGTTGCCCACCGATTTGCGCCACAACGCCGTGCGATCCGGTATCTCTGTACTCACCCGAAGGTACTCGCGAATTTGGGCGTCCGTATAGGCCAGTGGCGCGCAGAACTGGCGGCTTGCGTGCGTAGTACTACTATGCCGGGGCGACCCGGCACAGGGGAGTCGGCGACACAGGGAGATTGATCCGATGGCGATGATGATGGACACGACCAGGAAGCAGTCGCAGCGCGCCGCCTATGTGGCCTATGTCGAAGTGTACTGGCGCTGGGCGCGCTTAGCTTCGGGTGATCCGGCACGCACCGCGCTGGCGGAGGCGACACGCCAGGCCGAGGCGCGCTGGCGCGCGTTGATGCTCCCGCCAGAAGACACGGTGCTTGACACGACCGTCGCCGCGCCCGCGCCGAGCGGCCCCCCGGCACAGACGGAAATACGCACGCCGCTGTGTAGCGCCGTCTCGCTCGCCGCCTGGGGCGATTGAGCGCGGTGGCACGGTCCGGCCGAGCGGCACAACGAGATCCCCGTACGCGGGGGGGCGGCGTGAGTACCGCGCCGCCCCCCCGCGTCGCCGTTTGTCCGTGCGTCGGCGTATGGTCGGGCGCTAATCCTCTGCGCGCCAGGAGCGCCCGTAGTCGATCCGCTCTTGCAGGGTGGGGTGGCTGTAGAGGAGCCACTTCACGAGCGCCGGCGGCTGCGGATCGGCGAGGTTGAGGCGTCCAAGCTTCTCCATCGCCCCGATGAACGCCGCCGGATCGCGGGTGAGGTCGAGGGCATAGCGGTCGGCGGGATGCTCGATCAGCCCTCGCGAGATCGCGTTCTGGAGCGGCGCGAGCGCGAGCGAGATCGCGCTGAGGAGGAGGGTCAGCAACGGCAACGCCGCGACGTCCCCGAGGCCGCGCGCCGGGTCGAGGCCGAAGCGTGCGCCGCTACGGGCGATGATCGGGCGCGCGAGGCGATCGACCGCGCCCGCCGTGATCGCGGTGGTGATCGCGCCGAGACCGATCAACTTCCAGATGTCGCCGCCGACCTGATGCCCCAGCTCGTGCGCCAGGACGACCTCGACCTCCGCCGTGGTGAACTCGTTCAGGAGGGTGTCGGCCAGGACGATCCGCTTGGTGTTGCCGAGCCCGGTGAAGAAGGCATTCGCCTTTTTCGTCTGCTTGCTCATGTCCATCTGCAACACATCGGAGACGGTGACCCCCTGTGCGGCGGCGAGCGCCTTGATCCGCTCGGCCAGGGCGCGGTCGCGGATCGTCTCGAACGTGTTGAAGAGGGGGAGGATCAGGACCGGGGCGAGGGTGGAGAGGACGATGGTGAAGGGGATGGCGAGGGCGGAGAGGATCGCCCACCAGCCGCGCGGGTAGCGGCGGATCACGGCGTAGATCCCCTGCGCCAGCGGCAGCCCGAGGGCCAGCCCGAGCGCCTCACCCTTCAGCGACTCCCCGAGCCAGGCGCGGCGGGTCTGATTGGTGAGGTCGTAGCGGCGCTCCACAACCCAGCCACCGTAATAAGCGAGCGGCAGCGTGGCGAGCGTGGAGAGGAGCGAGGAGACGAGGGTGTAGGGGATGACAGGGCCGAGGCGTGCGGGCGCGACCGCGGTCGCACGGTCGCGCAGCCGGGCCGAGAGGCCGGTCCGCAGGGCGAGCGCGCTGAGGGCCGCGCCGTAGAGGGTGCCGAAGAGGGAGAGCCATTCGCGCTGGCGGTTGTAGCGGATCGCTCGCTCGCGCGCCGCGTCGTCGGCATACATATCCCCGCCGCCACCGGCGCTCGCCCCCGCCACACTCTTGCGCGGCGCGGGCCGGAATACGAGCAGCGCCAGTGGCGCGAGTAGGAGTAGGGGGAGCAAGAAACCGGGACGTTTGCGGCGAGGTATGTGTGGGGCTCGTGGTATTCGCATCGGGTGTGCTCCTTTTGGTATAGCCAGTATCCACCCGGCTATCGCGAGCGGGCTGTACCGCTAAGGATACCCCTTCGTGGTGGCACGGGCGATCAGGCTGCGCTTGTCGCGCTAACGAACAGGTAGCGCACGGCCACACCCGAGGGTGTGGCCCGCCCATGCTTATTCGGCGCATTCGCTCACCGGATTGTCTTGAGCACCGTCACGCCGCCCGTCCCGGTGACGTAGGTGGGATCGCTGTTTGCGGTGATCGTATAGTTCTTGATCAGTTCGCCCGTATGCGAGCCGGTCGCGATCTGCCGGACATAGAACGCTTGCAGCGAGCGCACGGCCAGGACCGCGTTGGAACCCCTCCCGCCCGGCCCGGAATCGTCGCAGACGGGCAGGATCATGATGCAGTTATCGATCGTTTGCCCGGCCTGGCAGCCGTTGATCCCATTGACCGCCGCCTGGACCGAGGAGACGTTGCCGGTGGTGAGCGGCGGGAGCTTGGCCGCACCATTGAAGGTGGGGGGATTCGTGTCACGGGAGTAGGCCGGGTAAGTGGTGAAGTTGTAGGCGATAGCGTTCGTGTTGACCCCATTGAAGGAGGAGCTGTTGATGTTGCATGGGTTGATACCTTGCTGGCCGTGGTTGATACCTTGCGGGTCGTGGATAAGGTAGACCGGTCCGACCACCACATTGTGGGGCGTCGCTGGGGCGTCGTAGATGGGTGTCAGACTCGCGTCGGCGTAGGCATAGGCACCATCATTGATAGTGGGTGCGCCATCCAGATCTGGCACCCTCGCACAACGTCCCCCTTGGCAATCGTCGAGGCCGTCCGTGCGATTGTTGCTGCCGGTCACAGAATAGTTGCGGTCGGTAGCGTAGATACCGCCCGAAAAGTTGGCGACGTTCCTGTTCGTCACTGTAGTGCCGACGCCGCAGACCATGAACGGCCCGCCCACGATGCCCGTCGGGCGTTGTACGCGGGCGGCGCTGATGGCCGCCGTGCCCGAGGTGGCGATGCCGAGGGCACGGAACATGAAGGTGGGGTGCTGCTCGATGGCGCGCACTAGCACGCCGGTGAAGTTGTCGCTGTACGAGGACATCGCGACCCCGCCCCCGCCCACGGGCGTGCAAGCCCGAGTGATGCCGGGAGAACTCACCGTGTAGTTATTGGTGATGAAGGTGCAGGTGATCAGGCTTGGGTCGTTCACGCCGTTGCGCGCCGCCGTGTCGAGCACGAGCTGGGTCACCGCGGTGTCGGTCAGCCCCCGCGCGATCCCACCCGCCCCCGCCAGCGCCGCCGCGTCCGCGGCGTTCTGCATCGCGCGGCGCTGGATGTAGTCGTACCCCCCGTCAAGCGCGAGGCCCAGTGCCCCGAGAAGGACCAGCGACATGAGGGCGAAGAGCACGATCGTCTGGCCTGGGGACGTCCTGGTAGGCGGCGTGCGCCGCGCGGTCCTGGTCATTGAATCACCATCCTCGTTGTCTTCTTAACCTGATAGCTCGCCGGGAGGAGGCGGATCAGCTGCGTCGTGAGCGGGCGGAACACATAATGCGCGGTGATCTCGATCGAATCGCCCGGTCGCACGATCGCGTTCCCGCTCGCGTCTTGCGCCGCGCAATTCCCCGGCGGTGTCGACGCTATCAGGGTCGTGGTTAGCCCCTGATAGCAGCGAATATCAGTCGTCACGTTGACGATGAGGTCGACGTTCTTCGTCCCTAGTTGCCCGTTGGCTTCACTATAGGCGCGATTCTGAACTTCAGCGGTATTCTCCGGGAACTGGCTACCAAAAAGCGCCCCTTCCCGGACCACATTGGTCAAACGGGTGTACGCGATGAAGACCCGGCTGAGATCGAGCGCTCCGATCATGATCAGGGCGAGGAGCGGCATCAGCAGGGCCAGTTCGACGAGGCTCTGCCCTCGGCGGGTGCGGCAACGATGACGTTGGCGACTCGGGATCGTGTCACTGCACACTGGTTTGCTCGCATTCGTGAAAGGTAATCGTTGACCTACCGATCAGGCGAACGGCGATGAAGGAGAAGGGGTAGTCGATGCAGACCTTAACGCGATCCTGCACCTGCACCGGCACGGTAGCGGCGTTGGGATCGCAATTGCGGTAGAAGCCGTTGGGGGGGCTCGTGGCGGTGGGCCATGTGGTACAGTCGAGCGTGAATGAACTCGCAGTGAACGTCAACGATGGGGAGCGGTTATTGGCAGCGGTCGCCATCAGATCCTGGACCGTGCTCACGTTGGCCGTCTTGTTGCTGATCTCGATGGAACCCTGGCGCGCCGCCTCGCGCACCGCATTGGTGAGCATGGTGCGGGTGAAGACGGCGCGCCCCAGATCGATCGTCCCGAAGATCATGGTCAGTAGGAGCAGCGAGGCGAACGCGAACTCCAGGACGGCCTGCCCGGCCTGCTCCCGTGCAACGATACGCGCCATACCGATGTCACTCCCCATCGAACAGAAGATTCCCCACCACGGTGCTTCCGTACGGTCCATATAGCTGTATAAAAGCATACATAAGTATCTAGGATGAAGGAATGGCCCATCCTTCCCTGCGGACGTATGCTTTTGAGGGCCGAAAGATAGCAAATGGGCTAGGACGAAAGGCTGGGGAAGGTCACGCTGTAGCGATGAGGACGCAGGGTTAACCGCGATCGGCGTGTGGGCAGCGGCACCGCGCGGTGTACTATTCTGCGAAGGCGAACGACTTGCCATCGACGCGCTTCACACGCTCCATCGCTGCTTCGGCGGCGCGCAACAAGGCCCGCGTGTCGGCGTTCGCATCGTCGCTCAGCGCCACCCCGATGCTCGCCTCGGGCAGGACTTCCTCATCGGTCGGCAGGAGGAGCGGCGTCGCGATTGTGGCAAGGATGCGCTCGATGACGAAGGTGGCGTCGTCGATGGTGTGCAGGCGCTCGAGCACCAGCGCGAAATGATCGCCGTCCAGGCGGGCGAGCAGATCTTCATCCCGTACACACCGCTTGAGCCGATCGCCGATGGCGATCAATACCTGGTCGCCGGCGGGATGGCCGATCTGCGCGTTCAGGTCGCGGAAGTTGTCGAGGTCGATGTAGACGACGCCAACGAGCGTGCGCTGTCGTCGGGCACGCGCAAGGGCCAGCGGCAGATGTTGCGTGAAATAGGACCGGTTGGCGAGATTGGTGAGCGCGTCGCGCGTTGCGCCGTGTGACGCGCGCTCGTCGCGGAACTCCCGCGCGGTGACATTCTGGAAAAGGCCGCAGACCGTCGCCTCGCCCGCGTTACCCGGGTGTCGCGTCAGTTGGCCGCGCACCTCGACCTGCTGTCCGGCCTGGCTGTAGAAGGCGGTGGTGAGCGTGTTTCTCTCTCCTGTGCTCAGTGTCGCGCGGCACGCCTCGTGGTACGCGGCACGCGCGCTGGGTGCCAGGAATGCATCGATCGGTCCCCCGCTCCCGCCCAGGGTCTGCTGCCAGGCTTTGTTGGCGTAGCGAAGCTGCCCCGTCGCGTCTACGAGATGGACGAGGTCCGAGGTGTGCTCCAGGACGCTGTGCAACGCCGTCTCCGTGGCGCGCAGTCGCGCTTCGCTCGTGGACGGATCATCGTGCAGGACGGGTTGTTGTGCCTGCGCCTTGCCGAATCTGAACATCGCACCCCTCCCGCTACCGCCGCGCTCCCGTACTATCGTCACCATACGTGCTGGGGCGACGCGTGTCTATGGCCAGCCTGGCTCTGCTGGGATAGGCCGTTCGACCCTTGCCGTCTGGTCGGCGCGGGGGCGGCGAGGCGCTCCGCGCTCACCGTAATACCTGCCCCGGCCTCTCGCGCAAGATGCGCTCGGCGTCGGCGATGATGGTGCGGACGATGTCGGCGGCGGGTTCGATGCTGTCGATGATCCCGGCGATGGTGCCTGCGGCGACTTTGGTCGTCTGCGTGTCGCCGCTCGGGGCGGCGCGGAGCTGGGCGCGCACCTCATCGCGCCGCGCCACGATCTCGGCGTCGCGGCCGTGCCAGGTGGCGGTGAAGTTGTTGCGGACGACGCGCTCCACGATCTCCGGGGGGAACGGGGCCTCGACCGCGAGGTCGTAAGCGCGGGTCAGCAGGGTATCGTCGGCCCCCGCCGTCACGATGCGGGCCTTGCGCGCCTCGCCGTAGACGCTCTCGCGGCTGGCGACGAAGCGGGTGCCGATCCAGGCCCCTTCCGCGCCGAGCAGCAAGATCGCCGCCAACCCGCGCCCGTCCCCGATCCCGCCCGCCGCCAGCACCGGGATCCCCTCGGCCACCGCGAGGGTCGCCAGGAGCAGCGGCAGGGAGCCGCTGCCGCCGCCGGTGTGTCCGCCCGCCTCGCTCCCTTGCGCGGCGATCACGTCCACGCCCGCTCGCGCGGCCCGCGCCGCCTGGGCGACCGTCTGCACTTGCGCCAGCACCATGATCCCCGCCGCGTGGGCCGGGGCGACGTAGGGGGTGGGATCGGCGAAAGAGTGGCCGATCGCCGCCACCCGCTCCTCCAGCGCGACCGCCAGCAGCGCCGCCGTGTCGGGCGCGGAGGTGATCAGCCCGACGCCGAAGGGGCGATCGGTGCGGGTGCGGACGAGGCGGATCTGCTCGCGTAGCCAGTCCGGCCCGCCGGAGAGGCTCGCGCCGATCATCCCCAGGCCACCCGCCGCCGAGACCGCCGCCGCCAGTTCGGCGGTCGCTGCCCCGGCCATCGGTGCGTTGAGGATCGGGTGTTCGATGCCGAAGAGGGCGGTGAAGCGCGTCTGGATCATGGCGTCCCTCGCTGTATGTTGCGCTCATGCGGTGTGGGCTGGCCTTTGTGATAAATAGCCCTCGCGCTTCGATGCCGTGGTCAGAAAGACGCCCGAACCGATGCTGCTCGGTCCTATCCTCGCGCCGCTGGGCGCTTACCAGGGGCCGATCAGCGTGTCGAGGATGGCGAGGAAGCCCACGCCCAGCAGCGCGGTCAGTCCGGCGAACGCCAGCGTGAGTCGGCGAATGTGCGCCAGATCGGGGCGACCGAGGAAATACGCCGCCACGCCGCCGAGTGCGCCGACCACCAGCAGGACCGGGAAGCCCCCGAGGATGCCGTAGAAAATCACGGCACCGAGCGCTCGGAGCATCGCCGTGGTGCCGGACGCATAGCCCGCGAAAGGGATCGGGAAGCGGTAGATCAGCGCGCAGATGGCCGCGAATGGAAAAGCCAGCACCACGGCGCCGAGCGCACCCCACAGCGCCATCCAGCGTGCCGTATGCCTGGTCCCCGTCGCCGCCTCACGTTGTGAGTCAGTCATTATGATCGTTATCCTCGCCGCTCGCGTGCTTCGCCGTCCAGCACCGCCCCCTGGCCCTATCCAGCGCGGCCTGCAATGCCCTGCGGGTCGCCGTATAGTAGCATGGCCAGACAGGATTGAGCGGAAGGGGCTGCATGGCCGAACGTTGGCGGGGCTGGGCGCGGCGGTTGAAGCGGGAGGTGCTGGCCCTCTCGCTGGCGTATCGCGACCCGCGCACGCCCTGGTATGCGCGCGTGGTCATCATCTGCGTCGTCGGCTACGCGCTCAGCCCGATCGATCTGATCCCCGACGCGATCCCGGTCCTCGGTTATCTCGACGACTTGCTCCTCGTGCCGCTCGGCGTGGCGCTGGCGATCCGGCTGATCCCGCCGCATGTGCTGACGGAGAGCAGGACGGCGGCGGAGCGACAACTGGCGACCGGTCGTGGGCCGGGGCGGGTCGCGGCGGCGCTGATCATCGCGCTCTGGATCGCACTGGCGGCGGTCGGCGCGTGGCTCGTCTGGCGACGCTGGGGTTAACCGCCGCCGCATGTCTCCGCGCCCACGGGGTATGGTTCGCGCTTTACGCCCTCCTCTTCCGCCGCGACCTGCTTCGCTTCGGTGCCCTGCTGGTCGGCTCGCCGCAGAGCACCCCCGCCCCCCGCCTGGCAGCGCCGTCGCCTGCGCGCCACCACCCCGCAAGCGGTCGGTAAGGCGCGCGGCAAGGCCATCCCCGAGCTGTAGTCGGCGCACCCATAGCCCGTAGACAGCGGATCGGCACCGCTCGCGCGCATGGCCTCGGTCGGTGCCGGTACTAACACACCCGCGTGCCCGCTATTGGAAGCGGGCACGCGGTTGTATCGGCTATAGGGTATGCCGCAGGGCTACTTCTTGAAGAAGCACTGCGCCGGGTTGATCAGGCCGATGTCGCGCAGGGTATCGTCCGCGATGTAACCATCGGGGAAGTTGCGGAACGTGTTGCCGACGATCACCGGCTGCACCTTCGCCCCGTTGACGCCGATCTGGTACGGTGCTTGCTTGTGGATACCGAGGATCTGCTGGAAGAGGGCGTTGCGCTTCGCCTCGTCCGGCTCGACCTGGCACTGTTCCCAGAGCTTCCACAGCGCACGGGTCGGCCCCTGCTGGCGGCTACTCCGGGATCGGCGAGCGGCAGGCGTGTGGCAGGCGCTCGCCAACCCCGGTCGGGCAACTTTGGCGTGGCCGAAGGATCGACCGGAGCCCCGCCCGAAGCGGGCATCGGTGCTATGCAGAGGGCAGGAAATACAGTTCCCAGGCGATCCCGTCGGGGTCGTAAAAGCTGATGTACCGGCCCCCCGACGTCGGATCGTCCTCGACGCCGTTATTCGGCACCCCCGCCGCGTCGAGTTGCTGTTGCAGGGCCACCAATTCCGCCGGGTCGGCGACGGCCAGGGCGATGTGATCGATGCCGACGCGATACGGGTCGAAGCGGTCGCCGGGCACGGTCGCCGCGTTCCCCCCACGCATGCCGATCAGGACACCGTTGGCATTCACCAGGACGATGTCGGCGAATTCCCGGACGACCGGGAAGCCCAGCGTCTCGGAGTAGAAGCGCTTGGCGCGCGCGAGGTCCGTGACGCGGAGGGCGAGATGGCTCAGTCCGGTGGTCTGGATCGGCATCGGTTTCCCTTTCCACGCGCCCATCGGCACGCCGTTCGCGCAAGGATAACAGGTGCGGGCAGGCCGAGCCGCCGACTGTCGCCCCGCGCTTCGTCGGCGACGGTTTCCTCGTCGTGCCGTGCTGGACTTCTGTATTCGGCCGAATCGGGCCGAGCGCGATCGCCGTAACCCGGCGATGAGCAGGTCGGCCCGGCGACGGGCGTCGTAGCGGGGGTCGTTGTTGGCACCGACACTGCGGCGGCTCTATCTCCACGCTACGGACTACGGACTAGCGACTACCGACTACCCCCCTTACGTCTGCGCCCGATCGAGCTACGCTGGCGGCGCACGACCCGGCGCTCGTCCCGCTCCTCAACCTGATCGGGCGCGGGGGGCGGAGCCTCTTCTACGCGACCGATACCGGCCCGCTGCCGGAGGCGACCTGAGCGGCGCTCCGCGCGTGGGGCGGGCGCTGCGACGTGGTGATCATAAAGACCACACACGGGGCCTCTGCGGCCCCTCCCCGCGCCACCTGAACGGCGAGCAGTTCCGCGCCGAAGTCGCGCGGCTGCGCGAACCGGCACTCCTGGAGAACGACGCGCGCATCTACGCCACCCACATCGCGCACCATAGCAACCCCGTCCACCAGGTGCTGGTGGAGGACGCGGCGACGCACGGCTATCTCGTGGCCCACGATGGGCTGACGATCGAGCTGTAGCGCTGGTGTTTGTTGGGCCAGCATAGGGCTGCAATGTGAGGATCATCTGCGTCATCGGCTACGCGCTGAGCCCGATCGGCCTGATCCCTGCCCCATCCAAACCCTCGGCGTGGCGCTGGCTGAGGGCAGTGACATGGACGCTCACGCCCGTACAGATCGAGCGGTGCTGCTAGGATCTACGCCGACAATGCCGAGTTGCGCGCTAGAAACTGTGTGAGAAGGGGTAACGAGCACCGAAAATGGAGCGTGACGCTGCGGGTCACGTACTCCGGAGGTGCCGATGTCCACGCCGAATGTTCACTATCCGAGCGATCTCACGGACGCCGAGTGGGCGATCCTCGCGCCGCTCATCCCCGAGGCGAAGCCGGGTGGGCGGCCGCGCAAGTGGCCGATGCGCGCCATCCTCAACGGCATCTTTTACCTGCTGCGCGGGGGCTGTGCTTGGCGGATGCTGCCGCGCTGCTTCCCGCCCTGGTCGACGGTCCATCATTACTGCCGCCGGTGGCGGGTGGATGGCACGTGGGTGCGCATCCACGCCGTGCTGCGCGAGCGCGAGCGGGTGCGGCAGGGCCGCGCGCCGCAGCCGACCGCCGCCGCGATCGACAGCCAGTCGGTCAAGACGACCAGCGTCGGCGGGGTGCGCGGCTATGACGGGGCCAAGAAGCTGAGCGGCCGCAAGCGCCATCTCATGGTCGATACGGCAGGGTTGCTCCTGACGGTCACCGTGCATGCGGCCGACATACAAGACCGGGCGGCCGTACCGCAAGTGCTCGACAAGGCGACGGCGCGCTTCCCCTCCCTCAAACACCTCTGGGCCGATCAGGGCTACACCGGCGCGGGCAAGGCCTGGATCGAGGCGGAACTCGGCTGGACGGTCGAGATCGTGCGCCACGCGCCGCGTGCGCGCGGTGAATGGCGGTCGATCGGCGATATAAACGACCTCCGCACGCTGCGCTTCGAATGGGTCCGCCTGCCGAAGGCCCCGAAACAGTTCCGGGGGATCCTCCCGAGGCGGTGGGTGGCGGAGCGGACATTCAGCTGGTTGGGGCAAAGTCGTCGCCTGGCGAAGGAGTACGAGCGCCTGTGCGCCACCAGCGAGGCGTATATCTATGCCGCGATGAGCCGCATCATGCTCCGCCGCTTGGCACGGCCGTGACGGTGCCAGGGGCGGTCGGGGGGCGGGAGAGGACGGTCATGGCGGGGCGCGCGACGAGGCCGCAGCGCGCGAAGAATGGCGCCTGCCCGGGGAGCGCCTCGGCATAGAGGGCAGTGCCCGCGCAGGCCGAGCCGACGGCGGCGACGAGCGCCCGGCCGATACCGCGCCCGCGCTGGTCCGGATGCACGAGCACCTCGGCGAGCGCCGTATGGATGACCCCGTCGCCGAAGGCGCGCGCGAGCCCCACCAGGCGGTCGCCCGGTAGCCAGGCCGCGACCAAGATCGGCGTCCGCGCCAGGGCAACCCTGATCGTTGCCACATAGTAGGCTTCCGCCCGCCCCCACCCGGTCGCCGCGTAGAGCACGATCACCGCCTGCGGCTCGGGGATCGTATCGATTGTCAGCCGCCATGGCCCAGGGTCGTCGGCGGCTGGCGTTACGCCATGTGTGCTCATCGGTCTTCCTCCAGCGGTATGCGCCTCACGCGCACCGCCCCATCATGCGGACGCCCCAGGCAAACCGAGCTTACGCGATCTGCCCGACCTCTGCCGCAGCCTCCCGATGACCCTTCTCGCACAGTTTCTAGTACAGGGTTGCGGAAGTAGCTAGTGGGTTATGGTAGACTGGCGGCGTTGTGCGTGGCTGCCGTCGCCGCGACGGCCCGTCCCAGGAGGCCCGATGTCCCCCGGTCCGCTCCCGCTCCCACTCGTGATGTCCCCCGCGCAACAGGCCGTGCTGACGGCCCGGATGCGTCAGAAATGGGACGCGGGCTGGTAGCACCGATCACCTTCTGGTAGCGTGGCGGCGGTACTCGATGCGTAAAGGAGTCGCCCGTGCCCTGTCCCCATTGTGCCGCAACCGCGAC
>JAABUM010004532.1_pt1 | contig 15568 bp, 22 predicted proteins | sample 5559161 | NCBI WGS metagenome assembly JAABUM01 (sample SAMN10711868, study PRJNA513369) | rock metagenome | isolation source: Antarctica rocks | place: Antarctica: Victoria Land, Siegfried Peak nord
GGGACCTACATCGACGGCTGGAACGAACGCGCCCACCCATTCACCTGGACCAAAGGCGCCGACGAGATCATCAGCCACGCGAAACCCTCACCCCACCAGAAGAAGACTTACGACCCGCGACACTAGTTGGGTCATCGGTGTCCCCTTCGTCGGTCGCGCTCGACAACGGCACCAACCTCGGTTCGTGTGACCGTTTGCGGCGTGGCGGCATGGTGAGGACCTCAACTCCGTTCTATCCTTCGTAGAACACCAGTTCGAGATAACGGAGGATGGCATGGGCACAGCAAGCGGCAGCACAAGGACATCGCCAGTCCCCGGCCGACAGCGCGCCACCACCCGCACGAGCGTGGCCCGTCAGATCAAAGACCAGCGACGCGGCTACGCCCGCGCTGTGCTGCAAGCACTGGCCCGCACCCAGCACGGCCGGCCCACCGCCCAAGTCCAGCGCGTGCTGCGCGAGTCGCTCACTCCTCTCGGCGTCCGCCTCTCGACCGCCAGATTGCATCAACTTGCGACCGACATCGCCGCCGGACGACCCGTCGAACTGACCTAACCCAGACCTGATACTTAGCGACGTTCATCAAGGGGCATGGTGCGGCGCCCATGACGGGCCAAGCCGAGGGCTGGGCGCCGCGACCGCTGGCCGCTTCGGGTGAGTTCGAGCGCACAGCCCCGGAGCTGTGCTCCCCACTCCCCCGGTGCCTCCATCACAAATGGTCCTCTGCGTGAGAACCGAACCGGCCTGCGCGCGCAGCGCATTCTCCCAGGTGAAGGTCTCACGCAATCGCACCATGAAAACAAGGCAACGCAACAGCCGGATGATGACGGGTTGCGATAGCCACCGCCACCGCCGCCTGGTGCTCTTTCGCACTCCCTCAACCGCGTCCCACCCATCGCGGGGCCTTCGACGCCACCGTGAGTGGGTCGGGTTGCTACTCACCCACGCCGCCATCGCCGTCGCCGTCGTCAACACGAGGAACGCCTGCGGGTACCGCGGTCACGACTCGTTGAGCAGACCATGACGTCGCTGACCGAGCCGGCGCTGCACTCTCCCGCGGTCATGTACAGCATTCTCCAGGCCGCGTGGTGGGCTTCGGATCCTTAAACGGTGGGGGTGCAAGTGATGCCGATGCGTCCGTCATTGCCCCCCTCCAGCCTCGCGAGCCTGCTTTCCGGTCCGCTTCGAGTCCCCGGCACCACCCGGGAGTTCGTGGTCGGGTAGCGCGACAATCGAGAGGTCGGCGCATAGTTGTGGTTCCGCAGTGGGGGGAGCCCGGGTGTCACGAGAGTTGATGGCGGTGCTGCTCGCGGTGGCGTCGGCGCTGTTCATCGCGGTGGGCATCGTGGTTCGGCAGCGCTCCACCATAGGTGTCCCCAACGAGCACGGCGTGAGCGCCGCCATGGCCACGGCGCTGGTCCGCCGTCCGTTGTGGTGGGCGGGCACGGGGGTGGCGATCGGTGGTTACGTGTTGCAGGCGTTAGCGCTGAGCAGGGGGTCGCTGCTGCTGGTGCAGCCGGTTCTGGTGTCCTCACTGCTGTTCGCGCTGCCGCTCAGCCTGGATCCACCGTCTGAATGGGTGTCACGGGGGTGTCGTAACGAGCAAATGCCCTCCTGACCTGCGATAATGGGACTTGTCGAGAGCTCCATTACGCCGCACAGAAGGACACCTGCCGACTACACCGCCGGATACCCGTTGCCCGACGTTGCGGGCAACACCAACTTCGGCACCAACGCCAACAAGCTGGTCACCATCACCGCCAATACCGGGGCCAACCGGGTGTACGTCTACAACGCGAACAACCGCAGCGACCGCGTACCCCAAGTTGCTGGACAGCACCAGCGACGGCTCCACTCTTACCTTCAAGACGTTCCAGCCCATCGTCTGGGTGGAGACCGCCCCGACCCATTGACCGCTGCGCCGATACCCCAGTGAACAGCCAGCCGGCCGCCCCTGCGGATAATTTCGCGACAGCATTGAACCGAAAGGCAATGGTGTTCGTGTTGTACATCATGAAAGCGCACCGTGGTCTCGTGGTTCGGGTTCTGCCGCTGCTCGCGGTCGGGCTGTTGGGTGTCGCCGGATGCAGCTCCGGGTCCACCCCGCCACCACCGGCATCCACCGAGGGTGCCGGAGCAGCATCGGCGGCGAGTTTCACCATCACGGCCTACAAGTTCCCGGCGTTCACCGCCTCACCGGGGCAGAAGATCACCCTCGTCGACGGTGACAGCGAGCCGCACACCGTGACCGCTGATGACAACAGCTTCAACTCCGGCAGCTTCGACAACACCACACCCGGCTCGCTGGTGGCACCCACCAAACCCGGCACCTACCCGGTGCACTGCACCGTGCACCCCGCCATGCACGGCACCCTCACCGTCCGCTGACCTCTGCCACCTCCGATCCCCGCTTCCACTGCCCTGCTACTGCCCCTTTGAAGGAGACCTACCGTGAAAACTTTCCGCACCATCGTGATTGCCACCGCACTGACTGGCGCCGTCGCCGGGATCAGCGCCTGCGGCACCAGCAGCACCCCGGCGGCCGCCCCGACCACCCCCGCTGCCGCCCCCTCGACCTCGTCGGGGTCGGGGTCGGGGTCGGGCTATGGGTCAGCGCCCACCTCCGCGGCGCCGTCCTCCGCGGCGCCGTCCGCGGCTGCGGTGCCGACAGCGACGGGCACGTTGAGCGCCGCGGACCAGGTGAGCAACGGCAAGTCCGTCATGGTCGCCTCGGTGGACCTGCAGGCCGGCGGCAAGGGCGGCTGGGTGGCCCTGCACGCCGACCTTAACGGCAAACCCGGCCCGGTCAAGTACGAAGTCGCTGTGCCAGCCGGTGCCTCCACCAACGTCACCATCCCCACCCCCGGCGGCATCCCCACCGGGGCGTATTGGCCGATGCTGCACGTCGATGACCACACCGTCGGGACCTACGAGTTCCCGCAGGTCCCCGGGGCGGATCTGCCCGCGATGGCCAACGGCATGGTCGTGATGAAGAAGATCACTGTCACCGTCCAGTAACACCACCGCACCAGCCTCACCGTCCGCAGCACCCACCACCGTCGCAGCAGGGAGGTGGCCCCGATGAGCGAGCACGTCGGCGCAGCCCCACGGGCCGGTCTACGGGTGGGTGCGATGGTGCTGCGGTTGGTTGTGGTCGCCGGGTTGGCGGTGGATGTGTATGTGCACCTGCACCTGGCCGCGGGCTATGACGCCAACACCGCGACGATCAGCGAAGGGGCCCTATTCCGGGTGGAAGCCGGCGTGGCTGCGCTCGCCGCTGCGTTGGTGCTGCTCACCCGCACCCAGATCGGGGTGGTGGTGGCGTTCCTCGTTGCCGCCGGTGGTGTCGGTGCTGTCCTGCTCTACCAATACGTCGACGTGGGTGCGGTGGGGCCGTTGCCGAACATGTACGAACCCCTCAGCTACCCCGAGAAGACCGACAGCCTGATCGCGGAAGCGGTCGCGGCCCTGGCAGCACTCGCCCTCCTCGCCCTGCACCGGGCGAGCAGGACGCAGCATCGTGGTCGGGTCTGACATCGGCACCGAACGGGTCGACGCCGGGGCGGATGCGGCACTGGTGCGGGCCTTGCACGATGCCCACGCCGGTGCCCTGTACTCGTTCTGCCTGAGTTACACCGGTGACCCGCAAAGCGCCGAGGACATCGTGCAGGAGGTGCTGGTCCGCGCCTGGCGCCACGCCGCCACCCTGCGTCACGATCCGCGCCCGGTGCGGCCGTGGCTGTTCACCATCGCCCGCAACCTGCTCACCGACGCCCACCGCGCCGAGCAGGCCCGCCCCACCCTGGCCGCCGAGGACACCGCGGTGCACCGAGTACAAGGCCGCGACGACATCGGCCGGGCGGTGGAGTCCTGGACCATGGCCGAGGCTTTGGGGCGGCTGTCCCCTGAGCACCGGGAGGTGCTCGTGCAGGCCCACTGGATGGGCCGCTCGATCGGGGAGATCGCCGAGGTGCTGGGCATCCCGGCGGGAACGGTGAAATCCCGCACGTACTACGCGGTGCGCGCCCTGCGCCTCGCTCTGGAAGAGATGGGATTGAGCTGATGGCCGAGCCGACCCACACCGAGCTGCGGTTGTCCCTGGGCTCCTACGTCCTGGGCTCCCTCGACCCCGCCGACCGGGCCGCCCTCGATGCCCACCTGCCCGGATGCCCCGCCTGCCGGGAGGAACTCGCTACCTACGCGGCCCTCCCCGCACTAATGTCTCGCTTGAGCATCGACCAGGTGCGCCAGCCCACGCCGACCGTGCCGCCCACGGTGCTGAGCCGGGCACTCAACACGGTCGCCGCCGAGCGCAACAGCACGGTGACCCAGCTGCGCCGCTGGCGCCGGGCCACCGTCCTGTCCGCGGCCGCGGCCACCATCGTCGCCGTGCTGTTCGGGGCCACCCTCTTGCACACCCAAACCCCGTCCCCACCCGAGGGCACACCGCTGATCGCCACCGCGGGTGTGTCCGCCTCCGGTTCGGCCTCCCTGCAAGCCAAGCCGTGGGGCACCGCCCTCACCCTGCAGCTGCAGGGACTACCCCAAGGCGACGGTTTCACCGCCTGGGTCACCGCACCCAACGGCACCCGCAGCATCGCCGCAACCTGGACACCCTCCCCCGACGGACACGCCACCCTCACCGGGGCAGCGAACATCACCGACACCACCCACGCAACACTGCAAATCATGCAAGGCGACACCACCCTGCTCACCCTGCCCGGACACCAGTGACAACGTCGTCACAACTGCGCCCGGCGATCAGCATCAGCACAAGAAACGAGGAGGCGATCGAGGTCAGCTGCACGACCACCCTGTTCAGCGGACCGCCCGTGACCCTGTTGCTGCTGCTGAGAATGGGCATCGGTGTCACCGCCGGCGGCGCGCCCAACCCGTGGCCCCGGTTCGGGCAGGTGGCCCCCGCCTACCCGGTGCGCTGAGCGGCGGCACCTCATGAGCACCCCGGAAAACGCATCGCCAACACCGAGCGCGTCACGGCGCCAGTTGTGGCCGCTGTACGCCGCCGGGTTCACCACCGCCTTCGGGGCGCACGGCATCGCCGCGAACCTCGGCGCCGCCGGACAGGGTGTCTCCTCGCTGCTCACCTTGGGCGTGCTCCTCGCCCTCTACGACGGGGCCGAGGTGCTGCTCAAGCCGGTGTTCGGGTCGCTGGCCGACCGGATCGGCGCCCGCCCGGTGCTGCTCGGTGGTCTGCTCGCGTTCGCCGCTGCCTCCGCCGTCTACGCCGTCGTGGACCAGTCATCGTTGCTGTGGGTGGCTCGCCTCGGGCAAGGCGCCGCCGCGTCGGCGTTCTCCCCCGCCGCCTCCACCCTGGTGGCCCGGCTCAACCCGGCGGCGCGGCGCGGGGCGGCGTTCGGCTCCTACGGGTTCTACAAGAGCCTCGGCTACACCGCCGGACCCCTGCTCGGTGGGGCCCTGGTCGCCGTCGGTGGGCTGCGGCTGCTGTTCATCACCCTGACCGTGCTGGCCGTGACGGTCGCCGCCTGGGCCGCCGCTACCGTGCCCGCACCGGCACCCCTGCCCCGTACCCGGCAAACCGTCCTCGACCTCGCCCGCCGCCTGCTCGAGCCGACCTTCCTCCAACCCACCGCCGCCCTGGCCGCCGCCACCGCCGCCCTCGCCGTCGGCGTCGGCTACCTGCCCGTCTCCGGGCGCCTCGACGGCCTCGGCCCCCTGGCCACCGGGGCCGCGGTCTCCGTCCTCGCCCTCACCGCCGCGATCATCCAGCCCCAAGCCGGTCGCGCCCTCGACCGCGGACACCTCAGCACCACCCCCGGTCTCGGCGCGGGCCTGGGCCTCACCGCACTCGGGTTCGCAGCGGCCACCATCCCGGGACTGGTCGGACTGCTGCTCGCCGCCCTCATCATCGGCGCGGGCACCGGCCTCATCACCCCGCTGGCCTTCGCCGCCCTCGCCGAGCACACCGCCCCCGAACGGCTCGGCCAAACCATGGGATCCGCCGAACTCGGCCGCGAACTCGGCGACGCAGGCGGCCCACTCCTCGTCGGCGCCGTCGCCAGGACTGCAACGCGTACTGCACAACCGTCTCGTCCCGGTCGGCGACGAGGAGTACACCGATGGTCGCCGCGTCGACCGCCGCGTCGCGAACCTCTCCATCGACCGTCTGGACATAGAACTGCAGCTGGCCGAGGTCACGCGGGTCGAAGCGGCCGAGCTTGAGTTCGAAGACCACATACCGGTGCAACCGGGTGTGGTAGCAGAGCAAATCGAGGAAGAACTCACTGTCCCCAACAACCAGCGGGTACTGCTCGCCGACGATGGCGAACCCGGTCCGAGCTCCTGCAGCAGCCGGCGCAACTCACGGAGCAACGCCGCCTGCAGGTCAAGCTCACGGTACCCGGGCTCGAGCCGGACGAAGTCGAACACATAGGGGTCGCGGGTGATCTCCTGCGCGAGGTCGGAGTCACCGCGCGGCAGGGTGGTCGCGAAGTTGGACGGCGCCGCGGCTTGCCGCAGGTGCAGGCGGCTGGCGATCATGGTCTCCAACACCGCCCGGGACCATCCCTCCTCCGCGTCCCGGGCCGCATACCACTCCCGTTCCGACCGGTCGTCGATCCGGTCCAGCAGAACCCGCACATGCCCCCAGGGAAGTTGTGCCACAGGCTGCGGCACAACCTGCGGCCACGCTTCGGCCAGTGCCCGCATGTAGTGCAGATTGCGCCGGCTGAAGCCCCGGGAACCGGGAAAGCTTGTACGCAGATCCGTCGAGAGCCGGTCGATCACCGCGGTCCCCCAACCCTGTTCCGCTTGGCGGTCGAGGATGAGACCGCCAATCCGCCAGTGCATCCCCACCAGCTCGGTACTCACCGCACGGGCAGCGCGCAGACGACTACCGGCGATCTCCCGCTTGATCGACTCCAGCAACACCCCGTAGCCGCTGGGCTGCACCTGCCCCGTCATCGCCGCTCCTCCGCGCCACTCACGGCCCCAGCCTGCGGCACAGCTGTAGCACTGACTCGAGGTGGCTGCAGGTGCCGATACAACGTCGCCCGCCCGACCCCGAGCACCGACGCCACCTCCGTCAACGGGGTACCCGCCGCGATCATCCGCTTCGCCGCGCGCAGCTTCGCCGCCGTCATCACCGTCGGCCGACCGCCCGTTCGCCCCCGCGCCCGGGCGGCAGCGAGGCCGGCGGTGGTGCGTTCCCGGATGAGGTCCCGCTCAAACTCGGCGAGGGACCCGAAGATGTGGAAGATCAACCGCCCGCCCGGAGTGGTGGTGTCGATGGACTCGGTCAGCGACCTGAACCCCACTCCCCTGCACTCCAGTTCCTTGACCGTCTCGATGAGGTGCGGAAGCGAGCGACCGAGCCTGTCCAGCCGCCACACCACCAGGGTGTTGCCCGGCTGCAGCGCCTCCAACACCAGCGCCAGCTGCGGGCGCTCGGTAGCAGCACCGCTCGCGACGTCGGTCCACACCTTCCAACACCCCGCAGCGCTGAGAGCGTCGTGCTGCAGCGCGGCGTCTTGTTCGGCGGTCGAGACCCTGGCGTAGCCCAGAAGTGTGCTCACAAGCCAGGACTGTCTCACAACTCACCGACAACCCCGATCGTGAGGCACCCGTATCGGTCACCAGTTTCGAGACACCCCGGCTCGGCGTGTCGCTGAAGGCTCTGTCGTGTCCCGAATACGATCCATTTTGAAACACCATCAGGTCAAGCCAGTGGCCGGTGGGCTGCCGTCACGAGACCTGGCGTGTGGTGACGAGCAGGGGTCCGCGCCGTCCGGCCGCCCACACGGCCAGCCCGAACACCGAGAGCGCGATACCGGCCAGGCTCACCGCGCCCCACCCGCCCGCCGACCACAGCAGCCCGGCGGCGGCCGACCCGGCGGCCCCGGCCAGGAAGTTCGCGGTGATGGTGGCGGTGTTGACCCGGCTGCGGGCGTCCCCGGCCACGGCGAACAGCCGGGTGAAGTTGAGGATGTTCAGCGACTGGATGGCCACGTCGAGCAGGACCACGGCCACCACCAGCAGGACGACGGAGCGCCCGGCCGCGGCGGCGACGCCGAAGGACACCAGGGCTAGGGCCCAGCCGACACCGGTGGCCGGCACCGACCACCCGCGGTCGTGCAGCCGCCCGGCGCGCTGCGCGGCCACGCAGCCTGTGAGCGCCTGGCGTCCAGCCAGCACGGTCCTCTAGCGCCCACCTCCAAACCATTGCCGGACGTCGGCACAGCGCTGCGCGGGGGCGATTTCGATCTGTGATGTACCTGGCGGCCCGGCTGAGAGTCGAGCATTTGGTGTTACAGGATTTTCGGCGGTGTACGGCGACCTGCCCGTCGCCTCGAGACTCGGAATGGGCAGGTGCGCTCGGCGGCGAGTGGGCGACTGCGCGCCCGGACTTCATGAAACCTGGATACTGATCGCGTGCTCACCACGGTGGCCTCGCGGCCTGCCTCTGCGCTAGTGATGTCCCGCGTGCAGGAGAAGACCAGCCTGCGGGACCGGCCCGGCCGGCGGTTTCTACCTAAGACCGAGCGCGAGTTGGATCCTATGCTTCGTGTTCTAGCGGCACGGTTGCCGGGAGCCGTACGTGGGGTCTCGGTGATCGCAGAAATGCCTGGACCGGCAGGACTACCCGATCTTGTCGCGGTTCCGTTCACGCCTCGCCTTGCTATCAGGCTCGAGCATCGATGCCCGCCGCTGTTGGCCTGGGCCGATGCCCGGATAGTCGCCGCAACGTCACCCAATCAGCCCCGGTCGATCCCGTCCTTGCTTCGCCGGCTAGAAGCCGACGACCAGGCGACCCGTCGGCGCGTCTCACGCCTCGTCACTTGCGGAGCTCTCCTCCAGACCCACACTGGTTACCTGCTGCGGGCGCCGGAGCTGCAGCCGGTAGGGCGGCTCTACGCCCTCGAGGCCAAGGTCGACGATTGGTCCGGTGGGCTGGGGCAGGCGCTCCGGTATAGCGCCTGGGCCGACGCCTCCGCCGCAGTCCTCCGCCAACTGCCGCGGGACCACACAAAGGCGGTAGCACAGGCCCGCGACCTGGGTCTTGGCTTGGCTCTCGGTTCTCGCTGGCTGGTCAGGCCGCGACTTCGGCGACTAGAGACGGCCCGCCGGCTCTGGGCCAGCGAGCACGTCATAGCTGCCCTGACCGGCATCCCCCCCAGGAACGGTCGGGCTCGTTGACCTGCCCGCTACCAGAGGCCTTCTGCAGCGGCGTATGCCTGCAAGGCCGCGTAGGGCTGGTCCAGCCACCTCCTGCGGGAGCTTTCATGGAGCGTCGTGGCTGGCAGTCTGGCGAGTAGGCCGCCGAACTCAGCGATCGCTTGCTCGTATGTCGCCCTCAGTTCCCGCACCCGTGCGTCGCGGGCTGGTCCATGGGCATCAACGCGCTGTACGAGGTCGGACAACTGCCGTAGGTGGTGCGATCGTTCCGCTGTGTCATTGGCCGGCATCGACCCGCCCCGCAGCGCCGTCGCAGCTGTATCGCCGAGCAGGCGTGTTACGGCGTCGCCAGCGTCCCGACGCAGCACAGCAGACAGGCCACCCTGCGTGACGTAGGACGCCGGGATCTGGGGACCCCCTGTTGTGACCTGAAACGACCGAGGGTCAAAGAAGCGCATTCCGCGGTCCCATCCAGCCCCAACGTCGCTCGCCCCTGCTGCAACCGCCGGCACACCTGCGTAGTCGGCGTGACAGATGATCACCCGGCTTCGCTGCGACAGCGAATGCACGGTGCGCAGCAGCCCAGCGAAGGCGTCGGTGTCAACTAGGTCTGGGACATTGTCAGCCACCACATCGTTCACCACCGTCAGCAACCAGCACGGCGCTCGCAGGGACGCCAATTGGCCGACGTAGGCATCCAGGTCCGACCCCGAACGCCAGAACGACCGTCGGCCTGCGAGTGTCTGCCAACACGCGCGGTCAAAACCTCCCGCGAGCTGAGCCGTCCGGAACGCGTACTCGGCGGGTTGCCCCAAGGGACTGTCCAGCGTCAGGGTTGGCGCTAGTGCCACTGTCGCGATCTCGGCCTGTCGCGCAAACACCCGCTCCAGGTGCTCGAGCCGCCGGGTGTCGGAGTCCAACCCCACACCGGACGGGCCCCACAGCTGCCAGGTGTCGTAGTGCACCAGGTCGTCACTGCCTGGTAGCAGCCTTGCATGAGTGCTTGGGTCAAATAGCGCCTCACCACCGGCCTGAGTAACCGCCGCCGCCACCGTCGCCCCCGCCCGATGTCGAGGCACCGCTACCCACGGGGTGTGAAAGGGGCTAATGATCACGCCGTCGGCGACTCCCGCAGTAAGGGCCTGTACTGCCCAGCTGAGGTGACCGCCTCGCCGCCCGTCCTGGATGAGGACGCTCACGACGCACTCCCCGTAGCTTGTGGGCCGCCTCTATTCTGTGCCGGGAGGTCCTCCAAAAGTTCCTGAGCATCGAGATAGCGCCGTGCGGGCTGGCGGTTCAGACAACGGTCGACGACCGCGGCGATCTCGTTTGGCACGTCCGCCAAGACGCTGCGGATTGACGGCGCCTGTTCGGTGCGCAACTGCAGGTAGTAGGCCCCCTCGTCGCCTGGGTACGGCACGGGCAGCTCACCGGTCAGGGCCTGGAACGCCAAGATGCCCACGCCGAACACGTCGCTGGCGGGGGTCGGATGTCCTCCGGGGACATGTTCGGGTGTCATGTAGCCCTTGGTGCCCGGCTGGTAAACCCCAGTCAACGCAGTCTTGGTGAGGTGCCGGGCGAAGCCAGGGTCCATCAGCACGAACCGGCCGTTACTTCGGCGTCTTACGTTGCCCGGCGAGAGGTCGCGGTGTACGACATCTAATTCATGGCAGGCCGCAAGACCCGCCGCCATGTCGCGGATCAAAGTCCATACCTCTTCTGCGGACCAGGGGAAACTGCTGACGAGCTCCCGGAGGTCATTCCCGTCGAGGTACTCCTCCACCCAGCAAACAGCCTCTGGCCGATCCCCAATCTCCACCGCTTCCGACAGCACCCGGACCACGAAGTTCGAGTCCACCGTGGACAACAGCTCAACCTCGCGTCGCGCTCGCTCCAACACCTCGTCGGCGTGCCCGGCCTCCGGGATGTGCACGACCTTGACGACCGCTGCCGCACCCTCGAGTTGCGCCGAGTAGACAAGTTTCTGACCGCCCGTGGTCAAAGGGACTAACTCCGTGGTCCCCAGGGCCGCCTGCACGTCACGCTGAAGGTCGCCGTCGTACATGGTGCCCACCTCACCTCCTGCTGGAATGCGTTGGGATCACACTAGGTTCCACGCACCGCGACGCGCAGTCAGAGTCGCCAGGTGCCAACGCTCTCGCCCCGCCCAGCTCGAGACCAGCTTGTGGATCACGTTCCCCGCGTCTCCCTTGCTGGGGGTGGGGAGCAAGCGCTACAGGCCAGGGCGACCGTATAGAAGAGCAACGTGCCGGGCACCGAACGCACACCAGGGTCAACCGAAAGTGACAGAGTGCCTCGCCGGTGATGCGCGCACCCGCCCAGTTAGGGGTCCTTGACCAAAGGGGACGGCTCTGCAGCTGCCCGTTTCGCATGGTTCACGAAGGAAAGCTCTTCATCAGTCTGCTGCACGTCCCCGTCCCGCAGCAGTTCCGCTTTTCCCGCAGGGACCGACCGCGGGCCCTAGGCTTTCGCGGAGAGCCCGGCCACGACCAACAGTCCGATGCCACTACCAGCGCAGACCATAGACCGCTGTACCCAGCGATGCTTGCGCCAAGCGATCATGGCCATGATCACCGACTGACGAGCCACGACTGGCAGCGCATCGCCCTCGGTCAGCTCCTCGACCAACCTTTCGGCGGTCCAGAGCCGCAGGTGACCAAAGTAGATGTAGTTAGTGGCCGCTTCGCTCGCGACGTTCCTAAGCCGCAACCTCGGCACGACGACCACCAGCGCGCACAACGCGCCGGCGAGCAGCAAAGCGACTCCACTCCAATACGCCAACTGCTCCCATCGTTCCGACAGCCGGGAGAAGGTGCGCCCATCTGCACTCAGCGCCACCGTTGTCGCGAGCGCGGCCGCACTGATCGTCAAAGCGAAGGACGCCTTGGCGTCGACCTTTCCAGTCCAGTCGACCTGTGCCGCATGGATCTCCATGCGGTGTCCAGAGGGCTACTCACGGTGTTGAGTACCAAGCGCTCGCGTACAGAGGGAGCGTGTATGGGCCGACAGTCCTGCTGTAGCTACCTGTCCACATTGGCTTCTGGTCGACGCCACCCACGAGTTGCTGCTCGTTCAGGTAGCTGTACACGTCCTTCGTAATGATCGTCGAGCCCGCACCCAGACCGCGGATCGCGCTGAGCTTGGCGGCGATGTTCGGTGCCCGTCCCACCGAGATCAAGTCGTTGTGCGTCGTCTCGCCACTCGCGTTGCGCACGCCCGCTCGGGTAATGAACGCCTCGCCGACGTCGACGCCGACGCCATGAGTCACCGTCCACTTGGTGGTCTGGTCCTTGAGGCGCTCCTTGATGATCGGTGCGATGCACTGACTCACAAGCCAGTTGATCTGCAGCGCAGTCTTCGCTGCAGTGTTGCGCTTGTTGCCACCTACGAAAATGCCCATCACACGGTCGCCGTCGAAACTCTTGATCGACCCTCCGTTGTGGCGAATGATCTGGCTCGTCCCGTTGAGATACATGCGGATTACCTGGGCCGCGAACCAATCCTTGAAGTATTTCTGCAGCATTGTCGACTGCCCCAGGTCCGCGTAGAGGTACGCGGCTTCGAGTCGGACGGCCCCGTTCTTTAGAGCGACATCAGTTGTCTTCGGGACCGTCGTGCCGGCTGTTTCATTCCATGCCGTGTCCATCAGAGTCTGCATCGACTCCGTGACCTTGTCGGAGAATGTCGACACCTTGCTCCTTGCCTCACACGGTTCTACGTTTTGATGCTAGGGAGGCTAGCAACAGCCACCGACAGGCCGAGCGGAAGATGGCCGTGACAGAGCGTCGGTGGCTCGTTCGTTGGCATCGGCTGCCCAGCCACGGAGCCGAGGTGACAGGCACCCGACAGTGGCATCGGGAACGCCCCACCACTGTGCGGGGTGCCGGTGCTGCTCGGACCCACAACGGCGGTGGGCGTCATGGGCGGTGCCGCTGTCGTGGTGCTGGGAACCGGTGCCGGTGCCGTGGTGGGTCTGGCAGCAAGGTTCATGCAGCTGGTGGTGACGCAGGCAGTCACACCACGGCTGCGACCAGCACCAGCACCAGCACCAGATAGCCGCCGGCGTTCGGCCGTACCCGGGCCGACTCGTGCCGGGCGTACATCAGACGTCCTCCCGAGCCTACGCGGGAAGCCGCACGACCAATCGGTCGTCGGCGCTCTCGGCGAACCGAAAGCCGTAGTACTTGATGTACGCCTTCGCGAGACCTTCGTCGCGGGCGTCGGCGACGACCGCGATGCGGTGGGCGTCAGCGTGCGCCAGCCAGGCTCGCATCACCTCGTTACCGTGGCCGTGCTTTCCTCACCATCGCCCACAACACCGCCCACCCCGTCGACTACTTCGGCCTCCCCACCACCCAATCCATCAGCATGGGCGCCGAAATCGGGCTCTAACCTCAGGATCGCTATACGTGTCGCGCACGTCCAACTGGACGACGGTGCGGACAACGTCGTCGGCACCGTCAACTCCCCCGATCGGGCAGCAATGGCGCCCATAAAGCCGTCGGTGATGACACCGCCGTACCGGGTGGCGGTGTGCTTGCGCGCTCAGCGCGGCACGGATGAGCTGGCGTCAGGGTCATGCCCAGAGCCAGTAGCCGTCCCGCCTGCCTTGGCATGCCGCGGCGGCATCCTGATCACTCCACCCGGACCGGACTGGAAGGCTCACATTGTGGTCGGCTGGGGGCACCAGCGCTTCCGTGGAAGAACCGGCCCGGCCACTGACGGCTGCCCGTAACCACACCCGGCCAACAGGCACCGCGTGCAGCCGCAGCCCCAACCGGCGCAGTTCGGCGCGCCCGAGTGCCTCCAACGTCTCCACCCCGACGCCGCCCCGTTGTGCCCACCGAACGCAACACCGCGGCCACGGTGCCCAGCGGTGCCGTGGCCGCGGCCCGCAACCCCAGCACCTGCAGGCCTTCCGGAGTGGCACGCAGTCTGCGGGCGGCGAATGCGGTCTTCATCCACCGGCCACACCACCAAAGCCACCCAACCGCCACCACCCCGACGAGGCCGACCAGCAGCACGGCGTGCAGTGCAGACGCCGTGCTGCGAACCCCCTCCTGCGCGCTGCGACCGGCGTCGGCGAGGCTGTTCGCCGCATCCCCGGCCGAACGCAGCCGCGTGGCCAGCGCTTTGCCTATAAGGGGCAGATTGTCGACCGAGTCCCCCGCCGAGCGCAGCCGCTCACTGATCCTCGTGCCCGCCGCCTCGGCACGGCCGCTTCGGTGGCGCCACTGATCAAATCGGCGCCGGTGCGGATACAGGTACCCGCAATCCAGGTGGACTCGACACTGATGGGCCTGGGGTTGCAGAACGACGGGACCATGCAGCTACCGCCAACCGGGTTCCCCGCCGGCTGGTACACCGGTGCACCCACTCCCGGTGAGCTGGGACCGGCGATCATCACCGGCCACGTCGGTGTCACCGGGTGCGCCACCTGAGACCGGATCGCCCGATCATGGCCGGCGCCGCGATGCGTGGAGGGAGAGTTGGACGGACCGGACCACGGCAGTGAGCACCGCCACTCCGACGAGAACAGCGAGGTTGATCACGTCGCTGTCCCCGTGCCAGGCGAGCGCGCCGTATTGATCGACCACGAACCCATTGAGCATCAACCACCCAAGTCCAGCGGACAGCACAGCACCGCCCACTGTCGACCACCAGGCAAGGACCAGGACTGTCACCGTCATGACGCCCAGCGCAAGGCCCAGCGCCACATGGGTACGGACGGCGGTCAGCACCGCAGCCGCGGCCATGGTGATCGCGAATCCGAGGGCTAGCGTGAGCGCCAAAGGTAGCCGCGGATCGAGGCTGGAGCCATACTCTGCTCCCGACGCTTCAGTATTCTGCCGGCGCATCAACATCGCGGTACCCCTGTGCGGAGACGACCATGTGCGAGTTGGCCTCGTTCAAAGCCCGTACTGCCAGCAGGCAGCTGAGGAACGCGACCAGAATGAACAGCACGAAGCCCACATTTGCCATCACAGACCCTTCCTAACGATCGTCGAGGCGCGTATCCCACAGCAGCGTTTGCGCGGGAAACGAGCCCAAAGACAGGATCCCGCAGCAGTACTGGGTGATCAGCGAATTTTGACGAGACTCTTACGCAAACATCCGGTATCTCTACGGTCTCTCGGTGGCGTCCGCCATTTCCACTGCCAGTCGACCGGACAGTCGAGGGAAAGCCCCGTCCCCACATCGATGGGACCGCCCGTCAGGTGAGAGTCACCGCTCCGATTTCGGCAGTTGGCGTGGACAGGTAGTGCGCAGGGTTGCCGGCAGCTGGTGCAGCGCCATGGTCCTCAGCGCCTCGGGTCGAGGCGCGAGATGAACAACAGCGCAGAGGAATCGACCCAGGCGGAATGATCGGGCATCAGGCTCATGGTTCGAAGCGGT
>JAABUM010004533.1_pt1 | contig 15568 bp, 19 predicted proteins | sample 5559161 | NCBI WGS metagenome assembly JAABUM01 (sample SAMN10711868, study PRJNA513369) | rock metagenome | isolation source: Antarctica rocks | place: Antarctica: Victoria Land, Siegfried Peak nord
TCGGACACCGTCATCGTGGGCTCCTTCCCGCATAGCACCCTGTCGTTGGCTCATTGTACCCCCATCGGCCACCGCTGGTGAGAGACCACGACCGAAAACGGGAAGTTATTCCTGAACGGGTCCTTAGGGTCGCCTCTAGCTCCTCGATCGTGGGCAGACTGGCCTGCAGGCGCTCCGGGAGAGCTTCGGTCAACTGGTAGGCCGACACACCGATGGGTTTGTTGACGTCGCGCAGGGCGTACTCAGCCACGACCTTGTTCTTGCTCTTGCAGAGAATCAGCCCGATGCTCGGCTGGTCATCGAGATGGCGCAGGAGGTCATCGGCAGCCGAGAGATAGAAGTTCATCTTGCCGGCATACTCGGGCTGGAAGTCAGAGACCTTCAAGTCGATCACCACATAACAACGCAGGTGGAGGTGGTAGAACAGCAGGTCCAGGTAGAAATCCTGCTTGTGGCCCCAGGGAATTTGTGCAACGACCTGTTGCACAAAGCGTTCGTCGGGATAAGTCTCCGCGAAGGCCCGCATGTACTGCAGGTTGCGGCGGGAGAAGCCCTTAAGATGGGGAAAGGCGACGCGCAGATCCGCGGTGAGCCGGTCAATGACCTGGGCCCCCCATCCGTGCTCCTGCTGCCGTGCGATGATGTCCCCGCCGATCTGCCAGTAGAGCAGGATCAGCTCGCGGTTCACAGAGAGGGCGGCACGCACCTGGGCAGACCGGATGCGTTCTTTCAACGCGCCCAGCAGTGCCTGGTAACTCTCCGGGACGAGCGCCTGCTCACGTCCCATGCGTCGGTCTCCTGACGCCGCCGACCACGGCAGCAGGGCCCGGCGCGCCATCTCTGTGGTTCATGTGTCTCCCTTTGCACACACGGCCCAGCCTCACTCTCTCCTGATTGTACTATCTCCTGCACTCTGTGCTCTGTCCACGTTAACCTGTCCCGCCTCCATCGCCGCGGGCACGCACGTACTACTCGATGGTGGAGGTGGCGGTGTGCCCGAGGTACTCGGCCAGCACGTCGATGGGCACCCCGAGAAGACGCGGCAGAGTGGATCCAGAACGGACCGCGATCCTTGCTCGATGGCGCCTGGAGATAGCAGACCTCGTCCGTCGTCTCCAGCGGCTGCCCGCCCTCATCACGCATGCCTGGCTCCCACTCCCGCCGCACACAGTTCAGCCGGAGACGCGCAAGTTCGTTGGGCCGCCGAGCTGCCGTGACCCAGAGCAGGGCAACCGCCCGGTAATACGCCAGCATGTACTGCACTCCGTGCGGTGGATCATCCGCCGTCAGTCTGGCTGCGGCAAGCGCGAGCTTGGGTCACCATTCCTGATCGATGTCCCGTGGGTTCGGCCCCAGGAGCTTGCTGATCGCACGCGGTGTGGCGAACGCCTCCCGCGGTTTGAAACGCAGCGTGATCCGGCGGGCGGGCTGTCCATCAACCGCGTGCGGCACGTTCCGCAGGTCCACGAAAAAGCGCGTCATGGCCTTGAGCTTGGCGCTGATCGAGTACGGCTTGAGTGGGGCGCCCAGGGTCCCGGCAGCACGTAGCTTGCTCTGCTCCTTGGGCGACACGTACTCCCCGACCCTTTCCGTGCAGACGCTGCTCGTGTACCTCAGAGCTAGATCCTCGTCCCACGCCTCCGGCGTAGTCACTGCAGGGTGGTGCTGCAGCAGCCAGCGTCCGACCGTGAGTAACTGGCCGCGATAGCTCTGGCGCGTATGCAGCGTGAGATGCACATCGCGGTCGTACCACGCCACGCACCAGACATACCAGGCGTGGGGCATCCCTGCGCTCTTGGGTGGCGCGGGGGGTGGGGCTGCCACGGGCTGGTGCGTGGCCAGTAGCCCCAGCCCAGGCCCGTTGGGGGACGGTGTTGGCGACTGCCTCGTTTTCCGGGGCCATACGTCCTGGAGAGCGCTGATGGAGGGGCTCAACGGGAAAACAGACGAAAGCGGCCTGTCCTGCTGGGTTTACCCGCGGCAGGGCTGGCTGGCGCGTCCTCACCGCGGGTGGCGGCCACGACACTGCGGGCCAGGCTGAGGAAATCCTGGGCCACCTGCGCGCCATGGTCGCCTACCACAACTGGTTCGCCCTGGTTAATGCTGCGCACGATCAGGCGGGTATCGCTGGAGATCTCGGCGGTGAGCGTGCGGGCCAGGGTCTGCTCCAGGTCGCGCACGGAGATACCCTGGCCGCTTTGGGCGCGGGTGAGCACCAGGAGGGTTTTCTCGGCGGGGAACTTGAGCAGTTCGGCCACATCAAGGAACATTTTGGCGTCGCGAATAGCCGTGATCTCCAGGGTAAACACCAGCAGGATGCGGTCGGCGCCCTCCAGAATAGTCAGCATGCGTTCGTCAAGGCTGGAGGATGTATCCACGACTACATAATCGTGGGTCGTCTTGAGCACGGCCAACACGCGGCGTAGCTGCTCGGTAGTGATCATCTCGGCCATCTCAGGACGTGGAGGGGCCAACAAGATATCCACGCCGGAGGCGCGATGGTGACTCAGCGAACCCTGGACAAACTCGGCGTCAATCTGCTCGGGCGGGAACTGAAAGTCGGCCAGCGAATGGGCAGGCGGCAGGTCAAAGAACACACCCACGTCGCCGAAAGCCAGATTACCATCCATAAGTACCACGCGCAGGTGCAAGTCGTGGGACAGCGCGGCGGCCACGTTGGTGGCTACGGTGGTACAGCCGACGCCGCCCTTGGGGCTGAACACGGCCACTATGTGGCCATCGCGGGTTTCCTGCGTGTCGGGAGTGGGCAGGCTGGAGCCCTGCAGAGGACCGCTGATAATGCGGCGCGCCAGGGTGGTTTGGTAGACCTGCTGGATCGTCTTGAGCAACTCGGCCTTACTGACTGGCTTGAGCAGGAACTGCCGCGCGCCGGCGACCATGGCCTTGCGCAGCAGGTCGGCCCCACCCTCATCGGACAACATGATCACCGCCGTGTTGGGCAGCAGGGAGGTGATCACCTCGGTTGCCTCGACGCCGCTGGCGCCGGGGATCTTGATATCAATCAGGACCACGTCGGGCTTGATCCGCCCCGTGATGGAGATAGCCGCATCACCATCCGTCGCCGTACCGACGACCAGGATAGCTGGCTCGGCGGAGAGTAAGGACGCGAGTTCCTCACACGTCTGGCCAGAGCCATCGGCGATCAGAACCTGGATCCTGGCTTCCTCGACCACGCCTGTCTCCCTCCCCCATGATCACCTATCAACGCCGTTCTGGCGCAAGGGCTGCCTGTTCAGTCAGTGTACCGCGCTGGACCGCCAGCCGCTGCCTACTCGTGTGAGCGTCGGCGTGGCGCCCTGTGCGGCCCTGTTCAGTTTACTGCTTGGCGGGAATCGCGGTGGGGAAGGCGTCGGCGGGCAGGGTGGGCAAGGTGAAGTTGTTTTTCAGGCCGCGGGTGAGGTATTCGGTGATCACAGGGATAGTCTTGAAGTCTTTGGCGGCGACGTCCTGCGAGGAGCGCAGGACTAATTCGATGCCGCTGCCAGGCTGGCCGTTGCCCGTCACATCGGCGTCCTTGACGAACTTGAGTAGCACGGCATCCTGGTGGTTGAGCAACAGCGTATACACGCCGGGAGCGGCGGCGAGCACGGGCACATTCTGCAGCAAGGTCTGCGACTGGGCGGGGATGACTACGGTGGTGTCCACCACGTGCCGGGAGCGCATCAGGCGGTAGAAGCGGGCGGTGAGCAGCACATCCACCTGGTCGCCAGCCTGGATGCCCGCGTTGGCGCTGGGCAGAGCGCCGACGGCGACGCTTTCGGCCACAACCCCAGCGGGCATAGCCAGGCTCAGGCTAAACGCGGCGCGGCCCTGCATGTCGAGCAGCATGGGCTTGCGGATCAGCTCATTCATGATAATGGGGAACCCAGTGTAGCGCCCGCCGCGGCCCGTGCTGATGTAGGCCAGGAAGTCCTGGAGTGAGGGAAAGGCGTCGGCGGGCGCCTTCTGGCTGTAGGGCACTTCGGCGAAGAATTTTTGGATCACGGCGCTGTTGTTGAGCACCGTCGTGGTGGGGATGTCCACCACGGCCACCACCGCCTTGTATTGAGGGGCTGTGTTAATAGTGGTCGTGATCCCCGTGCCGCCGGTGCCCGGCGTTGTGGTGGCCGACTTGGTGGCGTTATTGAGCAACAGATAGACCAGGCCAGCGGCGATCAGGGCCAGGATCAGGGCCAGAACGATAAAGTTGCGCGGGTTTCTACTCAGGCGTTCGATCATGCGCTGTTGTTCCTCACCTCACTACTGAACTGAAGGGGCCAGACCGAGAAGGCGGTGTGGCGCTGCCCGTCCTCCTGGCGCCCCTGGTCTCCGCCGCTTATCCCTTAATCCAACCCTGCCGCAGAGCGTAAACGACAGCTTGCGTGCGGTCGTTCACCGCCAGCTTACGCATAATGGAGGTGATATGGTTCTTGACCGTCTGATCGCTGATGGATAGCGCCCGGGCAATCTCCTTGTTGCTGTTGCCCTTGGCGATGTAGTCGAGCACCTCTACCTCGCGGGCGGAGAGTGGGATATAGAGTGGCTCGACGGCTTGATCCTCGCTGGCCAGATCGCGGAACGACTTGAGCACGCGGGACGCTAACACTGGCTTGGCCAGCACGCTATCGTTGATCAGGTATTCGCCGCGGGCCACCCGCTTGACCGCGTTGATCAGGTCCTCAACGGGGGCGGTCTTGACTAGGTAGGCCGCTGCCCCGTACTTGATGGCGTAGAAGAGGGTTTCTTCATCTTCAGTGGCGGTCATCACGATGATACTGACGCGGGGCACCTGGTGCTTGAGCGTACGAATGCCCTCCATGCCGTTGAGACCGCTAACCCCAGCGTTGAGCAGCACCACCGCTGGCTCATAGCGCTCGGCCAGGTGGAGGCCCTCCTCGGCGTCGGCGGCCTCACCGACCAGGGAGAACTCGGCGGGCCACTGGGCCAGCAGAGACCGCAAACCAAGGCGGAACAGAGGGTGGTCGTCAATAATCAAGACACTGACCATATCGGTGTCCTGGGTAGCGGCGCCGTCGGGCGCCAGAGCCTCTTGCTTGGACATCACCATGAACTGACACCCCTTTCGTTAGTGTGCCCATGTCTGCCCCCGGCGCTACGGCTGAGTCAGAAGGTGAGCAAGCGCACAGGGCAGAACACGCGCGTGAGCCATCTCAGGGACCTGTTGAGCCGAGTATACCGGAGTTGTCAAGGCCAGACAATAGCAACTCTGTCTCATTAGCCCGCCGAATGGGGGATAAGCCGTATCTTCATCCACAATCATCAGCCCGCCAAGCGCATGGGCGGGCTCCCTCCCCTGGCCGAGTGGGGACGTCACGGAAGGGAGCCCGGCCCCTCCCCTCATGGCCACCTCCAGGTCGCCAGAGTACGCGGCAAAGAAGGAGGTGGATGAGCTAATGGCCGGGCCGGGTGGCCTGGGACGGCGAGTTTGGGCTATGCTGAATGCGCGGGATCCCGGCGGCAGACGCCCGGGGAGACCGGATAGCCCATGATAGGATGGCTCGGGGGGCCGGAGGAGAGCATGATGGCGCATGAGCATAGCCTGATTACGGTGGGGCAGGCGCTGCCCTCAATCATCCTGCCGACCCTGGATGGGCAGCCTTTTGACCTGGCTAGCCTGCGCGGCAAGCGGGTTCTGCTGTTCATGTGGGGCTCATGGTGAGGCTGCCGCGCGCAGCTGCCAGGTTGGCAGCTCTTTTACACGGCACACCAGGCGCGCAACTTCGAGTTGATCAGCGTCGCCGTTGACAGTCAGGGGGCGCGGGCGGCGCGGCGCTGGGTCCAGGCCAGCGGGGCGACCTATCCTACCCTGGTGGACAGCCAGAACATCCTGGGTGCGCTGGTTGACGCGCGGGCGATCCCCAACGGTATTTTCCTGGACGAGCAGGGCGTCGTGCGCTACCTGAAGCTGGGCGGGTTCTCGGTGGACGAGCCGGCGGATGTGGCGGCCATCAAGGGCTTGCTGCACGGCGGGACCATTGAGGCGCCCAGAGCGCGTCCCGACGACGCGGCGCCGACGGAGGATGTGGCGCGCAGCCATGCCCTCTTCGCCGCTGGCGCTCTCCTACTGGAGCAGGGGCAGCCTGAGCAGGCGGTGGAGCGCTGGCAGGAAGCGCTGGCCCTGGATCCCGATAGCTGGATCATCCGCAAGCAGATCTGGGCGGTGCGTTACCCCGAACGGTTCGACCCCACCATTGATTGGGCGTGGCAGCGCGAGCAGATCGCCCGCGAACGGGGCTACCCGTCCGGTCCCCTGCCCACCCCCAACGTGATGAGCACGGCGCCCATAGCCAATGCTGACCGGGCCACGACATGATAGCGACGTAGATGGTTGAGCATGTTGCTGCTCCTTATTCGCTCATACTGGCGCGGTGGGTCATGGTCTACATCAGCCGCGCCGGGCAGCGATATGGTGTGGACGTACCCAGTATAGGCTGGGGCCTCAGCCGTCCTCGCGGCGCTGCCCAAAATAGTCCACTGCCCACTGGCGCAAGGCTGGCTTGGCGGCGGACCACTCCCAGCAGCCGCTATCGCCCAGGCGCAGATCGATGGCTGGGTCGAAGCCGAACCCGGCTAGCTCGACGTTGCGGTCTACGTAGCGGCGGTGAGCGGTCTCCCCATGCCAGAGGTGTAGCAGCGCGCCAGGCACGGCGGCGATACGGCCGCCCACCTGGGCATGGAACGGGCCGCCCCAGGCGGTGAAGTGGGCCAGAAACGGTGGGTTGTCCCGGATGACCCGCCCGACACATGAGCCACCAAGATCGCCCACGGCGGCATGGGCGATCAGGTGATCACCGCTGCCGGCGATGCAGGCGTCGTAGAGGCCATGCCGGTCTAGCAGTTCGCGCCGCGCCGCCCAGGCGAACCCCGTGTGGCCGTGCAGGGCGAAGTTGCCGGTGAGCAGCAGCCTGGGGTTGACCCGATACACGGCGGCGAAGCCGCGCCAGTGCTCGCCCTCGCCAGCGTAGTCGTGGTGACCACGGGGCAGCCGAAACACCTGCTCGAACGGCTGCACCAGGGGGTAGTCGTCCAGCAGGCGGGCTGTCAACACAGCCCATTCGTTGTTCTCGAACAACACGTCACAATCCAGCAGGGCTACCTTGGCGCACTGGTCCGGCAAGGCGGCGATAGCCAGGTTCAGCAGCCGCTCCTTTTGCCACATCACGTCGGCGCAGCTGACCCGCAGCACGTGTGGCGACGGGGCCAGGCTGAACGGCTGGGCGCCGAAGGCGCACTCAATGGTGAGCAGCCGCAGGCCGGACCGCCGCAGGGCAGCCGCGAAAACGTGGTAGTTGGCCAGTTTGGTGCGGTATCCACCGGGATTGAAATAGCAGGTGACCACCCACAGGTCCTCTGTCGGCGCATAGCGCCGGCCGCCCCAGCGCCGCCCGGTCAGCCGCCCTATCCACATGGGGCGCTCTCACGCCGCCCAACGTCGGCGGCCCAGAGCGGTACGGTTGTATCAAGCAACGCCTGGGTAGCCCCGACCTGCTCCTGGATAAAGCGGCGCTCGTCATCGCTGAGGGCCAGGATGGGCGAGCGGCGTGCCGGCGCGAGGGCAATGTCGTCGCGCACACGCGCCTTCCAGGTTTCGTGGGGCAGGATCACCCGCCGGGCCACCGCCCGATGGCCGCCGATCATCCGCGGCGCGTACTCCACGCCTAGAAAGGCGCAGGCAGCGCGCAGAATATGGTGCGGGGCGGCGACCAGGTTTTCGTAGCGCACCAGGTGGTGACCGGGCTGCTCGGCGGCGCGCAGTGAGCGGCGCACATCGGCCACCCAGCGGGCGGCGCAGCGCTGCAGAGTGCGCCGACCCGCCCAGTGGGCGGGATAGGCCGTGGTGACGCCGTACAACGAGGCGACCGTGGCCAGCCCATCGCGCACCACGTGGAGGAACCTGGCGTCGGGCAGCGCGGCCGCGATCTGCTCGATGTAGTGGAGGTGCAGCGGCGTCTTCTCCAGCCAGATGTCCTTGCCCTGCCGCCGTGTGGCGTCGTCCAGCAGGGCGGCCAGCGCGTGGGCGTAGTCGCGCGGGGTCCAGTCAGGGGTAGGAGGAGTCTCAGGGAGGTCGGTCAGGCCGGCCTGGCGGGCGAAGCGGGCCAGCGCGGCGGGCGCCTCCTCGGGCAGCTCGATGGCGTGGTAGAGCACGTGCGACTCGGGGAAGGTGAGGATGCGTGGGTGCGCGCCCAGCAGGCACTGCAGCAGCGTGGTGCCCGATCTGGCGCAGCCTACCACAAAGGCGCGGGCGGCGATGGGGTCACCCACGGCGGCCCCGCCCGCTGGTGGCCGAGTGGGCGCCACACGCCACGCCGCCTGATCTAATGACGCGGTGGCGTCTACAAGGCCCATAGGGGCGTCCCCAGGCTGGTGCGGCGTGGGGGGGCAAAGCACACTGCTCGAAACAGCCAGGGGACGCTATGGGGCCGATACAACGCGGCGGCTGGGGTCATGCTCTGCTCCTTGCGCGGTTCAACGCCTTTAGCGTACCCCTCCCGGGTTAATCAAACAATGCCTGGCGGGCCTGCGCTGGGCAACGCATACCCGGTGCGTTCTGTGCCACAATGACCCTGGAGCGCCGGGAGGCGGGGTGTTGCGCGAGAGGAGGCTGATGAGCTCATGTCAACGACGGACCTGACTGGGAAGATTGCCCTTGTGACCGGATCAAGCCGCGGTCTGGGCCGCCACTACGCGCTGGCCCTGGCTGGGGCTGGCGCGGACGTGCTGATCCACGATGTCAGTGCGCAGGCCGCCGCCACGTTTGGTGAGGCGGCCTCGGGCGAGGCCGTGGCCGACGAGATCCGCGCCCTGGGCCGCCGTTCGGCCTTTCTGACCGCCGACCTGACCCAGCCTGATCAGGTAGCCGCGCTGGTGCAGCGCGCCCTGGACGTATTTGGCCAGATTGACATCCTGGTGAACAACGCGGGGGGTGACATCGGGGCGCGCACCCCGCGGCCCGACCCCAACGATGCCCTGGAGATCGCCGACGACGACATCCGGGTGGTCACGGAGCGCAACCTGCTCACGACGATGTATGCTTGCAAGTATGTGGGCCGACACATGCGGGAGCGCCGGTCGGGCAAGATCGTCAATATCAGTTCCGGGGCCGGGCATGTGGCGGTGACCACCGGCATTATTTACGCGGCGGCCAAGGCGGCGGTGACCCACTACACCCGCTGCCTGGCCGAGCAACTGCGCCCCTACGACGTGAACGTGAACTGCCTGGCCCCAGGAGCCACCTATACGGGGCGGTTCCTGGCCACGCGGACGGTGACCAGTCAGGAAGGGTTGTCCCGCCTGCAGCAAGTGGCTCAGCCCGAGGAGATGACGTCTATCGTGTTGTTCCTGGCCAGCGCCCAGTCCGATCGGCTGACCGGTGAGACCATCGTCTGCTGGGAACGCTAGCCCTGCTGGGCTGACCTGACGGTAGGGCGGGGCGCCCGGGTTAACCCAGGCGTCCTGCCCCGCGGCCCCGACTGATGGCGCGTGTCCGCCTGGTTATCCTGGCGTGTGGTGGGCTAGCCGAAGCCTGCGGCAAGCTAAAATTGGCTCCAGGCTAGACAGTCTGGGGTCCTGGGGTACTGCCCGGTTGGTCGGTGGGACCGTTGTCATGGCTGAGGCGCTGCAACTCCTCACGGGCGTGGCGCAGCGCCTCGCGAATGCGCTCCAGGCGTTGCGGTTCGCCTCGGGCGCCCTGCACCGCGGCCACCACCAGCCGCCCCAACTCCCAGAAGTCGCCGCCTACTGCCTGCATGCCCTGCAGGAATGCCGGGTTCCAGCCCGCATCGGGCGCGCCGCGACCACGCAGACCCTCTACGTGCTCGGGGCGCTCATCCAGGAAGGCCCGGCCGGCGTCGGTAATCGTATAGACGTTCTTGCCGTCCACGGATTGGGAGCTGGCAAAGCCACGATCCTCCAACAACTGCAGGGTGGGATAGATCGAGCCAGCACTGGGCACGTAGGCCCCCGCGAAGCGGGCCTCAAGCTCCTTGATCATCTCATAGCCGTGCATAGGCCGCTCACGTAGCAGATCTAGCAGCACGTATTTAATGTCCCCCCGGCCAAAGGCCCGCCCGCCTGGCCCACGCCGGCCAGGGCCAAAACCATGTGGCCCCTCTGGCCCGCGTGGCCCGCCAAAGAAGGGCGGCCCAAAGCCGCGCTCAAAGCCCCGAAAGGCCCGCTCGAAGCCTCGGAAGGCTCGCTCGAACTCGCGGCCCCACTCCTCGCCGGGTCCTCTATGGCCTGGTCCGCTGGCCCGCGGACCCTCCCAGCGGTGGCCATGGTGGGCGTGAGACGGCCCGCCTTCGCGCCACGCTCTACCGCCGCCGCCATGCTGCCGCCCAGGGCCCGGCCAACCCTGGCGCTCACCCTGGTGGGCGTGCTGGCCCCACAACGCTTGCCTGAGCACCCAGGCCGCTGCTCCCCTCATCTGAGGCCGGCGTCCATCATCCGTGTTGAACATCTGTTTTCTCCTACTACTTTAACTATCGCGATATATCGCATTCATAGTATAGAGCATTCAGTGTCTGTATGCAAGGGGGGACGTTGGCGCTTGGCCGCCGAGCGCCCGCGGGAACGGCAGGCTGGTCCCTGACCCCCTATTTCCTCGACAGCAGTGCCCTGGTCAAGCGCTACATTGATCTCTTGAGCCGGTTGGCGCGGCTAGACATCCGAGTCCAGCCACCACACCCACTCACCCTGGTTGCGCCCGACATCTGACGGCCGGGCCTGTTTGGCCTTGCGCAACACGGCGACATGGGCGGTGTCTGGCTCACCCTCAGAGGTGGCGCGATGCTCCTCCCGCCAGGCCAGATGCTTGATCACGGTCGGATCAGGGGCCACAATGGCCCGGCCGCAGCGAGGGCAGGCGATGGTGTCACCTGCCCTCAACAGGCGTGTCTTTGGTGGTAGTCGTCGGCTCATCGTCGTGTCTCTCCTCCTGGCCAGAGTATACAGCGCCGCGCCTCCCGTCCCCCGGCTTTACACACTCTTCATCTGACCATAATCAAATCTTAATAGCGTAAGCGGTACACTATAAACGGTGGTGGCGCGCATAGGCCATCATGGCCCTGTGACAACAGGCCAGCGCCGCGCGGACAGAGCGGGCCGAACTCGGCTGCTATGCTGTGTTACCCACCGCGGCGCGTAGACCACTTCGCCTCACCCGTGCCTCCAGTCGTGCGTTAAGCGTGCCCATGCGCGCCAGCCAGCGCCATGGAAAACAGAAAGAGGAGCTCCCCATGGACGCCTCAACCACTGGTCAACGCGTCCCGCATGGCACCCGCGGGATCATCGGAAGGGGCATGGTGGGACCAGAGCCGCGCTTGCGGTGATGGTCCCCCTGCCCTACACTAAGAGCGAACTACACAGGCGTCGGTGAACAATGGGGAGCAGAGACCGGCAGCAGTGCGGCACAGGAGGGGAGGCAGGACATGAACGCCTATGATCAACTCCATGAGATCCGAGACACCCTGGAGGACCGTGGGGCCAGCGCCGAGACGTTAGGTATCCTTGATCGGGCGATCAAGCTGGCCGAGCCACAGCAGGACAGCCCGCTCAATATCCCCCAATCCATGATGATCAAGCACCTGCTGCGCATGCCCGATGTGCTCAACTCGCACCGCGTGGAGCAGGACCTGTTGGCTCTTGCTGGTGACCTGGACGAGCGCTGGCGTACCCCTATTGACGACTCGGCGCCCGACGCCACCCAGGATACCGAGCGCAAACCGCAACATAGCCACACCTACTACAAAGAGCAGAAGCGCAAGATGCGCGCTGATGAGACATCGTAGCCGGCCTGAAGCTGGCGGTAGGTTGGGGCGCGCAGCCTACCAGCGGCGCGGGATGTCTTCTCCCTGGTAGCGCTACCCTGGTGTGTGCTGGTCTCCCGCGTTCCCCTACCTCTTCTGGCCACTAGCGCGGCGGGCCAGCGTGACTTACTCGGTGGACTTGGCCGGCGCGGGCTTGGCCGGCCCAGAGGAGGTCGAGGGTGAGCCGCCCTCAGCGGGCTTGGCGTCTTTCGCGCCTGCCGTGGCGGGCTCTTTCTTGCCCTCCTGGGCATCCTTGCTGGCCTTACCGTCCTGGCCGTCCTTGGTCGCTTTAGGGTCCTGGCCGTCCTTGCTGGCTTTGGGATCCTGGCCGTTCTGGCTATCCTTGCCCTCGGCGCTGGCCGCTGCCCCACTGGTGGAGCGGCTATCCGTTTTGTAGAAGCCGCTGCCCTTGAACACGACAACCGGAGCGTGGATCACCCGCCGCACGCTGCCCTGGCAGCGTGGGCACTCCGTCAACGGATCGTCCCTCATGCTCTGGCGCACCTCAAAGCGGTTGCCGCACGCGCCGCAGGCATAGTCGTACATTGGCATAAGTGGTAGATCTCTCCTATCGCTGTATGTGATATCGCTCTATCTGGCTGTTTGCGCCATGCTGAAAACGCCGCGCGACTCCACTGTGCGCGGTGGTCCAGCCCACCAGCGCCCAACTGAGTAGACATAAAACAAAGGCGCCTGGCCGAACCAGGCACCCACCTATCTTAGTGTAGGTATGAGGCGCGGAAGGGTCAAGTGGTGTGCCGTGGCGCGGCCCCTGCTATAATGAGGCGACAGGCTAGCGCAGTGGCTGGAAGGAGGTCATACGGTGGCTGATAAGCAGCAGAAAACAAACAAAGAGAAAAAGAAACCTAAAAAGAGCGCGGAGCAGAAAGCTAAGTAGTGCGTCGCGCGGATGTCCTCTCTGCCGGACCAGGGCGCGGCATGGCCCCACCAGGCGTGCGCCCTGGTCCGGTTGTCCTTGTGGGGCGGCGCGTTGACTTGGCCCGGTTGGGGCGAGCGCGTTGTTCTGCTGTAGTGGATCGGGCTACTCTCCTATGAACAGTCTACAAAACGCGATCAATATCATCATCGCCCTGCTCCTGGGCATCCTTGTCCATGAGTTGGCCCATGCGCTGGTGGCCACCTGGCAGGGTGATGATACGCCGTGCCGCGCCGGGCACCTCTCGCTCAACCCGTTTCGGCACATGGATCAGTTTGGCATTGTCATGTTGTTTCTGACCGCGCTGACGGGTATGGGCTTTACCTATGGCTTCACCCCAGTCAACCCGCGCATGTTGCGGTATGGCCCACGCTACGGGCACGCCCTTGTGGCCATCGCCGGACCTATCGCCAACATCCTTACAGCCATTGTGTTTGCCGTGCCCGTGGTGCTGGCCCAGTACGGCACTCTGACCCTTAGCCCCCATCTCTTTAATGCCCTGGTCACCATCTTCTCGATCAACGTCTTTCTGGGCATCTTTAACCTGTTGCCTATTCCGCCCCTGGATGGCTGGACCGTCTTCTCTATGTTCCTCTCGCCGCGGATGATCTTCGATCTGCGCCAGTTTGTGCAGTATGGGCCGATGGTCTTGTTGCTGCTGTTCGTGCTCAACCCCTACCTGCACATTTTCTCATACATTTCAGACTATCTGATCTCCCCCGTGGCCAACGGTATCTTTAATGGCGTGGCCCACCTGACCGGGGTGGCCTGAGCGTGTGGCGACGCTGGGTTAGGCTGGCTGTGTGGGCGCTGGCCGCCTGATGAGCCAGCCGGCCTACCTGGGCCAGGAGCCCGTGGAGGTGGCCCCACCGGGGACGGTGCCGGACCAGCAGAGGCCGCCGACGGGGCCGCCCGTCTCAGCCAGCGGGGCTATCCACGTTAGCCTGGGCGTATTCGAGGGACCGCTGGACCTGCTGCTGTCACTGATCGAGCGCAAGGGCCTGCCCGTGGCCGAAGTCAGTGTGGTCGCCGTGGCTGGCCAGTTCCTGGAGCAGATCCGGGCCTGGCAGCAGGTGGACATCGCCATCACCGCCGAGTTCCTTGTTCTGGCCGCGCGCTTGCTGCTGCTCAAGTCGCGGGCTCTGCTGCCCCGCCCCCCGCAACCTGAGGAGGGCGGCCGCGAGGGTGTGGACGCCGACGCCGATGCCCGCGACTTGGTGGATCGGTTGGTCGTCTACAAGGCGTTCCAGAACCTGGCCACCCACCTGCGCGCCTGGCAGGAGGAGGGCCGCGCCAGCTATGCCCGCCTTGAACTGGGGGCCCTGCCTTCCTACCTGCTCTCGCCGCCGCTCGATCCCGCCGCCGAGCGGGCAGGGTTGGCCCGCGCCGCTCTGCGCTGCCTGCGCCGGGCGCAACGCCGCCAGGAGCAGGCGCCGCGCGCTGTGCCACCATCGCCGCTGGACCTTGATTTTGGGGCTGTCTTGCGTGACGTGAGCCGTCGCGTGGCCCACGGTCCAGCCGCGGGGCAGCCCTTTGCCGCCCTGCTGCCCCAGGATGCCCCTATCTTGATGGTGGTGGCCACCTTTCTGGCCCTGCTGGAACTGGTGCGTCACGGCGTGGCGCGGCTGATCCAGGAGCACGCCTTCGCGCCCCTGCTGGTGGCCCCAGGCCAGGCGACTGGCCAGCCGCTAGCCGAGGCGGTTGAGCTAGCTGGCGTGGCGGGGGCCTGAGCTGGCCATGGCGCTGTCACGCCTCTGCGCCCTGATTGAGGGCCTGCTCCTGGTGGCCCCTCAGGGGCTTGATCAGGAGACGCTGGTCCGCGCTGCCGAGCCCACCGGCGGTCAGGAGACGCTCTCCGCCGCGTTAGACGAGCTGGCCCTGCACTATCAAACGGAAGGCCATGGACTGCGCCTGCAGCGCGGCGCGGGCCTGGTGCGCCTGGTCACGGCGGGGGATCATGCGTCGGTCATTGGCCGCTTCCTGGGCGCGGCTGATGCCCAGAAACTCTCGACGGCGGCGTTGGAGACCCTGGCCGTGGTGGCCTACTGCCAGCCGGTCACCCGGGGCCGCCTGGAGGGCATCCGGGGCGTTAACTGCGACCATATCCTGGCCGCGCTGGAGGAGCGCGGCCTGGTCGCCGAGCTTGGCCGGGCCGACACGGTTGGCCGGCCGCTGCTCTACGGCACCACGCCTGCCTTCCTGGAGCGGTTTGGCCTGGCCGGGCTGGAGGACCTGCCGCCCATGCCGCCCGAGCTACGCGCCCTCATAGGCGGCCAGGCTACGCCAGGCGATCAGCAGGGTAGCGGCGGCTAGGGGCAGGGTATCCCAGAAGGGCAGACACAGGCTCCACGATGCGGCTACCAGCAAGCCCTACCCCATGGCCATGCTGGGCCGCCGTGGGGAACCTGTGCCCCGGCGGGCTTCGGCTGGTAGCAATGCGCCTGGCAGGTCCGGTTGTAGGGCAGTGGCCTGCCCCACGTCGCTCCCCCGGCGCAGCAGCGGCCACAGCGTGGCCGTGGTCAGCAGGGGCAGCAGCAGTAGGAAAAGCACAAAGTAGCCCCCGGCTACCAGCGGGAAGGGCCAGCCCAGCGTGGGCGCCAGCAGCAGCGCGCTATGCGCCGGGTCGGCGTCGGCCTGCAGGTCGGGTGGCGCCCACGCTGGAATATGGCCATCAAAATAGGGTCTTGGGCACTTCTCGTGGAGCCAGAACGGCGGTGGCGCTCAGGAGACGTGGAGCACGCGCTGTTTGAGGAGATCAAAGCCACAGCGGCCATAGCCGACGCGCTTGAGCACTTTGACGCGGTTC
>JAABUM010004536.1_pt1 | contig 15557 bp, 12 predicted proteins | sample 5559161 | NCBI WGS metagenome assembly JAABUM01 (sample SAMN10711868, study PRJNA513369) | rock metagenome | isolation source: Antarctica rocks | place: Antarctica: Victoria Land, Siegfried Peak nord
TTCACAACAGCTCAGCGTGGCTGCAGCACCTGCACCCCGCGGTCGGGACGGACGGCTCAGCCGACGCCGAAGCCCTCACACTGCCCGCAACCGTCACCGCCCTGACCGAGACGACCTCCACCGGCGGTAGCGCCATCGACCGCAGCGTCTACCTCCTGCGAGACTCGCTGCGCCAGCTCATCAGCAGCCGTCCGGTCAGCAACAGCCTGAGCCTGACCACCAGCAACCTCAACAACAGCTCGGTCGACCTGTCCCAGTTGCAGGTCGACACCACGCGGCGTTACTGCCTGAGCCTGACCACCGACACAGCAACAACGGTCAGCCTCACCGGGCGCAACTTCACCGGCCTGGACCTCACCGGAGCCCCCTCCACCCGCACCGCCACCACCCTCACCATCCAGCTTCAGCCGGGTCACACCCAAGCCGTCCTCGCCCCACCCGGCCAACCCGCAGCCCTGGGTGCCCCCTGCCCCTCCAGGTAAGGCTGGATCGCTGTGATCTCATGAGGCCGTTGGGGCTGCATGAATAGCAGGACGCGGTGCGCGCAGCTGCGAGGGTCCAAATGCGAGGCTTTGGGTCTCATAACGGCCGGCGTTGAGCCGGTTCCGGTTGGGAACGCCGGGTCGCGGCAATCCACCTTCGTCTGGACCGGTTTCGGCATGTGAGTGCGGCTGGCGCTTGTGTCAGGGTTTGACGCGCCCTGGCAGCGAGCTCAGGGATGCTGTGGTTGCCCGGTTGGGTTGCGGTGCCTCAACTGCAGGACGGGCTCCGGGCTGCTGGTGGTAGGCCTGCAGGACGTCATGAGGGCCTGGCTGATATCCGTCGGGGCCGAGCATCGTGGTGATGCCGTAACGGTCGAGTTCTGCGCGGACCGGTTCGGCGACGTTCGTCAGCAGCAGCCGGCATGACGCGGCGGCGAGTTGGTCATGGGCGCGCCGTAGCACGGCGGCCGCTGTGAAGTCGACGTCGCCGATGGCGACGCAGTCGAGGCAGAACCAGCGAGGTGGCGTCGGTGTGGCGAGGAACGCCTGCACCTGGTCTAAGAGCCGATGAGCATTGGCGTAGTACAGAGTGGCAGCGAACCGGTAGATCACGAGTCCCTCTGCAGTGCGCGCTTGTGGGTCGGCGGGGACGCTGCAGAAGTGCTCGCCGCCGGTTGGGACCAGGACGGTGTTGCGGGGCGCGTAGCTGGTGCGCAGGTGGTCCACGACGGATGCGACGATCGCCAAGACGATGCCTTGCTCGACGCCGATGAACACTACGGCGCCGGCGGTGAGCAGGGCGATGGCGAACTCGTCGCGCCGGACCGCGAGGATCTGGCGCATCCCGCTGATGTTGATCAGCTCGGCGCCGATGAGGAACACGATCGTCGCCAGGACCGCCAGCGGCAGATTGGCCAGCGGTCCGGTCAGGAACAGCAACACCATCAGCACGACGGCGGCGGTGATGAGTTGGGCGAGTTGACTGCGTCCTCCGGCGCTGTCGACCATCTGGGTCTTGGTGGGGCTGCCGTTGACGACGAAGGTGCCGGTGACGGCGGCGGTGACGTTGGCCAGCCCGAGTCCGACGAGGTCGACGTTCTCGTCTAGGGCCTCGTCGTACTTGCTGGCGTAGGCCCTGGAGGTTGCCGAGCTCTGGGCCAACACGACGACCGCGATCCCCGCCGCCGTGGTGAGCAGCGCCGCAGCGTCATGCGCGGACAGGTCAGGTAGGCGCAGCCCCGGCAGGCCCTTGGGGACAGCGCCGAGGATCGCGACGCCGTGGGCGTGCAGGTCCAGCAGGCGGCTGGCGGCGATAGCGCCGACGACGGCTAGTAGCGCGCCCGGTACCCGGCGGGTCACCCGACGCACCCCCAGTACCAAAGCAATGACGGCCACCGACAGCAATGCGGTGGTCAGGTGGATGTGGCGCAGGCCCCTGCCGGTGTTGATGAGCTTGGCGACGGTGCCGTGCCCTGCTGCGGTGATTCCGAGCATCTCGGCGAGCTGCCCGGCGGCGACTTGCACGCCAACGCCGGTCAGGAACCCGATCAGGACGGTGCGGGACAAGAAGTCGGCGAAGAATCCCAGCCGAGCGAGCCGGGCGAGCAGCAGCAGAACGCCGGCGAGTAGCGCTGCGAGCCCCGCCAGCGGGACATAGCGGGGGCTGCCGGGTGCGGCCAGCCCAGTGACTCCGGCGGTCATCATCGCGGCGGTGGCGGAGTCGGCGCCGACGACCAGATGCCGGGAGGAGCCGAGCAGCGCAAAAATGGCCATGGGTAGCAAGATTGTGTAAAGCCCGGTCACCACGGGCATGCCTGCGATCTTGGCGTAGCCGAGCACCTCCGGAATGCCGAGCGCCGCCAGCGTCACCCCGGCTAGAACGTTGCCCGCGACCTGAGACCGCGCGATCGGCAGCACACCTTGTAGAACCGAAAACCGTAGCCCAGATCGCTTCGGTGGTTTCCCGGCACGCCTGTCCGTCGGCTCCGCGCGGCGAGGGCGTGTGTCCATCTCAGGCTCCAACTGTGGTGGATGGCGCCTGATTCGACGCTGAAGACGCCGCCGGCGAGGGTCCCGACGTGGGGCCAAGTCCGCGGCGGTGGCGTTGTGGGAGGGGACTGTCCAGCATTGGCCGGGAACAGGAAGTAACCCAGGTTGCCTTTGAGGGTGGTGAGCAGCACCAGACGATGAGGAAGCCGCCGGTCATCACCAGCTGGCTGCGGCGGTGGGTTGACGGTCGGAGACTTGGCCGGGACGCTGGACGCTGACCACAGCAGCGCGGGGTTAGGCTTCTGTAGGTCGCGGTGCGGTCCGCCGTCAGGGAGACGGCCCAGCTCACCGACGGTGACGATCGCGAGGATCCGGCGACTGGGAGCGCCCGACCCTGCCGGGCGAGCCGCAAGAAGCTCAGCAACCGCAAGGTGGGGGCCAGCAGCCCGAGCAGCTGCAGCCAGTGGGCGCGCGGGAAACGCAGGTTGCGGGGCGCCAGCCAGCACTTGAGGCCGAAGTCGGCGACAAACACCGCCCCGGTCAGGGTGCTCGCTTCGTTCAGGACCGCACTGCGACCGGAGCCGGTGGGCAGCCTCAGCTGCGCCCCTACCAGCAACGCGAACACCACCCCCAGCCAGCTCAGGAGCGGGTCCGTGCCTTCGGTGAACTGCACCAGCCAGGCTCGAACCCAACATCGGTCTCTTCCCCCAAGCTGGGGAACCGCCGGCCGCGCCAAAGCGCGTGCACGCTGCTCACCTTCGAGTCCCTCCGCGGGTGGCTCGCGGTATTGGCGACGCCGGCGATGCTGCTGCTAGTGCTCATCCCAGTGGTCATCATGCACGGCGTGCCGGTGTCCGTCATGCAGGTAGTCGCTGTGGTCGCCGTGCGGTACGACAGCGTGCCCGCAGTCCGGACCGTGGTCGTGGTCGTGGTCGCCGTGCGGCGCGTGGACCGGCCCGGCGCGGCGACCGGCAAGCTGCGAAAGCACGTACGTGCCGCCGGCGGCGGCCAGCACGACCGGCCACTCCAGCACCCCCAGGGCACCGAGCAGGCCGGCACCTCCGTACAGCGCCAACCGCTCGACCTTGGTACGGCTGGGACCTGCGCTGCCGGCGTTCTGCTGGCCGTCGACCCGAGCCTTTATTTGGGGCAGCGAGACGCTGACGCTGGCGAACGGCAGGCGCAGTGTTGCGGTCGCTGGTCCTGAGCTGCCCAACTCGGCGCCCGCAGCTGCCCCTTCCTGATTGTGGTCGGTGTGCTCGGGTGCTTGCTCGTGTGCCGGCCCCGTGGGGGTGGTTGTGGCCTTGACCATGTCCTTGCTCCTTATCGCGGGTGATGTGCTCGGAAGTGATCTGATAGGTCCGCCCTGCGGCTCGCCACGGCTGCTCTCTTGAACCGGGATGCTGTTGCTGAGGTTCTCGGGGCTAGCTGCCAGCGGTGCCGCGCTGAGCGAGAGCGGCGTGCACCGTCTTGCGGTTGCGGTGCGCGCTCTCATAGCGGTCGACGGCGTCTAGGTCGACCTTCCCGCCGTTGTCGAGTCGTTCGACGACCTGACGCACCGTGAGCTGGTTGTAGCCCGGCCACGGCTCACCGCCGTCGCGCGCTGCTGCGCGGGGAGTCGGGGCCACCTCACCCGGCTGGCCGGGCGGTCGCGTTGCGTTCTGCAGGTCGATCTGCTGCGCGGGCTGCTCGTCGCGCTCGTGCGCCGGCACGTTCTGACGGGCACCGCGTTCCGCGGCGGTCGGTCCCGGCACGCCCTCCACAGGGGCGGACGGCGTTCGGTCCTTAGTTGACGGCGCCGGCGGTCCGCTTGGCACTGGCTGGGCGTGGACGTGCTCGCCCGGCACCTGCTCAGCGGGCGCTGCCGCAGCGGCTGCTGCCGTCTTGCGCGCGGGGCTCGCCGGCTCGGGACCGCCCTGGGCAGGGCGCGGGGATGGCCGCCCGCCAGCGCCAGCGCCAGCGCCCGGGGCCGTCGGCTGCGGCCTGGGCGACCGCTGCAGCAGGTAGCCGCCGGCCACGAGCAGAGCCACCGGCCACTCGACCACCCCGAGCGCCGCGGTACCGGCGACGGCGGCCAGGAACGGCAGGTCGGTGCGGCTGCCCTGGCTCGTCAGGAGTTGGCTGGGGATGCTCGACAGTTGCCAGGCAAGGTTCGGGAGCGCGCGGGCGCTGCGTGCGGCGGCGGTCAACAGGCTCATCGGTGTCGGCTCCGCGCGTTCGCTGGTCGTCGAGGCGCAGTCACGGCTGAGGAGCCCGGGTCCGCCAACTGCGCAACGCCAGATAGCCCAGTCCCAGGGCTCCTGCGATGGGCAGGTCGACCACGCCGGCGACCAGCAAGGCGCTGGTTCCCAGCACGACCGGAACGGGACTGGTGGGCAGCACGCGGCGGGCGACCGCGACCGGAGCGTTCAAAACCCGGCCGATCTGGTCGAGGGTGCTGGTGGACGAGCTGCTGGTGGAGGGTGGGCTGGGTGGGGTGGTCATCGGGGAGTCCTGCTCTGTTGGAGGTGGTGTAGCGGCACGTTCTGTTGGTTGGTCTGTGTGCTTGGCATCGTTGGGTGGGTCAGGCGGCGTCCAGTGCTTCGCCAAGCGCACGCAGGGTCCGGTCGCGGCGGTCGTCGCTGAGCAGGTGCCCGATGCCGGTCAGCACGTCAATCGGCCATTCGATGACCCCGAGGGCTGCCGCGCCGCCACGCCCGGCGTAGAGGGCGAGCTTGTCCAGCGTGGGAGGTGAGCTCGATGGAGGCATCTCCGAGCTGAAAGTGCAGCTGCGTGGTTGCTGTCGACGGCTTGTTGGGCTGCCTGCTGGTGTTGTCCACCGGCCGCGGTCGGCGGCGGCGTGGGACCGGCTGACCCGGCGGCACCGGCGCTGCCCGAGTGCCGAACGGCTCGGACGGCGACCGGTGAGGTCGGTGCGCTGGTAGTACTCATCTGTTCTCCTCGTCGTTGGGCGAGATGGTCACGAGCCGGTGCTGGCGGCAAGGTTCACGGTTGGTTCGAGGCCCGCGGCAGGTCGAGCGGGAGCAGCGGCCCGCGCTGGCCGGTCGCTGTCGGCTGCTGCCGTGGCCGGCAGCAGGTGCGGGGCGATCGCGCTGAGGGCGGTGGCACCGACCGAGCAGCCGGTGACGGTCAGCCAGCCGATCGGGCCGAGCGGTGTGCAGCCGAAGAATCGGCTCAAGCCCGGGGTCTGGATGATCCCGACCAGGACAGCGGCTGAGCCTAGGCCGGTGGCCAGCACCAGCGGGTTGCGGCCGCCGACGAGCAGCGTCTGCCCGAGCTGGGTACCGACCAGCGCGCCGAGGCCGATGGTACTGGCCCGGCGGCGGCTGCCGGTGACCCGGCCGACCTGCCAGGCGGCCAGCGCGCCGGCGGCCGTCGTGCCGCCCCGCACGGCGATGTCGCGCAGCAGCGGCGCGCCGAGCGACGGGACGCCGCCGGCGAGCAGCTCCGCGCGCTCGACCGGGTCAACCGGGGTGCCGGCGAGGGCGATCGCCATCGACGGCAGTAGGTCGGTCAGCATGTTCACCAGCAGGAACTGGCGGGTGCCGATGGGTGCCCGCCCGGCCAGCGCGGTGCCGGCCAGGGTGAACGCGACCTCGCCGGCGTTGCCACCGAGCAGGATGGACACGGCGTCGCGGACCCGGCCCCACATCGCTCGTCCCTCGACGAGCGCGTCGAGGATCAGACTGATGTCGGGGTCGGTGAGGACGAGGTCGGCGGCGGTGCGGGCGGAGCTGGAGCCGTGCGCTGCCATCCCGATCCCGACGTCGGCGAGGCGGATCGCGGCGGCGTCGTTGGCGCCGTCGCCGGTCATCGCCACGACCCGCCCGGCCCGTTGTAGCGCCCCGATGATCCGGAGTTTCTGCTCCGGCGACACCCGCGCGAACACGCTCGCCTGGACGACCAGCTCGAGGCGGGCCGCCTCGTCCAGCCCGGCGAGTTCCGGGCCGGTCACCACCCGGTTCGCCGGGATTCCTAGTCTCTCCGCGATGGCCTGGGCAGTCACCGGATGGTCACCGGTGATCATGACGGTGGCAAGGCCCGCGTCGCGCAGCGCCGCGAGTGTGCCGGCGGCCTGCGGGCGCGCAATGTCGGCGAGTGCCACGAAGCCGAGCAGGGTCAGGTCCTCCGCCAGCTCCTCAGGACCGCCCAGTCCTTCCAGCTCGTGGGTGGCAGTCGTGTCGTCGAGCTCGCTCAGCGCGTCGCTGACGTTGCGCCTCGCCACGGCGAGCACCCGCAGTCCCTGCTCGGCAAGCGCGTGCAGCGTCGCGGCGGCCTGGTCCCGTCCAGCCCGGTCCAGCGGCCGCTTCCCGCTGTCGTCGCGATGGTGGGTGCACCGCGGCAACAGGATCTCCGGTGCGCCCTTCACCACCAGCCGGAGCTTGCCGGTGGTGCGCCCGAGGGCGGCGGAGTACCCGCGGTCGGACTGGAACGGCAGCTCGGACAACTCGGTCCAGTCCTCGCCGGGCAGCGACGGTGTCAGGACCCGCGCCGCGCCGTCCAGGATCGCCTGATCGGTGGCGTGCGCAACGGGTTGGCTGTCCTGCGGCTGGGGGCACGCCCGCGCCGCCGCCTGGAGCACCCGGCGGGCCTGTGGGGCCGCGGGCGCCCACTGCTCCGACAGCCCCGCCACCCGTGCCAGGCGAAGCCGCCCCTCGGTCAGGGTGCCGGTCTTGTCGAAGCACACGGTGTCGACCCGGCCGAGCGCCTCGACAGTCCGCGCGGAGCGCACCAGCACCCCGCGGTCAGATAACCGGCGGGCCGCACCGAGCTGCGCCACGGTCGCGACCAAAGGCAGGCCCTCCGGTACCGCCGCGACCGCGACGCTGACTCCGGACGCGATGGCCCGTTGTAACGGCTGGCGCCGCAGCAACGCCAGCCCCGTCACGGCCGCGCCCCCGAACAGAGTGACGGGCAGCCCCCGACGGGTGAGCTCCTCCAGCCGGGCCTGCATCCCAGCCGGCGCGCTGGCCTGTCCGGCCAGCGAGAGCGCCCGGCCTGCCTCGGTCGCCGGGCCGACCGCGACCACGACCGCCCGGCCGGTGCCGGCCAGCACGATCGTGCCCTCATAGACCATGCCCGCCCGGTCCGGGAGCTCGGCGCCCGGCGTGGCCTGGATCTGCTTGCCGACCGCGACGGACTCCCCGGTGAGGCTGGCCTCGTCGACCTCCAGGCCGTGCACGTCCACCAACCGGGCGTCGGCCGGAACGACGTCCCCGGCCTGCAGGTAGATCAGCTGCCCGGGGCGCAGCGCGCTGGCGGGCACCTGGGCCGCGGGTCCGTCGCCACTGCACAGCCGGGCGGTCAGCCGCTGGTCGAGCAGCAGGGCCCGCAGCGCGCGGTCGGCACGTAACCGCTGGGCGCCGCTGATCACCGCGTTGGCCGCCAGCACCCCCCCGACGAGCAGCGCGTCGACCGGGGACCCGATCACCGCGGACGCCGCCGCACCGGTCGCCAACACCGGCGTGAGCGGGTCGGCGAGTTCGGCCCGCACATTGCGCGTCAGCCCTGCCACCGGGGCGAACACCGACGAGGGCAGCGCCAGCCAGTTCCGTGGCGGGGACTCCACACCGGCGGCGACCGGCGGCTGGTCCGCTGCCAGACGCCCGAGGACCTCGTCGGGCTCCAGGGCGTGCCACGGCGTGTGCAGCACCGCCCGCGGTGCCGGCTGAGCGAGCACCTGCCGGGCAGCTAACGCGCCGGACAGCAGGGCCGCGCCGGCGGCTGCGGTCACCGGCAGCACCGCCCTGGCCCCCCGGCCGGGGCCACCGACCGCGGTGAGCAGCCCGCCGAGGAAGGTGGCCGCCCCGGCAGCGGTCACCCCCCGGGCACTGAGAGCGCGGGCCACGGGCACCGCCGCCAGCAGCCGCGGCACCTCCAGCAACCCGGGCCCGCACAGCAGGTCCCCCGACCACGGCACCCGCCCCGCGGTCGGGACGACGCCGATCGCGAGGTCGGCCGCGGCCAGCGCGTCCTCCGCTGCCGAGACCAGCGCCACGACGCTTCCAGCCGCCTGCAACCGCCGGATGTGCTCGGTCAACGCGCGGTCATCGCCCAGCACCTCATCGGCCTGGCCCGCCAGCTCCGGGGCCGCCGGGTCCCGGGTCAGCAGCAGTCGCAGCCCCGCCCCCCGGGCAGCGGTGAGCACAGCGTCGGCATACGGGTCGAGCTCGGTACCGACCAGGACCTGCCCCACCGGCACGCCGTCCTCGGCCAGGACCCGCAACGACAAGCCGGTGACCTCAAGAGACCCGGGCTGCTCCAGCAGGGCGAGCCGCTCGCGTGAGCGACCAAGCGGCGGCGGGACCGGCAGGCTGGCGTCGGACCCCAGCAGCCGCTGCGCGGCGCTCCACACATGCTCAACGGTCCACCGTTCCGACGCCGCGGAAGCCGACACCACCAGCGGGCGCTGGTCGTGCAACACCCCGCTGTCGACCACGACGGTATCGACGCGGTCCATCCGCCGCAGGGCCGCTCCGTCGACCACCACCAGCCCCCGACGGGACAACCCCCAGGTCAGCGTGTCGGCGAACGCCTCCCGACCGGCCCGGGCCGCCTTCGGCGCCCCGACCAGCAGCGCCCGCCCGGCCAGGTCCAGGCTGCCCGTCGCGGTGAATAGGCCTCCCGCGACGAGCAGCGAACCTGCGGCGGCCCGGTCGGCGTAACGCTCCACCGGCCCCGGGGGCAGCGGGACCGGCCGAGGTCCGGGCTCAGGGCAGCGGCCGACCCGGACCGGCCGGTCCGGACCGGCCAGCTCACGCTCACGGGCCGAGAACGCATCGCGCAGCGCGGCGGCAGCCAACAGCGCCTGGGCCCGCTGGACCGTGTCGACCAACAACGACGGGGCGCCCTGCGTGAGCCCCTGCACCACCGCCGTAGACACCGCCAGCGCCAGGTCCGTCCGGGCCGTCCCCAGCCGGGCCTCCAGCAGACGACGCAGCCGGGGCTGATTGTCCACCAGCACCACCGCCGCTGCAGCGCTGCCGGGCAGGGACGGCAGCGCCGTCAACCGTCCCGCGACCGCCGCAGAAAGACCCGCGACGTCAGCAGCCAGCGCCCACGCCTGAGACCGCAACGGCTGCAAGTCGCCGGGGAACGACGGCTCGTCGTGCCGGTAACCCGGAGCCCGAATGTGGAGCGTCTGCTCCGCGCCCGCCACCAACCCGACGAGCTCCGCGAGCTCGGCTCGCTCCTGCTCAAACCGCACCACCGCTCGCCGCGTCACCACGTCCACTCGCGCCCACGACACCCCGTCGTGGCCGCACAGCGCGTCTTGCACCGCGCCGACCAACGCAGGAGCGGACGGGCCATGTAGTCCCCACACCTCGATGTGGGCCCGTCCATCACTGCTCCAGGTCCGGCGCTCCGGACCCGGCTCCACCAGCGCCGCGGCGGCCCGTACCAGACCGGCTGGTGCCGCGACCGCCGACGCAACGGCCCCCCGGGCCGCCCTCGAGGACCAGGACGCGGTCGAGCGGGTCACCTGCCACGAACCTCCGACCGAGGTCCGCACCAGCGCCGGCCCGAGACCGGCGACGCCAGCCGCAGCACTGAACAGGCCCATCTACCGCGGCCGACCGGTCACAAAGCGAAAGGCGGACCGGTCTCGCCCGCAGTCGGCGCCCCGGCACGACAAGCCGAGACGCCGCCTGGAACAGGCCATCCCAGGCATCCTGGAGGCAACCGCATCGGCGAGAATCGTGAGCCGGACCGGCGCCGGCCGGCGACCGTGATCAGGCTCCGGATGAACGTCCCGATGATGAATGTCCACCGGATGACGGGCGGTCGGGCCCCGGGTGGCGCTGTCCGGCATGTCCTGCCTCATCTGTCATGGGGGTGCGCGGAGGCCCGTCAACCCCGCAGGTACTTCTGGCGCCGGTAGGTCAATCGTACCACGACCGGCCCATGCCAATCCCCGCGGCCCCACCGACCGAAGCCCCAGGAATCACGACATGCCCGGACCCGTCAACCCGCCGCCGATCCAGCGCCGCCAACGCCTGGCCCACGCAAGCACCGAGCTGGCGCACTTTCAGTACAAGGGCCAGGAACGCGCCCGCCAGCTCGGCCTAAGTCACGTTCAGCACCACCTGCGGCTGGCCGTGCACGCCCACCCGCAGGATCACCCGGGCGTGGCCATGGTTGCCGACCACCTCGCCCTGCGCGGCAACAGCGCCGCGGAGCTCGTCAACCGAACCGTCGACGCGGGGTACCTCCGGCGCGCGCCGCACCCCCAGGACCGGCGCCGCGTACAGCTGCACCTCATAACGCAAGCCGAGCAAGACAGCGACGCTCACTGCCGTCCGCAGCTCGCCGACCTCAGCGACCTCCTCCAGGCGCTGACCCGATAGGCCCAGCTGCGCGCGATCGCTTAGGCGAGGCACCTGGGGCCGGTACCTGCGACCTGTCGGCCCGGCGTGTTCAGGCAGTGCCCCGTACGGTCCGTCGGTGACACGGCCCCGGCGACTAGCAAGGGCTAGCCGGGCGGCGGCTCGGCGGCCTGATCGTTGCCTGAGATGGCGCCGGGGTTGCTCACCGGTCAGGCCCCTGCCGGGTCTGGGGACCACCTGGGCGCGCCGGTCACGGCGCACGGCTACACCGTGAGCGCGGCGACTGCTGTGGCGCGAACGGCTACAACGACCCGAGCTCACCGGACGGTGCGGGTCCGCGTAGACGTCAACGACGCCCAAGCGGTCAAGATGCTGGCCCACGCAGGTGGGCATCTCAAGTGCGGGGCGCATAGTGAATTCACCGACCACCGCGACCCGCGGTTGCTGCGAGGTCGTGGTCGAGTCCGTCGCCTACATCATGACGGCTGCTGCAGGGATCGATGCCAGCGGTTACACCTTCGCCTACGTGGCTCAGGGCGCTGAGGACAGGTCAGCACCGTCCGCCAGGCCGCCGAAACCGTCACCAAGGCCGCCGCACGATCCTGTGCGGCCTGGCCGACACCGCCCAGCACGATGAAACAAAGATCCGGCCGGCCTATATGTCGCTGCTGTCTCCTGAGGTTCCGTGGCGGGGTTGGCCGCCGACCACCCCGCCGCGCGGGCCTTCGCCGCACCGCGCCGACGTGAGCCCATCTGCGGGCTGCCATGCGACCGCGCCTTCGCCCGTCGTTTCCACGAGTGACACCTGCGCCGGATGCGGCGCTGGGCTCACGTGTTGAAGAGCCGGACGCGTCAAGCCGAACAGCAAGGCTGGATCGGCTTCCGCGCGGTGCGCTGCGGGTGGTCGCGAACGAAGCCCAGAACCGCCACGGCCGCCGGCGTGTGGGCGGCCCGCGCACCCGAAAGCGTCCCCCGCACTGGCCATCTATTGGAGAGGCGCGTGATGGTCCAGGCGCTGGCGGCTCCGATGAGGGCGCCGGCGAGGATGTCACCTGGGTAGTGGACGCCGGTGTACAACCGGCCGTAAGCGACTCCTAGCGCGAGTAACCCGAGCGGCGTCGTGAGGGCTGGTTGAACTCGGGAGACCGCGAGGGCGAAGGCGACGGCACTGGCGGTGTGCCCGCTGGGGAAGGAGCTGCTGTCCGGGCGGCTCAGAAACCGGTGGGGCAGCGGCACGCGGTGTGGTTGCGGTCGCGGTCGATGGCTCAGGAGCTTGCCGGGGACGTTGCTGATCGCACTGGCCACCGCCAGGGACGTCAGACCAATACCGGCTGCTCGACGACCGGTCGGTCCGGTCGCAGCCAACGCGGCCGACACTCCGAGCCACAGCCGACCTTTGCTAGCGCTGCCGGTCAGCCGGGGCAGCACCCTGTCACCCCAGACACTCGGTGGCGGGGACAGTGCGCGGTAGGCACGCTTGTCCATAACGTCGAGCCGCGTCAGCACTGGGTCAACCCGCGGTTCTGTAGGTGTACCTCAGCGTGCTTCGTCGAGAGCCTCACCGACCGACTCAGCGATCGGGTTGCGGCTGCGGTGCAGGAGATGACCGCCAATCACCACGGCGGCCAGCGGTGCTTCGATGACACCGACGCCGGCGAGCGCGACGACGGTGCCGTAGAACGCGATCTGCTGGATCGGGGTCTGACGCACCGGCAGGATCGTCTTGGCGATCGTGACCGGGTTCAGGGCCCGTAACGCCGCGCCAGCCGAAGCCCCGATGCCTGCCGGAGCGGCACCGGCCCGGGCTGATTCGGTGGGTGTCGCCGAAGCCTTGGTCGTGGTGGGCTTGGCCTTAGCCTGCGGCCCGCTTGTGGTGCTCATGAAGTCTCCAAAGTCGGTAGGTGGTGCGCCCTGACATGCCCACTCACCCGCAGTGAACGCGCCTGGTTAAAAGATCGGGACGGTCCCTACCGCGTGTCAGGCATCGAGACGTTCCATCTTGGTAAGCGTCAAGAGGAAACTTTCAGGTACCGGATCGAGGGTGGCGACCGCCTCACGATGGCCCCGGTCATCTCGCCGCGCATGAAGCAGGCGGCGCTGGCCCATCCGCTGGTGTGCAGCACCGCCAGTCATCTGGTCGCCGTGGCCCTGGCCGGCCAAACCTGGAGGCGGGTTCCCTGCGGCACCTGGTGCTGAACCGCAGGATTTAGCTCCGCCCTAACAATCATCAGCGGAACGACCGCGTGAGCGAAGTATCGGTGAGTAGGTGATGCTCCTACCGTCAACTGTCCGCAGCTGAGGGCCATCGCGTTGTAGACCTCGCGGGCGACGTAGCGCTTGAGACAACGGATCGCTTCGGTCTTGGTCTTGCCTTCGCTGAGTCTCTTGGCGAGGTAATCGCGGGTGCGTGTGTCACAGCTGAGTCGGACAACGACAACTCGCCAGAGGGCGGCGATGGCGTGCCGGTCACCGCCACGGTTGAGCCGGTGTCGGTTGGTCTTGCCGCTGCTGGCGGGGATGGGGTTGCTCCCGCACAGCGCCGCGAAGGACGCCTCCGACTTCATCCGCTCGGGGTTGTCACCGGCCGTCATTAGCAGCGTGCTCGCGATCTCCGGGCCGACGCCCTTGATCGCGATAAGCTCGGGCGCGACGTCCCGGGTGATGCGGTCCAGCCGCTTGCCGACCAAGGCGAGCTGGATGTCAAGGTGAACGACCCGCTGGGCAAGTTCCCGTAACGCGAGACGGGTCATGGCGGGCAGGCTGTCGTCGTCCGCGGCGATCCGGAACGCGGCGCAGGTGGCGAGCAGGTCCCTGCGGCTCAACGACCGGAGCCGGCTGCGGAGGTCCTCAGGGGCGGTGACCAGCAGTTGGTGGACCTGGTTCAGGGCCTGCGTCCGGGCCTTGTTCCCACTGCGACTGCAGGGCTTTCAATGTTCGGAGCGGTGGAGCCCCGAGGTGCAGCCACTTCCGTTCTGGTTTCAGCGCCATCGAGTGTGTTCAGCAGGGTGCCCCGCCGACCGTTGAGTCGGTGGGGCAGCCGGCCCGGCAGGTCGCCACGATCGAGGGCGTGTCGAGAATCGTGTGGTTCGGCCAGTCCGGGCGCCCCGCCCTGCCCGCGCCGGGATACATCAACCATGTGTTGTCCCAAGGAGCCACTGACTCCGCGCAGGTCCGGGTCCTGCAGACCCGGCTGAGGCAACTCGGCTACGACGTCCACGGCATCGACGGTGTCTTCGGCTCGGCGACGGCCAGCGCGGTACGGGCCTACCAGTCCAACCCGGCCCAACACCTCACCGCCAACGGCGTCGTAGGAGCAGCAACCGGCCGCGCTCTCCACATCTGGCGATGACGACGATCCCGGATCGCCAGCCCTTCCTGCTGCTGCCTGGGGAGGCCTGGAACTCGCGGCCGGCCACGGCGCACGAGTGACCTGTTGCCCGGCCAGCGCCCACCGGAACGCCGGATCCAAGGCCCCGGCCAGTGCCGCTGCTGCGTTGTGCCGATGAGGACGTGGTTGGTGTGGTGATCCACACCGGGGGCATCAGTGAACCCGAAAGACCAGGATCGGGTGTGTAGCACAGGCCGAGGGGGGACAGTCGAGGCTTGACGGCCTGGATCGGCGCGGATGCCTACGTACCAGTACGATCTGGCTCCCAGTTCGATCAAGGGATGGTGTGCGGTAGATGAAGTTGCAGCCGCTGCGGCCTGGCTCGGTGTCGGCGGCCCGGGTGGCTGCGACTGGCCGGTTTCTGGCAGCTCACGGGCGGCTAACCCGGGCGGTAGCCCCGGCCTTGGCGTTGACGGCTGTGGCGGGTGTGACGGCGGCTTCGACCTGGTCTGCGCACCCGCGGTTGTCCGGGACCAGACCGACCGCCGCTGTTGTCGCCGCTCGGGCCGCTCAGGTGGCTAGGCCGGCTGCCGACTTGGGGAGTTGGGTCAGTCAGTTGTCGGCTGGGGCGCCGGTTGGTGCGGTGACGCTGACCGCGACCCCGGCACTGCTTGCCCGCACAGCGCCGGCCACCCCAGCGGTCATCGCCGGGTTGGCTGCTGACGGCATCCCGAAGGTGGCGTTGAACGCCTACCGGGTTGCTGCTGCCCGCATTGACACCTCGCTGCCGACCTGCGGCATCGACTGGTCGTTGATCGCTGCGATCGGCCGGGTGGAATCTGACCATGGGCAGTTCGGTGGCGCCACGCTCGGCCTGGACGGCACCTCCGCCCCGAAGATCATCGGGCCGGCCTTGAACGGCCAAGGCTTTGCGTTCATCCACGACACCGACCATGGCGTGTTCGACGGTGACCCGGTCTATGACCGAGCGATCGGCCCGATGCAGTTCATCCCTAGTACCTGGATCAGCTACGCCGTCGACGGCAACGGCGACGGCACCGGGAGCCCGTTCGACATCAACGACGCCGCGCTGGCCGCGGCGCACTACTTGTGCGTCGCTGGCGGTGACCTGCGTAGCGCAGCCGGGCAACAGCGCGCGGTGTTGGCCTACAACGACTCCAACGCCTACCTGGCCCAGGTGCTGGCGTTGGCTCGGGGCTACGCGACCGGCACCCAGGTCGACGCGCCGCTGATCGGGTCGACCTCAGCTGCGGTACCGGCGCCGACCGGGGACTACCTCGCGCCGGCAGCTCCCGGCCCCGCGCCGGCCGCCGCCCCCGCTGCACGGCCCCAGCCAGCCCGGCAGCCAGCCCCGTCCCAACAGCAGCACGCGACGCAAGCCGCCGCCCCGCCCGCCGGAGGCGCCGCGCC
>JAABUM010004538.1_pt1 | contig 15549 bp, 12 predicted proteins | sample 5559161 | NCBI WGS metagenome assembly JAABUM01 (sample SAMN10711868, study PRJNA513369) | rock metagenome | isolation source: Antarctica rocks | place: Antarctica: Victoria Land, Siegfried Peak nord
CCGATGATGCGCCGGACCGCATTGCGGCGCACCGGGGAACCCCAGAAGTGCCAGAAGTCGATGTTCCCCTGTACACTCGTCCGCATCTGGTATGCGCTCGTCGCGGCCCCGGACGCGCTCGGCGTGCCCGCCCCACCGGCGGTCGCGCTTGCCACCGCAGCGGGGGCGCTGCTCGCCGTGGCGACGGCGCGCGTTGCGGCGGCGGTCGGCGCGACTGAGGCCACCCCGCCCGTGCTCGGTGCCGCTGTTGCGGGGGCGACGGTGGCGGTCGACGTGCCGCCGCCGCACGCTATCACCAGCGTGGAGAGCGAGCCGACGGCGGCGGTGCCGCCCCATTTCAGCAATTGACGCCGTGTCAGCGTCCCTTGTCGCTTGTCAGATATCTCCACAACGCACACCCTTCCCCTACAATGCTACTCTTCCCTGCGACCGCCGTATACGCTGCCCGATGAATGAACAACCGCGCTAGAATATCCCACAACCGTGGTGGAGATGCGAGCAGCTACGTATCGTCGTCGAATCGCCTTCGTAGTACCATTCATCCGACAAAATCGGTACAGGCAACACTGTTGCGCGCGAACAGTCACATAATCGGCAATTTAGCACAGGGGCTGTTGCTCGTCAACGATCCAATGCTTGTTTTTAACGCTACCGGTCGCGGCGATGCGCTCTTGGCTCCGTTAAGTGGTGTGCGCGAGCGAGCGCTCGGAGAGGAATTGGTAGGCACAGTGCTGCGGATCGGCGGCGCGGGCGTATCCGTACTGCGCTCACCAGCGCCCGATTAGTCAAGTGCAACTGTAGAAGTACGAGGCCAGCCTGTTGAAAAACGATCCTGCCGCTCCGCACCCCTGCGTCCGCCCCAGGCGTAGACCGCGTGCGTGCTCCGGCGTGCGGCGTGTCCCCACCGGCGTGGGGGTCGCCGCAGCAGGAGCGCGCCCCGGCCCTCACCCCGGCCGACCGCACGCGCTGCCCGCTTGGCCGCCGGCAACGGTGCCGCGTGCGCCGGTGCAGCAGCGCTGGTAGCGTCCAGATCGGCCTCGGCCAGGGCATCGGCTACATGGCGAGCATCGGGCGAGAGCTGCGGATTGCTGGCGTGAGGGGGCGGGGCATCGTCTCCTCCTCGCGACATGGTGCCGCCGCCGCACATGGTGCCAAATTGCCTGCGTGGCAGGCGGCACGCGGTAGACAGTTGCGCTTCCCCGTTGCTGCCTGTGGAAAAGCGCAACTGTCCGTTGGTGGCTGCGTTAGTTGGGAAACGCCGACACAGACTGCGTTGTGTCGCCTACCAGTCCCGGTGGCCTTCATCCCGATCGAACGCCGGGCCGGGCGCGTTGCCACCCCCATCGAACAGGCGCATGACACACCCCTTCTGGCGACGATCGAGCGTCGTGGTAGCAGATAAGGGGCGGGGCGGATGGTCGGCCCCACGTTGTTGGGGAGCGGGGGACCGTTACGGCGTCGGCGTGATGGGTGCGCTCGGTGGCAGGTGGGTCCGCCCGGCCTGCGAGCCGCCATTGACGCCGAAGATCGTGCCGGTGATCCAGGTGGCCTTGTCGGAGCAGAGGAAAACGACCGCGTCCGCGATATCCTCCGGCCGGCCGGTCCGGCGAAGCGGGATGCCGTCGAGCAGGGCCGCGACGTAGGGGCTCGTCCCCTCCGGCACCGGCGGCTGGAGCACCTGATCCATGATCAGGCCCGGCGCGACCGCATTGACCCGGATCCCGTGCGGACCGAGCTCGATCGCCATCACCTGGGTCAGCATCTCCAGCGCCGCCTTCGAGCCGCAATAGTGCGCGCCGCCCGTCCGGGCCGAGGAGCCCGCGCCCGAGCTGATGTTGACGATCGCCCCGCGCACGCCCTGCGCGAGCATGCGGCGACCGACGGCCCGGCTGAGCATGAACGGCGCGCGCACGTTAACGGCGTAGACGCGATCCCACTCCGCCGTCGCCATCGCGACCACCGGGCTATTCGGGAAGATCCCGGCGCAATTGATCAGGAGATCGAGCTGACCGAGGGTGCCGATGGCCGTATCGACGAGCCGCTCGACCGCCTCCTCCTCGGTGATATCGGCGGTCAGGGTCGTAACCGCCCCCTCGTGCTGGCCGTGCGCTGCGGTCATAGCCGCGAGGCCGTCGCCGTTGACATCGGTCGCGACCACGCGGTCGCCCAGCCAGGCGAACGCGCCGACGATCGCGGCCCCGATCCGCCCGGCGGCACCGGTGACCAACACATTGCGCGCAATACCCACCACATCCTCCTGGTTTGTTCGCTACCGTTGTCGTCATGGCGATCGCCGCCCCGCTCATCGCCCATGCGGGGGCGGGAGAAACATATCTGTGCGGGGCTTGTCGCGGCTGGCTGGCTGACAAGCCCGTAGCACTGCCCCCTGTCTGGCGTATCCCGCCGGGTGTCCCCAACAGGTCAGCGGTGCATGTTTACCGCTGCCGCCGACGGACCAGGCCCGATAGGCCATCGCCCAGCAGGCTGAAGGAGACGCCGACCAGGGCGATCGCCAGGCCCGGGAAGACCGGCAACCACCACGCGGTCGTCATGTACTCGCGCGACTCGGCGATCATCACCCCCCACTCCGGGTTCGGTGCCTGCACCCCGAGGCCGAGGAAGCCGAGCGAGGCTCCCGAGAGGATGTTGAGCACCACGGCGGACATCGCGAAGATGAACGCCGGCCCGATGATGTTCGGCAGCAGATGGCGCACGATGATCCGCGCATCGCCGCAACCGAGCGCCCGTGATGCCGTCACATACTCCATCTTCTTGGCCACCAGAACCTCGCCCCGGATGAGCCGCGCGAACGAGATCCAGCCGGTCAGGATCAGCGCGTAGTACATATTGATGAGCCCCGGCCCGAGGATCGCGAGGATGGCGATCAGGAGGACATAGAACGGGAAGGCCACCTGGATATCGACGATCCGCATGAAAAGCATGTCGATCTTGCCACCGAAATAGCCCGCCACGCAGCCGACGGTCACGCCGATGAGCAGCGAGAAGAACGTGCAGAAGATCCCCACGGACAGATCGATGCGCGCCCCGAACAAGACGCGCGAGAGTTGATCCCGACCGAACTTGTCGGTGCCGAACGGGTGGGCCATGCTCGGCGGCTGGACGGCCACCGCATAATCGTTCTTGGTCGGGTTATACGGTGCCAGGATCGGCCCGAGGAGCGCCAGGATGACGATGACCCCGACGAGGAGCGTGCCCACGACGAGGGCGTTATTGCGACGCCAGAAGTCCTTGATCCCTTTGCGGCGGGCGGGCGTGTCGCGTGTCCTGGTCGGGATAGTGGTTACCGCCGTTGCCATATTCTCCCCTCCCGCCGTTTCAGGATAGCGTGACGCGCGGATCGACGAACGAGTAGGCGATGTCGGTCAAGAGGTAGATGAGCGAGACCAGGATCGCGTACACCAGGGTGAAACTCTGCACGACCTGATAGTCCCGACCGAGGATCGCCTGGATCATCATGCTCCCCATCCCCGGGAGCGCGAACACCGATTCGATGATCACCGACCCGCCCACGAGCCAGCCGAGGTAGAGGCCGAAGAGGGTCACGGTCGACACCATAGCATTGCGCAGGACATGATTGAGCAGCACCCGCGTGGCCGACAACCCTTTTGCCCTGGCGACCAGGACATGCTCCGAGTTCATCGTCGTCAGGAGCGAATCGCGCAAGTTGCGGGTCAGGACTGCGGCGACGTGCAGTCCCATCGTCAGGGCGGGCAGGAACAGGTAGTACGGCCAGTCGGCGGGGGAGCGCCCGGCCCCCCCGACCGGGAAGATCGGAATCTTGACACCGATCAGGATCAGCAGGATCAGCCCGATCCAGAAACCCGGCGTCACGATCATCAGGATCGAGAAGCCCCGGATGATCTGATCGACCAGGCGATCCTTCTTGAGCGCCGCGAGGACGGCGAGCGGCAGGATCATGATCGTGGCGAGCACCATAGCGTAGACGACCAGGAACAGGGTCAGCGGCAGGCGCTGCTTCACGAGATCCATCACCGGAGCCTGGACCAGGATCGAGTTACCGAGATCCCCCCGCAGGAGATTGACCATGTAGAGCCCGAACTGCACCGGCCAGGGCTTGTCGAGCCCCATGTGCTGTCGCAACTCCGCGACCCGGGCGGGGGTCGCCTGGACCCCGAGCATGGTCACCGCCGGATCGCCGGGAATCATGCGTACCATCAGGAACACCAGGATGATCAGCACCACGATCGTGGGGATCATCTGCAACAGTCGTCCGACAATATATGAGCCACGGCCCATCGTCGTCACCTCCACCGGCGAGGGCCGCGTCCCCAGGCAGCCGTGGGCTCCCGGGAGGCGCGGCCAGTGGCACCGCCCGACCGCTCGCAGGTGCGACGATCGGACGGCAACCGGCTAGTCGTCGCTACTTCGCCAGCCAGGTGTCCCGGTAGAAGGGGACACCCAGCGGCGTGCGGAAGAAGTTCTTGACGTCGGGGCCAAGATAATTGATCGATGGCGTGTAGTAAAGCGAGATCGTCCCACCCACGTCGTCGTTGTAGATGTCCTGTAGCTCGTAGTACATCTTGCTGCGCTTGTCGGGATCCAGTTCCTGCGACGCCGCCTTGACCAGATCGGTGGCGTGCTGGGACGGCTGCCAGCCGGTCTGCATCCGCGGATCGATGAAGAAGAACTGCACGTGCTGCTCGGGATCGAGCATGCCGTTCGTCCACTGGTAGCCCGAGATCGTGTCGAAGCTCTGCTTGTACCAGCTATCGGACAGGGTCGAGCCCTCCACCTCCTCGATGGTCAGCTGGATGCCGATCTTGTCCCACATGTCCTTGGCGATCACGGCATTGTCGCGCCCGATCTGGCTGCCGCTGGTGAGCTGGAGCTTCGCGCCGGAGTGCCCGTTGGGGTATTTCGATTGGGCGATCAACTGCTTGGCCTTGTCGAGATCATAGGGCAGCGTCGAACCCTGGTTCCAGCTCGCTGCGGATTTCGGGAAGAAGGAGTTCGCCACCTCCCCCTTGCCCGACGTCGCACGGTCGATGAATACCTTGCGGTCGAGGGCCAGGCTCATCGCCTGGCGCACCTTCAGGTCGTCGAATGGTGGCTTGGTGACTTGCAATACCAGGAAGTTGGTTTGCTGCTGGGGGAAGGCCAGGAGTTGCCCGCGCGCGTCCTTCTCGAGCGTCGGGATCTGGCTCCAGGGGATCCCCTCGCTCCCGTGCAGGCTGCCCGACTGGACCTGCAGCACCTGCGTGGTCGACTCGCCGACCTGCTTGAAGACCAGTTGGTCGAGGTAGGGATAGGCTTTCCCGTCGGGGGCCATGTCCCAATAGTTCGGATTCTTGTCGAGGGTCACATGATCGTTGCGGATCCATTCCTTCACCATGAAGGGGCCGGTGCCGATCGGCTGCGTGAACTCGTCCTTCCCGATCTTGTCGATCTCCTCCTTCGGGAAGATTGCGTTGGCGGTGATCGCGAGCCCGGGCAAGAAGCTCGCCACCTTGGTATTCAGCGTCAGCTTAACCGTGGCATCGTCCACCTTCTCCATGCTCGTCACCGCCGACAAGGTCCACTTGTAGGTGCCGTTGTCCCGAGAGCGCCCGAGCGAGGCGATGACATCCTCCGGGGTCACGGCCTTCCCGTTGTGGAATTTCACGCCCGAGCGGAGGTGGAAGGAGTAGGTCAGGCCGTCCTCGCCGATCGTCCACTTGTCCGCCAGCGCCGCCTCGATCTTGGACTCGCGGCTGTTGCGCACCAGCCCTTCGAGCGTCTGCGCGAGGACGATCCCGTCGGTGCGCGCACCGCTCCAGACCGGATCGAGCTTCGTGGGGATCAGGGTGTAGGCCCAACTGAGCGAGCCGCCACGGCGAACCGCCGCTGTGGCGGAGCCGCTCGCCGACGTGCCGCCCGCACCGGCGGGGGTACCGGCGGTCCCGCCGCACGAGGCGAGGAACGAGGCGAGCGTCCCGCCGAACAGCGCCACGCCCCCCAACGCGCCCACCTGTCGCAATACGTCGCGTCGCGATAACTCGCCCCTGGTGACACGTTCGATCATCGTGCGCGCAAACGCCTCATCCCGATTCGTCATGGATACCCTCCTTGTCGCGGTGTACATGCGTCACCAAACAGGGATCGGCGCGGACGGCGCATATCCTCCACGTCAGCCCCGTGGTTGCGCCCGACCGGCAGGCGGCACAACTCCGGGGCGGGTTACATCATCGGCCCCCTCGGCGAGGGGCGGCATCCTCGCTGGCATGGCGCATCCGTTCCCAGTCGAAGGCGATCTTGGCGACCTCCAGGATATGCGCCGTTTGCATGCGTGTGATCCCCTCGATGACGCCGAGTTTCTTCAGCAGGAACTGTTGTAAATGCTCGTTGGAGCGCAACATCCCTTCGATCAATAGATCAAAGGGACCCGTCGCAACCCCCACCCAGCGGACCTCATCAAGCGCCACGACCGCTTCGACCACGCATTCGTGTTGCTGCGGCGCGACGCTGATCAGGATCATCACATGAATCGGCAACCCGATCCGTTGACCGTTGGCGAACGCCCCGATGGTGATGACCTTCTGGCCGACCAGGCGGTCGATACGGCGTGCCACGGTGGGGCGCGGGACGCCTAATCGGCGCGCTATCTCCGTCGATGGTTTGCGCCCATTATCTTGCAACTCCGTGATAATCCGCCGGTCGAGTTCGTCGATCTCGATCGCAAGTTGCTCCTCCTTTTCCACGATGGGAAGCCCTCCCCTGCGTACAACCCCGGACACAACACGACAGCTCCGCCTCTGTGCGTGTCGGCGCGCGCATCTTCAACGAAGCGCGCACCGTGGGGACCGATCACTATGCTCATGAGCGTATAGATATTCGACCGTAATGTCAACCAGCTGGCGTGTATTGTAGTATATTGCTTGCTACATCGTTCGGGTTAGCCTGATGTGAACTCGCCGCGTATGCCGGATGCACGAATCCCGATAGGGGAGTGGCGGGGTATATTGCGATCCCACGAGAACGTAGGGAGGGGGTTTCTTCGACGGCGAGAAGCGGATCCCAGCGGTATCGCGATGTGCCCTATCGCGGCGGCCATGAGCCGTGGACAGTGCCAGCCGGGATAGGCGGGCCACGGCGTAGAATCGCGATGCGCCGTGGAGCGCGCCGATGCATCCATCGGCGCGGGAGTGACGACGATGGAGGACACGCGCGATGTGTGACCGCGAGACGAAGCAGTCCCCACAATGCGCCGCGCCGTTCCCGAACGAGCATGGGTCGTCATTCACGCCCGAACGCCTCGCGTTCCTGCAGCCTCGACTTCACCAGCTCCTCGCGGATTTGCGGCTCCTCGAGACAGCGGTAACTTCGTCGCTTGAGCCAGCCTTCACGCCGCGCGATGGCTTCGAGGAGGACCCGGATGCTCGTTGAGCGGAACGCACCCACCCTCAACGCTATCGCGGCGCATCTCGCGCGGGGAGAGGTTTCCCCGGTGGCTGTCACCTCCGCCGTCCTCGAGCGGATCGACCGTTACGAGCCGGAGTTAAACGCCTTCATCACGGTGTTGGCGGATGAGGCGCTCGCCGCCGCCCGCCGTGCCGAGGCGGAGATCGCGCGCGGCGAGTACCGTGGCCCGCTGCATGGCGTGCCTGTATCGCTCAAAGATCTCTTCCTTACCCCCGGGATCCGCACCACGGCGGGCTCGCGTATCCTCGCCGACTATCGCCCCGAACAGGAAGCGACAGTCGCGAGGCGGCTCGCTGCAGCCGGTGCGATTCTGATCGGGAAGGCCAATATGCTCGAGTTCGCGTATGGTGAGGTCGCCCCAGACTTCGGACCGAGCCGCAATCCCTGGAATACCGCCTATGGCACAAGCGGGTCGAGCAGCGGGTCGGCCGCCGCCGTTGCGGCGGGACTCGGGTATGCGTCGATCGGCTCGGACACCGGCGGATCCATCCGCCTGCCCGCAGCATACTGCGGCGTGGTGGGCCTGAAGCCGACGTATGGCCTGGTGAGTCGGGCGGGGGCCTTGCCGCTATCCTGGTCCCTGGATCATGTCGGCCCGATCGCGCGCACGGTGCGCGACTGCGCGCTCATCCTGGAGGTCATCGCCGGGCACGATCCCGACGATCCCACCTCGGCGACACGCCCGGTGCCGCGCTACAGCGCGCTGCTGGACCAGCCACCACCGGCCTGCGTGATCGGCATCGTCGAACCGGCCGCAGATGACGGGGTCACTCCCGAGGTGCGCGCGGCGGTCGCGGCCACGGCCGAGCGGGTGCGGCAACTCGGCTTCATCTGCAAACCCGTGACGCTACCGCATCCCCAGATGGCGGCGCGCGCCCTCCTGGGCATCCTCTATCCCGAGGCGAGTGCGTATCACGCCCCCTGGTTGCGTGACCGGGCCAACGAGTATGCGCCGAACACGCGAATACGCCTCGAATTGGGCCAACTCGTCCCCGCAACGGTGTACGTGCGTGCACAGCAGGTCCGGCGCATGATCGGACAGGCGTATCATGCCCTGTTCGAGGAGGTTGATCTGCTGTTGCTCCCCGTCGGCCCGGCCGCCGCCTATCGGCTCGACGCGCCCGACGTCGAGCCGACGGGGTGGCACGGCGATCGGATGGCACCCTTGATCCGCTTCTCGGGTCCCTTCGATCTCATCGGCTACCCGGCGATCACCATACCGGCAGGGTTCACGGATGCGGGTTTGCCGATCGGGGTGCAGCTCGTCGGTCGCCCGTTCGAGGAAGGGCTTGTATTCCAGGTCGCGCATGCCGTCGAGCGCGCACACCCTATTTGGGAAGCATAACGCGCGAGGCGTCATCGCGGAATCTCATGTGGCAGGGGCGGTGCGCGGAGGAGTATGCGGCCTTGCGCCCGCTGTCGGTGGCCCCCTGTACACCTACCAGGAGTCGCGCACCCCCGTGAGCCGCTTCAGCACGGCCCAGATCCTTCGCGGCGCCTACTCGATGCCGTCGCTGGCTCATCGGCACGACGGTGATAGTGCATGTGCGCGCCGAGACGCTCGGACGTCACAGCCAGCACCTGGCTCCCATCGGCTACGGTACCCCGCCGCGTCCGCGCGCCAAGCGGCCACGCTGTGGCCGATCAGTGCTGGGGGGTCCGTCCACCCGGCGCGATCTTCTCGCCATGGACGCAGGGGCGTGCCTGGACATGGTGCCGGGTGGGCCGAACGGCCCATATCCTGGGGCCAGCAGCGCGTTTTTCTCCATGAGAGACACGAAGCCGGTGTAGCCCTGGTCCACCAAGGCCACCTCCACCGCCTCGCCGGTGGCCTCCTGCACCGCCGCGGCCAGCGCCGCGACCTACGCCCGATCCCGCTCACTGGCCGGCGTGACCACGAGCGCCAGCAGGTGCCCCAGGGTGTCCACCGCCAGGTGGACCGTACTCCCCCGCCGCCGCTTGTCGCCGTCGTAGTCGGCACGCGCCCCGCTCTCCGGGCTCGATTGCCGGGTCCAGCTGTCGAGGATCGCCGCCGTCGGCTCGGCGACGCCTCGCCCGACTCGGCCTGCAAGTACATCTGTAGGAGTTACTGGAGCGCATGACCGACGCGCTCTGTTACGCCGCTTGAGCTACCCCGAAGATGCCGTTGGCGAATTGGCTGGACCCTTCTGGGGGGTGGGTTGGGGTATGCTGTCGGCCACCCGACGGAACGTGTCCCGGTGCGTCAGTGGAGGAGGTAGGCCATGTCGCTGCAGCCGCAAGCCGTCTATCTGGTGCCGGAGGACACCGCGCGAGTGGTACGGGCGGCGTTCCCGAAGGGCAACGTCTCCCTGCGGATGCACGACGAATTAGGTCGCCGCTACGCCGATCGGGACTTCGCGGCCCTCTTCCCGGCGCGCGGGCAGCCCGCCCTCGCCCCGGCGCAGCTGGCGCTGGTGACGCTGCTGCCGTGCGCCGAGGGGCGGTCCGACCGTCAGGCCGCCGAGGCGGTGCGCGGGCGCATCGACTGGACGTATGCGCGCTGCCTGGAGCTGGACGATCCGGGCTTCCACTACGCGGTCCTCAGCGCGTTCCGGGCGCGACTGCTGGCCCATGAGCAGGAGGCGCTCCTGTTCGACCTGCTGCTGACACGTTGTCGGGAGGCGGGACTGGTGCGGGCGCGCGGGCGGCAGCGGACCGACTCGACCCAGGTGCTGGCGGCGATCCGGCAGCGCAACCGGCTGGAGTCAGTCGGTGAGGCGCTGCGGCACGCGCTGTACGCGCTCGCGGCGGTGGTGCCGGACTGGCTGCGCGGGCAGTGCCCGCCCGCGTGGGCCGAGCGCTACGGGCGGCGGCTGGACGAGTATCGGCTGCCCGAAGATCCGGCGGCCCGCCGCGCGCTGGCACTCCAGATCGGGGCGGATGGACGGCAGCTCCTGGCGGCGGTCTGGTCGCCGACGGCCCCGGCTTGGCTGCGCGAGCTCCCCGCGCTCGAGACGCTGCGGCGGGTCTGGCTCCAGCACTGCCACGCCCCGGACGACCCCGGCACGCCGGGGTGGCGCGCCGACCACGCGCCGCCGCCGTGCGCCGTCCGGATCACCGCGCCGCACGACCCGGAGGCGCGCTGCGCCACCAAGCGGGAGACCAGTTGGCTGGGCTATACGGTCCACCTGACCGCGACCGGTGACGGCGACCTGCCGCACCTGATCACGGCGGTGCAGACAACGGTGGCGACCGCCGCCGATAGCAGCGTCATCGCGGCGATCCACGCCGATCTGGCCGCGGCCGCCCTGCTGCCGCAGGAGCACCTCGTCGATGCGGGCTACCTGGACGCGGACAACCTGGTGGCGCGTCGGCAGGACCACGGCGTCGACCTGGTCGGCCCGCCCCTGGCGGACACGCACTGGCAGGCCCGCACCGCCGGGGCATTCGACATCGCGTGCTGCACCATCGACTGGGCGGCCCGCCGGGTCACCTGCCCGCCGGGCCACGCGAGCGGGAAATGGTCGGAGACCCCTGACCCCTACGGCGCCCCCCTCATCACGATGCGCTGCGCCCCGGCGGCGTGCCGCCCCTGTCCGAGCCGCGCCCGCTGCACGCGGTCGGCGCGGGACGCGCGCCGTCTCACGCTCCGCCCGCAGGCCCAGCACCTGGCGTTGCGGGCCGCGCGGGCGCGGCAGGCCACCCCGGCGTTCGCGACACAGTACGCGGCCCGGGCGGGCATCGCGGGGACCATCTCCCACGGGGTGAATACGTTGGAGCTGCGCGACGCGCGCTCCATCGGGCTCGCCAAGACGCAGCTCCAGCAGCTCCTGACCGGTGCCGCGCTGAACCTCGGGCGGCTGGCCACCTGGTTCGCGGAGCAGCCTCGCGCCGCCACACGACCGTCACGGCTGGCCTTCCTCGCCGCATGAGCCGCGCTCCCAGCACCGCCTGCGCGGATTCGCCAACAGCATCCCCGAACGGTCAAAGTCGAGCTACGATGTGGACGCTATTGCGCCGTTTCTCAAATGCGGTGCATATCAGTAAGCGCGCAGGTCCTACGCTATTTACGCATAACCGTAGTACGTATGCGGCATTCTATGTACACCGCATTTGAGGAACGATGCACTATTGTGTGTCACAACTACTCGCCGCCACTCCCGGTACCGTACGACGTTGGCGGCTCCCCCAGTGGGAGCCGCCCGTGCACGAGCGTTCCTCATGACGATGGCCGCGCCGGTTTTTCGGCCCGCGCGCCTGCGACGCTGTCGGGCACCTGGGCACGCCGCGCGAGTACGGCGAGCGCCGCCGCGCCGAGACCGGCCGCACCGAGCGGGCCGAACGCGCGACCGTCACCGGCCATCCCGCCGCCGCCGGTGTTCGGCAGCCCGGGCATCGGCGCGGGCGCGGGCGGTGGCGCTGCCCCCGCTGCGGGGGACGCGAAGACCAGGCAGACCGGCGTCGGTGTCGGCGTCACCTGTCCGGTGGTGGTCAGCCGGCCGGTCGCGGCGTCGATGCGGAACGGCACGATCGTGTCGGCTTGCTGGTTGCAGGCGTAGAGCCAGGTGCCGGTCGGGTCGATGGCGAAATTGCGCGGATACTTGATCCCGGCGGTCGTGTACCCGGTCAGCGTCAGCTTGCCGGTCGCGCCATCGATGGCGTAGCCGACGATCGTGTTGGCCTCCGGCGTGGTGGCATCGGGCTGGCCGCGATTGGAATTGTAGAGGAACTTGCCGGAGGGATGGACGACGATCTCGGCGGTGCTCCTGGTGCCGACGAAGTTCGCCGGCACGGTCGAGAGCGTCTGGAGCGCCTGCCCGAGCGTGCCGGTGGCGGCGGCGTAGGGGAAGACGGTGATCGTCGCGTTCAATTCGCTGACGACGTAGAGGAAGCGGCCGTCCGGGCCGAAGGCCAGGTGACGTGGCCCGGCGCCCGGCGCGGTCTTCGCCTCGCCCACGACGACCAACCTGCCCGCCGCGTCCAGGCGGAAGACCTGGATCGTATCGATCCCGAGGTCGGCGGAGGCGATGTAGCGCCCGGCGGGATCGAAGGCGACACAGTGGGGATGCGGTGCCTCCTGGCGCCCCTTGTTCGGCCCGCTGCCGGTGTGCTGGATCGCATTGGTCACCGGGCCGAGCGTGCCGTCGGCCCCGAGCGGCAGGGCGACGAAATTGCCGCCCACGTAGTTGGCGATCACCAGGGTGCGGCCATCGGGCGCGACGGCCAGGTGTGCGGGGATGGGGCCGCCCGTCGCTTGTCGATTCAGCAGGGTGAGCATCCCGGTCGCCTGGTCGATCGCATACGCCTCGACCGAGCCGGTCTTCTGGCCGCCGTAATCGTCGATCTCGTTGGTGGCGTAGAGGAAGCGTTGCGTGGGATGGACGGCCAGGAATGACGGGTTGGCGCTCGGGACGGTCTGCACGAGCGTGAGCGCGTCCGCGGCGACGCGGAACACGGCGATGCCGACGGCGGGCAGGGGGCCGCCCCCGCCCGGCGGGTTCGTGGTATACGTGCCGACATAGGCGAAGCGGGCCTCGCCCGCCCCGCGACCGCGAGCGGCAATCCGCCCGCAACGGCGAGGCTGGCGAGGCCCGCCGCCCCGGCCACCACGAAGCGGCGACGACTGATCCGGAATGCGATCCCCATGCGCTCCTCCTCTTCCATACAGCACGTCGGCGAATCATCCGCGTCGCACGAACGCCCGGTTATCGTCCGGGATCTGCTCGGGCGGCGTTCCCCCTTCCCCGCGTTCACCTCCCCCGCTCTTCCTGGTCACAACCGGACGTCAGGTAAGATACCTTGTCAGATAGGTAGATGCTATCATAGCGACCACGCTCATCGTGTCAAGAGCGGTATCGACCGGTTGGCACAGCCGTATGAGCGGCGAGGCGAGGCGCGTCCGTACCGGGCACCACCGGAGCCGCCGCAGTGTGACGCCATCGGCGGTCACGCGGGATCGGTGCGGCGGTAGGGTGTGGCGCGGACCGTCACCTGCTCGAGGGGTCCGTTCGCGCGGCAAGATGATCCGCAGCGTCCGACGTCGCGCGATCGCCGTGGCTCTCGCCTGATTCCCCCGCCCGATCGGCGACGCGATGCCCGGCCAGAGACCACCGGCGCTCGCATGGCGGAAGGGGACTGGCGTGCTCCGGGCGCACGCAGCCGCTGTGGTTCACCGTCGATCGCGCCGTTGGCATGTGCGGGCCGACACGCGAGAAAGATCGCGGGCGGGGACACCGCCCAGCGGCCCCTCCTGGGGGCGATGTTGGACGATTCGCGGGTCATCCTCGAACAGGCACCCTGGACGACGCCCTTCGTGAGCGCGGCTCTTCCCCTGACCGTTCTTGCCATCAAGCTCCTCAGCGATGGCCCGCGCGACCCTCTCGATCCGCGTCTGCGCCGCGTGTGGGCGGGCACCTGCCAGGGAAGCCTGGAGGAGCATGACCGCGCGGCGAGGACGGCTGGTGCCGCCCCGGCAGGACGAACGCGGCGCGATGGCGCGCGGTCGATGTTGCAGGAGGACGCGATTAGGGGAGCGGGCTGGTTCGCCATGCTGGTCCGCAGCGCGCGGATCGTCGACGGCGAGGCAATCCCTGGCGGATATACTGGGAGTATGGGACACCGCGCCGGAACGGGCCGACCACGCGGCGTGACCTTCGCGTCGAGGCCGCTCCACCGAAATCGCTACCGCCGCGCGCTAGACTGTCCCATCCGGTTGTAGTCGCGCGGCGATCGCGACTCCCGGATACGCTCCCCGAGCCGTCTGGCCTCCCCGAGAGGCCAGACGGCGTTTTCGGCCCGGACACCGTCACCAGCCCCATCGTCCTCCTCGCCTGTGTTGCGGGCGGCGTCCATCCGCCCGCCGCGCCTGGTCGGGGACGGCATCCGAGACATCATGAGGCGAGCCCACACACGTGGCGATCGACGAATAAGGGGACATGGGACAACGACACAGCGGCGGCGACGCGGGGGGCGGGCCATGAACGGGGTGACCGATCCGCGAGGGCGGGGCGATCCCGCATAAGCAAGCCGCAGCCCTCCTGTTTGCCCAGGGTCAGGGAGCGCAGGTGGCCCCCCGATAGGCGGCTGGCGGAGGTGCTGCACAACTCGACCTTCGTGGTGTCGGCCTGGGACGGTGCGATGCTCGTCGGCGCGGCCCCACGTCATCTCGGACCAGGTCGCGGTTGCGCCCCTCTCCCCTCTCTGGACCTGTGCCGGATCATGTGTCCCAGGGCCTATTCAAGGTCGATCGCGTTCGTGTGGGTCGGCCCGCAGCGCTGTTCTGGCGGGCGCGATCCGTCGCGGAGGGGAACAAGCGCGCGGCAGGGCCGCTACCCCCCTGCCGCGCGACGACCGGCGGCGGGCCTGATGCCAAGCGCGATGCCCCCTCCGAACCCTGAACGTGAATAGACCCTGGGCACATTACCAGAGTCGTGTGATCGGATAGGCGTCGAAGAGCGCGTCGGCGCTGGCGATCGGCAACCGCTCGGCCTGCGCCTGCGCGATCAGGAGCCGGTCGAAGGGGTCGCGGTGGTGCAACGGCAGTTCGGCGACAACGGCTCAGCCGCTCGATCGCGATCGAGCGGCTGGTGATGCCATTGCCTGGAATCTGATCCCAGAGGGCCGCGAGGGGCATCCGCACGTCGAGCTTGCCGGTACCGACCTTGATCGCGATCTCCCAGGCGCTCGCAATGCCCAGATAGCGCCTATTGGCCCCATCCTCGATCAACCGACGCGCATCCGCGCTCAACTGGGGAGCGCCGCCGATGAACCACAAGAATGGATGCGTATCGAGCAGCAGCTTCAGCGCATGTATTCTTCGAACTCGGGGAGCGGATCGTCGAAATCATCGGACATGTGGATCATGTCACGCGCGCTACCGAAGCGAGGACGCCCATAATCACGCTCCGGCTCGGCGTCGGCCTTCACCGGCACCAGGCGTACCCGTACCGTGCCCGCACCTTCGATGTAGATCTCTTCGCCATCCAGCGCCGCATCGAGCAAATTCCGCCAAATGCGCCTGTGCCTCGTCCCGCGTCACCTGTCGCATGCTCCACCTCCCTCGCGCCCGTCAACGTGATAGGTCGAGTATAGCGCGACCCCGCTCAGCGTTCCCACCAGAGGAGCGCCTGCTGCGGTTCCGGCGCGGCG
>JAABUM010004539.1_pt1 | contig 15548 bp, 13 predicted proteins | sample 5559161 | NCBI WGS metagenome assembly JAABUM01 (sample SAMN10711868, study PRJNA513369) | rock metagenome | isolation source: Antarctica rocks | place: Antarctica: Victoria Land, Siegfried Peak nord
GCGGCCAGAACCAAGGACGCACTTTGGAACGCCATCGGCTTGCTCATCGACGCCTTCCAGCCCGAGGAGTGCCGAAATTACCTCATCAACGCAGGCTATGAGTTCGAGTGAACGCAAACAGCTCTAGGCGTCTGGAACGGGTCGACAGCGGCCGGTTCGGGACCAAGGCTGAACGTCCGGAGTCTCGCAATGTGCCAACGTCGGCTACTGGCGCATCCTGGCCGTTTGCAGAACGGCGAGTTTTCGGCGGGAACACGCGATAGTTGCCGTTTGCGAGGCATCGGTTGAACAGCAGTAGCCGCCCAATTCCACATAGGAGTGAGCATCTCCGGCTATCCTGTCCGCGCACCCGACACCCTCCCGCTGATCGCAGCGGAGTGAATCACGAACTCGTCAGACCTCGAAGCCTTTTTCAGCGTCCTGCAAATAGAATTGCACCATACACTCACGACATCAGCAGAGAACAGCGGTAATTTCCTGATAGGGCCTAAGCCGCCCAGCAGTTCTCTGTGGACAACCCATGTCAATGGGCTAGATTCACTCTGATGCCGGCGCTTCATTAACGTTGTTGAGTCCGCTCGCGAGGCAAATCGGAGAGCACCGCACGCCATGGGTGACAACCGGAATATGCATGAGTGCTTCGAGGAGCACCTCGTCGGGCAGCGGTGCCGTATAATGTCTTCCGTTCACGCCTGGTATTTGATGTCCCATCACTCGGTGACGAGTCGGATCGATTACCTTTCCGGCGATCATAGCCGTATTCCCGGTCTTCCGCGTTGAGTGCAACGTGATCCGCTGTTGGCTGGCATGTGGCAGTGCCTGATCGAGGGCAGGCCTGAAAACCTTATAGAACAAAGCTCCCATTGGCGTTTTCTCGCCCCTGAGCTTGAGATCGGGAAAGACGACATCGTAGCCAAGTCGATTGATTTCGGACAGATAGTCCAGCAGCCCGAGCCGGATCAATTCGAGATGGAAAGGCACTCTTCGTTTGGATTGAGGTGTCTTGATCCGACGAATTTGATTGTCAGCAACAATGAAAGCTCTGGCTGGAAAATCGATATCCGTCAGTATCAATCCAGCAATCTCGCTCAGGCGCATCAGACCATACCAAGCTATCAGAGGGATCCAGTATAAGGCATCATGTATGATCAGAGATCCAACCTCAAGTCTGGCTTCATCGCCTTTACAGCCGGTGTAAACGGGATTCGCAAAAAAGGTTTGTCCCTCCTCCACGGAAAACGGGCGACGCTTTTCATCGGGAGATTCGGGTTCCGGGCGTCTGAAGCTCGGAAACGCTTGACCGCATTGGAAGCCGTTGCCTTTCAGATGACTGAGGATGTTGCCCAGCTGCGTCTGGTGCCGGTTGATTGTTCCAGCCTCAAGCCCAATGTCTTCGTCCTCGAGTTCCTCGGCTCGGGCCAGGATCTCTTCGATGCTGCGTCCTTCGTCCTTACTGCTCTTTCCATAATGCTTTGGTATCACGGCCAGTGTCGAAAAGTACTTACCGATATGAGTCTGGCTGATGTCTCTCGGATCATCTGTCCCTGCTATCTTGACCAAAAGCTTGACGATTGATCGATGCTGATTCGCGGTCTTCGGCTCCCAGCCGCCAGACTTCCCTGTCGCCTTCGTCAGGATCAAATCCTCGGTCAATCGCAACAATGAGGGTGGAGGACCCGCGTTGACGGTCGGCTCAGTGTCAGGGTTGAGCGGTCGGAACGCCGGCATGTCATCACGCGCGAAAGCGCGGTTCGACCGAGAGGGCCTCCGCAGATCGGGTTCTAATGTCCCGTTCTCGGGTGCCCTCGATCCATCTTGCTCAGTGCGCGGCATGTCCTCGGCACCGAGAACCTCAGCATAGACAGATGCGATCTCCAGGGAGGGTCGCTCGTAGCGACGGTCGACGTCGTCGAGAATGTGGGCGAGAAGGAACAGGCTGCTGCGACGCAGTCGCGCAAGGTTAGGCTTGCTGGGGTCCACTCCGGCGTCGGAGAGCATTCCTGCGGTCTGCTCGTAGGTCGGGCCGATTGTCCAGGAGCCGTATTGTTCGCGTCGGGCATGGTCGCTCGTTTGATCTGCGATCCGGTCGATCATCGGCCCGCTGAAACCGCGCGTCGAGAGCTCGGCCCGACGCTCCGCGTCGACCCGAGCCGACGACCCCCTCAGGGCCAAAGACCGGCAGATGACGGCAAGCGCGCGATCCTCCTCGATCGCCAACGCGAAGCTGTCGTCCTGACCGCCCCAAGCGTCGAATGTCAGGTCTGAACGAAGCATGGCGGCTTTGCATTCGAGGCGTGAGACCGCGTCCAGTCCAACGGCTCGAAGAATACGGCGTTCGACATCGACTGTCAGGCGCCCGCGAGGTCGATCGCCCTGCCGTTTCGCCTGGGCGATCTCGGCCCGGTCGAGGACGGCTTCCTCGATGTAGAACACATGCCCTTCACGGGTCTCGATCCGGTCCCTACGGACCAACTCTCGAGCGGCATCCATCAGCGTCGTCCTCACCGCGGCGATCCCGCGTCCCTCACCGTGCCGGAGCGCGCGTCGCGCCAGTTCGGCCTCGGCATTGAGCCGGGCACCGAGGGAGCGGGCGCTGCACGGGTCACGCGTGCGCAGGCTGATCGCCACGACGCGGCCGGCGGTCCCGCCCTCTGCAGGGCCGAATCGACACCGCCACCAGTATACCGCACCGCGGCGATAGACGTTGTCGCAGATTCCCATGACCACCCCGCAGACAGCGGCGTGCTACAGTCCTGCGTACAATCGACGCCTCGGATTCTCACCCGAAGCCGATTGTCGAGTGCGATCAACGCCTGGGATGGCTCTGGCTGGGGCGGGAGGGTTCGAACCTCCGAATGGCGGAATCAAAATCCGCTGCCTTACCACTTGGCTACGCCCCAATGCTGCGCCCGGAACCTCGCACCGGCCGACCGCCCGAGACGTTGCGGCACCATAAATGGCCATCCTCGCCTCCGCAAGCGCGAGACCGATGTCGTCTCCGTCGCGAATATATGGCCGGGTTTGGTAGCGAGCGACATGTCCGGATCCATCCGCGTCCGAGGTTGCGGGCCGCCGCGGAAAGCGGCTTGAAAATTTTTCGCCGGATCCCCTTGAAACGGATTTTGGAGCCGACCAAATCGTCATGCGTCGAGGCCCGAAGGGCTCGACCGCGAGGCGTCGCAAGGCTCGCGATGCAGCGTATCCATGTTGCTCAAGGGAGAATGTGGCTATGAGAACCTTCGATTTTTCACCGCTCTATCGCTCGACCGTGGGCTTCGACCGCCTGTTCGAGCTGCTCGACGACGGAAGCCGGTCGGACTGGCCGCCCTACAACATCGAGAAGGTGGGCGAGAACCAGTACCGTATCACCATGGCGGTGGCAGGCTTCGGTGCGGAAGAGGTGGATCTGACCCAGAACGGCACCACGTTGCTGGTATCGGGCCGAAAACACAGCGAACAGGACGACACGCGGATGCTCCACCACGGCATCGCGTTCCGAACCTTCAAGCAGAACTTCAATCTGGCCGACCATGTGAAGGTCGCCGGCGCCAATCTGGAGCATGGCCTGCTCTCGATCGACCTTGTCCGCGAAGTTCCAGAACCGTTGAAACCGCGGCGCATCGAGATCGGGTCCCCGTCCAGACCAGCGGGCCAGGACAACAGCCCCCTCCAGGTCGCCCCGACCGTGGACCAGGGCTCCAAGGCTGCCTGAAGCAGCCCCCCAAACTCACCAAAAACTGCGGTCCAGCCTCCCGGCCCAGCCGGGGGGCACCGATTGCGGAGAACGGAGATGACGGAACTTCACCCATCCCTTGAACGAATTCCATGGAGTGGGAGTGCGCCGGCCTCAATGAGCGAGGTGACCGGCGCCGAACGGCCCGGGGCTGGGTGCAGGCGGCCCGACGACGTCCTGAATCACCCGACCATGCAGGCGGACGAGAAGCGCGCCCTCCTGGCATCCTGGGTTTCGGATGCTCGCGCGGTCCCGGATCGACCTGCGCTGCGACGACTCGACAATGGCGCCGTGGTGGCTCTCGACGACATTCTACGGGCCTTGAAGTCCCTCGACGATGATGAGGACTGGGTGACTACGCCGGCTCGCGTCTCACCGCGGCCCGATCCGTTGAACCGACGCCGCCGGGCCGCGATGGTGGGACAGTTGGCCCGGACCGTCCGGCGCCACCGACGAGACGACGATGACGAGCCGCCGCCGTGTCCGGCCGTTGCCGGACGGCCAGTCGCCAGGGTGTCGACCGATGCCATCGGCCAGGTTCTCGGCCTGTCGGCACGCCACAGATCTGGCGCGGCCGCATTCGGGGTGGCGGCAGACCTGCCCGCCGCGGCATGATGTGACCGGTCGGGCGTATCGGTGGGGCATCTGCATCGAAGTCTTGACCGAGCCTTGGCTGGAGCATCCCGCACTGTGTCGTCCGGGATGCAAGCAGGCGCAGTCCCTCGCCCGTCGCGCCATCGACATGGTGCCGAGATGAAGGCCGTGTTTGGAGGTGTCCCAATGTGGACGCGAATGGCGCGCTCGAAGAGATTCGAACTCCTGACCCCTAGATTCGTAGTCTAGTGCTCTATCCAGCTGAGCTACGAGCGCGCAAGCGATGCCGGGCAACCCGGGACCATCGCCGAGCGGCGCCCAACGACGCCGCTGGCGGTGTCCATAGAGCGTCTCCAAGAGCTTGGCAACACCGATCGCGACTCCGACCGAGTCGGAGAACCGCAACCCCCAGGTCTCGCGGCCGCGGGTGTTCCACCGAAGCAACAGTTTGACTCTAACGGCGCGGAGCGGGGGACGGACGGACGGAAATGTGAAACAAAGCCACGTTTAGGCCATCCTGGGCCGCATCTTGCCGCGCTGCGGCAAGCCGATACCGCGCTGCACCTTTGCCGGAAAGAACCGAGAAACCGCGTTTATGTCACTTGCCGCCCATGTCGCCGATGCCGTCGCCCGGCCCGTCAAACCCGATGCGACCGGCCTCGATGCCGCCATCGCGCGCGCCACCTCGGCACTGCTGGGTGAGCAGCGCGCAGATGGCCATTTCGCCTTCGATCTCGAAGCCGATGCCGCCATCCCGTCCGAATATATCCTGGTCAAGCACTTTCTCGGGCAGCCTGATCCCGAGATGGAACGCCGCACCGCCAATTACCTTCGGCGCATTCAGGAGCCGCATGGCGGCTGGCCCATGCTGGCCAGGGGCGGCCTCAACATGTCGGCCAGCGTGAAGGCCTATTTCGCCCTCAAGATCGCCGGCGACCCGGTCGATGCGCCGCACATGAAGAGGGCGCGGGAAGCCATCCTGGCCCATGGCGGTGCCGCCGGCATCAACATCTTCACCCGCACCACCCTGGCGTTCTTCGGCATCGTGCCGTGGCGCGCCGTGCCGGTCATGCCGGTCGAACTGATGCACGCGCCCCGATGGTTCCCGATCACCATCTGGCGCCTGTCCTACTGGGCGCGCGACACGCTGGTGCCGCTCCTGGTGCTGATGGCCAAGCGGCCCCGGGCCGCCAACCCGCGCAACATCGGCATCGACGAACTCTTTCTCGTGCCGCCGCACGCGATGAAGCGCTGGCCCAAGACCGCCAACCAGGTGGGGTTCTGGGGAAAGTTATTCATCGGGCTCGATCACGTGCTGCGCATCGTCGAACCGCTGTTCCCGGCGAAGAGCCGGCAATCGGCGATCGACAAGGCCGTGGAGTTCTGTCGCGAGCGTCTGAACGGCGACGACGGGCTCGGCGCCATCTATCCCTCCATCGCCAATACCGTGTTGATGTTCCACGTGCTCGGGGTTCCGGAAGACCACCCGGACATGATCACGGCCAAGGCGGCATTGGAAAAGCTCGTCGCGCAGAACGGCGAGGAGGCGTTCTGCCAGCCCTGCCTGTCCCCCGTGTGGGACACGGTTCTGACCACCCATGCCCTGCTCGAAGCCATGCCCGACGACACGACGCGGGCCGAACAGGCGCTCGACTGGATGAAGCCGCTTCAGGTGCTCGATTTCAAGGGCGACTGGGCCGTCCAGCGGCCCGATCTCAGGCCGGGCGGCTGGCCCTTTCAGTACAAGAACGACCATTACGTCGACCTCGACGATACCGCCGTGGTGGTCATGGCCATGGACCGGGCCCGCAACAAGACGGGAACGCGACGCTTCGACGAGGCGATCGATCGAGCTGTCGAATGGGTGCTCGGTATGCAGAGCACCAACGGCGGCTGGGCTGCCTTCGACGTGGACAATACGGCATATTACCTCAACCACATTCCGTTCGCCGACCATGGTGCCCTGCTCGACCCGCCGACCGCCGACGTCACGGCGCGCTGCTTGTCGATGCTGGGCCAACTCGGCGAGACGGTCGAGACCAGCGCGGCCGTGCGGCGCGGCGTCGACTACCTCTTGGTCGAGCAGCACCCCGAGGGCAGCTGGTTCGGCCGTTGGGGCATCAACTACATCTACGGGACATGGTCGGTGCTGTGCTGCTTCAATGCGGTCGGGCTCGACGCCACCCACCCGACGGTGCGACGTGCCCTCGATTGGCTTCTCCTGATCCAGAACCCGGACGGCGGCTGGGGCGAGGACGACGCCGGCTATGCGCTCGACTACGTGGCCTATCGACCCTCTGCCAGTACGGCGTCGCAGACCGCCTGGGCCGTGATCGGCCTGATGGCGGCCGGCGAGGTCTCGCATCCGGCGGTCAGACGCGGCATCGCCTATCTCGAAGCCCACCAGGGCAATGACGGGCTCTGGGACGAGCCGCGCTACACCGGCACGGGGTTTCCGCGCGTGTTCTACCTGCGCTACCTCGGCTATTCCAAGTTCTTCCCGCTCTGGGCGCTAGCGCGCTACCGCAACCTCAGGCAGGGCAATACCGCGACCGTCCTCCACGGCATGTAGGACCGGGCCGGCGCGGCGGGAGGCAACCCCGGCGCATGGGTTACGGCGCGGCAATCCGGGGGAACGAGCATCCGGCTCGAGGCCTGCCCCCGCGACGCTCAGTCTTGCTTCCGCCGCAAAGAACCCCAAGGTGATGTGCAACTGAGGCTTGGCGTCCGACGGTCGATGGCCGGGATGCCGCCCCGAGAAGGACTCGTCTTGAAAACTGTCCGTTGGGACCCCGGCAGCCGGGGCGATTCCTATGCCTATTACGCCGAGTTGAGGCGGCATTCGCCGGTGATCCGGGCCCGGATCCCGACCCGCGGGACCGGGTGGGTGGTGACGCGATACGACGACGTGCTGAAGGCCCACAAGGATTCGCGCTTCTCGACGGACCCCCGCAACGCCACGCGCACGCCGCTGTTCGGCTTTGGCGGACCCTATGCGCCGAAGCTCATCAAGCTCGTCGGCGCTTCCATGGTCAGCGTCGACGATCCGGCCCACGCGCGCCTGCGCCGGCTCGTGTCGAAGGTGTTCACGCCCCGCTCGGTCGCCGACATGGCCCCCTGGATCGAGGGCACGGTCGAGACCCTGCTCGACGACGCGGCGCGCCGGGGCACGGTCGACCTCATGGACAGTTTCGCGCTGCCCCTGCCTCTCAAGGTGATCTCCGAGATGCTCGGCATCCCGGAGGACCGGAGGCTGGCCTTCCACGACCAGGTCGTGCGGCTGATCGAGGTCAATGACCAACCAGTGCGGCGCGCCATCCGCTGGTTGCCCGCCATGCCCAAGCTGCTGCGCTTCTTCGAGGACCTCATCGAACTCAAGCGCCGCGCGCCCGACGACAAGCTGATCACGCGGCTCATCACGGTCGAGGAAGAGGGCGACCATCTCAGCCGCGACGAGCTGATCGGGATGATCTTCCTCCTGCTGTTCGCCGGCCACGAGACCTCCGTCAACCTGATCGGCAACGGCCTCATGGCGCTGATCGACCATCCGGCCCAGATGGCGATGCTGCGCGACCGGCCGGAGTTGATGGACGGCGCGGTCGAGGAGTTCCTGCGTTACACCAACCCTGTCGAGCACGGCACGCCGCGCTTCGCGCTGGAGGACGTCGAGATCGCCGGCACGAGAGTGCGCAAGGGCGAGATGGTGATCCTGCTTCTGGCCGCGGCCAATCGGGACGAGAGCGTGTTTTCCGAGCCGGACCGCTTCGACATCCTGCGCACCGACAACAGCCGCCATCTGGCGCTGGGCTTCGGGCTCCATTACTGCCTCGGCAGCGCGCTGGCGCGCCTCGAAACCAAGATCGCCCTCACGGCGCTGCTGCGCCGGTTCCCGGACCTCGCACTCGGCGTGCCGCGCGAGGCGATCCGCTGGCGCCAGGCGACGGGGCTCCGGGGTGTGATGGCCCTACCGGTCCGTCTCGGCGAGGACGCCGCGACCGGCGACGCGGTCTTTGGCGGCGGGTCCTGCCTCGTGACGCCCCTCGCGGCGCCCGCCATGGGCAGTCTCGTGGGCGCCAACGGCGCCCGAGCCGCTCAGCCAAACCCTGCCAGCAGATCCGACGCCAGGCTCAGCCGCTCGTGCGACGTGCCCGATGGCTGGGCATAGATCAGCCGAGCCCCTTTCAGGGTCAGTCGATCCCGGAGCCCCGGCGACGCTCGACCCACGAGATCGGCCGCGGCGACGTTCGGCCTGAGGTCGAGCGCGATGGCCTTCGGGCCGGCGTCGACCCGGGCCACGCCGAGCGCGCGGCACAGCGCCCTCAGCCGTGCCAGCGTCAGCAGATCCTGCACCTCGGGCGGAGGCGGGCCGAACCGGTCGTCGATTGCCTCCGACAGCGATTCGGCCTCGTGGGCCTCCGACACGCGCGCCAGCCGGGCATAGATGTTGAGCCGCATCTCGGGCTCGAGGACATAGTCGGACGGCAGCGAACCGGCCCGGTCGATGCGGATCTCGGGCGACCAATCCTCCACGGCCTCGCCGCGGGCCGCGCGGATCGCCAGGCCGAGAAGATGCTGGTAAAGTCCGAGGCTGATCGGCCGCAGATGGCCGGCCTATTCCTCGCCCACGAGGTCGCCGGCCCCGCGCAGGTCGAGGTCGCGTCCGGCCAGCGCCATGCCGCTGCCCAGCCTGTCGAAGGCCGCGAGAGTCTCGAGACGCCGCGTGGCCGTCTCGCCGGCCGCAGTTTCTGCCTCCGTCATCAGGTAGCACCGTGGCGCCAGGCGCCAGTTCGGCCAGAAGATGAGCCAGACTTTCGGCCCGATGGTCGCCGGAGGCGACGTAGATCAGGGCTTCACCCTCGGCCATGAAGGGCAGGAGCCTGACGGCCGCCAGAGCAACGGGACCACTCGACATCGGACAACTCTTACGCCACGCGCCGGCCGGGCCGTGCCCGGTGGACTCGCCAACGCGAGTACGCGTGTAGGGTTCGTGGTTCGTCGATGACGGGACGGCGTGTCGCAGGGCCACTGTAGGAGGGTTAGCACCCTATCGATGCGGTGATCTTCAGTGCAGGCTGACCGTCAGCAGCTGGTTCTCCGACGCGTTGGCCAGCGCCGCGTCCTTGCTGTCCGTGAGCAGGATCGGGACGCCGTCGGCTCCCAGCAGCATGAATAGGTCGAGCCCCGGCTGAATGGCGGGTGCCTGGGGAAACAGGACCGCGACCTCGTCGGACCGGATCGTCTTCACATAAGCGATGTCCCCCTGGCCCAGATGGGCGAATTCATCGGCCGACAGGGGCGACTCGGCTCTCGACTCTGACATGATGGTTCCCACTCCATGCGGCCCTTTCAGGCTCCGCGAACCGGCGGGCTCACGCATCCCGCGCCCCGACGATGATCATCCGGCTCACCCGGCCAAGCACCTGCGCCGCGAGGTCGATCGGCAGAAAGCCCGCCGGATCAGCGCCGATGCCGCGACGCAGGAACCGACGGGTCTCGCCGTCGCGGCTCTGTTCGCCGGTGATGCAAAGCTGGTCGCCCGCGACGGTGATTTCAAGTTGATGCGGGGCGAAGCCGGCCACCGCGAGGACGAGCCGCAGGTGTCGCGGCTCTCCGCCGCATGCCGGACGCCTTCAAGGTTGAGGGCGGATAGGGGTCGGCCGACCCCGACGACCCGTCGCGGTCTCGTCCGAGGGCGTCGAGGTCGAGGATGGATGTCGCCCCGATCCCGGGCCGTGCATGATCAAGATCCTCGGCGGTCGCGCGGCCCCGCCGCCGCGAGGCGGCTTCGGAGGGGCGAGGGGGCCGAGGCTCGAAACATCGGAGCCGTCCCGCGCCCGCCCTTCGCATGTCACGGCATCTCACAGCATGGTGGGCAGCACGCGGTCGGGCGGCCGGTGGCCGTCCACGAAGGCGCGGATGTTGACCAGCACCCGTTCGCCCATCTCGATCCGGCCCTCCCGGGTGGCCGAACCCATGTGGGGCAGCAGGGTGACCTTGCCGGCCTTGGCGAGGCGGACCAGCTTGTTGGACACGGCGGGTTCGTGCTCGAAGACGTCGAGCCCGGCACCGGCGATCTCGTCGGCTTCCAGCATTTTGGTGAGCGCCCCTTCGTCGATGATCTCGCCGCGCGCCGTGTTGACCAGGATGGCATGCGGACGCAGCAGTTTCAGACGGCGCGCCGACAGCAGGTGGTAGGTGGCGGGTGTGTGGGGGCAGTTGACCGATACGATATCGGTGCGGGCCAGCATCTGGTCGAGCGAGTCCCAATAGGTCGCCTCGAGCCCCTCCTCGATGTCGGCCGCGAGGCGCCGGCGATTGTGATAGTGGATCGAGAGGCCGAAACTCCCGGCGCGCCGCGCCAGGGCCTGGCCGATCCGCCCCATGCCGACGATGCCGAGCCGCTTGCCCGCGATCCGGCTGCCCAGCATGAAGGTGGGGGCCCAGCCGTTCCATTCGCCGGCCGGGATCACGTTCGCGCCCGCCACGATCCGGCGCGCTACCGCCAGGATCAGCGCCATGGTCATGTCGGCGGTGTCCTCGGTGAGGACCCCGGGCGTGTTGCTCACCACGATGCCGCGCCGATGCGCCGCGTCGACATCGATGTTGTCGACGCCCGTGCCGAAATTGGCGATGAGCTTCAACCGCGGGCCTGCCGCCTCGATCAGGCTCGCGTCGACCCGGTCGGTGACGGTGGGGACCAGGATCTCGGCCTCGCCCATGGCGGCCGCCAGGGCGGCAGGCCCCATCACCTCGTCCTCGATGTTGAGGCGGGCATCGAAGAGCTCCCGCATGCGCGTCTCGATGCGTTCCGGCAGCTTGCGCGTCACGACGACGAAGGGCTTCTTGGCCATGGCTCTCGTGGTTCCATTCTCCATCCCGGCGCGACCCCCGCGGGGGAAGCCGGTCGCGCCCGCCGGGGCCTCATCGCAGGGTCGGGGCCTCGCGGTTTCACGCCGCCTTAACCCTGTCGGCGCCAGATGCTAACGCATCTCGGCCTTCGCCACGACGAGAATCGGGCGCGGTGCCAGGGCAATCGGGTGAACGCAATGCTGGACGGTGCGGTCGATCATGGCGGAGTTGGCTCGCGATGACGGGAAGGGGTAGAGGCATGCGGCAGCTTCGGGGGTTCCGCCGAGTCGGTGCGGTCTTGGCCACCGCTGCGCTGCTGCTGTCCGGCTTCGGCCCCGCAGGTGCCGCGGTCGTCGACCCGAAAGGTCCCATGACGGGCCTGCCGGTGCCGCGCTACGTCAGCCTGAAATCCGACCGCGTCAACCTGCGCGAAGGCCCGTCCAAGGACCACCGCACGTCCTGGATCTTCGAGCGTGCCGGCCTGCCGGTCGAGATCACGGCGGAATTCGACACCTGGCGCAAGATCCGCGACTCGGAAGGGTCCGAGGGCTGGGTGCTGCACTCGCTGCTGTCGGGCCGCCGCACCGCGCTGATCGCGCCCTGGAAGAAGGACCAGACCATGCCGCTCTACAGCCAGCCGCAGGCGGGGGCCAGCGTGGTGGCGAACCTGCAGTCCGGCGTGATCGGCAACGTCAAGCGCTGCGACGGCCAATGGTGCCGCATCTACGGCGACGGCTTCGACGGCTACGAGCAGCAGAGCAACCTGTGGGGCGTCTATCCGGGCGAGACCGTGGAGTGATGGTGGCCGGGACGGTGGGTCGGCCTGCCCCTTCTCCCGCCGGCGGCGGGAGAAGGTGGCCCGACGACGTCGGGTCGGATGAGGGCGGACGCCGGAGGGCGATGGGCGTCCCCCAGCGGCCCTCATCCGGCGACTTTCGCGGCTTCGCAGCGACGCGCCACCTTCTCCCGCAAACGGGAGAAGGGCAAACCCGCCCAGCATCGGGGCATCTGAAACCGACCGCCGTTTTCACCGGGGCGCCACCACCCTGTCACCGCCCGGCGGCGGCGCGCTGCTGGTTGAGCGCGAAGAGGCGTTCCAGGATGGCGTCGTCGGCGAGGTCGGCGGGCCAGCCGTAGGCCGCCGCCACTGCGGCGTCGAGGCGATGGTGGGCCATGGCGAGCCAGGCGGGGCGGGCGTTGTAGAGGTTGGTCAGCGTGCGCGTCTTGAGCACGGCCGCGGCCTCCGCGTCGCGCGGCAGGATGCGGTCCGGGTAGCCCGGCACCACCTCGGGCTCGACCCGCACGAGGTCGGGCGGGTTCAGCCACGCCTCGCGCAGCCGGTTCAGCTCCGCCGCGGCCTCCGCGATGGCCTTGGCGCGCGGGTCGTCGGCATAGGACGCGGCCGGCAGGTTCGGGGTCAGACCCTCGGGGAAGGCGAAGGTCTCGAAGGTCGTGGACGGCGTGTAGCGCGGATCGTTGCCAACACCGAGCCACGTCCCCATCCGCAGCGACCAGAGTTCGTGGAAGCGGGAACAGAGGATGCCGAACGTGGTGTCGTCGTCGCGGGTAGTAGCTATGAGCTGATGATCTGGGCACACCGAAGGCTCGATCCGAATGAACATTCGGTGCTTGGCGACAGTAGGAGTCACAATATAGGCCTGGTAAGCATCCAATGCGCGCCACATGCCTTGACGCGATTCAACATGTCTCCACCAGTTTAAGCGGTAGATATCGCGATTGTTTCGGCTTCGCTCGGGCTGTACGTTGATAAGCACATGCCTGAAAGGCGCCTCATACAGCGCCGCTTGCTGCTCGCTCATTGTCCAGCCGAAATCGATGATCCACTTGTCGGCTGACCGACGCGTGATGTCCATGGCGTTGCGCCAAGGCTTGAGCACGTCGCTGTTGGGTCGTCCGTTCGGGTTGAGCGGCGCCTTGAGCCATTGCCGCGCGAGTTCGCCGGGGATGTCGAAGGCCCCGCCCTTGGTGTCGCCCATGAAGGCGACCGCGGCGTTCTCCTTCAGCCGCTTCGCCTGCGTCAGGTCCGCTCCCGCCGCGCTGAGGTCCGCGTTGATCCGCGCCACCTCCGCTCCATCGAGCCGATAGCCCGCAGGCCCCCAACCGAACCCGATCATCGACACGCGCACGGCCGCGCCTTCCAGCACCCAGGGCTCGTCGGCCCAGGCTTCGCGCAGGGCACCGGCGGCCGCGATCGGCTCCAGCACCTTGCGGCTCGCGCCGCCGCGGATCGAATTGGTGGTGACGAGCCCGGCCTTGCGGCCGCCGCCGAAGGGCGTCTCGCCAGGTGGGGGCGCCCCCACGGCCCGCCACGCCTTCTCGACCCAGTAGCAGACGAAATCCGCCTCGGCCGGCACGCGGCCTTTGTAGGCCTTGAACAGCCGCTCCACCGCCGCGTCGCCCAAGCCCGTGCGCAGCTTCTTGCCGCCCAGGAACGGCGGGTTGCCGATGATGACGTCGGCCTCGGGCCAGTCCGCCTCCGTTCCGTCCGGGTTCAGCAGCGCGTCGCGGTTCTCGATGCCGTCGAGGGTCGCCAGCACCGGCTCGGCATAGGCCGTGTAGCCGTTCTTCTTCTCCCATTGCAGGTTGCCGATCCACAGCGTGACGCGGGCGAGTTCGGCCGCATAGGGCTCGATCTCGATGCCCCGCAGGGCGTCGAGCCCGACGCGCGGCGCCACCTGCGGGATGCCGAGCCGCTCGGCGTCCATCAGAACGCGCAGCTCGATGTCGCGGAGCGCGTGCAGCGCCACGTAAAGAAAGTTGCCGGAGCCGCAGGCGGGGTCGAGCACGCGGAACGACGCGAGCCGCGACAGGAAGCCGTCGCGGAGATCGCGCGCGCGATCGACGGCCGCGAGACGGCGCCGCGCGATGGCGACGAGTTCCGGCTGCGCCTTCTTCATGGCGCGTCCGGCGGCACCCGGCAGCCGCGCCGCTGCGACGTTCTCGAAGAGCTCCAGGTTTTCAGCGGTGGCGGCGGCGCGCCCGCGCTCGCCGGCCAGCACGGCCTCGGCACCGCTGGCGTCGAGCGAGGCGGCGACCCGCTCCATCACCCGCCGGCGCTCCTCGTCGGCGGCGCGCGCCTCCGCCATGGCGGCCCCGATGGCCGCCGCGGCCGCGTCCCATTCGGCCGTCAAGGGCCGGACGATGACGGGCTCGACGATCTTGAGGATCTTGGCCCGGTCGGTGTAGTGGGCGCCGAGGGCCGCGCGCTGGCGCGTTGCCTTCAGGGCCTCCTCGAACAGCGTGCCGAAGATGGCGGGGTCGATCTGCGACCAATCGTGCTCGGCCGCGCTCTCTCCGATGAGCTTCAGGTCCTCGTAGTCGAGCGGCAGGGCGCCGGTGTCGTCGAAGAGCCCGCCGTTGAACCACAGCACGACGTCGGCGCCGAAGAACCCGCCCGAGCCCATCTTGGCGAACAGCTCCTCGAACTGTGCCCGCGCGAGCCGCGGGCGGATCTGCATCGCCTTGATCATGCGGGTGAAGAGTTTCGGCGGCAGCAGCCCGGCATGTTCGGCGAAGAGGCAGAAGATCACGCGATTGAGAAAATGCGCCACCGCGCGTGGGGGGTGGTCGCGCTCCTGCAGGCGCCTGCCGAGTTCGCCGAACCGCGCCGCCGCCGCAGCCGTGAGGTCCTGCGGGCTGACGCTCGGCTTCAGCGATTCCGAGCCGCGGAACACGGCGCGCAACTGGTCGAGCCGCGCCGGCACGCGGAGGTCGTCGAGGCCGAACTCGTAGCGCCGCGACACCGTGTTGGTCCAGTTGGTGTGGACCACGATGCGCTCCATGTCGCACACCGCGAGGTAGGGTGGGTTCTGAAGATCGAGCGCATAGGCCTGGAGCTGGCGCAGCGCGGCGTCGAGGTTCTTGTGCTTGCCCTTGTATTCCCAGCCGAAGCAGCCGCGCCGCCACACGTCGGCCCAGCCGTCGCCGCCGCCCGTCTTGCCGGCGCCGCGCTCGAAGCAGTAGCGCTCGCCGAAGGGGTCATCCTCGGCCGGGGTCGGCTCGCCGAGGAGGCGGCACAGGTCGATGAAATGCTCCTGCGCGCCCTGGCGCTCGCGCAAGGTGCTGTCGCCCCATTTCTGGATGAAGTCGGCCGGGGTCATCGGGGGCTCGGATGGTGTCGCGGCCTGCCCTTCTCCCGCCGGCGGCGGGAGAAGGTGGCCCGACGACGTCGGGTCGGATGAGGGCGGACGCCGGAGGGCGATGGGCGTCCCCCAGCGGCCCTCATCCGGCGACTTTCGCGGCTTCGCCGCGACGCGCCACCTTCTCCGGTAAACGGGAGAAGGGCAATCACCCCAGCGGCCGCCGTGGCGGCGCCACCGGGTCCGTGTCGAGCAGGGCGAAGAGGACGTGG
>JAABUM010004540.1_pt1 | contig 15548 bp, 30 predicted proteins | sample 5559161 | NCBI WGS metagenome assembly JAABUM01 (sample SAMN10711868, study PRJNA513369) | rock metagenome | isolation source: Antarctica rocks | place: Antarctica: Victoria Land, Siegfried Peak nord
CTGCCATTTCGTGCAGGAGCTGTTTCCGGGCAACTTCAAACCGACGCCGGCGCACTACTTTATGCGGCTGTTGCACGAGAAGGGGCTGCTGCTACGATGCTTCACGCAGAACATCGATTCGCTTGAAAAGCAGGCAGGCTTGCCGAGCGAGGCAATCGTTGCAGCGCACGGCAACTTTGACAGTGCGTTTTCTGATATCGCTCCTGCCGGCCAGTTCTGCGGTGCACGCTATCATGATTGAGCACATTGCAGCGGCCATGCCACAGGCAATAATGGACGTTGTGTCTGGCGCACAGGTGCACATTGCTTGAAGTGCAAGCAGGCGCACACGACAGAGTATGTCAAGGCAGCCGTCATGGCTGACGAGATCTGCCGCTGCGACTCGTGCGGCGGCCTCGTGAAGCCAGACATCGTGTTCTTCGGGTGAGGGCTGCCGCCTGACTGGACTGTGACCCTTGCTGTGTCCCTATCAGTCTACCATCGCCCGCATCGTGACTGCCGTCGTCATGATGTGACTTCGTCTTGCCAGTCTTGCCAGCCTTGCCAGATCCTGATGTATTGATGTGCCGATAATTGCAGGGAGTCGCTGCCGTCGCGGTTTTTCAAGCGGCGGTCGGCCGACATGCCGCAGGCCGACCTGCTGATCACCATGGGCACATCGCTCGTGGTGCACCCGTTCGCGTCGCTCATAGGTGCGCGTCGGCGGCTCCTGCCGGTAACCGCCTTGCGCCCATTATCCTTGGTGCCTCAATGGCGCTGCATGCATATGACTGTGCACAGCGGAACATGCACACTGCAGGTTAAGCGTGTCTACGCTTGGCAGTGCATGTTGTGCGTGAGCCTGGCTGCTGCCGCCGCTGTCCTAAAAATGAAGCTGCCACTCGTGCTAGCAGACGATGTGGGGAAGGAGTGCCCGCGGCTGCTCATCAACCGGGAAAAGGTGGGCGCCGCAGAGGCGTGGTCCACCCGCAGCGGCTTCCTGTTCGACCGGCCGGGCGACAACTTCAGGGACGCCGCCCACATCGGCGATGCCGACGACGGCGTCCTGCGCCTCTGCGAGCACCTGGGCTGGGCCAACGAGCTGCGGGCGCTGATGGATGCCGCCTGAACATTTTGAAACCGCGAAGCTTGCGGCGCGCAGCAGGGAGCGGCGGCGGAAGGTGTATACTGATTCGTTGATGCTGGAGAACACTGTACACTAGACCGCCACATTAATTTGAACTGGATAGGCGGCTTGGAAAAGATGCATTTTGCAGGGTGTTGAGGACGGCGCCGTGACATGGCCGGTTGTAAGACGTTGGCTGCTACATTGTTGATGACGGGGCTGCTTGCAGCAGCTGGGGCCAAGTTTGCTGCAGCTCTCTGGGACAGTTGAGGTGGAGGGTTTTGAAAACTGCCTCTCGGCGGATGAGCTGTACTCTGGCAAGGCTCTGTACGGTCAATGCACATTTGCGTACGGCTCGCGTCCGCGCCTGACTATCTGTGCTTGAAAAGGGCTGCGACATGATGTGATGGCGCATGCGTTGCCGGCATCGGGCCAGAAGCGCGTGCGCAGCAGTGGGACAAGTTTTGCGCAGCATGCGCGTCGAATATTTGCGGGACTGGCCCCCGGGAGGCCAAGCGCTGATACATACATCGAGGTGTGGCAAACAGTGCACTGTAGCATTTGCTGAGGGGATCGCTTCACGCAGCCGTGACGAAGGAATCCCTATGTGTGCAGGGGAAGGAGCTGGGCCGTGGTCGAAGCAGCAGTTTGCTGGCAAATTCATTCCTTTGAACCAGGTGCGAGCTGCCTGTCCTTGGATCGTTGCCCAGCAGATGTTTGCCGTCTGGATGCGCGGCACGGCGTGAAGTTAGACTCTGTGAGCGCTGCAGATCACTGAGGACGTAGAAAGGGAGATTTTGAACCACAGGCTGCTCGACCATGAGAACATCATCCGCTTTATCGAGGTGGGCGCCTGGTTCGTAGTGCCTGTACTGGCAGGCGCCTGCTGCCGCAGCAGCGCGGTCGTGAATGCGGCATTGTGTGCCAAAGCCTGGCAGCAATGCGCAAGAGGTCTGCACGCCACGTTACAAACCGACGCTAAAGCAACTCTGTACAAATCAACGGTTGCCCAGCAACACGGCGGCATTCTCACCGCTCGCACCTGCCGGTGACGCAGCCAAACAGCAAAACTCACCTGCCAGTGACGCTGCAACATTGTCACTGCAGCATTGTCACTGCAGCACTGTCGTCGCAGGTGTACACCACGGAGAAGGACCTGGTGTTGGTGATGGAGCTGGCGTCGCAGGGCGAGCTGTTTGGCGAGCTGGACAACGGGCCGCTACCCGAGGTTTCCGTCCGCGCGGTACTCAGCCAGGCCAAGGGCAGCCATTAACCTATCAACAGCCTCAACCGTCCCCTTGACCCTGCCGCGCGGCACGAGGCGCGATGGCGTCTGTACTGTAGGCGAGGGCACATTCAAGGGGATCAAAATCATTGCTGGGAGCATTTGTATTGTGCGCTTAATCTGCGCTTGACGCATGTATATGTGATTGCTCCGACATTTTGTCGAATAACATCAAGTTAGGCGCTGCAGGGCACGCATGACGCTTCATGGCGCTTCATCAGTTCTTGAAAGATCTGGTTCCAGGTTCCCACCAGCTGCCGCTCACGACACGCTGATCAAAGATCATGTTCGCACTTGGCACAGACCTGCGTTCGCTCTCGCAGTCTACCTCTAGTGAATCCAAGCTTCACTTGCTGAAAGTAGTGGTGCATACAATTCGCAGTCTGCTGCCAGCAAGCAAAATGTCTAGCACAAGATCACATTGGCATTGCTGAGCTGTTGCACCGGCGATCAACTTGCAGCGTTTACGTCGAGCGTGGCAGAAATCATTTGAGTGATCTATTGTGACATCTCAAAACGGCATTGACGTCATAAGCCCAGTAGAAGGGCCTCCCACAATGGAGCACTCGGACGCCGCGAACCCATCAGATGTCACCTCGCAGGCGTGGAGCCAGGCCAAGTCCACTGTGGGCAAGGTCAGTCCTTCAGACCGTCCACGCAGGCGGTCATAACGCGGCAGCATCGAGCTGCGCCGAATACATGCAACTGCGCATCTGCCCCCATGCTGGCGGCGCATGCCGCGAGTTGCACTAAGAGCTGTCTCATTGAACATTGCACGTCATGAGGACCTCCCTGGCGGATCTCTGAGCCTGAGCAAACGTGCAGGCCATCAACTACAGCAGCCGGCTGGAGGGCTTTGCCACTCAGCACTGGAGCTCCAGCCAGAACAAGCAAGTGCGCGAGGAGGATATTGAGGCTGCCGCCGACGAGCCGCTGCTGGGTTTCCTTCCCGCCAAGTACGCAGCAAGACACGCTGCATGATCCCCCCGCACTGAAGCACGGTCGCAGATGCTCGTGCTGCTCATCCGAACCAGCCTGCAAAGCCGCGGAACCCGGAAGCCAGCGTGCCACTGCAGTACGTGCAGCCTCTGATGGATCAGTGCCTGACACGAGGACGTGTCTCACAGGCACCAGCGGTCGATCTTCGGCCTGCCCATGCTGCAGCCGCACAGCATGCTGGCGGAGCTGGGAACCATCCTCACAATTTTGACAGGCATGATCCCCAGCTGCCACGCACTCACACGCAGCATGTCGGTCTGCTGACTTCAAGAATTCAACTTGTCTCCTCCCTGCATGTATGATATGACGTGTAACATGTATCCTCCCTGCATGTATTATATATACTGTGTTTGCGGGTACCAAAACCATCGCATTCCTCACCAAGACCCATCGCACACCCCCTGGAATGACCCAGTTGCTCCTCGCAGATATGACGTACACTGCGTTTGCCGTTCCAATAAGTATAGCTTTCTTTACGAACGCTTCCAAGTGGAGTCTAATGTCAACATGGGACGTCGTTGCTGGTGCGCAGCATGTGGCTTTGTGCTGGCGTGAGGTACCGGCAGATTGCCAAGTCGATGCATCTAGGCAGTGCGGTCATCTGAAATCTGAGCCTGCGCAACGCGCCTCAAAAGTTTTGACTGTATTCTGTAGGTGCTGTGTTTTTGCTCAACGTCATCCAGAACCTGCAGACAGGCGAGCCCTTCCGACTGCATTGTTAGCCTTGCACGCCGCTGGCACCCTGCCTTACAAGATTACGGTGAACGCCATGTGTTCCTCGATTGTCAAAAGTTGGCCTTCCTTGTTCCCTCAGGCATAGTTGTGCGCTACAACCTTCAGCGCCGAGTGGTGATGGATGGAAGGATCGTGGCCCGCTACTACTTCATGGAGGGCAGCATGGCCGCAGACGTGCTCTCGACGCTGCCAGCGATAGTGCAGGTTGGCATTTATGACCCTCTCTTCCTCGGCTTTCAAGCTTTCTGCCCTCCTTTCTTACTTAGAACACGGTTGTACGCGCTGCATTAGCCCTCTCACGCCTGCTCGGTTTCCGCGTGCCTCATTGCAGGTCGCAAGTGCATGTGCTGCATCATTCTGATGCAAGCGACATGCTTCTTGGTGTGCCTGATGCAGACACTGAGTTTGTTTCACGTCTTTGGGACGCCGCGTGGCGGCCTCTTCCGGGCGCTGCTGGCGCTGCGCTGGCTGCGAATGCTTCGCCTGGTGCTGTTCTTGCGGGTGGGTGACAGAGCATCTCGCGATGCACGCTGTCCTGCCGCTGCACATTTCAACAGCTCTGATTACAGCCAAGAGGGGCCGCCGATCACCAGTGATGACCGTCCTGCAGGCGCAGTTTGTGGCGAGCCTGCTGGGGCGGCTTGGGCGGCAGGTTCTGGCGTGGCGGGTGCCGCTGACGTCGCTGTTCCTCGTGGACATCCTGTGAGTCTTGACCGACCTGAACTGCAGGCCCCCTTGCGGCAGCTCCGATTGCTTCATCTTGATCAATCGCGGCAAAGCTGCTCATGTGTCGCCTGTGCTCCTGCTACCCATGTACATCAGCCTTTTAAAGACCTGTCAGAAGATGATGCCTCCTTCCCTCAAGTGCAGGTACTGCGGCATGGTACTGACGAACGTGCTGGGAATGGCGTGGCTGTTCACCGCCCAATGCGAGGGCCTGGAGAACAGCTGGCTCGCTGACGTGGGTAAGTTGCAGAATGCCATCTGCCCCTGCGGATTTAGCTGGCTTTGGGGGCTGCGCCGCCAGCATGCCCCTGCCAGAGATTCGGCTTGGGTTCTTGCCCACTCAGATGGCATGTAGTGTGCATCGTGAGCGAGCAACGGCGCCTGCAAGTCGCTTGATTGTAACTCTGCGTGCACTGCGGCGCGAAGGCGGCCAGGACCTCGCCATCGCGCGGCCGGTGGATCAATATTTTGCCAGCGTCCTCTTCGCTATGGCGACGATGTCGACGGTCGGGTGAGTGGCCGGCCACACTGCTGAAGCAGCGGCGTTCCGAGCGGCCTGACTCAACAGATGGTGGCTGTCGTCATGTGAGTGTGCAACGAGACGGCATCACAGAAATGCAGAGCTTAAATAACACCTATCATTACGGCACTGCAGGTATGGAGACATCAGAGCGCGCACTACACCGGAGAGAGCCGTCGTGCTGCTCATCATGCTGGTGAGCTGCCTGCTGCCTGTCTTGTGGGGTGACCACGTCCCATGGACCGTGCACTAGCTGTGTAAGCGCAGCATTGCAGTGCTTGAACCATATCTCGTGAGATGCCATTGTGCGTGACGCACAGGTGGGGGTCCTCTTCTTCGGGTTCGTCATCTCAGCACTGGGCCGGTTGCTGGAGGTGCGGGGCATGCTGCAAGGTTACTTCCTGGAACCATCGCAACTGACTCTCAATGCCCAGCAGTTGTATCTAGATAGAATGCTGGTCGTTCAGCATGCTCTTCCTCCCATCGGCAGATGTCCAGTCCGGAGGCGCGGCGAGCGGTGCTCTTCAGGGACAAAATCAACAAGGTGCGGCTCGCAATTCCCACACCTACATGTCTTGCACTGTCCAACGCCCCGTCTGACATGCATCGCGATCGTCTTGCCCTGTACTTTGACGCCTGCAAAGCTACCCGGCATTGACTCAACAGAACAGGCCTCTCAAATTTGCAGGTGGACGCCTGGATGAGCTACCGGCAGCTGCCCGGCAAGCTGCGCACCGACATTACAGGATACTACGCCAACAGCTGGGTGCCGCAGGCTGAGATCCACGAGGCCAAGCTGTTTGAGGAGCTGCCGGCCTTCCTGCGCGGCCAGGTGCTCGGAATTTGGCTGCAGCCGTCTTCCAGCCGTGAATCTCTATCATATTGCATTTCTATCGTACTGCGCCTGCTGCTCATGTGTTTGCTACGAAGAGTATGTGCCGCACCTCTCATTTCTGGATTGCACGCTTCAGGTCGCCGGGCATCTGTTGCACGAGGTGCTGGACTCGACGGGCTGGCTGGAGGTGCGCTGGCGCCGCCCAGACTCGTTCCTTCTTCTTTGGACATTGGCCAGCTGCGCAAGTGGCCAAAGAACGACCTACTGCCGCCTTGTCGGCATGCACCCTGACATCTGAGTGAAACTCAGTGCGCCCCAAGAAGACAGAGGGCTGCTGATCACTGGATTGAGAATTGCTGCACTTGCCGGTTTGCGCAGGCGCTGCCGGAGACGGAGCGGTGGCGCCTGGCGTCCATCCTCCACCCGCAGCAGCTGCTGCCGGGCCACGACCTCTGCCAGGCCAGCAACCAGACCACAACAGCTTGCGGCAATGTGACTGTTGTCCATGCTGGAAAATGGATCGACAGCAGCATAGACCGTTGCGCTGTCGAATCATGACAGTTCTGCGACTTTACCAACCGCCGCTGTGCCGGGCGCAGGAGGGCGAGCCCACGGGGTGCCTGTGGCTGCTGCAGGAGGGGCAGCTGCTGGCCATCAAGCACGCGGTGCAGTGGAAGCGCCTCAAGGCCCCCGCCCTCGTGGGTGAGCTGCTGCGCTGCCCTCGTGGCGGTCTTTCTCAAATGCCGCTGAGAAGCTTGCGCATGAACAGCTTCCTGCCGCTCGTAGAATTGCAGGAACGCCTAGGGGATGTGTAAATTCCCTATAGAATGTCGGCGTACTATGGCACCTGATTCAGCATTAGATCACTACCAGGCAATGCCAACTGTGGGCTGGCATCAAGTCCGAGCCGGAATCCAGCGGTACAGGCTGAAACGTGAAACGTGAAACGGCCCAAATCTATAAACTGCAGGCGAGGAGGCGCTGCTGGCGGGCAGCGGGCGCGAGGCGCCGCTGAGGCCATGCGCCTGCACCGCCATCTTATTTGAATTCTGAGAGGCCATGTTGCGCTGCAGGGGAGGAAGAGCTGCTGGCAGGAAACGGCTGGGAGGCGCCTCTGCGGCCGTGCACCTTGGCATTGCCTTGCAGTCAGACAGCGCCCATGAACAACTTCGTCGCACTGCGCAGGGGAGGAAGCGTTGCTGGCGGGAATCGGGCGGGAGGCACCGCTGCGGCCGTGTGCCTACCGCGCAGTTGGCGGCTGCACGCTGTGGGCGCTACAGGTGTCGGAGCTGCAGCCGCTGCTGCGCACCTTTCCCGAGCTGCATGGCCGCCTCACCGCCGCGGTGCACGACAGGTGTGCAGCCTACATAGGGCAGCAGGATGCAGTGGTGAAACTGTTGCTGCGGTGCACGACAGTGGATGGTGTGTGCGGCGCTGCGACGGAGCTGAGGGGTGTTGACAGCAGACTGCTTGCATGAGGAGTTCGGGACAACGGCGCGCTGTGGCCCTCGTACAGTAGTTTCTGCACTGCTTCTGCGGCGCAGGCCAAGTTGAACTGATGTGAATTGAACCTTCCTTGCGACTTCACGCTCTCGGGGCCGAACCCTCCTGCAGGCACAGCCCGCGACTGCGGCGGTCCCTGGACCTGACCAGTATCAGCGGCAGCGGCGTCCGGCGGGCTGCACCTGGCAGAGCCACCGGGCGGCCGCCGCAGGACAACGCCAGCGGCATGTCCGACGACAGCGATGGCAGCACCTGATCAGCGCCCGTGCCCGGAGATCGGAACAGCAGGGAGCAAGTCGGCATTGCGATATTGTCAGGACGCGGCGGGCATTGATCAACAGGGATGACGAGCGTGTGGATGTCAGGAGCAGTTTGGTGTGCTGTGCCATGCCCGCCACAGATTTGCTCAGCGGTGATTTGAGCTGCTGGGTTGACACTGACGACGACTACTGTCGGAGATTTGATCTGGAAGCCTCCCGCTTGCATTAGTCAAGCCTCCAACTTGCATTAGTCGCCCGTGCATTAGTTGACGCTTTGCTTGCGCGTGTCATCTTCACTGCTGCTGAAACGCCAGCAGCTGCTCGGCGGTGCTTGGTGCATCATTGGCGGTTGCAGGCTTTTGTGTCCGGCGGCAAGTTGGAATCTTCTCGACACCCTCATTGTCGCCTTTCCGGATGAAGAACGAGATGAAAGACGAGTCCAACACAAGCGGCCCTGCAGAGCAGGTGAACACACAAATGAAGATGAGGCAGCCTGCTACTGAATGACAACTTCAAGCATGAAGTGGCATGCCACCACCATCCCTCCTCTACCCATGTTTCATTTACTGATGGAGTCTCGTTTACTGATCGACTTGGCATGCAGGCCAAGAAGCAGCTGGAGCAGACCAACCAGGAGCTGCGGACAGCAAAGGACAGACTGCAAGCGGCAAACGATGCCGCAGACACAAAGGACGAAGAGTTTTCTGCCCTCGACAGCCAGCTACAGGTACATCTGCCTTAGTTTCAAGACCGCAAGTCTTCAGAGTGTTTTGCTGTGCATGATGCACACTGTGGCTGCTGTGCTGTGCACAGCAGCATTGGTGCGAGCGGACATGTGAACAACTAAAGCGTCCATTCGCTACGGTTGATTACAGGCGAAGGTCGCAGAAATACGGGAGCTAAGCGCAGCTGTCAGGGAGAAGTCAGAAGATGTGCGCGCGCAGACCAAGCAGCTTCAAGTCGTCGCCGCCGCCATGTCGCAGGTACCGGTCGGACTCGCTATTAGTCCGCATCTCGTCTTGCGCTGTTATCTCTTTGTTTTCGCTATTGAATGCACCCACTCTGCACCGCCCTGTCTGGAGCAGTCTGCGCGCTGGCAAGTGATTGCACTCGCTGAGCTGCTGGATCTCACGGAGCTGCGCCTCTACTGCTCCTGCAGATGGAAAGCAAGGCGGACTTCACAGAAGCGATGGGCGGCCTGCAGCAGCAGACGGGTGCGGCGGCTGCGGCGCAGACGGCGCTGGAAATCCGGGCCGCCCCTCTCAAGGCGCTGAACTCGGACCTGAACTCGGTGCTGGAGGCAAGCCGGCGCGTCGCCGCGGAGATCCTGGAGGTGAGCTGGGTTGCAGCTGCACCTGTGATGTAAGCCCTGTGCCTTAATGCTGCATGTGCTAGACTGCTTCCACTCTGTTTTATTTTGTCAGCTGGCCTAGGTGGCGGCACTGCTCATGGCGCTCGGTGTTGGGCTCCAGTCGGTCCTGGTCAGCTTCAATTGAGGGACTGCAAAGTGGCGAGCACGTCGTCGGACAGGACTGAGGCGATCACACTGAATGACTGACAGCTGCAAACGAAGCACAGCTGTATCTAGGGGTCTACAACTTTTCTGAGGTGTCTGTTCAACGATTTCAAGCTAGGAGCTCCTACCAGCTCCCCTGTGTGGCTGCATGTGCAGGAGCGCACAGCGGCCCGCGAGGAACTGCAGCGCATCCGAGACCTTGAGCGCAAGGTACAGCAGCTGGCAGCCATCGCCAGTGCCGGTGAAGGCGGCTAGCAGGGGCAGCGGCAGCGGCGGGCTCAGCGGCACCGCCGGAGGGCAGCCATGAGCAGGCAGCATCACCCGCCTGACCCACTCTGGCGGCTTGCTTCGAGAGGTTGCACAGCTCTAGCTATAGCGACACACTCGGCTGGTCAGGCCCTGCAGGGCTCAGCTGATAGGGGCAGCAGGAGCACAGGAGACGATGTGCGGGTATGTGCACGGTCAGATGCCGGAACCATGCTCCGTTTTGACGGCTGAGCAGTAGCATTTTCATCGACGAGCCAGAATGGATGATCATGAATTCTTGATTTATTTTGCGTAGCATCGTCAGCACGTTTGAGCAAAACAGTGCAAACCGAAATGAAGCGCCGTGCCCAGGCGGCAACGCTGTGCCGCCACGGACGACGCTTTAAGACTGCCGCTGTGCCGTAGGTATGCCGTCCACTGAGAGCGCAAAGAAGGAATAAATAGAGGCTGCAAGGCCTCCACTGCACCGACAGCACGCACTTTACATCCACACTATCGTGCTGAGCAGTGCTGTCGCAGTCTTGAGTGTGAGCATTGATGAGTGTGAGCGCTCCGGCGTGATTGCCAAGACTGCAGGGTCACTCACAGGTGGCGAGCGCTGAGCACCTACGCGAGCTTTCAATCTGCATTGTTTTGGAGTCAGCGTCAAGTCTGGGAGCAGTCCGGACTTGCAAAGCAGCAGCAGCTCCTGTCGATTCTACTTGGACCGCCAGATGCTTATTCGGCGGTGTTGATATTCAGTTAGTTGAGCTGCTGAAAGCTGGTGATGACGTTTCGAGATGATGCTGTTCAGGACCGTCTCGCTGCTCTCTTCCCTGTTACACAAGTTCTTGCACGCTTGACGGGCTGCATTCGTGATCCGCATGACCTGCTGTTGAAACGCCAGCAGCTACTCAGCGGTGCTTGGGGAATCACTGCCAGAGGGCTCTGTGCTGGCCAGCACAGAGCCATGGTTGGACTGAAATCTAAGGACATTCACGACAAGTCTCGACCTAGATCTACGTCGAGCTCTACAGCTCTAGAGAGCTCTAGAGCTTGCCCTTGTCGCAATCCCGATGAGAGAGGAACCTGCTGGCACAAGCGGCCCTGCCATCAGAATCAAAGACCCTGTCACGAGCGGCAGTGCAGAGCATAGCAGTCAACTGACCTGACACCCGCCAGCATGGAGGCCTGCAAGATATGTCAGATACATTCTAATCATCGATTCAATATGCAGGCCAGGCAGCAGCTGGCACAGTGCAGTGAGGAGCCGCTAGCAGTAGAGACCAGGGCGCAAGTGGCAAAACATGTTGCGGACGCAAATATGATTTCACCAGCAGCTCAGGCCACGCAACATTCTGGATGCCAAGGTAAATGCTCACTGCTGCCTGATGGCAATGTGCGCACCAATGCACCAAGCGAACACCGCCTCAATTGCGGGTCGACATATTGCTCCGCAGGCAAAGACAGTGGAGATACGGAAACAGTGTGACACTGCAGAGGAGGATGCGGCGAACCTGACAGCATTGACACAGCAGAGGGTAAACGTCGCCATGCTGTCACCGTCAGTGTGCCTGTCCTGCTTCCCAGTTGTTGGTGTATGTTCACTACTGCCCATAACAAGACACAACCTTGCAGCCGCATTGGCCTGTCACTCCTGCTGCGTTCGAACCTCCCCGGTATATGTCCGCATACAATGTTCTGGCAGCTGAACATGAGCCATGCGCTTGCTTAATGGCTGGCTGCATGTGAACAGCAGCGGGAATGTCACAGATGCAGATGAGAAAGTCACTGTTGCGGCACGTGTGCGAGATGAAGGCAGCGACGGCGGCAATTCGAGCTGAAACAGGCACGCTCAATACAAACGGCGTCGGCCTGCAGGCGGCTGACACTGGAGCGCCTTGCCGCTGAGATCCATGAGGTGATGTGCTTTAACCATCGCGCCAGTCGTGTTGCATGCTAGTCAGATAGTTGTAACGCATGAATTCACTTGCCGAACATGCACCTTGATCATGCTTTCTGTCCAGTCGGGACGCTTCATTCGTGCACGAGGATTCGTTCACGAGGAAAGGCGCGCAGTCGCAGGGCAAGAATGCAGCGCTAATGCAATGATTGATTGAGCGGCTGCAGGAGCGCGTTGTGACCTGCAAGGCATGGGATCGCATCGTGGAGCTGCGCCGACAGATGCAGCAGCTGGCAGCCATCGCCGGCACCGAAGGAGATGGTCGGGCGGCAGCGGCAGAGGCGTCACGGGAGGACAGCCATAAGCAGCACTAGGCAGAATGACCAGTGCGACGATCTCTCCTGGCGGCTCGCCGCATGAAGGTGCACTAAGCTCTCGTGGCGCTCAGCTGGTCAGAGGCGCCAGCAGCATGGGAGACTTGTTGCGTGCGGCATGGATGTCAGCTGCAGGAACACGCCCTTTCGTGATGGCTGAGCAGCAGGTCCAGCAGCTATCTAGTGATATGCTTCATTCTTTGCTCGGTCGGCGTGACATGCCATCCGAGCAATCGACAGACAGGGGATTCCGATGCAGCGCCGCGCACAAGCAGCTAGCGCTGTGCCGCACGAAGGCCGCTTGCGTTGACGATAGCCAATGGCCAGGGCAGTCGTATAATGCTGCATACTTACAAGTTCATCTCGTTTTCAATGCCTCCGCCACAGTCGTCTGGCGGACAGATGAACTTCATAGACTCCATTCTTTTCGCCATTGCGTCGCGTCCAGGCGTCTGTCTTGGTTAACGACACATCAAATGCTGCCACATGGCGTGTGCTGGAAGATGATAATACCATTGATGACATGATTTCTGGGACGGTGATTCAGGTGTTCCAGACTGCGGTGAACTGCCTTGACATACTCACACTCTGTGTTACGGTCGAGCTTGGAGATATTGTTTCGCTTTGCAGTGCCGGAAAAGCGGCGGTACATTCGGTGGCAATCGCAGGGTCGTTGACGGCAGAGACTAACAGCACGCAGAGAGGCTACACACTTTGAGCATGGCAAACAGAAGCTGTTCCTCGGCCTGAGACTGGCTCGAGCACCTGCTCGCATCATGAACGAAACGCTGAAGCCTGGCTGCGCTGCGGAGGTGGCCACATTTTTGTTCGCATGTATTATGCGCCGCTGCACTGCATGTGAAGCCAGCCACTTCAGCGCTCTGGAATCTGCCAGGAATTCGTCATAACGAGCAATGCCTCCGATGATGCATGAGTTGACATGCACCGCCATGCAGGGTGCCGCACTCATGCAGGTCGTTGAGCAGTTGGCGCAGCGCAACAAGGAGCTGCAGGCGGCAAGCGCAAAATTGCAGGCGACCTGCGCGGCTGTGGAGGCAAAGGCGACAGACGTCGCCGCACTGAACACCCAGCTCCAGGCGTGCTGCCTGGTCACAGGATGTGACTCGCTCCCTGGATTGATAATGAGCTCCTGCGGTGCGCCTCCTGCTCGCCATTCGCCTGTGGGCAAATCAAGTTCGAGCAGGTATGCATGCATACAAAGGTCTCATCTGACATGCTTTCAGGGAAAGGCCGCAGAGGTCGAGGAGCTGAGTGCGGCCGTGAAGGAGCAGGCTGCAGATGTGCATGCCATGAATGCGCAGGCAAGTGCACCGATGCTGTTGCAGTTGTGCGTGCAAGGCCTCACTGAAAGTGCTCGCCCCCGGCGCTGTGGAGGCGTCAACATTCGTGTGCATGATTCGACGCCCAGGTGAATGTGCTGCTGGATGATGGTAGAGTTGCAGCTGAGCCTTGACAGTGACTATGCGAACCAGACTGTGTCTTAAATGCGCAGATCCAAGTCAACGCCGCCATGTCCCAGCTGTCGGTGAGGACCTGTGATGCACATCGCAAGTGCTGCACTCTTGCTTTACGAAGCACAGTACCAACAGTCGTAACGATGCACATTCAGCCCTGCGACAAGCTCTCGTTCCGCAGCCTGCTGAGTCAGTTTCAGACAGGTTGCCACAGTAGCTGGGCCTGAGAGGCCGCGCGTGTGTCGACGCTGCAGGTGAACAGCAGGGCGGAGGTCGTAGACGCAAACGGCACGCTGCAGCAGCACGTGGGCGTGATCGCCGTGGCGGCGACGGCGATTCAGATCCAGACGGACCGCCTGAGGGATCTGCACGCCGACATGCAGTCGATGGCTGAGCACGTCCACCGCGTCAGCGCTGAGGTGATCAAGGTGAGTCTGTTTCAGGCGATAGCTTTGCAGATGTCTTACGTAACCAAAACAGCTCAGTGCTGGCGGACATGTCCGCCAGTGCTGTACAGCTCAGGGAGCTGCGCGCCGAAATGCAGTCAATGGCAGAGCGCGTCCAGCGCCTCAGCGCTGCGGGGTCTAGGTGAGGCGGGCAGCCTGATTGAATCGCTGTCTTTGCGCTTGCGCTCGTGCCTGGAGGATCGTGCAAAATCAGACGGTGTCGGCCACTTCATGCTGCTTGCAATGCAGTGAACCTTCTGCACAGGGCTTTCCTCCTCCGTGAGGGGGTGCAATGGCACGGACCTCGTGGTCCTACTGCTTCGGCCGTTGTTGGCTCCAACCTTTGGGAAGCTTTGCGGGATGATCTCGTGCAGGAGCGCGCGGAGGTCAGCGCAGAGCTGAAGCGCATCCAGGACCTGAGCTGGCAGGTGCAGCAGCTGGCGGCGGTTGCAGCCACTCGCGGCGCCTATCAAAATGAAGCAGCGGCGGCGGCGGCTGCTGACGTGCAGCCGGAGCCAGAGCACAGTGACAAGGGGGCAGCATGATGAGCTGCGTCATATACTATTGCTGTGAGTGGCAGACACGAAGACCTCTGAATGTGACGTCATGTACGACCTCGCGTGATGCTCCGATGTGTGAGCGAGGCAAATCACACCAGAGTATGATGTCTGCTGTCGTACTGCCGAGGAAGTCTCGCATTCACGTCCTCCTGGACTCGGAACTAGAAACGCGCCTGAGTCTCACGCGCGCTTTTCAAGTCGCAACGCCTCATCAGCAAAGGGCTTCTGCAAATTCAACTGCTCAAGCAGCAGCTGTGAATCTACCGGGCAGCAGATAGCCGGCCAGCAGACTAAGGCTCGGACTTCGCTCAGAAACACCCACGACCGTCCGCAGACGAACGCGGTCACCATCAGCAGGTGCCAGGCAGTAGCGGCTGACGATTTTCGCTTCAGCCCATCAATCCAAGCAGCTGTCGTCTTTTGTGCTCGAGTTGCCGTCACGCCGCAGCACCTTGTCGGTTTAAAACTGGCCTTGCCTTCCATGTCAGATTATGCCCTGCCAGCATGCGCTCTGGGTCCCGGCTGATGCGGTTCCGGGTCTCAGTCTTGTGTTCTTGCGGCAAGGTCAAAGGGGCAAGCGTCAGCTGACGAGCCTGATGGCAGGGTATCCTCGACTCCAGCGTGCACACCACCACAACTTGGATGCGAGCGAGGTGCACAGCCTTGCCGGGGCGAGGCCTCCAAGTAGTTGTCAGCCCATGTCCGCAGAATGGTGGGTCCACAGCGCATATTGAGGAGCATCGGCGCATAGTTTGTTGGCACCCTAACTCTTTCATGCCTGAAGTGGAGCCTTGCAGACCGGCGGCGTTCCCCTCCGCCCACACCAAGTGGATGTCGAGGCTAAATTCCAACAGCATCTTGATAACACTTTCAAGGTGTCACACCTGTATGAGGCGCTCAATCCAGAGCTCCACGAGGTTGGCGATGGCGCCGTGCGCTAGCTCCATGCTGCGGAGGTGGCAGACCGCCACGTGCAGGTTGAGCGTGCACATACGGGGCGGCAGGTGCTGCAGGCAGACAGATGTAGATCAGTGACGATGTTGGTGCAAGATATCGGTGA
>JAABUM010004541.1_pt1 | contig 15543 bp, 17 predicted proteins | sample 5559161 | NCBI WGS metagenome assembly JAABUM01 (sample SAMN10711868, study PRJNA513369) | rock metagenome | isolation source: Antarctica rocks | place: Antarctica: Victoria Land, Siegfried Peak nord
GCGCCGCCGGCCAATCCGAGCAGGATCGGGCTACCGGGCGGCAGGGAGACCAGGCCGGTGAACACGACCCCGACCGTCGCCGCCAGGGCCAGCAGGAACCCGAGGGCGAACAGCACAACCTTGCGGGCCATGGTCGCCTGGAACGTCTTACCGGTCAGGGCCAGGTCTTGGCGCAAACCGCGGAAACCGAAACCGCGGGATTCCAGCGCCTTGATCAATGCCCCACCGAGCCGGTTCGCGGCGACCGAACCGGCAGGTGAAAACCCAGCAAAGCTGTCCACCGGTTCATGCATCGCGTCGAAGCGGGCCAGCTGGACCAGCGGTGTCACCTTCGGCGGGAACAGGTAGACGATCAAGCCGAAGACGACCGCGCCCAGCAGCGCCCCGATCAGCACCGACATCGTCATCAGAGCACCACTTTCTTCCGGCCTAAACGGCGTGATGCGCGCGGCCCGGCTTCCGCAGGGTCGGTCAAATCCACCCCGGACAACGTCGCGATCAGCGCGATGTCCTCGTCGGCGACAACATGGTCGGGTCGGGCCAGGAACGGCGCCGCCGGATCGGAACCGGACAGCTTGCGCATCCAGGCGAAGCCCGCCGCGAACATGCCGGCCACCACCACCAGCGCCAGCTGCCCGCCCGGTGTGCTGTACGGGGCGACGTAGGCGCCGCCGAACATCACCAGGAACGCGGCGAACACCAGCGTCATGATCACCACGATCTGGACGCCGCGGCGCAGCTCGGCCCGGCCCGCGCTGATCTGCCGGCGCATGTCCAGCTCCTGCCGCGCCGTCACCGTCAACCCGCTGAGCACATTGCCCAGCCGGTCACCGCGGCGCCGAGCGTTGAGCATCAACGCCGCCAGCACCTTGTCGGCCGAGCCGTCGTTCCATTCCGCCGCGACCATCTCGAAGGCTTGGTCCATCGGCACCCGGGCCCGGATCAGACCTTGCAGCCGCACCAACGCCGGCCGCAGCAGTTCCGAGGCGTTGAGCGACGCAGCCGGGACGGCCTGTTCCAAACTGGCGTGACCGGCCATCGTGTCGCGCAGCGACTCGGTCCACATCACCAACGCCTCCAGCCGGGCGATCTGCTGCTTTTCCAGCCGGCTACCGCCGAACAGCGACGGCCACGCAATGACCAGCGCCCCCAACGCCAACGCCGCTGCCGGCCAGCGGGTCAGCACCAGGACCAGGGCGAACACGCCAACGGCCAAACCCAGCCGCAGACCCATCTTCGGATCGCGCAACCAGCGCAGCAGCTGCGCCGTCCGGGTCGGCGGCTTACCCGGCTCCACCACAACCCCGCGGATACCGATGACCAGCAGCACCACCGCACAGCCGAGAAACGCACCCATCAACGCGAACAACAGCACATGCAGGTCAGGAAGGGTCATCGCGGCGGTTCACTCCCACCCGGTGGCGGTGACATCCCAGGCGCTGCCGGCACCGTCGGAATAGCCGGCCTCGGCCAGCTCCTGCGCCCGTTGGATCGGCACATCCGCGTTGCGCATCGCCCGCCCGTCGAACGGGGCAGGCACGAAAATCTGCGACCGCAGCACGTTGCCCTCACTGGCGATGGACACCTCCACGATTTGCGTGATGCATCGCCGGGCGCCCAGCTTCTTGTTCTTTTCCACGAAGATGATGAAATCCAGGGACGACGCGATCAGCGAATGGGTTACCGCGAAGTCGAGCCCTTCATACTGGGCACCGTAGGTGGCCAGCTTTTGGAACACGTCATCGGCATTTCGGGCATGTATTGTCGAGAGGCTACCATTGTTGCCCTGGCTCATGGCGCTCAACATTTCAATACATTCCGGGCCCAGGACCTCGCCTACGATCACGCGGGAAGGATTCATCCTGCGGGTGCGGCGCACCAGATCGCGGATGGTGATACCGCCTTTGCCTTCCGAGTCGGGAAGCACCTCTTCCAACTCGGCCACGTCGGCGTGCAGCTCCGGATGACGCCGCAGTCCCAACTCCAGGGCTCGCTCGACGGTGATAAGTCGCACGTCAGAGGGTATGCAGTTGATCATAGCGCGCAGGAGGGTAGTTTTTCCTGAGTCGGTGGCGCCGGCAACGACGATGTTGCAGCGGGCCAGTACGGCTGCTTTCAGGAACGCCGCGACCTGCGGGGTGATGGAACCGAACTCGGTCAACATCGACATGAACATCTGCGGGTAGCGATTCCGCCGAACCGATAGCAGCGGGCGTTCCGACGCGGACATGACCGCCGATAGACGTGACCCGTCAGGCAGCCGCAAATCCAATTCCGGATTGGCGCGGGTGAAAGGGCGAGCATTCATTCCCGCATAGGAGGCCAACGTTTGAATGGCCAGGATCATGTCCTCATCGGTGGACCACAGGGCCAGCCCGCGCACCTTGCCCCGCTCATCGGCATAGGTGATCCAGACTTCGTCGCAGCCGTTGCAGTCGATATTTTCGATGTCATTGTTCTGGAGCAGCTCCTCGATATCCCCGGCCCGAAACATGGCCGCGTCGATCGCTGCGACAAGCCGCTCGTCGTAGGAGGGATCGGGCAGTTCCTGACCGCGGGACAGCAAAGTCTGCATGTGCCGGCTGACCGCGGCCTGCATCAAGCTCATCGCGAACTGCTCCTCGTCGCCGCGGCTCAGCGGCGGTTCCCGGCGCACCTCCCGCCGCTGCCGGTGCGCGGTCATCTCGTCGGCGATCTGCAGATGCAACGAGCGGACCAGGGCACTGTCCAACCGGTTGTCGTTGCTCATGTTCGGGCTGCCTCCTGATCATGGGTGTGTTCCGGGGCCGAGGCCGCCACCGGCGACGGCTCCTGGGTCAGCAGCTGCGGCCACCGACCGATCAACTGCTGCGCCAGCGACCTGGCCGAGGTGACCAACGCGCTCTTGGCCAGCCGCCGGCCCACCGGAGCCGGTGAGGACAGCGATTGGGCTGCGGCCTCGTCGCGGGCGAAGAACCCGGCCACCTCGATCGGGTAGCCGCTGGCGGCGAACATCTGCTCCGCCTGATCCAGTGCCGCGGCGCGGTGCTTGACCTCGCCGGTCAGCACGACCGTGACCGGGTTGCCGTCCTTGGCCGGGTCGGTGATCACCTGGGTCAGCTCGATGGCCCGCTCCCGCAACTGGAACAGGCCCTCCAGGTCCAGTCGGCCCAGCAGCACCACGGCATCGGCGGCCTTCACCACCGGGAAAGCCGCGGTGCCGGGCTGCAACCGACCCACATCGCAGATCGCGGTGCCCACCCACCGGGTCAACTCCCCGGCGATCAGCGGCCACAGCAACCGCATCGCCGCAAACCGTTCCGCCGTCAGGAAACCCGGTATGACCCCGAACCCGAGGTTCGTCGGCTGGGAGAACTTGGGTAATCCACCTGGCGGCAGCTCCAGCCGCGCCGCCGCGGCCAACGCAGCCAACGACGGATCGGGTTGCAGCAGTTCTCCGGTGTCCCGGTGATGCAGACGGAAACCTGCCGTGCCGCCCGCCGGATCGGTCTCCACCAGCAGCCGCCGGCCCGGCCACACCAGGGCCAGCGCGGTGGCCAACGTGCTCGCGCCCGGTGATCCCTTGTCCGCCGCGACCGCCAGGATCATGACCGCACCTTCACCAGGGCGACCAACCCGGTGCCACTGGCCTGCGCCACGGGCACCGCACTGGCCGCCGGGACCGTCACCGTCACCAACAACCCGCCGACCTGCGCCGGGTCGGTCACCGCGGCGAACACCTTCGCCGAAGACACCAACACCACCGCCGACTGCCCGGCGCCCGCCGCGCCCTTGTCCGGCAGGGCCACGATCTCCACCGAGTCGCCCGGGGACAAACCCTCCGCCGGGACCTGGCCGCCCTTGAGCGCCACACCGACCTGCGCATCGCCGGAGGGCAGGGTGTCCGCCGAGGTCACCATGGACCGCTGCAGCAACGTGTTCGGCAGCAGATCCACCGTCGCGATCTCGCCGAGCACCGAGTCCATGTGGTCACCGGCCACCGCCACCACCCCGCCGGACACGTCGATCGTGGACAGGTCCTGCCGCAACACCGGATGACCCGCCGCCACCGGCGCGATGACCACCACCACCGGCGCCTTGGCCCCGGAACTCTGGTAGAACCAGCCGAACGCTACCGCCAGACCGATGATCAACACCACGGCCAGCGCGATGTAGCCCGGTTTGCGCTGACGCGTGGCCAACGGCAACCGAAGCGACGCCACATTGACCGCGTGACCGTTGGCCGACGCCGCATCACGGTCCCTGACCGCTGTACTACCCGCGTTCTTCATCGGTTCACAACCTCCACCTGCTCGACCAGAAATGCCGGAGTCGTCGTCGTCGTGCTCAAAGGGGGCAAAGTCCCCGCCGCGCCCGTCGACCCGGTCCAGGACACCGTCCAGGACACCGTCAACGTGGCCTTGATCGGCACATCACCCGCGGTCACTCGTCTGTACATGAACCCGCAACCGCCGCCGCTGGGGGCGTTGAAACCATCCGACGTGCGCCACTCCCGGCCCGGGCCGGTACAGGTCACCGACCCGGAACCATCACCCGGATCGAACCTCAACGTCGTCGGTGTCGCCGTCGCCGTCGCCGAAACACCATTCAACGCAGCTGTTTTCGACAGCGGAGCGAATCCGGCCTTGTCCCAGAACCAGGTGAAAATATTGACCAACGTGTACGGCATGTTGTGCTTATTCGAGTCGTACCCGGTGTACGGATCAGGGTCCATACCCACCGTCGGCACCGGCAGATTCAGCTGCCGCTCCACCTGCGCCGCCAACACCGCAGGATTCGGCGGAGCCGCCGGCACCGCGCCCTTCGCAGCAAAAATGAAACCCGTATTGGCATAGACCAAGGCGCCGGTCTGCGCATTGATCGCATCCGGACAACTCGCCGTATACAACGACCCCTTCGCCGGGTCATAACCCGCCCACAAATTCTTGTCCGCCACCGGAACAGCCGTGTAATGACACGGGTCAGGCACCGAACCACCACCACCCGACGACCCACGACCGGGCTCGGCGCCTGAACCACCCGAACTCACCACCGTGCCGCCGCCCGGGGTGCCCACGCCGATCGTTACCGTGCCGCCGTTGTTACCTGACGTACCACCCCCGACGTGGATGGTGCCATCGCCGGCACTGGCTGCGCTGACATCCGCGGTACCGAGCGTCACGGCAACCAACAAAACGAAAGCGACGATGCCGCCTCTGGGAAACCTCAGCACGACACGTTCACCAAGAACTCGATCTTGGCGACCCGCCATAGACCGCCGACACCCTTGGAGAAGGTTGCACGGGTGTTGTCCCGATAGACCCCAGCCCGCAGATGCTTACCCGTCTTCACGTCCAGCGTTCCGGCGTTGTAGTCGTTCATGCAGTCGGTCATCACGGCAGTCGACTTTCCGCCGACCGGAGTGCCCCAATACGGCCGATGAACGATGACCCCGTATTCCGCCTGACCTGCCGCTTGCTCCTTCGCTGTCTCGCTCACCACGGTCGCGGCCAACGCAGGTACGGCGATTGTCGTCATGACGTTCAGACGGTCGCCAGCGGGGACCTTCAACAGGCCCTTCGTGGTGGTCCAGTATTTGGTCCAGACTGCTTCGATCGCCATCCGGTCTGCGGCCTCGGGATCGGCCGAGGTGACGGTGCTGGTAGGTGTTGCGGTAGCGGTCGAGGACGCGGCGGCACTACGTCGGGTGGCGCTGGGTGCCGGCGATATTGCGGCGGGTGAACTCGCCGGCGGTGTCGGGGTCGAGTGCCCGGTCGAGGTGACCGCGGGTGAGGACTGCGGGGCAAGAGAGGCCGATGCTGCCGGCGCAGCAGACGAGGTAGATGTGGCCTGCGGAGGCGGGTCTTGCAGGTGCACCCCAGAGGGGTTACTTGAACACCCCGTCAGTACAGCGGTGCTCAGTGCAACCACCGCAAGGATGGTGACACGGACGACTCGGCTCATGCTGAGCACTTCCTCCCACGAACACGTGTACGCACATCAGGGCGGCAGGAACTTTGGTCCCCGGAACGCAGAGGATGCCTGCCCGCACCGACAGTGGTCAACCGGATCGCCCGGTATTGGCCAAAGAAAAACACCCCAACTGGAAAGGCACGACCACCAAAACGGCGTGAAAAGCACTGCACGACAACGCGTTTAGCCGACTTGCGATGAACCCGTGATACGGGTGCTGACGGGCCCGTTCAGCGTCTGGACCGGCGGCGGCGGGCAGCACGGGAACCTCTCACCGCACCCACAGCAGGACAGATCAGGACTCCCCTGATCCACACAACCGGTCCACCTACTCGGCGGTATCCCACGCGGCGACGAGGTCACCCCACAGGCGGGCCGAAAAAACTTTCAAAGTTTTTTCCGCCAGGTGTCCCTTTTCGGGTCCCTCGATGTCCCTGTCCCAGATGAAGGCCCCGCAATCCCCGACTCTGAAGGCGGTGACCCACCGATGCCTGTGCCCCGCACTGCCGAAGAAGCGTTCGCCTCCTATGTCCTGCTACGCGCGGTCTCGCCTCGCGGCTGGGTCACCCCCACCGCCGGCCGACCCCCGCCGGATCAGGGCACCGTTCACCGGGCGCTGGCCCTGCTCGTCGACCAGCCCGCGCAGGCCGGGCTGAACCCCGTCGAGGACGAGGTCGTCCTCGGTGAGCTGCGGGGCATCACCGGCCGGGACGCCGGGCCGGCCGAGCTGCTCACCCTGTCCGCCGCCGCCGCCGCGGCCCTGTACCGCGCGACGAGTGAGCAAGCAGGCCAGCCATGACCAACCGAGGGCAGCAGAGCGCCGATCCGGCCGCCGGCGATGCGCAGCAACACCACTGCGAACACCCCCGGGCCCAGCACCAGCACGGCACCGACCGCGCCTACCGGGCCGACGACTGCCGCTGCGCGGCCTGCATCCACGCCCACCGGGCCACGGCGCGGCGGCGGACCCGCGCCAAAGCCCTCGGACTCTGGCAGCCCTACCAGCCGGCCGAGCCGGTGCGGCGGCACGTGGAACGACTCCGCGCGGCCGGACTGGGCATCGACCAGATCGCGCTCCTAGCCGGCATTGCCGGCAGCAGCCTGCGCTTCATCGTCTACGGCCGGCCCAGCGATCAGATCAAGACCAGCACCGCAGCCAAAATTCTCGGCATTCCGGTGACCGATCAAATCCGGGCCCGGCGCAGCACCCTCGATGCTGCCATCACCCGCCTGCACCTGCGTGATCTGCTGGCCGCCGGCTGGACCTACCCGGACCTGGCCACCCAGCTGGGCCGCAGCACCGCCAACCTGCGGCGCACAGCCAAACGCTCCACCGTCACCGCGAGCACCGCCACCGCCATCGCGGCCCTGCACCGGCAGCTACTGCGCAGCAACAAAACTGCCGGGAGCCGCGCCAGCGATCCCACCCTGCCCGCACCGCACCGGATGAGCGCATGAAAAACCTCGCCGCCGCGGTCGCGGTACCCGTCGCCGCGGCCCTCGCTCTGGGCATCGCGCCCCTGTTCGCCTTCGCGGCCTGCCAGGCGACGCAAACCCCCATCACCGTGCCGGTCGCGCTGACCGGCAATGTCGACGGATTCGGCCCACTCAACACCACCAGCATCCCCAATCAGGCGTGGGTGCCATGGCTAGAACGAGCCGGCGCGCTGTGCCCACAGATCCCCGCCTCGCTGCTCGCCGCGCAGATCGAGCAGGAATCGAGCTGGAATCCCAACGCCCACTCCGCGACCATCGCCGGACTGCAAACCGGCGGCGCCCAGGGCCTGAGCCAGTTCATGCCGGCCACCTGGGCCCAAATCGGCCGCAACGACGCGGGCGATGGCAACATTTCGCCGTTCAACCCGATCGACGCGATCATGGCCCAAGGACGGTACATGTGCCAGCTCGCCGCCTCCATCTCCTCCGACCCCGCCCTGGCCCGCGGCGACGTCGTCGCACTCGCGCTGGCCGCCTACAACGCCGGCCTGAACGCCGTCCAGAAATACGGCGGCATCCCCCCGTACCAAGAAACCCAGGCCTACATACCGTCGATCGCCCAAATCGCCGTGACGAAATACTCCATCGCCAGGTCAACAGCCGGCACACCGGCCGGCGGGGCGCCCGTCCCGGTCGGCCCAGCCGGGCCGATCAACGCCGCGATCCTGTCCGCCGCCGAAGCCCAGATCGGGCTGCCCTACGTCTACGGCGGCGGCTCCCTCACCGGCCCCGACGGCATCGACCCCACCGACGGCCGCGGACCCGGATTCGACTGCTCCGGCCTGATCAGATACACCGTCTACCAAGGCACCGGCGGCAAAGTCGAACTTCCCCGCGTCTCACGAGACCAAGGCCAACCCGGAACCCACATCACCCAGGTCACCCCCGCGCAGGCCCAACCCGGAGATCTCGTCGCCTTCCAGTTCGACGGCAACAACGGCGGCGGCCCCACCGACTGGACCCACATCGGCATCGTCTCCGCCGTCGGACCCACCGGACCAACCCAGATGTTCAACGCACCCGAAAGCACGAAGAACCTTGGCTACGCGGACTTGAACCGCGCCTTTTACGCAGACGCCCCCCACGCCTACTTCCGGGTGCACCTATGAGCGCCGTCGGCCGGGCAGTCACCAGTGCCCTAGTCCTTGCCGCCCTCTGCGCCGCCTGCACCGGGCCATCCGAACCCGCCCCAACACTCTCATCCACTGCCTCCGCCATCTCGTCAACACAGCCGAATGGCGCGTTCGTTGCTCGCCCTCACCCAAACGGTCAACACCAGAACGGTCCGGTCGAATTCGCTGGTCAACCCAACCCGGCACCACGAGCAGGCCTAATCACATCTGGCAGCGTCAACGACGCGGACCCGACAGCCGTCGCGTTCGCCGTCGTCTCCACCATCAATAGGGCGGACAGCAGAACTGACCTGTCTTGGTTGGACGCGGTACGCCGCGCCGCCAGGTGGCTCACCCCCGCCCTCCTAGCGGGGTCTATTTCCATCCCCGAACGGGGAGACGCAAATTGGACCGCCATGGCGCCGCACGACGGTTACAGCGACGCCACCTGGCGGCAACTGGCCAACGAATACGGCCGGCCGGCGAACACCACCACTACCGCCCGGGTGCAGATCTCCTACCAACTAGTCCAGGTCGGGCGGGACGGTTGGAAGGCCCGCGCCGGGGGCACCCAACTGGCCAGACTTGTCCTAGCCCGTCGATCCACCACAGCGCGGTGGTTGGTCCAGGCCTTCCAATGACTCCACGGACCGCCATCGCGCCACCAAACCCAACCCGGCAAGACCGGTTACCCACGAACGCACCCGGTCCAGACCCCGTCGACAGACGCAGTAGGTGCCACCACCCAGGGGGCTGCTGATGTGCTCAACCCGGCGCTTCGGCGCCGACACGAACCGTTCGCAGGCTAGGTCCCGCAAAATGCATCCATTGACTGCCATGCTCTGGTCATGTCCGCGGTCAGAGGTCGTGCCAAGCGCCCCCACGTCGAAGGTCTCAAGCGAATGCTGCTGCAGGCCAGAGTCGACGAGCAGTCGTGGTCGAAAGCAAACCAGGCCGCCGATGCGGCGGGCATCTCTGTGTCCGCATACATCCAAAGGCTCATCGATCGCGACGAGATGGACGTTAACGGTTGCCCTCTCTGGCGGGCACCCCGCGACGAAGGACAACAGGAGCTGCCACTGCGATCCGCCTGACCCAGGCGGCATGACACAACTCCATACAAGACAAAAGCCGCCCCGTTGGAGCGGGACGGCCAGTCAAATGGCAGATCAGTTAGAGCTGATCTCCCGATCAAGAAAGGTCTGTCTCGGTGACAGCTCTTATAGTAGCCCATACCCAAAGGCTGGACCAGGAACTCGACGCGGCGTGTCGGCCTGCAGATCGGTTCGTTGTCAACTCGACGAGCCGCCATATGTGCTGTTCAGGCGACATCGCCCAGCACCGGCGCGCCTGCGGTTTTTTGCAAGCAGGCGGCGCAATGATCGCTCTCATGGACAGCGCCAAGATCGATGTGGCTCCGGGCTCCCGCGTCGGTGTGATGATGCGATTCTCGTTGCCACTGCGAGAGAGCCTGCAGGACCGACTCGCCGCGACGCCAGCCGCGAGCATGAACAAATACCTGGAGACGCTGGTCCTTCGAGATCTGGGCGCCGCTGCGAGTGTGTCATTCCACGTGTTCACCTCGCCGACGTCACCCTCGAGCGGGGCACGGGGCCGAGGCCGGCCAACCAAGGGCCCCCGCTCATTGATCCTGCTACGCGTCGATCCTGCGGTACGCGAACTGATCCACCTGCGCGCAGCTGCCCTGGGCCTGCGCCTTAACGACTATTTCGAATCCCTGGTGTCACAAGACATCAGCGCCGCCAACATCCACGTAGGGGAGGAGATGGCTCTCGATCAGACCGCCTAGCGCCGCTCCGCTCACAACTCCAACAACGACAAAAGCCCCCCGGGCCAACGGAAGGCTCTGAGTCGGAGAGATCTGGCGCCAACCGGATCTGTCACTAAAACGAAAGGTCTGCTTTGTTAAGGAGCAGCTCTGAGGCTACCGCACACCCTGCGGAGCTTCAAGCACACCACGATCACGACACGCCGCACTTCGCTGCTGGATTCGAGCGAACGAGCTGGCGTGCAACCCGTGCTGTCTGCCCACCATCGACATCTCGGATCCGCCTTCGCCCGCTGAACGCGGCAACCCCCAACTTCCTGACGTCGCCCGACGTCAAGGCTCCCGCAAACGACGACAGCGGGGGGGTGGGGGAGTTCGGCCTGTCGGCCTAGTGCGCGAGGCGGTGCCCCACAACAACTCCAGAAAACGACGAAGGCCTCCCTGACGGATCAGGAAGGCCGAGGTCGAGCAGAAACGGGCGGCAACCCGGATCTGCGATCCAACGAAAGGTCTGCTTAGGATGAGCAGCTCTCACAATAGCGGTTATCCTCGACAAGGTGGCGGGGTAGGCGACGACACGCCGTACAGGTTGCTGGGCACATGGGACTCAGCCCAGGTCCGCGAAGCGGCGGAGGCTTGGCGTGCCCTCGCGCCGCTCATCGCTGGCCGACCATTGGTGCGGGAGTCGCGCAACGGCGGCCAGGCGTACCCGGTGCGAGGTCAACGTGCCCTGACCGACCGGCTCCCGACCGTGCCAGCGGCTGTTCCGGTCTATTCGGCGGCGGGGGACACCCGCGTGATCGTGCTGGACCTCGACACCGCCAAGTCCGATCGAGCCGCAGTGCTGCGCGACGCTGCGGCCATCTCGTCGCTCGTCAAGAGCGCCCACGGTCGGCTGGTCTCCGACGAGTCCCCGTCTGGCGGCGTGCACCTTTACATCCCACTGGCTGAGTCGGTCCCGTTCGACGAAGCCCGGGATTTTGCGCTCGCCCTGGTCGCCCGTACACCCACCCTGGACCCGCAGCCGATGCTGGGGATGACCGCCGGGCTGATCCGTCCGCCGGGCTCGCGGCATCGTAGCGGCGGTTTTCAGACGTTGCACGGCACGTTGTCCGCAGCGCACCTGGTGTTGAAGCAGTCGAACCCGGCTGGTGTGTGGCGGTTGTTGAAGGAAGCCATGGCTCCGGAGATGGCCGCGGTGCGGGCGGAGCGGCTCGAACGGGACTCCGCCGCAGCGTCGGGGACCGGCTCGGACACGGCCTATGTGCCCCGCCATGGCGGCCCCCGTGAGCTCGCCCCGGACTACCTACGAATCGCCACGACCGGGCTGTACAACATCGCCCGGTACCCCACGCCCTCGCACGCCCGGCAGGCCGTCATCGCCTCTGCGGTCTGGGCCGGCATGCAACTCACCGACGTCGTCAGCCGCCTGCACAACGGCAACTGGCCGGGCCTGGCGTCCTTCTACACCCGTTACCGCTCGGCCGGCAGCCGCCGCAAAGCAGTCCTGGCGGACTGGAAGAACGCCGTCGCCTGGGTTCAAAAAGCCAAGGCAAATGACACTGGTGTGAGACCTGTCCGTATATCACCCACAAGCAGGCCACCTACACACCGCCGGACTAGGACCACCCTGCCAATTCAACAACAACGATCAGCGGTTGTTGAATATCAGTTCCTGCGGGAGTGGCGGACGGCGCTGGAGTTGGTGGAGCGTGAGAGGTACCGGGGTCGGACCGGGCCGGCGGTGCGGATGCTGCTGCGCGCTCTGGGGGAAGCGGGCATGAAGACTGGCAGCCGGTACATCGCCTTTGGCACGCGGTCCCTGGACCTGGCCAGTGGGATGGACCACACGACAGTCGCGGCACATTTGCGGACGTTGCGCGATGAGGCAGAGCCGCTGGTCTACCTCATCGAGAACGACCGCGGGCTGCTGGGTGACCTGTACGAGCTGCGCATTCCTGATTCCGTTGCAGTCAGGGCGAGCCGTTTGGACTGGAAGGCCGGCAAGATGTACTCGCTGCGCCCGGTGTTCCGTGACCTGGGATTGCCGGCCGCGTTCGTCTACGAAGCGTTGGAGCAGGCCCACAGCCGGCTGAGCAGCTTCGAATTGTCGCGAGAAACCGGGATGGCCCGGGCCACCGTCTATGAAGCTTTAGAGACCCTCGCCGCGTTCAACCTCGTCGAGCAGCGGGAGGGTCGATGGTCAGTCGTGGCGAGCACCAGTTTGGCGGTGCTGGCGGAATCGTTGGGATGCACAGTGGACATAAGGGAGCGGCTGGCCGCACACCAGCTTGAACGAGCCGCGTTCCGGCTGGTCATGAAGGTGGTCGATCGCCACATCGAAACGATGGTTCCCGAGGCCGCCCTCATGGCCCCGGGGGTCGACGGCGAGACTGCGCTCGAGCTGCTCGAGCGAATACTCGGGGCACGACAAGTGGCGTGATGCAGTGACGCCCGGCAGCCGGGCGGCGGCCAAAGGTGATGCGGCGGCGAGAAGTAGATGCTGCTCATCTTGCGGCGGTCGTGGTAGCCGGATGTCCGTACGTGCGTGGTGCGGCCGTACCCGGAGGGGTAGGGAAGCGGTAGGGAAAGCAACCTCAGAAAGTTGTTGGCGGACAGGCGAAGCTGGCCGGACGACTTCAGAAGGACCGCCTCACCACAGCCACCCGGGGGTTGCCTGCAGCTGCTTCCCTCAGGGGTGACAAGGCTATCTTGGTGCGGGTGGGTTCGTGGTGGCTTATGAGTAGTAAATGGGTGTATTGTGGGGTCTATGGCGATGACGACGCGAGCGGCTGCTCACCTGCAGACAACCCGGCTGGACATCCACGAAGTCGCAGCCCGGATGACTGCACACCTTGGTCCGACTCTGGTTGCCGCCCTCTCGGGTACCAAGGATCCTAAGCTGCCCATCCGTTGGGCGAAAGCCGCCGGACCCCGACCCGGACACGATTTTGAGCGGCGGCTGCGGCTGGGGCATCGGCTCTGGACACAGATCGCCTCGGCAGGGGACGATCACGTCGCCCGGGCCTGGTTCATCGGGGGCAACCCGATGCTGGAGGAGCTCACGCCGCTGACCGCGATCCGCGAAGATCGCGATGCTCAGGTGATGGCAGCGGCCGAGGCATTCGTGCACGACTCCGCTGGGGTGTGATCCGCGAGGACCCGCTCCGCCTACCTCCCTCACCGAATTCAGCCTCGGACCTTTTACTGCAGGTGGGCGCGGGCGAGGACGGTTGGCGAGTTGCGAAGGAGTCTTACGGTGCGTTAAATCCGCCGCCCCGGTACGGGCGCGGTTCCGATCCCACCGCCTGGGGTCGGTTCGACACCTATTCGGGGCGCACGCTGTATGCGGCAACCACACCCGTGTGCGCCTACGACGAAATGCTGGCCTCGTTCCGCCGGCTCATCGGCACCATCGATCCGCTGACGGCCGACGCTGCAACGGTGGGACTGTCCGTTGCCGATTTCCTGGCCGAGGTGCAGGGTGAATGGGCCGAACGCGAATACATGCACCTTGGTCACGTTCCGGCCTCGTGGCGCCACGCCCGGCGGCTCTACCAGCTGGCCATGCCCAGCAGCGGATGCTGGATCATCGCGGCCGACAAGGAGTTCATCGCAGCCATCGGCATCAACCTTGCCGACCAGCTCAAGGACCATGACATTGAAGTCGTCACCGCTGCAGACCTGTTCGGTGAAAACCGATGGCTCACCTTGGAGATCGCCAGCTGGGCACGGCAGCTCGTTTTGGATGACGGAACCCGCTTGTGGGGGCTGATCTACCAGAGCAAACATGCCAGCGGCGACTGCTATGCCCATTGGATGCCCGACACCAGTGACGACCCGATGGCAGCACCAGACCCAATCCAGCTGCTCGACAGCCACGAAATCAGCCTGGATGACCCCGCCTTGCACGACACCGCCCGGCGCTTCGGCCTGACCATCTGGTGACCCCAACTCATGCCTGCTGGAGCCGGCAAACGTCGTATCTGTCGCCACGCCGTCGGCGACGAGATCCGCCCGATCGATGATCGCGAGGCTCCCGTAGCCCGATCGACTATCGGACAGCGCAAGGCCCGAGACCCGGGTTCCGTCAGACCGGCGATCGGGACCCAGATCCTTCGCGACTGGAATATTTACAGTAACGGCCCGGCATGACCGGCGAGGCAACGCCACCGTCGGTCCTGACGGACCCAGGTCTGGGTCATCGGCATGCGGTATGACCGAGGTACTCCGCCTTGGTCGACCTCATCAGTGACAGTGGCAACGACGACCGCAGTGTCGTTCGATATGACCACGTCGACATCGGTCATCGTTTGCCGGCGCCACACCACGGCCTCGCCCGTGTTGTTGCCGATGTAAGTCCGCCGGTCAAAGCGCTGTCCGCTGTGCGAAGTCCACCGGAAATTCCGATGTAACAGTTCATGCAGGACGTCAGCGTCCGCCTGAGCGAGAGCCGCAGCCCTTCGCTGGACAGCTTCCAGGACTTCGAGTGTCTCTTCACCGTCCATGACGGTCATCATGCTCCACGGTCCGAGTGCGCAGCCGGCGATCACCGCGGGACGGCCCGGCGGTCATGCCCGGGTGGCGGCCAGGTGGCGTTGTTCGGCTCGGTACACGGTGGAGCGTCCGACACCGAACAGGTCAGCGAGTTCGGCGGTGCTGTGTTCCCCCGATTCGAGCAGGGCGACCAGGTGTGCCTCCTGGCGTGGGTTGAGCTTGGGTTGCTTGCCCCGCAACCAACCTTTAGCCTTGGCGACCTTCATCCCTCCCCGGGTCCGCAACCGATGAGGTCCGACTCGAACTCGGCAACCATGGCCAGCACGTTGAACAGCAGCCGGCCGACGGCATCGTTGGGGTCATAGACGGAGCTGCCCAGGCTGAGCCGGACCTGCCGGGCGGTCAGCTCATCGGCGATCGCCCGCGCATCGGGTAGCGAACGGGCCAACCGAACGAGTTTGGTGACCACCAGCCGCCCTCCCGGCAGGCCGCCATCGCTTCCCGCAGTCCGGGCCTTTCCCGGTTGGCGCCGGTCAACCCGTGATCGACGTTGTGCCGACGTCGGCACAACGTCGATTATGCCGACGTTCGCGTTATGCCGACTGGCGTCGCGGAGCCGTTGGTGTGCAGGGTGACCGCGTTCGGCAGGTCGGCATAACGCCTGTGGTTTGAAGCATTCTTCTTTCTCCGATGTCG
>JAABUM010004542.1_pt1 | contig 15543 bp, 14 predicted proteins | sample 5559161 | NCBI WGS metagenome assembly JAABUM01 (sample SAMN10711868, study PRJNA513369) | rock metagenome | isolation source: Antarctica rocks | place: Antarctica: Victoria Land, Siegfried Peak nord
GAAACCGACGACTCGCCAAAGACTTCGAGAACCTTGCCGCAACTCTGCTGGCCTTCGTCACCCTGGCTGCCATTCAGTTCGGCGTCAGGCGACTCGCGCGATAGTTGGCTTTTGAGTCAGGCTCTAAGTAGCAGGCCCCAACGGAAGGCCCCGGACAGAAGCTCCGACGTGGGTTCGCGAATGAAGGATCCTTCGCCGGCGCGGGCCTCGAGTACGCCGAGAACGACGAGGCTCTTGACGGCCTCGCGAATCGTCGAGCGGCCAACCTGGAAGCGAACCGCCAGCTCTTTCTCGGAGGGAATCAGGTCTCCGGGTTTCCACACCCGCTTCATGATCAGGCCCGTCAGGGATTTCACGATTTCCTGCGGGAGGGTGGCGCGGCTCACCGGCCTGATGAGCGTGCTGGCATCATTCATCGGGAGATCCTGAACCAGAACGTCTTCCTCCACCAGGATCAAACCGTGGGGCCGAGCTGCCAGGGTGCGAACTCGTCGTCGCCGAACCCCATCTGCTCGCTCTTCGTCCGCTCGCCCGAGGCGACTCGCAGGATCGCCTCGAATATGCGGTCGCCGCACTGTTCCACCGTTTCCGTTCCCTCCGCGATCGCGCCGCAATTGATGTCCATATCGTCGGGCATGCGATCGTAGAGCGGCGTGTTGGTGGCGAGCTTCATCGAGGGGGTTGGCTTGCAGCCGAACACCGATCCTCGTCCCGTGGTGAAGCAGAGCACGTTAGCGTCGCCCGCGACCTGGCCGGTCGCCGACACCGGATCGAAGCCCGGTCCGTCCATCCCGGCCGGGATGAGCTGGCTGGCGACCTTGTGCCCGCGCGGGATCAGCGTCGCGGCTGTCATCTGTCCATCAAGGAGAGACGTGCCGGCCTGCACAGGACAGCGGGCGATCATGACGTTGTCGTGCGCGTGAAGCCGCATCAAGGGCGACAATGTCGCCGTCGTCGAAGTCTGCATCGAGACCCTCCCTGATTCCGCCTTGACAGCCGGCGTACTCTCAACTCTCATAATATCGAGAACGTCGTGCCGCTCGGATTGCTCACCGGCGCCAAGCTGCGCTGGGATGTGCCGACCGATGCAGCCCTCACTTACGACATGGTCGATGTGATCGATAACACGACCTTGTATCATCTGCGGGCCATGCAGGACGCGGGTGGGGCCGGCACGTTCGGGCGCAAGCTCAAGGCCGCGCGTGACGCTCATCCACCACAAAGGATCGCAGCCGAGTAGTTCTCGGTACCCTGGGCTTGGGCGCGAGGCCGGCAGATCGCTCGAACAACGAAGTGATCGTAAACAAATCATTGGGAGGAAAAGCATGTTCAATCGTCTATGTACGCGTGTGTTCGGGTCTGACATGACCCGAACCGCCTTGGCTGGAGCAGCCTGGCTTGGGGTCGTCGTAGTCTCGGGCTACGCCGTTGCGGAAACCCGCGCCGAACCGTTTCCTGCGTGGCCCGACCCTGTGATCCAGGACAAGATGTCGGTCGATGAAGCCAAGGCCATCGTGGCCGAGCGCACCAAGCCGCAGACGGAGTGGAAGGGCCCGACCGACGGACCGAAGGCGCCGGAGGGCAACTTCACCATCGCCTATGTGTCGCCCGACCAGTCCTACACGCCGCACGTCCTGTGGGGCAAAGGCGTCGAGGAAGGTGCCAAGGCGCTCGGCTGGACGGTGATGACCTTTAACGGTCAAGGCACCGTCAGCGGGACGCTTACTGCGATGCAGCAAGCCCTGGCTTCGAACCCGGCCGCGATCATCACGCCGGCCGACGCCAACGCGCTGCAGAAGCCCATCAAGGACGCTGTCGCTCGTCACATCCCGGTGATCGGCATTCACGCGACGGCGTTTCCCGGCCCGAACCCCGAACTCGGCCTCTATCAGAACATCGTGTCGAACCCAGCGGAGATCGGGGGAACCGAAGCCGCCTACGTGATCGCCATGTCCGACGGCAAAGCCCAGGATATCCACATGGTGGACAACAGCTACGCTATCGCGCGCTTCAAGGCGAAGTCGACAACGACGCCGATCGCCAACTGTTCCGGCTGCAAGATGCTGGAAACGGTGAACATGCCGCTCGGCGAGGCCTCAGCGCGCATGAACCCGGCCATCTCGGGTCTGACAGCCCGCTATGGCGACAGCTGGTGGATGACCACCTGTTGCGACGGCTATTACACCAACGTCGCTGCGGCGCTGCGGGCGGGCGGTGCCTCCATGGACAAGATCAAGCTCGTCGGCGCCGACGCGCCCCCCTCCGCCTATGACATGATCCGCAAAGGCGGTTTCGAGGTGGCGAGCGTGCCGGAGCCGAGCTCTCTTTTCGGTTATGAAGCCGTCGATTCCGTAGTTCGCGCCATGGCGGGGCAGGAGCCGGCGCACTTCCTTCAGCCGGTCTTCCTCATCGTGAAAGACAATGTGGACAGCGAAGGCGGCAAGAACAACGAGTTCGTGCCCAGCAACAACTTCGCCTGCCACTACGTGAATATCTGGAAGGGCACGAAGACCGGCTGCTGAACTTGCTCGGGGGCCCCTGAGCTTCCGACAAGAAAAAGCCCTCGACCTTTGCCGGTTTCCCTGCGCCCCGCGAGAGCGGGGAGAAGGTGCGCAAAGCACGGATTGGCGGATGGCGTAGACCGCCCCTCATCCGGCCTTCGGCCACCTTTCCCCCGCAGGGGGCAAAGGGCCTTCTGGCGCAACCACATCACCTTTCTGGAACGAGTCACCATGGCGACCGATGCGCCGCCCGCGATCGAGATCCGCGGCCTGACAAAGCGCTTCCTCAGCACGCTCGCGCTGGACGGCGTCGACCTGACAATCGACGAGGGCGAGATCCACGCCCTCGTGGGCGAGAACGGCGCAGGGAAGTCGACGCTGATCAAGATCCTCGCCGGGATCCATCAACTCGACGGCGGAGAGATCTTCGTCGGCGGCCGCCGCGTCAACCCTTCTACCGAGTTGGTCCCCATCGCCTTCGTGCACCAGGATCTTGGTCTTGTCGACGAACTCAGCATCGGCGAGAACGTGGCGCTGGTGGCGGGCTTCCCCCGCCGGGGCGGCCTGATCTCCTGGCCCAAGGTCTGGCAGCAGGCCGAGCGCATCTATGAAGGAATGGAGATCGATCCGCCGGACCCACGCGCGCCGGTCGGCTCGTTGAGCGCGGCCGGCAAAGCCATCCTGGGCATCGTGCGCGCGCTGTCACGCGACGCCCGGATCGTTGTCCTGGATGAGCCCACCGCGTCCCTGCCGGGGCCCGACGCGCTCCATCTTTTCGCCGTTCTTCGGCGGTTGCGGGCTTCGGGAACCAGCATCCTCTACGTCAGCCATCGTCTCAATGAGCTGTTCGGCTTAGTCGATCGCGTGACCGTCTTCCGCGACGGCCGTCACGTCCGGTCGAGCGACATTGGCACGCTCACCCCGGAATCGATCGTGCGCGACATGCTGGGCCGCGATCTCGAACTGCACCACGCGGCCGACGGCGATGACCGCCTGGAAGCGCCCTTGCTGACCGTCGATGGCCTTTGCGCAGGCAACCAGGGCCCGCTTTCGTTCACGGTGGGTGGAGGCGAAGTGCTCGGCCTCGTCGGCCTGCGCGGCGCCGGGCATGAAGTGATCGGCCGCACGATCTTCGGGGCCCATCCCCAAGCCGCCGGATCGATCCGGCTCGGGACTGAAATCATCCCAGCCGGCCTGCCGATCGGGGCGCGGATCGCCAAGGGCATCGCGCTCCTGGCGGGCGACCGCCTCGCTGAAAGCGCGCTCAGCGGCATGTCGCTACGCGAAAACCTGTTCCCCAATGCGCAGAACGTGGCGGGCGGTCTGTTCACGCCGATCAGCGCGAGTCGGGAAGCCGGCGAGGTCAGCGACGTCCTCGAACGATTCGACGTCCGCCCGCGCAACGGGGCGGCGTTGATCGATTGGCTGAGCGGCGGCAACCAGCAGAAGGTGTTCGTGGGGCGCTGGCTCGCTACCGGGGCACGCCTCTTCATCATGGAGGAGCCGACCGCGGGTGTGGATATCGGCGCCAAGGGCACCATTCATCGCATGCTCCGGGACATCGCGGCCGAGGGCGCGGCAGTTCTGGTGGTGTCATCGGATTTCGAGGAGGTGGCGGCCTTGTGCGACCGGGCGCTCGTGATCGGGCGCGGCACCATCATGGCCGACGTGGCGGGCCCGGCCCTGACGCTCGAAAGTCTGCTTACCCGATCGTCCATGGCGGCCGAGCCGCCCGCGCAGGTGCCTTGATGGTGGAGAAGGACATGTCCAATCTCGCGCATCAGCGAAGCGTCACGCCGCCGCCGCGCGTGCGCTTCTCGGGTTCGACGCTGTCAAACCTGGTGGCGGTTTACGGGCTGCTGTTGGTCTTCCTGCTCATCATGCTGATCTTCGGCCTGCTGCGGCCGTCGAGTTTCTTCAGCGCCACCAACATCAACACCATCATGGTCAGTCAGTCGGTGACCGCCATCCTGGCCTTTGCTGAAATGGTGCCGCTCGCCACCAAGCAATTCGACCTGTCGATCGGCTATCATCTCGGCATGGCCCAGGTGCTCGTGGTCGGGCTGCAGATCACTCAGGGCCTGGCCTGGCCGGAGGCCGCGGCCCTGGTCCTGCTGGCGTCCTTGCTGACCGGTGTGATCAACGGCGTGCTGGTCACCTATCTCCGGATCGACTCGTTCATTGCCACAATGGGGACGGGCACGCTGCTTTACGGCGTGACGAACTGGTATTCCAACGGCGAGCAAATCAGCGGCATGGGCCTGCCCGACAGCTTCACCAACCTAACGCAGATCTTCCACGGCCTGCCGTTGCCGGCCGTCTATGTGGCTGTGATTGCGGTGGCGCTGTGGATCGTCACCGAACGGCTGCCAGTCGGGCGAAACCTCTACGTCATCGGCGCCAACGTCCGCGCGGCGGAACTGACCGGCATCGACGTACGCCGCCACGTGATGGGTGCCTTCGTGGTCTCCGGCCTGCTCAGCGGTTTCGCCGGCATCGTGCTCGGCAGCATCCTGCAGACCGGCACGCCGAGCGTCGGCCCGGAATACCTCCTTCCGGCCTTCGCGGCTACGCTTCTTGGCGCGACCTCGATCAAGCCTGGTCGCGTCAACGTGATCGGCACGCTCTTGTCCGTGCTGGTGCTCGCCTTCTCGTTCTCCGGCGTGCAGCAGCTCGGCGCGCCCTTCTATGTCCAGTATTTCTTCAACGGCGGCATTCTGGTCGTGGCCGTCGGGCTGTCGGTCTACGCTGCCCGGCGCCGCCAGCGCGCGGCCATAAGCGCGAAGCCGCGCGGAACCTGAGGGAGGGAGCGCATGGACGCGTTCGAGATCTACGACAAGCGGTTCGCCAGCTACGCGATCCCCATCGTGTTCCTGGAGAAGCTCCACACCGGGCTGCGCTGGGCCGAAGGCCCAGTCTATTTCGCCGACCAGCGCTGCCTGCTCTTCAGCGATCTTCCCAACAACCGGATGCTCCGTTTCGATGAGGAAACCGGACAGGTCACCACGTTCCGTTCGTATTCCAACTTCTCGAACGGCAACACCCGGGACCGGGAAGGGCGGCTCGTGACCTGCGAGCACCGCGGTCGCCGTGTCACGCGCACCGAATACGATGGGACTGTCACCGTTCTGGCCGACCGCTATGAGGGCAAGCGGCTCAATTCGCCGAACGACATTGTGGTGAAATGCGACGGCACGGTGTGGTTCACCGACCCGACCTATGGCATCAGCGCCGAGTACGAGGGCAGCAAGGCCGAAAGCGAGATCGGCAGCTGCAACGTCTACCGCTTCGATCCGCGCGATGGCAGCCTGCGCGTCGTTGCCGACGACTTTAAGCGGCCTAACGGTCTCGCCTTCTCACCCGACGAGTCGATCCTTTACATTGCCGATTCCGGTTTCTGGCCGAACCCGGAATGGCCGCATCACATCCGCGCCTTTCATGTGCAGGACGGCAAGCTTCGCGACAGCCGCGTTCTTGCGGAGGTCTCGCCCGGGATCCCGGACGGTTTCCGTGTCGACGCCGATGGCAACATCTGGTCGAGCGCAGGCGATGGCGTGCATTGCATCACACCGAGCGGCGACCTCATCGGCAAGATCCCGGTGCCCGAAAAGGTCGCGAACGTCTGCTTCGGCGGGCCCGCGCGGGATCGCCTCTACATCTGCGGACACACGTCGCTCTACGCCATCCACCTCAACACGCGCGGCGCCCAGCTGCCGTGAACGCGGCTTCAGCTCTCAGGATCGGACCATGACACGTGTTGCACTGGTCGGAGCCGGAGTCGTCGGCTCCTCATGGTCTCTCGTTTTCGCGCGCGCGGGCTTCGAGGTTGCGATCTACGACGCCGACCCCGCGTCGGCCGAGCGGATCGTCGACTTCGTGCGCTCAGCCCTCGCCGGCTTCGCGGCCCAGGGCCTGCCCTCGGCGGAGCCTGCGGACGCGGTCTTGGCCCGCATCAAGCCCAGCGCCCGCCTTGAGGACACCCTCGCCGGTGTGGACTACGTCCAAGAAAGCGTGCCCGAACGCGTCGAGATCAAGACCGAGCTGTACAAGAAGCTCGACCAAATCGTCGGACCCAGCGCGATCCTCGCTAGCTCAACTTCAGGTCTGCCGGCCTCGGCTTTCACCGAAGGCTTGCAGCATCGGCAGCGCTGCCTGGTCGTTCATCCGATCAACCCGCCGCATCTCATACCGCTCGTCGAAATCGTTCCTGCCCCCTGGACGGACCCGCAAGCGGTCGCGAGGTCGACGGAGTTGATGCGTCAGGTCGGCCAATCGCCGATCCAGCTCAGGCGCGAGATCAACGGCTTCGTTGTGAACCGGCTGCAGAGCGCGTTGCTGGGCGAGGCGTTCCGCCTCGTCGAAGACGGCATCGTCGACGCCGACGAAGTTGACCGGGCCGTGTCCGACGGTCTCGGGCTGCGCTGGTGCTTCATGGGCCCGTTTCAGACCATCGACCTCAACGCCAAAGCTGGCGTCGCCGAATACTGCCGCAATCTGGGACAGATGTACTACGGGCTCGCTAAGGAGCAGGCCGACCCGCGTCCTTGGAAGGCCGCGCTTGTCGAGACCGTGGAACGCCAGTTGCGCGAGAAGACACCTGCCGCGGCTATCCTAACGCGGCAGCGATGGCGTGACGGCTTCCTGGCCAAGCTGAGCCACTTCAAACGTCAGCAGGGCTGAAGTCTTCATGGGTAGTACTGTCCGTTCTGGTCCAGCATCACCTTATCATGAGCCGGACAGATTTGCGTCCCGGATTAAAGCCAGCAGGCCCTCGACCCGACGCCAGCGGGCGCAAGGCCAATTTTGGGTGGGCGCGGCGACTCTTTACTGATTCTTGCGCGTTGCGTTCGGTTCTAAACAAAGCGGCTGAAGGTCGCTCGCTGAACGCACGTCCGCTATCGGGATCCGGAGGAGGCACACGGGTCGGCGACTTTGGGCGCAGAGCCGCAGCAGAGTCGGATGTGAACGTCCGGTTCCGAGCAAGGGGCGACCCGCGTTCTACGCCCGAGACGGGTCGACAGCGGTCGCCGGCGCGAATGCGCCACACGATCGGACATGAAAAAGCTCCAGCGCACGAGTTCGTCGTGGACCGGGACCTAGCGTCGGGCCGCGGCGGTCTTGACGGCTTTGGCGACGGTCTCCTCACCCCACCACGCCTTCCCGTCCGCTTCGTCATCCTCGTCCGGGAGGTCGGTAATGTGGATGCACCACACCCGTTCGAGCACCTTCACGTCGCTGACCAGCAGTTGCCCGAGTTCTTCGAGGCGCGCTCCGGTGAACAGCGCCAGGAGCGGCAGCCAGTGCGCGGCGGTACCGCAGCCGCTGAGTGGGATATCGATCGGAGCCACGTAGACCGACGTGCCGAAGATGCGTCTGAGGTCGGGCAAGCTGTAGGGCTCGCGCTTGACAACGTCCGCCTCGGTGATCGTCAAGCCCAGGCCGGCGCAGGGGTTGACGGCGATGTGTCCCAGTTTCTCCGCTACGGCCAGCGCGGCCGAGATCGACCCCAGGCCCTTTGCGTTGACGGTCTGACGAGCCAGCCGCCGCTGGCGCAGATTGGCCGGCTTCTCGCCCCACGCGATCCGTTCCTTGAGGGAGGCGCGACGGATCGTATGTGGGACGTTGCGGGGTGATCAGACGCCGGATCATCGCCTGCACGGTCGCGACCTGCACGCGGTCGGTCGCCTCCGGAAACTTCGTCTTGAGGTCCGCGACGGGGAAGATCTGATCGAACTTGAGGAAGCCCGACGTGTCGGTCGTGCTCATGGCGTCAAGCGTCTGCCGGCCGAGCGCGTTGCGGTCGACGAGGAAGAGCACGCGGCGGAAGCGCCGGCGGCGCAGCAGCTCGAACATCAGCGCGATGGCAAGCCGCGTCTTGCCGGTCCCGGTCGCCATGGCGAGCAGGATATTCTGTTGACCCTCCGCGACGGCGCGCTCGACCGCCAGGATCGCCTCGTGCTGGTAGGGCCGCAGCCCGCGACGCCGAGTTCCTCCTCGGCGAGACCGGGCGCCGCGTCGGAGACGCGCTCGAGCCGTTCCTTGAGGTCGCGGGCGAGAACCATTCCGGGAGCGCCCGGGCCTCGCCGCCGCCGGGCGTCGCGTCCCAGAACCAGATGTCGGACTTCGTCACGAGCTGCTTCACGTAAGGCCGGCCGTTGGTCGCGAAGACGAAAGGGACGCCATAGGCTTGGAGCCCCTGCCGCCAGGGCGCGCCGGGCCAGCGCTCGTCGGGCGCGAGCCGGACGTCGCGCGCGTAACGCCTCGCCTGGCCGAGATGTCCCGGAACGTCGCCGGCGGCACGCTTCGCCTCGATCACGCCGACGCAGTGGCCATCGAGGAAAAGGGCGTAATCGACCGGACCGCTCGCGGTCGGCCGTTCGGCGATGGCCATCGCTCGTCCGGCCTGCGGGCGCGCGCCGGCGGCGTGGCGAAGCGTGCCACTGTCGACCGTCCATCCGGCCGCCCGCAAGGCATCGTCGACGAGGACCCGCGTCGCGGCCTCGTCGAGCTCGATCGCACCGGCCTGCGCCAAGGCGACCTCGATCAAGTCGTCGCGCTCGCCCGCGGGCTTGGCGGCGGCGGCACTCTGCAGGTCCGCCAGGGCGCGCTCGGCTTGCCGGAGCCCGGCCTCGGTCTCGGCGGCGTAGCGCTCCCAGAACCGGCGCTCCTCCTCGCGCTCGTCCGCCCGGGCCTCGGCGGCGAAGCGCGCGGTCTCGGCCTCCCGTGCGGCGAGCCGGGCCTGCACGGCAGCGTCCACGCTCGCTCGCAGGACCTCGCGCAGCTGATCGAGCTCGGCCCGGAGTGACGCCGTAGCCTCCGCGGGTGCCGCCGGCGGTACGAAGGGGCCGGGCTTGAACCGCCGCGCGGCCGGCCCGTGATAAGTCTGGTGGAACCAGACCACGAGGCCACGCGCGATCTTGAGCGTCTGCAATGCCTGCCCGGTGGTGCCCGCGTCCTCGTGCACGGCCTCGTTGCCGCTTCTCTTGAGATGATAGAGGAGGTCGGCCACCGGTCGCGGCAGGGCGTCGGCGGCGCGCAGCGCCCAAAGCGTGTCGTCGAAGTTCGCGCCGGTCGACGGCAGCACGCCGTGTCCTTGGCGAGGAATTCTGCGAGCTGCCGGAGCTTGAAGAGGGACGTCGCGGCATCGTCGACGAAGCAGCGCTCCGCGAGCGCGCCGAGGCGTGTCAGGCGCGGCGCGTGCGGAGCAAGGAATCCGAAGTTGCCGGATGCCGCGTCCATTATGGCGATCCTACACGGCCGACGCCGGTCCGCAAGGCAATCAGGTGTCAGGCGTTGGATCCAAGGTTTTCTGTCTGTCGTGCATCGCCTCGACCACACGCATCGCGCGGCGATCCTGGTCCGCCGCGCCGTCCCGGTTAAGCTGCAGGGTAAGAGTATCGAGGCTCTTGCGGTGCACGTCGGGGTGCAGGCTTGCCTGGAGCGTCACGCCATCGACGTCGTCAGAGAGCGCCAGACCAACGACGGTCGCCGCCATTGTCACGGCTTCGCCGATGGTGGCGAACGGTCGCCCACTATGCACGTGGGCCGCATAAAACGACTCGGCCAGCTTGATGACGAGCTCTGCGCGCTCCTTTCGGCTCAGGATTTCGGGATCCGACATGATGGCCTCCATTACGTCGATACGAACCGCCGGTGTTCGGGAAGACCGGCGACCCAGTTCGGTTACTTGCCTAGGAATTTATGGTCGTATTCCAAGGCGCACCTTTTCAGGTAAGCCTTCTTATGACGCAGATCGGCCATCCGTGAATTATACACTTCTCGCTCGCTTTTGAGCCTCTCGACTTCAGACAACAGTTCGACGAAAACTGGCGAGCTGGACGTGATTTTGCTGTCGACGAGTGCTGTCGCCAATTCCAGTCTCGGCAGCCTATGCTCTGCCAACGAGTCGAGGAGCGCATCAAAGACGCGGCTCCTGGGCCGGTCTCTGAGACTCTCGAGCGCCTTCCTGGTCTCATCGAGCAGTTTCTTCTCGCGTCTGATGGCCTTGCGGCCATCGTGGTCCTCGTCCGACATGAGAAACCTCCTTTTACGTGCCGTCTTGATCTCCAAAGTGCATCTGATGCGGAGATCGAGCTATGAACCGCGCACCCGAATCGGTGTCGATGCCTGATGCTAGATCAAATCGCCGCAATCGGAATAGGCATGTTGGTTAGATTAAGAAAATTATCCAGACTTGACAGATCAGACTATCTTGCACTCACCGTTACGGTGATTCGGCCTGTGCGCATCAGAGCACACTCCGCGCGAATCTTGCATTATCAGCCGGTCGGCACTTGCGATCTCGCTCAGGCCTGCAACGATCGCATCGGAATCGGTCCGAGGACCTGAACGGCGGCTTGTCCACAGCCTGGAGTAAAACCATCATGTGCGGCTCTGGGGGAACCACTCTGTTGGCCCGGTTAAGCAATGCGCCGCACGGCGGATTGCGTTGAATTTGGCTCCCGAAACGCGCGGGCTTCTTTCACTACGACGTGAGGTGGATAAGGGCTGAAGAGGGGTGCATCGTCGGCTTGCATATGTCGCATTTCGTCAATCGCGAGGAGGAGTATGCCGTCTCCTTGGCGCCCACAAAGCTCAGGGGCATGCCGGAGAGCGGCATCGGCACGGAAGCTCTCTCGGGCTACATGAATCGGGACGTGGAGAAGCAGAACCCGGAACTTGGGCACCATCTCCTGATCCCCCGGGGACTGCCGGTCACCAACGGCGCTGAGCTCGCCCGCCTGCTCGACGCGCGAGAGCGGAAGAAGGACAGGACTTACCGGCGGTATGGCGGCCAGATGCCCCGCGTGGCCTGCCATGCGATCATCATTTTTCAATGGGGCATGACTGACCAAGCCGCCATCGACGCCATGACCGAGCACGCATATCTCATCTCTGACAAGCTTAGGGTTCCGCTCGAGGCACAGATACACTATGTGAAAGATATACCAGATCATTTCCACGTTTTGATTGGTACACGCATAGTTGAGGATGAACGGTTAGGACGAAAACAGCGGCAGCTCGACGCCGTCAGCGAGAAGCACGATGGAACAGGTCTTTCGGTGGGCGGCAAAGTTCTGGGGGCAACCCTCGAAGAGCTGCGTGCCGACTGGGCCGAACGCATGCGTGCGGCGAGCAGCGATCATACAATCGATCACCGGAGCTACGCGCGCCGCGGTGTGCCAGTCTACCCGGTCACGACCGTGCCGCGCAGCGAGATCGAGTGGCAGAAGCGACGTGGGCGCGAGGACTGGCGGCACGAGCGCCGACGCGAGCTGCGGGATCGGGCCGCGGTGCTCGACGCCGTCGCGGGTCGCCAGGCTCAAGACTCGTTTCACGTTCTTAGGCCGACGGAAACGACCACGGAGCAGTTACAGGAGGCGGCTCCTGTTAGAAGGACGCTCGAGGCGGGGGCCCGCGTGCCCGGGCCTGATCGAGAGCAGGCAACTGGGGCCGCGGAGCCGCTCGATCCGCCCGTCGCCGTCCCGGTTGCCGCTGTGGAACTCGACGCACTCGCGGAAGAACATGTTGTCGACGATCCGCGCGGAGCCGAGGATTACCTCGATGTCGAGGCGATGAGCCTCCCGCAGCAGGGCGGGCCGCCAGCATCAGAAACGTCCGCGAACGCCGCCGGCCTCGACCGGGCGGCGAGGCGAGGTGCCGAGTCGTCCCGATCCGATGCGAGGGTCGCGCCGGTCGCGTCGCCCGCTCGCGCAACGAGCGAGCTCGACCCTATCTCGATCGAGACGCCCGCGCGTGAGCAGGAACACGGACATGCTCCCGGCAGCTCAGGCCACGCGATCGGGGGAGTCGCGGATGAGAGATTGAAATTGCGCGACGCCGTGCTGGGCAGAATCGCGGCGCACGTCGGCGCTCTGGCGCCGAGGCGCCCGGAGCCGCAGCGATCGCCGTTCATGGCGCTGCTCGACTCTCTCGGCCTCGACCCGGTGGCGGCAGCGGCGATCGAGCCGGTCCTGTTCCGGGCGAGCCCCCGGCCAGAGCGAAACCGGCAGGACTCGAGAAAGAAGTGTCCGCCCGCACCGGTCCACGGCGATCCGGCAGGGCTGCGAAACTCCGGCGCCGAGCCGACAGTGGACGCGGTTGCGCCGGTGATGGCTGCGGAGGACGCCGCCGCTTCGCCTGAGACTTCCTCGCCTGAAATCCAGGCCAGCCACCTAGAACCTCGGTCGAGAACTCATGCCACAATGTGATCGTGGCGGCCTTCTGCACTCTTCAGAAGCGACATCGCGCGTCCGTGGATCGCGAGGCGGCGCTCGCGGCCGCGGCCGGCATCGGGATCGAGGCCTTGAGGCAGGCCGCGACGGCGATGGTTGCCGTTGGCCTGGATCCCAAGCCGGACACGATCTTCGCCGTGTTGCCGCTCGAGGTGCAGCGGCTGTGGCAGGAATGGGAGGACCAGGATCGCGCGGCCCGCAACGAAAGGCGGCGAAAGGGCGGCGCCACGGGTCGGAACGCCACGGAGTCGCCAATCCAGCCGGCGCATGCGGCGTCCGGAGCTGGCCGCCCGGTCAGCACCGTGGGGGCCTCTCGGACCGAACCCGGCGCCGGCGGCACGACCTCCGGACCGATCCCGCGACCGGAGCTGCCCCGCGCCGCCGTTCGCCCCACCGCGACTCTCCCGGTGTTCGACTTTCGTGCGGGGCCTACCGGCGTGGCGGGATCGGATATCCTCGTCCATGCGCTTTTCCGAGCGCATGTCGAGGATACTGTCACGCGCGACTACGAGGCGGGTCGGCCGCTCCCGTCGGAGGCGCAGCTGCGGAGGGTCGCCTTGCGACTTCGAGCGGCCGGCTACGAGCGTCATGAGGTCGAGCGCGCGCTCCGCACCAGCCGCCCGGGGATCGCGGGTGAGGAGGCGGTGCGATCCGCCGCCGTCGCGGAGGCCTTTTCTGAAGCGCGTTCAGCTTGGCTGGCGCAAAGACCCGGTTTTGTCGCGCGCGCAACGAGATTGAGCGAGCGGACGGAGACCCAGGTCTACCGCCACCTCCGCAACGACGCGCTCGCCCAACTCAAGCACGATCTTGAGGACGTTTGGCGCACGCAGCGCGAGCGCGCCGCTGACGTCACCGCTCGGCACCAGCATTGGATCAGGTGGATCGAGGGCATCAAGTGGCGCAGCCGCCGCGCGCGACGGCGCGGACTCGTCCTCGCGATCTTGTCCGCTGCGGCCGAAGTCGCCGTGCTGAACCCGTTGATCGCCCTCCAACGGGCGACGGCGGCCCGGGAGCGTCAGGACCTCTACGAGGCGGCCGCGAAAGCGACGGCTCGTCTGAAGGCCCTGCGCGTAGAGTGGCGGCAGAATGGCGGCATGAGGAAGAAGTCGCTGGCGCAGCGCGGTGAACCCCCGGCGGCTCGCAGCGAGCCGTCGCCGGATATGGCGGCCGCGTCGTTCGGCCAAGCGACCGTTCTGCGAGATGCTGCACGAAGACCGATCGACGTCGCGTCGGGGGCGCCGACGAGGGTGACGGTTGCGGCCGCAAGCGATGCAATCTCCCTCGACGCTGCCGAGCCGGACGCCACGGTAATGGGGATCGCGCAGGCTCCGGCCGAGCCGACGACCGCGTCCCCCGCGGAACGCGATCGCAGTTCGGTCTGTCGAACCCTCGTCGAGGAAGGCGCGCTCGCGCCTGAGGCTCGGCTGAGCGCCGGAAGCCTCGAGACTGTCGACGCTCGGCCGAGGATCGAGCCAGCGCCGGGGCAACACTCGGTGACAGCAAGCGACAAGCGGCAGCCAGCGACATGGTCTGCTGCAACCAACCAGATCGCGACGTCCCCGCCGCTTGCCTCATCCACGCCTGCGGACGCGGCCGCGCCCACGGCACCTGCAGCTCCCGAATCCTCGGCGCCCGCGGTCGAAGCCGACCCCGAAGCGCAACGGGAAGCGCCGCAGAGCGCCGACGGGGACCTGCGTGGCCGCCGGTTGGAAGAGCAGATACGTTCCGATCCGCCGCGTGCCGTCGAGCCCGCCGCGTCGGCATTGGAGACGTCTTCGCTATCCGAGCGGGTCGCCTGGACGGCCGCGTCGTGCCGCATGATGCTCCTCCGAGCGCACTATGCCGCTCAGCTGAAGGATGTCCGAGATGATGCGTCGGAACGTGGCGCGGCGCCTCTGTCCGAGCGGCTTAGCCTGACGCTTGTCGCTGTGCGATTGAACCTAGTGGGTCGCGGCAAGAGCGAGATCGGGGAAATCATCGCGGCCTGCGCACCCTCGGGCGATCCCGAGCGTCGGGCCGTGCGCGTCGAGAGCGCTCTGCGCGACGCTTTCGCGCCGGCTGTGATCGGCAAGCTGCGGACCGGATCAACGATAGTCGGGCGGGCACGGAAGGTCGGAGCGCGGGTGGAAAACGCGCTCTACCGAACGATGCGGCGGGACCTGCGCATGCGGCTCGAACGCGATCTGCTGACCGCCTGGGCGAAACCGCAGACGCAGGCCGAGATCGCGCGGCACCATGCGCGGCGGCTCGCCATACTTCGCGATCTGCCCTGGACCTCGCTTCGATTGCGGCGGCGGGGCCCCGCTCTCAAGACGCTGTCGCTGATGGTCGAAAAATCGGTGCTCGGTCGGATCGCCGCCGAGCAGCCGGCGATGGCCGCCATGGACCGGCAGCGTCTCGACATTGCAATGGCGGAAGGGTCTGCCAAGTTCGAGCGACTCCGGCGGCATCGGCGTGCTGAGGCCGAGCAACAGCGACTCGTGGCTCATTACGCCGTCACGCTGATGGCGCGCGATGCGTTCTCGAAGGATCAAGCCCGCAGTCTCGCTGATCTGATCCAGACAAACGAGGCGCGGCTGACGAACACAGCCCGAGAGCTATGCCGCCGGCGCTTCGGCGAGCTCGAACCCAAGAAGGTCGACACTGGCCTTATCGCGGAGTTCGAGGCGGCGGTGAAGCGCGATGCACAGACGGTGGGGTTCGCGAAACTTCTCGATCAGATGCAGGCGCGCGAGCAAGGTCGGGGCCAAGTCGATGGATTCGATATAACAGACCGACAATGACTGGTGCTCGGATGACCACCTCGC
>JAABUM010004544.1_pt1 | contig 15543 bp, 17 predicted proteins | sample 5559161 | NCBI WGS metagenome assembly JAABUM01 (sample SAMN10711868, study PRJNA513369) | rock metagenome | isolation source: Antarctica rocks | place: Antarctica: Victoria Land, Siegfried Peak nord
TATCCACTCAACCGTCGCAGACTACGACTTACCTTTTCATGCGATTTTGCAACGAATATAATGCAGTTGTGTCAGTGGCTTAGGCAGCCCAAGAAACTTTGTCCCTAGACCCTAGCAACTTCGTTGAGCGCCTTATTTATTCGATTGCCGCTGAACCTGCGGTTGAGGCAACGGTAGCCCTGCAGTGGCTCGTGTCAGAGGCCACCCTCACTTACGCCAGCACACTCCGCCATGCCCTGGCTCTTCAGCGGAGTCTTCGCCGAGATTGCGAGTATATCCCAGCATCAATTGATTTGCTACAAAGTGTGGCCTCAAACGCGCTCCCTGAAACTATAGACGACATGCGGGCCTACTTCGGCGACCGCGTTGCGGCCGTTCAGGAACGCATGCACGCGACAAACACCGATATGTGGGAGGCATATTGGGACGGAGCGAAGCCTCGGTCTGAAAACTTCTGTCGCAATCGCTTGATTGAGCATATCTCGACACAGCTTCCCGCTTCGGTCCGATTCGAGCCTGAGATCCACATGCCCAATCAGAAACGGGCGGATATCGTCGCTATCCGGAATGGAATCGGCCTTCCTGTCGAGATTAAGGGGCAGTGGCATCCCGAGATTTGGGACGCCCCTATGGAACAGTTGGTGGCCCGTTACGTCCGTGACTGGCACGCGGAGGGCCGTGGCGTCTATATTGTTATTTGGTTCGGAAATTTGCCAGGGAAGCAACTGCGTCCTCATCCAGATGGCCTCGCTGCGCCGGAAACTCCAGAGGCACTTCGGGCGATGCTGATTGATCGCATTTGCAAAACTGTGCAGGGCCTCATTGACGTGTGCGTGGTGGACGTTACCTCACCACGCTGAATTGTACAGCACGCCACTAAACCATAAGAAGCCTGCACTCGCGTTTACTTTGCCTGCACGTTGTTATCCACCCTTGCCGCGTCGAGCAGGCATTAGCGTTGCAGACGTTTTCCTCGGGTCAAGATAATCCTTCAACTTCCATTTCTAGACCAACTCCTCCATCCCGCCATCCACGCTGATGGCCTGGCCGCTGATCGTCGCGCCGAACGGGCTGCACAGATACAGCGCCATGTTGGCGATGTCCTGCTGCGACACGACGCACCGCAGGCTCACCCCGCCAGCACCTAAGCTTGCTATCGAGTCCGCCCAGTTTCAGCACTCCTCGGCGTCGCGGGCCAGCTTGCGGGCAGCCCGGGACAGCACCATGCGGTCATGGACCAGACCAAGGACCTCGACGACGCCATCCGCTGCCCGATGGTAAACAACGAGGTGACGCGGTGCCTTGACGCGCCGTTCCGGCTCGGCCCGCATCCGAACCAGGCGGGCGGGATAGGCCCTGACACCCCTGACACGGGGCACCTCCACCGAACCGAGCAGTTCAGGGTCATCTCCGACCGCCGTCATCGCAGCGAGAATCAAGGCCCCGTATCGTCCGGCTGCCTTGATGCCGTGGACCCGGGCGCTCTCCAGCAGCAGGGCGTCAATCTGGTCGTCCGCAGCCCTGGTGAGGCGGTAGGCCACCTATCCTTCGGCGGCCAAGCGGTCCCGCAGCCGGATCATCAGGCGCTCGTGCAGGGCTTGCTCGTCCGCAGCGGTGGCGACGGTAGTAGTGCGGCCCGCTGCCGCATCGGCGAGACCGGCGAGGGCGGCGCGTTCGATGTCGTCCTGCTCGGCGTCGGTGTCGTCGAGCAGGCGCGACACCGCCTCATGCACGAACGCCGCCAAATCCGTGGCACGGCCCTCGGCCACCCGGCGCTCGATCACGCGCTCAAGCTCGTCGGGTATCTGAACTGCACCCATGGTCCCTCCTGCGGGGAGCATAGCATCCCGGTTTGGCCGGTCTGCCACCTATTGCGGGCCGCGCGGCGGCGCGGCACTGCCGGCCGCTGGATCGCCGCGGCGCTGCGCGCCTCGCGATGACGGTTCGGAGGCGGGCGCTCGACCATCGTTAGGTCAACCCCTCCATCCCGCCATCCACGCTGATGGCCTGGCCGCTGATCGTCGCGCCGAACGGGCTGCACAGATACAGCGCCATGTTGGCGATGTCCTGCTGCGACACGAAGCAGCGCAGGCTCACCGCGGCCAGGGCGCGCTCGGTCTGCTCGTTGCCGCCGATGCCGGCGGCGGCGGCCTTGTTGGCCAGGACGGAGCGGATGCGCGGGCCGTCCACCAGGCCGGGGAGGATGGCGTTCACCCGGATGCCGTCCGGACCCAGCTCCATCGCCAGGGTGCGGGTGAAGCCCACCACGCCCCACTTCGCCGCGGCATAGGGGCTGCGGAGCGGGAAGCCGAACTTGCCGGCGGCGCTGCTCAGGTTGACGATGCTGCCGCCGCCGGCCCGGCGCAGCGGCGGGACCGCGCGGCGGGCGCAGTGGAACATGGCGGCCAGGTCCACCTGCAGGGTGGCGTCCAGCTCGGCGGGGGTCACGTCCTCCACGGGCGCAGTCGGGCCGGCGATGCCGGCGTTGTTCACCAGCACGTCGAGGCCGCCCAGCACGGACAGGGCGCCGTCCATGAACGCCTCCAGGTCCGCGACGCGGCCGGCGTCGGCCACCATGCCGCGGTGGCCGCAGTCGAACAGGCCGCGCTCGTCGAGGTCGGAGACGTAGAGGGCCGCTCCGCAGGCGGCGAAGCTGTCGGCCATCACGCGGCCGATGCCGCCGGCGCCGGCGGTGATCGCCACGCGCAGGCCGGACAGGTCCAGCGGGACGGGGGTGCGGGCGCCGGCGATCATGGGGGGGCGATCATTGGAGGGCGGTCATTGGGGAACGGTCATCGGGGGGCGGCCACCGGGTCCATGCCGCTGTCGCGGATCGCCGCCGCGGCGGCCGGGGAGGCGAGGTGGGCGATCAGGGCGCGGGCGGCCTCGGGATGCTCGGACCGGGCCAGGACGCCGGCGGAGAACACCGTGACCTGCTGGACCTCCGGCGGCAGGGGGCCAACCAGCTCGATGCCCTGGATGGGTTTCAGCTCGCTGATCTGCTGGAAGCCGATCTCGGCCTCGCCGCGGGCCACGATCTCGCCGACCAGGGTGGCGGGGATCATGCGGGCCTTGCCGGCCATCTCGTCCTCGATGCCCAGGGCGCGGAACATCTTGGTGCGGATGTAGACGCCGCTGGCGCTGTCGGAGTAGGCGACGGTCCTTGCGGCCAGCAACGCCTGGCGGAGCGCAACCGCGCTGCCGATGTCGGGGTGGCGGGCGCCGGCACGGACGACGACGCCGATGCCGGAGCGGGCCAGGTCCACCCGGCTGCCGGGGGCCACGACGCCCTGGCGTACCAGATCCTCCAGGGCGTAGCCGACCATGATGAGGACGTCTATCGGCTCCTGCCGGGCCAGGCGGGCGGGGACGGCGTCCACGGTCTTGCCCATGCTGGGTCCCCAGCCCGTGCTGACGGTGTTGCCGGTTGCCTGCTCGAAGCCGGGCACCAGGGCGCGGTAGGCTGCGGCGAAGCCGCCGGAGCTGATGACGCGGAGTTCTGCCGCGCCGGCCAGGCCGGGCCATAGCAGCGCTGCCAGGCCGGCGACGGCTGCGCGGCGGGCGATCAGCCGGGACATGCGCTGTTTTCCTGCGGCTGCGTGCCGTTCGGCGATGGTGCGGCGCTCGATGCCGCTGGTGCGGCAGATCAGCAGCGTCGCCAGCAGGCCGCAGCCGCCGAACGCCATCCATAGGCCCGGCGGCGCCTTGTTGCCGGTCCACTCGATGAGCGCGGTCGCTAGGGCCGCGGTGAAGCCGCCGAACACGGCGGTCGCGAAGGAGTAGGCCAGGGGGAGGCCGGCCGTATGCACGGCGACCGGCACTACCTTGGTCAGCGCCATCACCATCGTGCCGTTGTGGCTGCCATACAGGGACGGCAGCCGCATGATGCTGGTGCTGCTGTGGTCCATGTCAGCCTCCCCTGCGTCCGACGTCTCCGGTCTGCGGCACCATGCGCCGGGCTGGGCAGGGTGTGAAGTGGAGGCGGGGCGTTCGGAAGACCGGCGCTGGCCTGAACGCCTCTGCGCCGGTTGGCTGGCGCGGGTGCCCAAGGCGGGCAGCCTGCCCCTGCTGACGATGCGGTGCTAGCGGCGCTTGCTGGTTGCGGCTGTTCTCCTGGTCAGGAGGCGACATGTTGCCGGGTCATCGGTCCAGGGGTTGAATACGGCAGCGCCGCTGTGCCGCACGTCGCGGATGTTGCGCGTGACCAGGTACAGGTCGTGTTCCAGTGCGGTGGCGGTGAGCAGGGTGTCTATCACCGGCGGCGTTTGGCCTGTCGCGCGCTTGACGGCGCCGCTGACCGCGCCCCAGCGGCGGACCACGGCATCGCCGACCGGCAGCAGCCGGCCGGCGAACCGGGCCTCCAAGGCTGCGAGCGCCGCTTCGATCCTTGGCCGGATGGCGCTGCCTTCGGGCAGGTTGTGCAGGCCCTTTTCGTATTCGCTGGGGGTCAGGACGCTGAGGTGGAGGCGCCGCTCATCCTGGGCGGCGGCCCAGGTTTGGACGCGCGCTGCGCCGTGCGGGTTCGCCAGCTCGGCCACCACGTTGGTGTCCAGCAGCCAGCCGATCACAGGGGCGGGTGATTACAGGGGCGGGTCACGGCCCAGGTCACGCTCGCGCTCCAGGTCCAGGCCGCCGAGGTCCAGCCCTTGCAGGAAGGCGACTAGCGGCTGCGGCGGCGCCGCGGGCGGCAGCAAGCGGGCCAGCTCCTCGACGGCGATCACCACGACGGCTTCCCGGCCGCGCACCGTGACGTGCTGGGGGCCTTCGGTGCGGGCGCGGCGCACCACTTCGCTGAACCTGGCTTTGGCCTCTTCCAGCCGCCAGGCGGTGCCTGACGGCGAGGCCGGCTGCTTTGCGGGGTTCGGCATGGCGTGGACCTTGGAACTGACTATCTGACCATGTAGCAAGCGCAGGGCGGTTTGCCAATCAGCTTGCGGCCGGACCTGTATGGCCGTGCTTGGGCAGGGTTGGATGCCGCGTCAACCTGCTCCACGGTGTAGGGCCAGGTGTAGAGCGGATCGTCCATCGCACGCAGTCTCGCAACCCAGCCCAAACTTGCGGAGCCAGGCCAGGCGGAACGAGGGGCAGTGTGGCTGCGAGCGCCGTCGGAGCCGGTCCAACCGGCGGGTTGGACGGGCGCAGGAAGGTTTTTCGTTTAGAGCACGTTCGGTTCTGACGGGATCGGGATTCCGTTTGGGCGCGCGATGTGGTTCAAGCTGCGGGCTGGGTTGGAGGCCAGCGTGCATGACCCGTCCGTATTCTGACGACCTGCGTGCCCGTGTCGCTGCTGCCGTGGTGGGCGGGCAGACCTGCCGGGCCGCGGCGGCGCTGTTTGATGTCAGCGTGTCCGCTGCGGCCAAGTGGTCGGCTCGGCTGCGGGCGGAGGGCAGCGCCGATGCCAAGCCGATGGGCGGCGCCCGGCGTGCGGTGCTGGCCGGCGAGCGGGCCTGGCTGCTGGAGCGGATCGCAGCGGTCCCTGGCCTGACGCTGCGCGCGATCCAGGCCGAGCTGGCCGTGCGCGGCACCGTGGTGGGCCTGTGGGCGGTGTGGCGGTTCTATGAGGCTGAGGGGGTCACCTTCAGAAAAAAGCATCCTGGCTGCCGAGCAGGAGCGCGCGGACGTCGCCAGCCGCAGGCGGCGCTGGGCGCGGCGCAAGCCACGGTTGACCCCAGGCGCTTCGTGTTCATTGACGGTCGGCCTTTGAAGAAGGTTGACGGGGCCAAGACGAACATGACGCGTCTGCATGGGCGCATCGCACGCGGCCAACGCCTGAGGGCGCTCGTGCCCTACGGGCACTGGAAGACGGTGACCTTCGTGGGCGCGCTGCGCTGCGAGGGGATCACCGCGCCCCTCGTGCTGGACGGCCCGACGAACGCAGCGAGCTTCCTGGCCTGTGTCGAGCAGGTGCTCGCGCCCACGCTCCGGCCCGGCGACATCGTGGCCATGGGCAACCTGTCCTCCCACAAGGGGACCGCGATACGCCAGGCCCTGCGCGCGGCAGGCGCCAAGCTGTTGTTCCTGCCACCCTACAGCCCGGACTTGAACCCCATCGAACAAACGTTCGCAAGGCTCAAGGGCCTGCTCCGCCGCGCCGCCGAGCGCACCGTCGAAGCCACCTGGAAGCGCATCGGCAGCCTGCTCGGGGACTTCACCGCCACAGAATGCGCCAACTACGTCAGGAACTCAGGATACGCCTTCACCTGATCCAAACATGCTCTAGAAGCGTGGTGCCGCAGCCTGGCTGGTGGAGGCGCCAGCCAGATACAGCAGGATGCCGCGCGCCAGTCCCAGCAGGTCCCCCACCCGGACGCGCTCATCCGCCATGTGGACCCGGCTGTCCCCATCAATGGCGCCGGCAATCAGGATTTCGGACCCTGCGCCTGCCGGCCGTGCGCGCTGGACCCATCCCATGTCGGACGACGACGTGGCGCCCCATGCCGCCCCGTCGTCCCGGGGCAGGCGGAACCCCTGGCGCATCGCCTCGACGAACCGCGCCACGTTCGGGCCGCGGTCCGCGCCCTGCACCGGCGCCAGGTGCCCGGTCACGTGCAGCCGCCATCTCGTGCCCAACGGGGCGGCTGCGGCCAGCGCCGCCTCGATCTCGGTCAACGGCGCCGCGTCGCCCTCCTCCGGCGCATAACGCCGGTTCAGCCTGATGCGGCACAGGTCGGGCACGATGTTCGCCTTCACGCCGGCCTGGCACGTCGTCACCGCCAGGATCGGCCGCAACGGGGCGCCGTCCCGGCCGGTCAGGCCCGAAACCCGCGCCTCCACCACCGGCTTCAAGGCCAGCAGCGCCGCCAGCATCGGGATCGCCCGCTCCAGCGCGTTGTCGCCGGACCCGTGCTGCCCGGCGTGCCCGGCCCGTCCCTCAACCTCCAGCAGAAGCTCCAAGGACCCGAACGCCCCGAGCCAGCGCCGCGGCATCGTGCCGCCGTCCAGGCAGACCAGGTGCTCCGGCACCACTCCCTGCTCGGCGAGGTAGCGGATGCCGGGATAGGCGCCGCCTTCCTCGTCCGTGCAGATCAGCACGCGGGGGGAATGGCGCAGCGGGACGGCATGGCGATGCGCGGCATCAAGCGCCAGGAGCAACGACGCGACCGCGCCCTTCATGTCGGCCGCGCCCCGGCCGTGCAGCCATTCGCCGCGCCGGGTCAGGGTGAAGGGTGGCGTGCTCCATCCATTTCCAGCCGGCACCACGTCCACATGGCCATAGATGCCCAGCGTCGGTGGCCCCAGCGCCGCGCTCTCGGCGACCAGGTTCACGCGCGCCCCGTCCGCCTCGGCGCCATATGCGTTCCACAGCGGCTCCGGCACCTCCACTCTGCGGGACGTGAACCCCAGACCGGACAGGCGCGACGCCATCCAAGCCGCAAGCTCCGGGTAGTTGCGGCCCGGCGGATACGACGTGTCGAACCCGACCAGGGCCGCCAGGTCCGTGATGGCCGTCGCCTCCGCGTCCTCGATCCAGTCCAGCCCGGCTTGCAGCGCGTCCACGCTCAGGCCGCCTCGCACACGTCGAGGATGGCCAGCATGTAGATGCGGATCGCGTCCAGGTAGTCGGCGATGTCCACGCGCTCGTCCGGCATGGTGTTGTAGCGCCCGCCGGGACCGCACACGATGCCCTCCATGCCCGCCCGGTGCAGCAGGTGGCTCGCATCTGTGCCGTAGAAGCCCGGCGGTGTCAGCGCGCCCGTGGGCTGCGGCACGCCGCGCACCTCCTGGTAGGCGGCGTTCACCACCCGGACGATGGGCGCGTCCCTCGCCACCTCGAACGGCGGCATCTGCGGGCGGCCCCCGTCCTCAAGCGGGATCAGCGCCGCCTTCAGGCCGGGACGGCGCCGCTCCAGGTCGTCCAGCACCCGGCGCAGGTCGCCCATCACCCCCGCCAGCGTCTGCCCCGGCGCGTAGCGGGCCGAACCCTTGAGGCGCGCGAAGTCCGCCACCTGCGGTGCCCGCCACTCGTGCAGCTCCCGCCCCAGCGCCGCGTGCAGGACGCCGACATGGCCGCGGTTGATCGAGCGGTGCTCCCCGCTCAGCGCGCCTGAGAAGGTCATCCCGTTGATGGTTGGCGCCAGCTCGCAGGCCGCGGCCAGCGCGTCCACCGCCTCCTCCCGCTTGGACAGGTGCCGCGTGTCGCCCGTCAGCTCGATGGTGAACTGGCCGCCGCCGGCGTGCATCGTCACCGCTTGCAGGTCCGTCGGCTCGGAGTTGATGAAGCAGTCGGCGCGCAGGCCCTGCTCGATGAAGGCGACGGTGCCGACGCCGCCTTGCAGCTCGCCCACGACGAAAGTCAGGATCACGTCGCCGCGCAGCCGTACCCCGGCGTCGATGAGCGTCCTCACCGCGCAGAGATACGCGGCGTCGCCGGCCTTCATGTTCGACACGCCGATGCCGTAGATGAAGCGGTCGTCCACCAGGCCGCCCCAGGGGTCCACGGTCCAGCCCTCGGTCGCCGGGTTGGTGTCCACGTGGCCGTTGAACATCAGGCTCTTGCCGCCGCCGGTGCCGCGCCAGCGCCCGATGGCGTTGATGCGGCTGCCTTCCACCGGCGCGGCCTCGGCCTCCAGGCCCAGCGCCTGCATCTGCCGCACCATGTGCAGGACCAGCTCACGTTCACCCTCGGTCTCGGTGTAGCTCTTGTGCCGGGCCATGCCGGACAGGACGTCGAGGCAGGCTTTCTTGTTGATGCTGGCCAGCAGGGCGCTGCGGTCCATGGGCGGCTTCTCCTAACCGATGGGGGTAGGCACCGCGTCCAGCAGGGCGCGGGTGTAAGGCTGGGTGCCGAGGGCCGCCACGTCCGACAGCTCGACCAGCCGGCCGTGTCGCAGCACGGCGATCCGGTGGGCGATCTGGCGGACCAGGTTCAGGTCGTGGGTGATGAACAGCGTCGCCGTCCCGAAGCGCCGCCGCAAGTCCAGCAGCAGCCCGACGATCCCTGCCTGGACGCTGACATCGAGCGAGGAGGTGATCTCGTCGCACACCACCACGCTGGGGCGGGCCAGGAAGGCGCGGGCGATGGCGACGCGCTGCTTCTGCCCGCCGGAAAGCTGGTGCGGGTAGCGCCCGGCGGCGTCGGCCGGAAGCTGCACCGCTTCCAGCATCGCCGCGACCGCGGCGGGCGCCGGCATGTCGGAGCCGAACAGCGCCAAGGGGCGCGACAGGATGTCCCGCACGCGCTGCCGGGGGTTGAGGCTGGCATCCGGATGCTGGAACACGATCTGCACTCTGCGGCGCCAGTCCCGTCCCATGCTGCGCGCGCTGCTCACATCCTGGCCGCCGCAAGCCAGCCGGCCGGTGAAGTTGTTCAGCCCGACCAGCGCCCGGGCGATGGTGGACTTGCCGGACCCGCTTTCGCCGACCATGCCCAGGATCTCGCCGTGCCGGATGGTGAACGACACGTCCTGCACCGTGGGCGCCGCGCGCCCGTGCCGGATGCACAGCGCGTCCGCCCGCAGCAGCGGCTCCGGGTCTGGCGTGTCATGCACCAGGCGGCGGTCGGGCCGGGGCACGGCTGCCACCAGCGCGCGCGTATAAGGCTCGCGGGGCGCGCGGAACACCTGGCTGGCCGGGTCCTGCTCCACGATGCGGCCCCGGTGGATTACCGCGACCGTGCCGGCGACGCGGGCGACCAGCGCCAGGTCGTGCGAGATGTAAAGCGCGGCCACGCCCGTTTCGGCCTGCAGCGTCCCGAACAGCTCCAGGATTTGCCGTGCGGTGATCACGTCCAGCGCCGTCGTCGGCTCGTCGAGGATCAGGCACTCAGGCTCCGCTGCGAAGGCGCCCGCGATCACGACGCGCTGCTTCTCCCCGCCTGATGCCTCGTGCGGGTAGCGGCGCATGAGCTTCGCAGGCTCGCGCAGGCCGACGCGCCGCAGCAGGGCCTCCGCCTCGCCGGCCGCTTCCCGCCGGGTGCGCCCCTTATGCCGGCGCAGCACCTCCGTCACCTGCTCGCCCAGGGTCAGCGTTGGGTTGAGCGAGGCGCTGGGGTCCTGGAACACCATCGCGATCCGGCGTCCCCGCACCGCCTGCATCGCACGCTCCGGCAGCGCGCGCAGGTCCTGTCCGGCCAGGCGGATCGCACCCTGCTCCGCGGCGCCACGGGGCAGGGCGCGCATGACCGCCTGGGCCAACGAGGTCTTGCCGGAGCCGCTTTCGCCCACCAGCCCCAGCACTTCCCCGCGACGCAGGAACAGGTTTATGCCACTCAATGCCCGCACCGGGCCGGGGTAGGCGAGGCCGTAGTTCTCGATGGAGAGGACGGGACTCAACGGCGCGGGTTCAGGGCGTCGCGCAGCCCATCCCCGAACAGGTTGAACCCGATGGCCAGCAGCGCGATGGCAAGCCCGGGCGCGAGCATCATCCAGCCGCTGCGGAACAGGTAGGGCCGGGCCTCCGCCGCCATCAGCCCCCATTCCGCGGCCGGCGGCTGCGCGCCCAGCCCAAGGAAGCTCAGGGTCGCCAGCGCCATCACCGCAAAGGCGACCCGTACCGTCGCTTCCACCACGATGGGGCCGGCCACGTTGGGCAGCATCTCCCGCAGCACGATCCAGGGCGCCCCTTCTCCCCGCGCCACGGCCGCTGCCACGTAATCCTGCCGACGTATCGCCAGCGCAACCGACCGCGTGATCCGTGCCATGCCCGGCGCGAAGGCGATGCCGATGGCCAGCAGCGCGTTCACCCCGCTGGCGCCCAGCACGGTCACGATCAGCAGCGTGAACAGCAGGTGCGGCACCGCCATCACCGCGTCCAGCGCGCGCATCAGCGCCTCGTCCGCCCAGCCGCCCAGGTAGGCCGACACCGTGCCCAGCAACGCGCCGACCACCGTGCCCAGCAGCGTCGCCGACAGCGCCAGGGCCAGGGTGGTGCGCGCACCCAGGAGCAGGCGGCTTAGCGTGTCGCGCCCGAACTGGTCCGCTCCCAGCCAATGCGCCGGCCCCGGGCCTGTGAACCGCGCCGCGCGGTCGAACGCCTCGGGGTCGTAGGGCGCCATCGCCGGGCCGGCCGTCGCCACGAGCAGGACCAGCAGCAGGAGCGCGGTCCCGACCAGGCCCTGTGGCGTCCGCAGCAGCTCACGCATAGCGGATGCGCTTGTCGAGCGCCGCATAGAGCAGGTCCGCCAGCAAGTTCGCGGCAGCATAGGTGGCGGCCATGATGAGCGCCCCGGCCTGGATCGAGGGCAGGTCGCGCTGGTTGATGGCCACGATCAGGGCACGGCCGATCCCGGGAAAGGCGAAGATCTCCTCCACCACGATGATCCCGCCCAGCAGGTAGCCGATGTCCAGCGCCACCACGGTGATGGCCGGCAGCAGCGCGTTCCGCAGGGCGTGGCGGATCAGCACCCGTCCCGGCGACAGCCCTTTCATCCGCGCCGCCCGCACGTAATCCGACGCCAGCACGTCCACCATCTCCGACCGGACCATGCGCGACACATGGGCCATGAGGATGACCGACACCGTCAGGACCGGAAGCGCCAGGTGCCGGAGGCCTTCGCCGAAGTCCTCGGACAAAGGGACGTAGCCGGTGGACGGCAGCAGGCCCAGAGCCGGGTTGCCAAGCGTGAGCAACAGGATGGTGGCCGTCACGAACTCGGGCATGGACACGCCGGCATAGGAGGCGAGGCCCACCCCCACGTCCAGCGCCCGCCCCCGCCGCAGCGCCGCGGCGACGCCCATCGGGACCGCGACCAGCAGCATCAGCAGCAGCGCCAGCCCGGCCAGCAGCAGCGACCGGCCGAGCGCCGTCAGCATGGCGTCCGCCACCGGCCGTCCGGTCTCGATGGAGGTCCCCAAATCCCCGTGCAGCACGCCGCCGATCCAGTGCGCGTACTGCCGCCATACCGGCTGGTCCAGGCCGAGCTTTGCCCGCACGGCAAGGAGCTGCTCGGGCGTCGCGTTGTCGCCCAGCAGCATGGTGGCGGCGTCGGCGGGCAGAACCTGGGTGATGCCGAACACCAGCAGCGACACCACCAGCAGCGTGAGCGCCATCGTGCCAAGGCGCTTGAGCAGGACGGCGGGCGTCACGGCCAGCTACGCCGCGCGGGACAGCCAGACCTCATCGAGCCGGAACACGGCGCCGCGCGGATGCAGGCGGAAGCCCTCCACCCCGTCGCGGATGCCGGCCAGCAGGTCGAAGAAGACGGGGACCAGCACCGGCACCTCGTCGTGCATCAACTGCTGCGCCTGGGCGTACAGCTCGCGCCGCCGGGCTTCGTCCGCGGTCTGCCGGGCCTCGCCGACCAGTGCGTCGAACTGCTTGTTGTTCCACTTCGCCTCGTTCCAGGCAGCGTCGGAGGTGAACAGGAACGATAGGATGCCGTCCATGCTCGGCTGCTGGTTGTAGAGCCCGATGTAGAACGGACCCTTGAGCCACACCTGGTCCAGGAACGTCGCGTGCGCCATCGTCTGCACGTTGATGGCGAACCCGGCGGGCTTGGCCATTTCCCGGATCGCCACGCCAAGCTGGGTCCGCGTGCCCGGCCGGTCCGACGCCACCAGCGTCGCCGTCAGGCCGCGCGGATGCCCGGCCTCCGCCAGCAGCCGCTTCGCCTGGGCGATGTCGGGCGTCCTCGGCGGGAACGCCTTGTTGAACCGGTAGGCCGAGGCGTTGGACGGCGTGTCCACCCCGGGCGATCCCAGCCCTTCCGCGACCAGCTCCACCAGGGCGTCGCGGTCCAGGGTCAAGGACAGGGCGCGTCGCACCCGCACGTCGTCGAACGGCCTCTGGTTGCAGCCCAGCACCACGTCCAGGAACTGCCCCGACGGTGTGCGGAGCGCACGGACGCCCTTGGCCCCGCTCATTCGCTCGAAGTCGGTCGGCTGCCCGAACAGCAGCAGGTCCGTGGCGCCGCCGATCAGGGCGGAGGTGCGGGCGGCAGGGTCCGGATACAGCGCGATCTCGATACGGTCGAGCAACGGGCGGGCCGGGTCGTAGTAGCTGGGGTTGCGCTCAACCACCGTGAGGCGGGACGGCTCGTAGGACACCAAGCGGAACGGCCCGGTTCCAACCGCTTCCCGGTCGAACCGGCCCGGCGACTGCGCCAGGATGGCGGCCGGCAGAATTTTCGCGTTGGTGTATGCGAGCGCCACCGGAAGGTCCGCATAGGCGCCCTTGAGCGTCACCAGCACCGTCATGTCGTCAAGTGCGGCGACGCGCTCAACCGGCCCGATGTTGCTTCGCGCCGGGGAGCCGGTCGCCGGGTCGAGTATGGCGGCGAACGTTGCGGCGACGTCGCGGGCGGTCATCGGGCTGCCGTCGTGGAACATGACGTCCGGACGGAGCTTGAAGGTCCATTCCGTCAGGGCAGGGTTTGCGGCCCATGACACCGCCAGGTCCGGCTCCGCCGCCATGTCGGGGCCGAGACGGGTCAGGCCGCTGTACAGCAGCTCTCCCAGGACGTACTCGGCGCCGACACGGTGCTGCAGCGGATTGAGCTTCGCCGGGGCCTGCTCGACGCTGACCCGCAGGGTGCCGCCCCTGCGCGCCTGGGCGCGGACTACGGAGGAGGCAACGGCCGCCCCAACGGAGCCGGCCAGCACGTCGCGACGGCGGGGCAGTCGAAGAAGGGGCATGGCGGCTCCTGTCATCACGCGCACTTGCCGGGATCGTCGGTCATAATGCCGTGTCGGACAAGCACGCATGAGCCGAACACGGGGCAATTGCTTGAAGCCGTCTCCATTGCAGCCGCGAGGCGTCGTCGGCCGCACGACGATGGTGCTTCCATCATCGGCTGGACCTTTCACCCGCTGGGATCATCGGCCATGGATGCCCGCCCGCCGCGCTGCCAGCGAGCGCATGACGGCATCCAGCGCCAGCACCAGCAGCGTGACCGCAATCAGCACGGTGCTGACCGCCGCGATCGTCGGTTCCACCTCCAGGGTCAGGCTGTTCCAGATGCGGACCGGGAGCGTTTGCCCGCCGACACCTGAAACGAACAGCGCGACCACCAGCTCGTCGAACGAGGCCAGGAAGGCGAACAGGGCCGCTCCCATCACGCTGATCAGCGCCTTCTGCCGGCTCGGCCGGGCTTGCGCCCGTCGCCTACCAGGTGCGCCAGACCGTCAGCTGCTGCCGGCGCTGGCGCCGCAGCGGCAGGACGTCCTTTCGCATGGTAGATCTCTTTGCGCGTCGTCAACGCCCATGCGATGCGCGCCATCTTGTTTGCCAACGCCACGGTCACCAGCCGAACCGGACGGCGTTGCAAGACCTCTCTGGTCCAGGCTCCGGCGGCGCTGTTCCACCCCGCAGCTCGATGCACCATCGACGTGGTCCCCAGCACCAGCAGCCTGCCGGGCCTGATGGGCACGAACGTCACGCCGGGCCGGGAGGCGGCCTCGCAGATCGCGGCGGCGTCGGCAGCATCGTTCTTCTTGCCCCTCTTCACGAACGGCCTGACCGCCTCAGGCGCGATCAGCCTCACCGTATGTCCAAGGTCGGTCAGCGCGCGGCCCCAATGGTGAGCCGCCCCGCACGCCTCCATGACGACCGTGCAGGCGCCCTGCTTCTCGAAGAACGTGAGCAACTCGTCCCTGTGCAGCTTGCGTCGGATCACAACCTGCCCTGCGCCATGTACAGCATGGACCTGGAAGACTGACTTGGCCGTGTCGAGGCCGATCGTGGCGATGCTCATCGCAGGCGGCTCCCTTCTGTCGGTTGTCACGACCCGCACCTTGGCACATCGATCCCGCGGGAAGGCCGTCCACCCCATCTGCGGGAGAACCACCGTAATGGGGGGGGGATGGTCAGGTTATACGAAACCGACCCGGATTGAGGTGGTCATCTCCAGGTTCAAACAGGTGATCAGGGACAGGCTGCGCTCACGCACGGACGAGCGCCGGGCGACTGGGGTGGCGATCGCCGTCCACGCGCTCAACCGCATGCTGGAGCCGGGACGCCCGATCTCCGTCCGCATCGCCCGACTACAAACGGGTCAGGAGCAACTGCGCCCGCATCCCTGGTCCATGCAACAGCGCCGCAGGGCATCGCTTATACAGGTAAGTCATCACTGGCCAGACCTGGCCTCTGTAGGCAGCGATGGTCCGGGTCCGCCGGCCAGGGCGGCCGCCATCGCCAGCCGGGCCAGGGCGGGCAGGGATCGGGTGCCAGTCTTGCGCATGATGGCGGCGCGGTGGTTGTCCACCGTACGCTTGCTGATGCCGAGGTCGGCAGCGACGTTCTTGTTGGGGTGCCCGGCCAGCACCATCGCCATTACTTCGCGCTGCCGTCTGGTCAGGCTCGCGATGCTGGCCGCCGCCGCCAGGTGCCAGGCGGCCTCCTTGCCCGCAGCGCGTGACCGATCCAACGCGCCGCCCACGCCCGCTACCAGGTCCGGCACGCCTACCGGCTTCTCGATGAAATCCAGAGCGCCCGCTTTCATGGCCCGCACCGCTGTCGGCACGTCGCCGTGACCGGTGATGACGACGGCTGGCAGCCGATGCCCAGCCTCGTTCAGCCGCCGCAGCACCTCGAACCCGTCCATCTCCGGCATCGCAGCGTCCACCAGCAAGCAGCCCTCGCGTCCTGGCTGCAAGGCGTCGAGGAACG
>JAABUM010004546.1_pt1 | contig 15539 bp, 18 predicted proteins | sample 5559161 | NCBI WGS metagenome assembly JAABUM01 (sample SAMN10711868, study PRJNA513369) | rock metagenome | isolation source: Antarctica rocks | place: Antarctica: Victoria Land, Siegfried Peak nord
GCCACGCGCTTCCGGTGTGCCCACGACCGCTACACCCCGATCATGTGTGTCCTCTGCGGCCTGGTCAACGCCCAGACCGCGCGCTGGCAGGCGGCCAGGGCCGCTTATTCTGCATAGACTCTAATAAGATTGGTTACTTCTATCCTTGTTCCGTGATCGGACTCTGGAAAGGGAGTAGGCGGCTGTTGCAGATCGGCAATGGTGAAATCCCATTCCTTCTGCCGTTGCCATGCTGCAACATCTATTTCCACGACAAAGCGAGAGCGTTCCGCGGTTGACTCGATGCGGAAGTTGCGGCCGAGCTTGAAAAGCCCCCGCTTCATCCCCACCCCGAATTGACCTATCGACCCTGGAGTCGAGGGCGTATCCTGCACACGACCGAAACGAAACGCATACTTGCGCGCCACATCAACTGGGATGCCACCGCAATTATCGTCAATGAGGAAATGCTCCCTTGTGACATCGATCTCGACTCGAAGTCCATCGTAGCGCCCTCGGGAGCGTAAGCGCCTGGCCCCATCCACACTATTGTCTATGAGATCGGTGACCGCATCATCAAGATCAATGTCTCGCGTGAGCATGAAAACAAAAAATTCTTTCGTGGGATCGGCTTCGATGCGCCACGAATCGCTCTGTTCGCTCATACCAATCTCCCCTTCACTTCCGCCCGGAGCATAGCACGGCGAACAGCGCGACAGCTATGGTACAAAGGTGGGACTAGGGATGGCGCTTGCTACTCGGACACCCGCTCTTGTGGAACAGCTGCTCGGCGATGGCGATCGCCAGGTGATGCGCGAGCAACGGCGGGACGCCGTTGCCGATGATCATGTGCGCGCCAGCTTTCCCGCTCGGCAGCCAGAAGTCGTCCGGGAACGAGCCGAGTCGCGCGGCCTCCCTGACGGTGATCACCCTGTGTGCCGTAGGGTGGATCGGGCGACAGGTAGTGCGACGGCGTGTACCCGCGCGCAGTGTCCATGCTGGTTTGGAGGATTCAAGGCGGCGGTGTCTCGTCTTCGTGTCGACCCCGCCAGGAGGAACGTCGGCGATGCGCTGTTGGAGCGTGGGAGTATGGTTGGTAGGCGCGGAGTTCAGGGCTAGCCGCTCAGCACCGCGAAGCAGCTTGGCGTAGGGGGATGGAGGCTCGCCTACGTATGGTAACCCGTGACACTCAGCCGTCGCACCGTCTAGCGAAAGGGGCAGATCTGCGATCGCATCATTAACCGTAACATAGCACTCGCGGCTGCAAGGACCAGGCGTTAGGGTGATTGGGCGCTCGTCACGCGAGCCGACGATGAAGAGACGTTTGCGATACTGGGGTATCCCATAGGTCGCCGCGTCGATGATATACAGACTGGCGGAGTAGCCTGCCTCTTTAAGTGATGCGAGCAAGGCGTCGATAACCTTGTTGCCCTCTGCGTCGAGCATGTTTGTCAACCCAGGGACATTCTCGAAGAGGTAAGCCTGCGGACGCAACTCCTCTAAAAGCCGAACAAAATGGCGGTAGAGGGTATTGCGCGCGTCGTTAGGCCGCCGCCGGCCGATCTCGGAGTACCCCTGGCAAGGTGGCCCCCCCACCAACAGGCCCAGCGTACCCGGCTCGATCCCAGCCTGCTCCAGGAGCAAGTTGCCAGTGATGTTCGCCACGTCGCCGCGATCGGGCTTGTCCCGAGTCGGGCCGATGAAAGCAACTTCCGGGGCATTCTTCTGGTAGACGGTGGCTGCGCCCGGGTCCTTATCGACAGCGGCGACCACACAATACCCGGCAGAACGGAAGCCCAGCGACATCCCGCCACCGCCGGCGAATATGTCGATGACCGTCGGGCCGTCGCCCTCGGGCCAGAGCGCAGCACCCAGCCGTCCGGGGCGGTGAGGAGTGGGAGGAGAGATCACGGTAACATCAGTGGGTGTAGCGACGGTGCTGATCACAGACCTCTGGCTCCTTCTGCATACCGATGGTCCGATGCCAGCGTAGGTAAGCTGTGTACGGACACATTCTAACCGGGATCAGAGCGATTTAACAGGGCTTGATGTTCCTGATCCAGCCAAACTTTGCTGCGATCCCTCCAGCACCTAGAGGTCTGCTAACGAGGGCGAAGCGCTCGCCCGGACAGCATCGGATCGCCTCACCGCTCTCCGGGTAACGCTGGATCCTGATAGGGCCCCCCAAAGTTGGAGCTGCGGCGAGTCTAATGCACCACCCGGTGGGAGCTGAGGCCGCTGGGTGCCGGAAGACGGCGCGCGTCGAGGTCGGTGGCCTCTGCGGGATCGGGGACGGGGGCGAAGGCCCCCTCGTCTCGCTCCCACGCGACCTCCGGCATCTGCCCGGCGGCCGGGGTCCACGTCCGCTCCTCGTCGGTGCTGGCCTGCCGCACGATCAGGCGTGTCGCCCCCACCAGCCAGCGGCCGTCGCGCCGGAGCGCGATCCGTCCCCGGCCGAGGAAGCAGGGGCGCTTGATGGTGCCAATATCCAGTGGGAGCGCGTCAATGGGTTGCATTCTCACCCCTCCTCTTGGCCGGTCGCGTTCGCCCTCTACTCCCAGTTTAGCAGCCACCCCACCCAGGCAAGGGCGCTGCGCGCCGCCTGCGGCGGTTGCACCCTTGCCCGGGCGAGGCCCCGGCTGCTGTGCCCGTGGCAGAGGGCGAAGCGACGGTGGCTCCAGACGGTAGGCCAACACCGGGAGCGCCCGATCGCCCGCGCGGGGTCAGCGGTGCGGCCTGCGGGCCGCCATCCCGAGAGGGTTCGCTCGGGTCCACCACCGGTAGGGGCCGGGGGGACGGTGCCCCGGGGGCGACCGTTGGTTTCATCTGCTGGCGTGCTAGACTGCCGCTGCTCGACGGCGTGGCACCGCCGCGAGCGCCGGGCCGCGTAGGTCACTCTACGCGGCCGCTTTTCCCTCTGCGATCTCCCCCTCTAGTGCCGCCAGCAGCTCGTCCGGCGTCACCCCGAAGACCTCGCACAGCTTCCGAAGCTGCGCGGGGCGGGGCGAGCGCGTGCCGTTCTCCCAGCGCTGCACGGTCTGATACTCCACGCCGATCGCCGCCGCGAGTTCCTTCTGCGTCAGCAATGTCCGCCGCCGCAATTCCTTGAGTCGATTCGCCATCGCTGTAGCCTCCTTGCGCCTACAAGCGCGGTAAAGTCCCATCCACAGTACAACCAAAATACTGCAAAAGCAAGCCCAAAGGGTTGACATGTTGTGTTTTGGTGGTAAAATGGTAGTAGAGAAAGGCCCCGTGGGAACGCCGGGAAGCTTCCCCCACGAGGCCGGGTGGTAGGGCCGCGAGGCCCCACGCGAGAGGGAGTCTACCATGCGGGAGTTCAGCAAGCCCCAGGGAGCCAGGGAGATCGAGGCGCGGGGACGGGCGCGGGTGCTCGGCGTCCGGGTCGCCGTGATCGACGAGGCCCGCCGCTATTGCGCCGCGTCGCAGTCGGAGCTGGGCGCGACCCACACCATCGCCCGCACCCCGGTCGGCTGGGCGTGTTCGTGCCCCGGGTATTTCCACACGGGGTGCTGCAAGCACCTGGGCGCGGTGCAGCGCCGCGCCGCGCGCGAGGGCTGGGCCTTCGGCGCGGTCGCCCCGCTGGCGACGGTCGCGCGGTACATGCCCCTCGACCCGCCGACCCCCGACCCCGACCCGGAGCCGGAGCCCCCCGCCGGGGGCGCGGCCCTGGATGCCGCCGCGATCGCGGCGGCGCGGGCGCGGGGGCGGGCGGCGCTGGCCGAGCTGTTCGACGAGGCGGCGTAGGGGGGATGCGATGACGACGATCGACACCCTCATGCGGTCCCTGGTGGCGGAGTTGGGGGCGGGCGGCGTGCCCGCCCCGCTCGCCCGGCCCTTCACCCTCGCGGCCCTCTGGGACGACCTGGCGCGGCTGGCCGGGGGGCCGGTGCCCCCCGAGGTCGCGGCCCTGCTCGACGGGCGGGGCACCGGCCCGATGCGACCAAGCCGGGCGAGCGCCGCCCACCCTATCGTGCGGAGGCCCCACCATGACCGGTAATCCCCCGCCCGCCCTGTTCCCCCTGGGGTACACCCACAGCACCCCCGCCGCCCTCGATCTCCTCGCCGCCGCCGGGATCAGCCCGGTCGCCCTCCTCGCCCGCCACGTCGCCGGGGACTGGGGCGCGGTCCCGCCCGAGGACGCCCGCGAGAACGCGCTGAGCCTGCGCGCGGGCTTCCGCCTCGTGTCCAGCTACCCGGTCGGCGACGACCCCGCCGCCAGGGTCTGGGTCATCACCGAGGCGGACCGCTCGTCGACGTTGCTCCTGTTGCCCGAAGAATACTGATCGTGTCGCGGGGGAGGCGACTAGGTTGGGCGCCCCCCCGGCGACGGCGTGTGAAGAGAGTGGATAATGCCCAATGAAGTAGGCCCGACCGGGGCGAAGCAACTCCGCCGGGTGGCGAAGATGTGGTACCGCGCCGATGGTGCGTCGGCGAACGCCGGGTGCGCGCTGGTTGCCGGGTACCCCGCCGGGCTCCTGAAGGCGCGCGGCGTGTCGGCGGGCGCGATCAGCCGTGGCACGGCCAGCGGTGGCGATCTCGTCGTCGCCTGGGCCAATGCGTGGGGCTACCTGCTCGAACCGGGCGAGGACCTCCGCGCGGACCGGGCGCGGGCGGTGCTGCTGACGCCGGGGGCCAGCTACCGCTGCATCCTGGAGTTCGCGCCGGACACCCCCGAGGGCTGGTTCGTCCCGCCGATGTACCGGACCGACGGCGCGTGGCGCGCGGCCTGAGCGGGGTGAGGCGCGGGTGCGGCGATCGCGCCCACCTGCGCCTCCCTTCGCCAGCGAAGCGGTTCACACCCACCGGGGAGGGAGACCGCCATGCGGAAGACCCACGACTATACCTACCACTACCGGGGGATCTGGCGCGACGACGGCCGGTGCCGCATCGCGGTCTACGCGCCCGAGGCGGGCGAGGTCGGCCGCCGCCCGGTGATCGTCGCCGCCGAACTCGCCGACAATACGGGCACGTCCGTGACGATCATCGCCGAGTACCTGGCCGCCGAGGTCGTTGCCAAGCACTTCCCACACCTGCTGGACACGCCCGCGACGGGGGGCCAACCGGTCGTGCAGCTGGAGCGCTACCCGCCGGGGCGGTGGGTGCGGGGGGAGTACGCCCGGGTGACCTTCGCCCCCTGGCGCATCCGCGCGGCCTGGCCCGGGGGCACCCGCCGGCGGGCGCTCGGCACGCCGGATTGGGCGCGGCTCGACCGCGCAGGGGTGGCGGCGTTGCTCGGGGTATCTGCGGCGAGCGCCGGGGCGTGGTGACGCGGTTGGGGCAGTGTCTCAGGGGGCGGATCGGATGACGGCCCGCCCCTTCCGTTGGGGCCACCGCCATGCTACCCTGCGCGCGGGACGCACCGCTGCGGTGCCACTGATCGGCGCACGAGCGAGGGGGGGCGATGGGGCCGCACGAGCGACTGTGCCGGATGCTCGCCCTCCCCCTCCCCGCGTCCGCCGCGCTGGCCGAGGAGGAGGCGATGGCGCGCGAGCTGGCGGGCCTTGCCTTCGACGAGCGGCGGGTGGCCGACCTGATCGGCCGCCTCCGCGGCGATCGCGAGGTGCTGGCCCGCTTCCGGGCGACCGCGCCCACCGACGAGGGCGCGGCGCGGCGCGAGGCGGCGTGCGCCCTGCTGGGGCTGGTGGCCGCCGAGCGGGCCGTGGCGCTGGCGGCGCAGATCCGCGCGGAGGAGGCCGCAGGCGGGGGCGACCCAGACAGCGGGGCAGGACGGTGAATGCCCCCTGGCGTGCCTGGAGACGCCGGCCGGCGGAGACCGGCGAGGGGCAGCTGGCGCGGGTGCGCGCGGCCACGCCGCCCCCCGCCGCCCCGCCCGGCCCGGCAGCCGACCTCCCGACGCAGCTCGCCCACCTCCGCGCGATCCTGGAACTGCTGGACTACTACGCCTATTACCGGCGCGGGAACCTCCACGCGGACGTCGCGGCGGACGTCGGCACCCCCGAACGCCCGCTGACCGCCCGACGGGTGGCCCTCCTCCACGAGGCCGACCCGGCCGATCTGGGCGATCTCGACGCCGCCGAACTGGCGCAGATCGCCGCCGTCGCGCTGCGCGACCCCGCCCATCTCGCCCATGATCCCGCCGTCGTCGCCCGGGCCGCCGCCAACCTCGACCTCATGCAGGCGGCGACAGCCTGCGCGCGGCACCTCGGGGGCCTCCCGGCGGTCCGGTCGGACCCGGATCTGACGAGCCCGGGGGGACAGCACGCCTATGCCGCCGCCCTGCGGCGCGCGGTGCGGCGGCACCATCCCGACGCCGTGTGGGACCACCCCCGGCTCAACTGGGGGCGACGCGCGGATGGCTCGCCGGGGCCGCCGCCGCCGTCCCGACCGGTCGCCCGCGCCGCGGTGATCGCCGAGCTCGCCGGGATCCTCCCCCTGCTCTGGGCGACCGACCGGATCGTGCCCGGTGAGCGCTTGGACGCCGTGCTCGCCGCGCTCGCCGCGCCGGGCGTGCTCGGGGAGGACTTCGCCGCCTGGGCCACCACCGCCAACCGCGAGCGGGGCTTCGCCTACCATTTCCGGGGGAGCCTCGGCAGCGCCAATTGGCCGTTCTACCTGGGCGACGCCGAGTTGGACGAAGTGATCCGGCAGGCGCGCGCTCGACACGCCGACACAGCGCCCGGTGCGCGCTAGCGATAATATGCTTGCTTGCAAGAATGCAAGCTTGCTTATGTGCTTTGAGGGCGTGGGCTACGGAAGATACCGTACTCGTTGTCAAGCCCTGCGCCGGCCCAGCCGACCCGCTCCGCTGGGCCTTGACGCGCCCGTACCCCGTGCCGCGCCCGCTCCGCCGACGGGGACACGCTGCACGATGCTTGCGGTCCCCGTCTGCTCCGCAGTCTCGCACGGGGACCCCACCGGGCGCGTCAAGGCGCGGCGCTCCGCTCGTGCCCGGCCAGCGCCGGAAACGGGCGGGGGCGACGCGCCCCCGTACCCCGCGACCTCTGGGGACGGGGGCCGCGCTCAGGCGGCGACCCGTTGGCTCGGTGGCTGGGCGTAGGCGGGGTCAAATGGCTGGCCCGAGCGCCCGATGGCCCAGGCGAGGTGCAGCAACTTGCGGGCGGCGGCGCACCGCGCGACCTTCATCGGCTTGCCCGCCGCGCGCAGCCGCTCGTAGAAGGGCTTGATCACGGGATTGTGCTGCGCGGCGCTGAGCGGCGCCAGATACAGGGCGGTCCGCAGGCGGGCGTGGCCGGTGTGGCCGATCTGTGGCCGCCCGCGGACGCTGGTGCCCGACTGCCGGGGCTGGGGCGCGAGCCCGGCGTAGGCCGTCGCCGCCTCCGGTGAGTCGCAGATGGTGAAGTTGAGGGTCGCCACCAGGAGCCATCCGGCGGTGATGAGCCCGATCCCGGGGATGCTCTGCAGCCGGCGCGCCGCCGCGGCCCAGGACTCGTCGTGCTGGAGTGCCGCGGCGATCTCCGCGTCAACCGCGGCGAGTTGGTCGGCCAGCGTCGCGATGAGTGCTTCCATCCGCGCGCGCACCGGCGCGACGACGACCGGCCCCTGCTCCAGCGCGTGCAGCTGGTTCGCGACCTGCCGCTGCATCGACTGGAGCGCATCCCGTTGGGCCAGCCGCTGCTGGAGTTCGTGCCAGACCGGCGGCGGCGGCGCCCAGGGGGTCGGTTGGAGGAGGGCGGCCAGCTGCGCGAGGGTTTGTGCGTCGATCGCATCGGTCTTGGCCCGTTTGAGGAGCGCCTTAGCAAAGTGGTGCGCCTGGGCAGGGTTGACCACGCTGACCGCGAAGCCCGCCTGCACGAGGGTGGTCGCCAGGGTGATCCAGTACGAGCCGGTCGCCTCCATGGCGACGAGGATCACGCCGGGGGCGTGACCGGTGGCGAGCAGGTGCCGCTCGAGCGCGGCGAAGCCGGCCGGCGTTTGCTCGATCGTGCTGGGCCGGGTGGGGGCACCGCCGGGCACCAGCCACGCGGCGGTGGCCGTCGCGGCGGCGATGTCGACGCCGACGAAGAGCTGGTACGGCGACACGGGTACGGAGGAGGCCAGGATCGACTCCGTGGGGCTGAAGGCGAATACTGTCCACGATTCCGGGGGGCGGCCAGGGCCTGCGCTCGTGATGCGTGGTCGGGGCCACATGATACCGTTCAGGCTCGGCCCGCCCCGGGTGGCGGGGGACGATCTTCGCTTCGCGGTCGGGGCCGCAGCTGTCACCGCGCCCTCACCGCCACCCCGGAACCGGCCCCCCGAGTATACGAGCTGTCACCAGCCGCAACGTAGCGGTCGCGCACTTGTTGGCTCCGCTGGTCGGCGGCCGATTCGGCACGCAATGCGTGCCGGGATTCCCCGACACGGCCGATCGACGCCTCGCCGTAACGCCGCTGACGCTATAGACCGCCTATGCGCCCCTCGCCCCCGTCAACTCCCGCCCCATGACGATGTACGGCCCACGTCCGGATGGCGCGAAGAAGTCGTGGTACAGCGCCTGCTAGCCCCGCCGCTGGTAGAACCGTCGCGCCGGTCGATTCCCCTCCCGCACCGTCAGCACCACCCGCCGGTGCCGTACGTGCTCGAGCGGGCGGTCGTGCACTTGCCCGCCGGCCCCGCGTCGCCGCCACAGCGGGAGCATCCCAAACGCGGCGAACTCGAAGTAGCCAGTGAGCCACTGCTCGCTGGCCGCGTCACCCATCGCTGCCGCCAAACTGTCCCGCCAGGGCTGCCCTGGTCGCCCGGTGAAGCCATAGCCGAACCCGATGAGGTGGCCGTTCGCGCTGTCAAGCACCGCATAGAGGCAAAAGCCTTCCCGCTCGGCATGGTCGCGAATCCTGCCCCGGCACCGGGCGGCAGGATGTCGATCGCCTCATAGGCCAGCGCTACATCCTCCAGCCACGCCACGACCTCATGGGATGACAGGCGGATAATGTCGCTCGTCACAGTATCCCCTATCACTCCTCTATGAGCAAGCATGCTTGCTTTGTTGCATGCTTGCTTGCAATCTTACTTTTGCCCCCTCCGTATCGGACTGAAACCATTGACATCTTCTGTCCCCTACTGTACCCTAGCAAGTGTACGTACATCATTTCTGGGGCGAATGGGGGACAACAATGGCGGAACAGTTGCTCTCGACGAGGCAAGTGGCGGACCGGCTGGGGGTCGAGCCGAAGACCGTCCAGCGCTACCTGCGGCAGGGGAAGCTGAAGGGGACGCGGATCGGGCGCGACTATCGCATCCCCGAGGGGGCCGTCGGCGCCCTGCTGGCGGCAGGGGGCACGGCTCCTGCCGCCGTGCCGGGCGCGACCGCGACCGTGACGGCGATCGTCAACCAGAAGGGGGGGGTCGGGAAGACGACCACCACTTTCAACCTCGGCGTGGCCCTCCACCGGCTGGGACGGCGCGTCCTGCTCATCGACCTCGACCCGCAAGCCTCGCTCTCGGTCAGCGCCGGCCTCCCGGTCGCCCAGCTCACCGCCAGCGTTTACCAGGCGCTCCTCGACGACAGCGTCGACCCGCTCTCGATCATCCTACCGACCCTCTCCGGCGTCGAGGTCCTGCCGGCGACGATCGACCTGGCGGCGGCCGAGGTCGAGCTGGTCGGCGTGACGCTGCGCGAGCTGGTGCTGCGCGACGTGGTGGCGAAGGTGCGGCCGCGCTACGACCACATCCTGATCGACTGCCCGCCGAGCCTCGGGCTCCTCACCATCAACGCCCTCGCCGCTGCCGACCGGGTGCTCATCCCGCTCCAGTGCGAGTTCCTGGCGACCCGCGGGCTGGCGCTCCTCCTGCGGACCCTGGCGAAGGTCCAGGGGCGGCTCAACCGCGACCTGCGGATCGCCGGGATCCTGCCCACCATGTTCGACGGCCGCACCGTCCACGCCAACGAGATCCTCGCCGAGCTGCGCGCCAACTTCCCGGGCCAGGTCTTCGATGTGGTGATCAAGGAGAGCGTGCGGGTGAAGGAGTCGCCGGCGTCCGGCCTGTCGATCCTCGACTACGACGGCGGGCACGACGTCGCCCGCGCCTACCGGCAGCTGGCCGCGGAGGTGGACCATGACCGCTAAGCCCAAGCGCGTGTCGGTGCGGGGGCGGGGTGCCGACCTCTTCTTCGGCGACTTCGATCCGGCGGACGCGCCGCCCCCGCCGGATCAGGAACCCGCCCCCGCCGTCCCCCAGGTGACCACGGCCGCCCCGGTCGCGGATGACGACCCGGAGCCGGAGCCGTCGGCGGCGATCGTCGCACCTCCGTCGACGCCCATCTTGCCGGTTGCGGTGGGTAACGAGGGATCCTTGGAGACGCCGCTGCCCGACGAGGCAGCGGGTGGCGGAGCAAGCCAGCAAGCAAGCAGGCAGACAAGCAAGCGTGCAATAAGGCAAGCAAGCAATAAAGCAAGCAAGGACGATGCGTCTGGCCCCATCGCGGGCGATGGGGCGCTCGATCCGGGGGTGCTCGGCTTTCTGTGGGAGAACATGGTCGAGCAGGCGACCCTCGCCAACACCTTCCGCTACACCGAGCAGGAGCTGGACTGGCTCGCGGACGCGCTCTATGAGATCACCAAACGGCACCGGGCCAAGCTGACGAAGCAGGACATCGCGCGGCTCGGGCTCAACGCCGTGCTGTGGGACTACCGGGTCCGCGGGGACGCCAGCCTGCTCGGCGAGTTCGTGCGACGTCGGCAGCGGGCGCGCTGATCGTGGGCGACGCCGACCGCGCCGATGCCGGGCACAAGCTGTACTGCTACGTCGATGAGAGCGGCCAGCACACGCGGGGGGAGCTCTTCGTCGTCGCGGCGGTGATCCTGGTCGGTGATCGCGCGACCCTGGATGCGGCGATCGCGGCCGCCGAGGGGGCGAGCGGCAAGGGCAAGGTGAAGTGGGCCAAGGCCGACCACGAGCGGCGGCGGCGCTTCGTCGCGTTGATCGCGCGGGAGGGGGGGCTGCGCCACGCCCTGTACGTCAAGGTCTTCCGCGGGGCCGGGCGGCAATATCAGGCACTGACCGCGCTCACCATCGCCGAGGCGCTGGACCTCCATGCGCGCCGTCGGGGGCTCGCCGAGTACAAGGCCACCGTGGTCATCGACGGGCTGACGCGCGCGGAGGAGCGCGCGGTCGGCGGGGAGCTGCGCCGGCTGGGTGCCAGGACGCGCAAGGTGCGCGGCGACCGCGACGAAAATGAGGCGGCGATCCGCCTGGCCGATGCCCTCGCCGGCCTGCTCCGGGCCGCCGAAGGGGGCGACGACTCCGCCCGGCGGCTGCGGGGGCAGTTGGCGGCGGCGGGGCTTTTGGTGACGCTGTGAGGCAAAGAAAAACCACCATGCCTGACGGCAGAGGGTGGCACAGCCTAGTTCCTCGCGGACACCCGCCAATACTGGCGGTATTCGGCTGCTGTTGGCACCGAGTATAGCACATCCTGCGCGGTGGGGTGTCGCACCACGCGCCCGGCGGCCAACCACGCGCCCCGCGCGCTCAGGGCGCACCAGCGCGCCCAGGAGCGCCCGAAAGGGGCGATGTGGTGGATAGCTGTACCCATACGGCGTTACCGTCCGTGTCCGGGGCGAGGCGGTCACGAGGCGGCGCGGCGGGTGGCCACCCCCGATCGTCGCGGCATCTCCCGGCGCTCACCGATCGGTGCCACCACACCCGCGTCGCGAGGGCCGTGGTCGGCCCGGGCCGCGACGTCGGGGGAGTGTCGCGGCAGGGACAGGGAGGGGGGAGCCCGCGCCCGGTAGGGGTCTGACAATCATCGGAACAGAAAACCGGGATAAGGCCGGGGGCCGCGCGGGACAGACCACGCGGGAGGCGTTTGCCAGAGAAAGCGTCTTCTCTGGCAAATGCGAGGGGTCGGCGCTCAGTTTGACGTGCTGCGCCGGGCATGCGACACTCCTGCAATGCCGGATTTCTCTGGCAAGAATCTGGGGAGTGGCCGATGGGTCCCACCCTCGCGACGACCTACGAGCAGTTCCTGGCTGACGCGGCGCACCTCGACCGCCTCCGGCCGCACACGCTCCGCGCCTACCGCTACGAATTGGCGGCGGCGGCGACCGATAGCCGCTTCGCGGTGCCACTTGCGGCCCTCAAGGTGGGCGACGTGGAAGGCTGGCTGGCCCGGTACCAGGCGCCGTTGTTCACGCTGGACGGCACGGGGTAGGGCGATGCGCCTCGTGTACGCGACGGATCTGCACGGCGACCCTGACGCCTACGCGGCCCTCGCCGCGCTGGCGCGGCGGGAACGGGCGCACGCGGTGCTCCTCGGTGGCGATCTCTTCGCTTACAGCCGCGAGGCGGCGCCGCAGCTCGCCTTCGCCGCCGGGCCGTTCCGGGCCTTCCTGCGGCGACTCCAGGACGACGGGTGCCCCGTGGTGGCGATCCCCGGCAACGACGACCGGGCGGCGGCGGTGGCCTACCTGCGCACCCTCGCAGCCGCAGGGCTGCTCCGCCTGGCGGACCTCCGCCCCCAGCCTCTGGCCCTGGATGACGGGGCCGGGGCCGTCGCTGTCGTGGGCTACCCGTCCGTACCCCCCACGCCCTTCCGGCTCAAAGAGGGGGAGCGGCGCGACCTGGCGACCGATCGCTATGCTGGGCCCTGGCCCTTCTTCGTCTCCGCGCCCGACCCGGCCGCGCCGTGGGTCGAGGTGCCGCCGGACCGGCTCGATCGGCTGCCGAGCATCGCGGAGGAGCTGGCCACCGCCCCGCCCGCCACCCCGCCGTGGGTCTTGCTCGCCCACTCGCCGCCCTGGGGCGTGCTCGACCGCGCGGCGACCGCGGAGCACGCCGGCAGCCGCGCCCTGCGCGCCTGGATCCTCGCGCGCCGACCACTCCTGGCGCTGCACGGCCACATCCACGAGGCGCCGGATCTGCTCGGGCGCTGGGCAGCGCGCCTCGGGGCGACGATCTGCGTCAACCCCGGCGCGGCGCAGGGGACGGCGGTGCAGGCGGTGGTGTGCGACACGGCGGCCCTGCCGCAGAGCCTGCGCCACACCGCGCGGGCGTCGGCCCCACTCACCGCGCCGTGCCACCCGCGCGAGGAGGAGGGGCGGTAAGGCACCACGACGTTGGCCCTGCCAACGGCAGTCGGCAGGCCGCGGCGCTGCCGGGGCTGAGTGCAAGCATGCAGCGTGTTGAAAAACCCTTGGCTGTCTCCTCCGGTGTGCTGGTGCATGACCGTCTGGGCCGCAGGCGTTCGCCACGGTCGCGTCAGCGCCCACCAGCGCAGCCCTTCTGCGCGTGGGTGAGGTCCTCCGAGGGACGGTTTGGCGTTTCTGTGGACAGGGCTAACGTGGACCGCAGACTGGCACGCCAGGTCAGGAGGGTTTTTCAACACGCTGCATGTGTACTACAGCGACACTTTGACGTTCGTACTGGGCTCCTGCCCGCCAATGGTAGTTTGGTAGGCCGCGAACGTACTCGTCTTGGCACCGAAGAACAGGATAAGTGTCGCTGTAGTAATGTGTCAGGCAGGTCGTGGTGAGGTTTGCGCGGCGGCGACAATCCTGCATGCTGGCGGCATCCCTGGGTCAGCTTATCAAGCGGGCTGCGGGCCCTCCACACACGACGACCTCGCTCCCGACCGGGGCGAGTATCGCCCATTTCCATGCGCCCGCCTGGCCCCCGGCCATAGCCGCTTATCAAGCGAAAATCGGTCCTGTGCCGGGTTTGAGGAGCAGCGCCAGTATTCCCGCGCCCTGTCCCGGTCGGGGGAGATCATCTCGCTGGCGGAACGCCGTTGCCGGTTTCAGGAACGCCGGGTAGCCATCATGGCCGAGCTGGCTGTCGCCTGACGGGCGGTGACGCTGGCCTCACGACGCCATGCTCGCGCCCAAGCAACAACTCAGCGTCTCAGTTCTGACGCATCCCACGGGTGGCCTACAAGGTCGCGAAGTGTGCCTGCAAGCGCAGACACAGGCACTTACGGACCGGAGCAGGCGCACTCTGGATGCACGGTCTATTATCTGACAGATTGCTTGACAGGCAAGCTGTCAGACTGTAGCATGGATAGTAACGTTTCTCGTACAACAGAATACAGGATAAGGGCAGGTACGTGAACTATCCCGCTCGATCAGAACAGAGTGGACGGACTGGTCTTCCCAGACGGCGTGGCAGGTAGTCGCGACGGGACAGTGTCAGCACGAGGGACGTGGAGTCGGGACAGGCGTGGTCGGGAAGGATATGGGGTGCTGTACTCGATGAGGAGGTAGGGGCGTGATGGAAGGTATGCCGATCGCCTGCGGGCAGATCACCTGGCGGGGTTCGGGGTTGTCCGAGGAGCAGGTGCTGGCCGAGATCGCCCAGGCCAACTACGCGGGCGTCCCCGCAGGCCGCGCCGAGCGCCCGGCGCGGGAGACGCTGGACCTCTACGCCCGATTCGGCCTCGCGCCCGCGCCGGGGTATCTGGGCGCGGCCTACTGGGACGAGGCGCAGGCGGAGGCCATCCTCCGGCAGGCGATGGCGCTGGTGCGGACGATGCGCGAACTCGGCTGCACCGAGTTATACGTGGCCGCCAACCTGACGCCCGAGCGCCGGTTGGTCGCGGGCCACGTCCGCCCGCAGGACGCCCTGTCGGATGCCGGGTACCGCCAGTTTGCCGCGACCCTGAACCGCGTGGGCGCGGCCACGCTCGCCGAGGGCGTGCGGATCTGCTTCCACAACCACGTCGGCTCCTTCATCGAGACCCGTGCGGAAATCGACCGCCTCTTCGCCCTGGTCGACCCGGCGCTGGTCTTCCAGGGGCCGGACCTCGGCCACCTCGCCTGGGCGGGCGATGATGTCGTGCGGTTCTGCCGGGACTACGCCGACAGCATCAAGACGCTGCACATCAAGGATATCGACCCCGCGGTCCGCGCGGCGGGGGTGGCCCAGGGATGGGATTACGCAACCTGCTCCGACCGCGGCATCTTCACCGAGCTCGGCACGGGGATGGTCGACTTCCCGGCGGTCTTCGATGTCCTGGCGCAGGCCGACTTCCGGGGGTGGGTCGTCGTGGAGACCGACGTGACGCAGCGACCGACCGCCTTGGAGAGCGCGCGGATCAGCCGCGACTACCTCACGAGCATCGGCCAGTAGGAGGCCGGGGGCAAATCGTGCGTGTGTGCGCCGACACGGCATAACACGGTATCGACCTGTTATCGTCCATTGTTGACGCCGGTATCCGTTCGGTAGACGAGGAGGGACATTGTGATGGTCCAACGACGATTAACCCGCAGGCAGTTCCTGAGCTTCAGCACGGCGGTCGGCGTCGGGGCGCTGCTGGCGGCCTGTGGCGGGGGTCCCGACGTCCCCGCGACGGTTCCCCCGACTGCCGCGTCATCGGGAGCCCCTGCGGCGACCACGGCGGCGGGGCAGCCGACCAAAGCGGCGGTGCCATCGAGTGCCCCCACGACCGCGCCAGCCGAGGCGCCGAAATCGGCCACCGCGGGCGTGCAATATGCCGAAGTCGCCACCACCATCCCCGCCAAGTTCACCGACCCCCCGGTGCTCGCGGAGCAGATTAAGGCGGGGAAACTGCCGCCGATCAAGGATCGGCTGCCCAAGGAGCCGCTCGTCATCAAGCCGATCGAGGTCGGCCGGTACGGCGGGAC
>JAABUM010004547.1_pt1 | contig 15537 bp, 14 predicted proteins | sample 5559161 | NCBI WGS metagenome assembly JAABUM01 (sample SAMN10711868, study PRJNA513369) | rock metagenome | isolation source: Antarctica rocks | place: Antarctica: Victoria Land, Siegfried Peak nord
AGCAGCAAGGCCCCGAGGACCGATTCCTCCGCCTCCAGATTGTGGGGTGGCAGTCGAGTCTCGCTGATCGTCTGCACAGACCGCTCCTCTGGGGCGCTGCTCCTGGCCGCGACGTGTGGCGGGCCGAAACCGGTACCCCTATGCCTCGTTTGCCTCGTCCTCGCTCGACTCTTCGCCCATGAACTCGTCGGCGGTGACGCCGCCGGTCAGGTCGCCCTCGGCCTCTTCGGCCTCGCTCACCGGGTAGCCGCCCTCCGGGACGACGATGGCGACGATCTGCGGCTTCAGCCGCCCGACGAGATTGATGGTGACCGGGAACTCGCCGACCTCGTGCAGGCCAGTCGCCAGGTCGACCTTGCGGCGATCGACCTCTTCGCCGACCTGCTTCGACAGCGCCTCGGCGACATCCGCGCTGGTGATCGAGCCGAAGAGACGGCCCGTCTCGCCCGCACGGGCGGTGAAGGTGAGACGAACCCCCTGAATGCGATCGGCCAGCGACTGCATCGCGACTTCCTGCTTGGCGACGCGGCGCTGCTCGGCGGCCTGCCGCTCCTGCACCTGCTTGATCAGGCCGACGGTGGCGACCTGCGCCATCCCCTGCGGGATCAGGTAGTTGCGCGCATAGCCGGGCTTGACTTCCTGTAACGACCCGGCGGTGCCGAGCTTCTCCACATCCTGGGTCAGAATAATCTTCACGGCGGTGTTCCCTTCCTCCGAACCTCGGCGCTTCGGCACGAGTCGGTCCTTTCGCACGCACCCGGCCCTCAATTGCCGGGGCGTCATGTTCAGGCCATTCGCACGTACGGGCGCGCAGCGGTTCCGCTACTTATCGACCAACGTGGGCGGGGTCCGTCATGGCGGTGTACGGACACCTGGCATCATCGCCATACTATAGCGGGCGAGGGGCATTTTGACAAGGATACGTACGGGGTCAAAATCGTGCAAGAGCCGACTAATCGCCGTAAAAGCTCTCGGAAGACAGGCGCATCGCGCCCTCTCTGACCGTAGGGTGGTCCCAGGAGGTGCGTCGGCCGTCGTTTGACAGCGTTCATGTCCATCTGGTAGCCTCCCTGGTAAGTGAATATGTACGCGATGGTGACGCCCGTCCCCGCAGCGATTCGGGGATGGGCGTCGAGCAGGGGAAGTCCGGTGCGAAACCGGCGCTGTCCCGCAACTGTGAAGTGACGGCACAGGCCGTTGCGAAGCCAGGCTACCTGCCACCAGCGCTTGCCAACGACCGTCGCGAGAGCGGGCGTGGGTGGGGATGAGCGTCCGTAGCGGGCGATGTCCCGCCTTCCCTCCGTCCTGTGGACGGGGGGTTTTTGTATGGGCGGAAATCTGCTCAGCAGCTTCCCGCACCGGGGGCGACCTTGCGCGATGCGTGGCGAGCGATGAAGCAGTTGCGGGGCGCGTGGGTCGATGCACGGGACGCCCCAGGAGAGCAAGGGATGACACGACGAATAGTGGCACGGACGAAAGTGTGGTCGGCATGGTTGTTAGGAACGTTCCTGGTGCTCCTGCTCACCGCCTGCGGTGGTGCCACGCTGCCGACCGGCACGACCGGCGGTGCGATACCAGCCGCCGCGACAACACCCCCCGCCACTGCGAACAGCGCCGCCGCGACGGTAGCCTCTACCCCGGCCAACGCCACCAAGACCGCCGCGGGAACGACGCCACCCGCAGCCACGACGACGCGCTCAATCGCGACAACGGCGGCGGGCGCGACGGCCACGCGCGGCGGTGGCTCCGTCGCGGCGACCGCCAGCGCGCGGGCGAGTGCCACGCCGCGCGCGACGAGCTATCCGCTGACCGTCACCGACGACGCCGGGCGTGCGGTGACCGTGGCGCGGCGACCGCAGCGGATCGTCTCGTTGGCCCCGAGCAACACCGAATTGCTTTTCGCACTCGGACTCGCTGATCGGGTCGTGGGGGTGGACAAGTATTCCAACTATCCCCCGGAGGCGACACGGAAGCCGCAGATCAGCGATTATTCTTCGACAAACCTGGAGCAGGTGCTGGCAACCGAGCCCGACCTGATCCTTGCCGCCGGGATCACCAGTCGCGATGTGATCGCGGCCTTCGAGAGCCGGGGGCTGGCGGTCGTCGTCCTCGACCCGCCGACGCTGGATGGGGTCTTCGGGGACATCAACCTGCTCGGGCAGGTGGCGGACGTGAACGGCGCTGCCGCGACGGTGCGCGGCGATCTGGAAAGCCGCCTCGCGACCCTCACGGCGCGGCTGGCGACAGCGAGCACGAGGCCGCGCGTCTTCTTCGAGCTCGATGCGACGCAGTTCTTCACCGTCGGCCCCAAGTCATTCATCGACGACCTGATCGCGCGGTCGGGCGGGGCGAACATTGCGGCCGATGCCGCCACTGCGTACCCGAAGCTGAGCGCCGAGCAGATCATCGCCAAAGACCCGGAGATAATCATCCTCAGCGATGAGGGGTACGGCGCGACGGTCGCCACGGTCGGGACGCGACCGGGCTGGGCCGGGATCAGCGCCGTTAAGAACGGGCGCGTGGTGGCGATCGATCCCGACCTGACGAATCGCCCCGGCCCGCGCGTCCTCGACGCGCTCGAACAATTGGCGCGGGCGATCCACCCCGAGCTCTTCCGCTAGTGGCGGCCAGGCGGCGGGGATCGGCACAAGTACCGATGGCCGCGACACGATGAAGAACCGCGCACACGGCGGCACTCCTGACATGCGGCGAGGGATAGATACGATGAAGGCGGAGCGGGGCGCGGGGGCGGGGCAGTGGTGGCACGAGTCGGCCCCCGCGCGCCCCGCCGCGACCGGCCCCCGGCTCTTCTCGGTCGGCTGGCCGCGCCGCGCGACGATCCTGGCGGGGCTGGTGCTGCTGCTGCTCGGCGTGATCCTGGCGGCGACCGCGTGGGGCTCGGTGCGGATCCCGGTCGGGACGATCGCGCGGATGGTCGCGCTGCGCCTCGGCCTGCCGGTTGGCGCGGCGGATTGGCCCGCCTCCTGGGAGACGATCATCTTCACCATCCGCCTGCCGCGCGTGCTGCTGGCGGGGATCGTCGGCGCGTCCCTCGCCCTCTCCGGCGCGACCTACCAGGGCTTGTTCCGCAATCCGCTGGCGGATCCCTACCTGATCGGCGTCGCCTCGGGGGCGGCGCTCGGGGCGACCGCCGCGACCGTGCTGCAACTCCCCGCGCCCTTCTATCGCTTCGGCGCGACGCAGTGGTGCGCCTTCGCGGGGGCCTTGCTGGCGGTGGCGCTCGTCTACGGGCTGGCGCGCGTAGGAGGAGCGACGCCGCTGACGGCGCTCCTCCTGGCTGGGGTGGCGGTCAGCGCGCTCGCGTCGGCGGCTACTTCCTTCCTGATGTACTGGCACGGGGAGAAGCTGCTCACCGTCTACGGCTGGCTACTCGGCGGTTTCAGCACCGCCTCGTGGCCGCAGGTCGTCCAGGTCGCGCCATATCTCGCGCTCGGTACGGTCGCGCTCCTCCCCACCGCGCGCCTCCTCGACGCGCTGCAACTCGGTGAGGAGGGGGCGCTGAGCCTCGGCATCGATGTCGAGCGGCTCAAGATCGCGCTCGTGATCGTGGCGACGCTGATCACGGCGGCGGCGGTGTCGGTCAGCGGCCTGATCGGCTTCGTCGGCCTGATCGTGCCGCACATTAGCCGCCTGCTCTGGGGGGCGAACCATCGCCTCCTCCTCCCGGCCTCGCTCCTCGGCGGGGCGATCTTCCTGATCGTCGCCGACGGGATCGCCCGCTCGATCCTGCGAACGGGCGAGATCCCGGTGGGGGTGCTGACCGCGCTCTGCGGCGCGCCCTTCTTCCTCATCCTGCTGCGGCGGGGGGTGAGTCGTGCGTCGTGAGTCGCGGGTCGCGGGTCGTGAGAGAGGCGGCGGTCGGCGGTCGGCAGTCGGCAGCGAGCGCGGCGAGGGGCGCGGTGGGGGTGGCTGAGGTGGTCGCCAAGGACGGTGGTGTCGAGGCGGCGATATCGCTGCGGGGCGTGTCGTTCTCCTGGCCCGATCGCCCGGTGCTGGCGGGAATCTCGTTGGCAGTCGAGGTCGGGGAATTCGTCGGTTTGTTGGGGCCGAACGGCTCCGGGAAGAGTACGCTGCTGCGCCTGATCGGCGGCACGCTGACGCCGTCCGCCGGTGAGATCACGGTGGCAAAGGTACCGGTGGGGCGCGCGAACCGTCGCGAGCTGGCGCGGCGCTTGGCGACGCTGGCGCAGACGCCGATCCTGCCGGACGCCTTCACCGTGGCCGAGTTAGTTCTGCTCGGGCGGACCCCGCACCTGCGGACCTTCCAGTCCGAGGGGCCAGCCGACTATGCGGCGGCGCGGCGCGCGCTGCGTGCCGCCGAATGCCTGCCGCTGGCGGGGCGACGGGTGGGCGAACTCTCCGGCGGCGAGCGGCAGCGCGCCTCGCTGGCGCGGGCGCTGGCGCAGGAGCCGCGCGTGCTCCTGCTCGACGAACCGACCGCGCACCTCGATCCGGGGGTGGGGCAGGAGATCATGGCGACGCTGACCCGGCTGAATCGTGAGGAAGGGCTGACGATCGTCGCCTCCTTCCACGACATCAACCTCGCCGCCGCGCTCTGCCCGCGCCTCCTGCTGCTGCACGAGGGGTACTTGATCGCCGATGGTCCGCCCGCCACCGTGATCACCCCACCCCTGCTACGCCGCGCCTATGGCTACAACGCCCAGGTGATCTCGCACCCGCAGACGGGGCGACCGGTGGTGCTGCCGGGCGTCGGTGCGGCGCTGTGACGGGGAAGAGCGCGATTCCCCATCGCCCGAGGGAGTGAATGTTTAAGGCGATCATCTTCGATTGGGGGCGCACCCTCTACGACAGCGAGCAGGGCGCATTGTTCCCGGCGGTGCCGACGCTACTCGCCGAACTCTCGCGGCGGTATACCCTGGCGATCGTTTCGTTGGTGAGCGGCGACTATGCACACCGGGTTGCCGCACGACGAGCGACCATCGCTGCGGCCAACATCGAGCGCTTCTTCGCGGCGATCGCGTTCGTGCCGGACGATAAAGAGGGTGCCTATCGTAACGTGCTCGCGCGGCTGGCCCTGCCAGCGACCGACGTTGCCAGCGTCGATGATCGTGTGCGGCGCGGGATCGCCTGGGGCAACGCGCAAGGGGCGACGACGATCTGGCTCCGTCGCGGTCGTTTCGCCGCTGAATTACCCGACGCCGCAACCGGCCTACCGACGTACACCATCGGCGCGGTCGAAGAAATAGCGACGATCCTCTGAATCAGCCCGTGGTACGTGGATACTGCGAGAACAAGGGAGGTTCTGTGCCAGCTATCGAAGAGGTGATCGCGCGGATCGGCCCGCTCGATGAGGGGGCGCTGGCGCTGGCGCGGGAGCGAGAGGCGGCGTTGACGAAGCCCGCCGGGAGCCTCGGTCGCCTGGAGGAACTGGCGATCCAACTCGCCGGTATCCTCGGCACGGAGCGCCCGCGCCTCGCCCGCAAAGCGATCGTAATCATGGCCGCCGATCATGGGGTGACGGCGGAGGGAATCAGCGCCTACCCCGCGGAGGTGACGCCGCAGATGGTGGCGAACTTCCTGACGGGCGGCGCGGCGATCAATGCGCTCGCGGGCGGCGCGGGTGCGCGGGTCACGATCGTCGATCTCGGTGTGCGCGGCGCGATCCCCGAAGTGTCAGGTGGCGCGGATGGCCCTATGTTGCTCCGACACCCGCTCGGGCCAGGGACGGCGAACGCGGCGCATGGCCCCGCGATGACGCGCGAGACGGCGCGACAGGCGATCGCGTTTGGTATCGCGGTGGCCGAGGCGGAGGGCGGGCGCGGCCTCGATCTCCTCGGCGTCGGGGAGATGGGGATCGGCAACACGACGGCGGCGAGCGCGATCGTGGCGGCGCTGACCGGCCTGCCGCCCGAGCGAACCACCGGCCACGGCACCGGCGTGATCGGCGCGGCCTACGATCGGAAGATCGCCATCGTGAGGCAAATGCTCGTGACGAATCGTCCCGATCCCGCTGATCCGCTCGATGTGCTGGCGAAGGTCGGCGGCTTCGAGATCGCCGGACTCGTCGGGTTGCTGCTCGGCGCGGCGGCGGCGCGTGTGCCGATCGTGCTCGATGGCTTCATCACCGGCGCGGCGGCGCTCGTGGCGGTCCGGCTCTGCCCGGCGGTGCAGCCCTATCTGATCGCTGCGCACCGCTCGGCGGAGCCGGGTCACGCGGTCGTCCTCGACGCGCTCGGCCTGACGCCGCTCCTCGATCTCGGCCTGCGCCTCGGCGAGGGCTCGGGCGCGGCACTGGCGTTCGGCCTCGTCGATGGCGCGGCGCGGCACCTGGCGGAGATGGCGACGTTCGCTGAGGCGAGGGTGAGCGAGGAGGCGTGAGAAGGTCGGCAGTCGGCAGTCGGCAGAAGGTTCGCGATGGCACCGCCACTGACTACTGACTACCGACTACTTGCCACGGACTACTTGCCACGGAGTTGACAATGGCTGAGCACTCGCCATGCTGACCGCGTTGGGCTTCCTGACGGCGTTGCCGGTGCCGCGCCGGGTGGCGGATGCGGCGGCGTTGGCCCGCGCCCTGATCTTCTTCCCGATTGTCGGTCTGCTCGTCGGGGCGCTCCTGCTGGCGCTCGACTTGCTCCTCGCACCCATCCTGCCAAGCGGCGTGCGGGCGGCGATTCTGCTCGGCGCGGGGATCGGGTTGACGCGCGCGCTGCACCTCGACGGGTTGATGGACTGCTGCGATGGCCTCTTCGGAGGCTTCACCCCGGAACGTCGCCTGGAGATCATGCGCGACAGCCGCGTCGGGGCGTTCGGCGTGCTCGGCGCGATCGTCGTCCTGCTGCTGCGTTTCAACGGCCTGACGGCGCTCTCCGAGCACTGGTTGGTCGCCGGCTTGCTCCTCCCGCCGACCCTCGGGCGCTGGGCGCTGGCGCTGGCGATCGTCGCCTACCCGTATGGGCGCGAGAGCGGACTCGGCGTCGCCTTCAAAGAAGGGGCCTCGTGGCGGCAGGTCGCGCTCGCGGCCCTTCTAGCGACCGGGGTGGCGGCGGCGCTCTGGTGGCCGTGGGGCGTGGCGGCGCTGCCGGTCGCCGCTGCCCTGACGGCGGGCCTCGCGCGCTTCATGCGCGGGCGGCTCCCCGGCCTGACCGGCGATTGTTACGGCGCGATCAACGAGATCGTGGAGATCGTGCTCCTCCTCCTGGTGGTTGCGGCGCAGACGGTGGGCGGGCGATGAACGGACGTGTGCTGGGGAGCGATGTGTGGCTGCTGCCCCTGGCCGTCGCCTGGGATCTCCTGCTCGGCGAGCCGCCCAACGCCGTCCATCCGGTCGTCTGGATGGGGAACGTGGCGTGGGCGATCGAGCGCCGAGCGCCGCAGGAAGGCCGCGCGCCACAACTCGCGTACGGCGCGCTGCTGGCGTTCGGCCCTCCCCTGGCCTATGCCGCGCTCGTCGCGCGCGGCGGGCGCTGGCTGCGCCTGTGGCCCCCGCTAGCGCTGGCGCTCGGGGTGCCGCTCCTCAAATCGACCTTCGCGATCCGCGAATTGCGGCGCGCGGGGGAGCGGGTGCGCGCGCCGCTCGCAGCGGACGACCTGAATGCCGCGCGGGCTGGCCTCGGCTGGCTCGTCAGTCGCGACGCCAGCGCCCTCCCCGCACCGCTGATCGCGGCGGCGGCGACCGAGTCGCTGGCCGAGAACCTCAGCGATGCGATCGTCGCCCCGCTCTGCTATTGGGCGATTTTCGGGCTGCCGGGTGCGGTCACCTACCGGGCGATCAACACCCTCGACGCGATGATCGGCTATCACGGGCGCTACGAATGGCTCGGCAAGGTGGCCGCGCGCCTCGATGACGCGGCCAATGTCATCCCGGCACGACTCACGGCGCTGCTCCTCGTCGGGGCGGCGGCGCTCCTCGGTGAGGATGCGCCGCGCGCACTGGCGACGATCCGTCGTGACGCGCGCGCGACCGAGAGCCCGAACGCGGGCTGGCCGATGGCGGCGGTCGCCGGGGCGCTCGGTGTGGAGTTGGAGAAGATCGGGCATTATCGCCTCGGCGCGGGCGGCGCGCTGCCCGACGCCACCACGATCGCGCGCGCCGATCGGCTGGTGCGCGCGGTCGCGGGCGGCGCGGGCGTCCTGGCCTGCGGGATGCGGCTGCTCGTCGGCGCGCGAAGGAGGCATCAGGTGCGCGTGCGCCGGGGCAGGGCTGTGCGCCTGTTATAGCGGTGGGGCCAGAATTGCTGCGAACAAGACGACCCGCCTTGCGAGGCCAGTAGGACAAGGAGTACTGTGGACATCACCTTGTCGCGTTCCTGACGCCACAGCATCTCGTGAGGAGGTAAACGTGCGCGTGACCGACTTCCAGGCGCTTTTCGACTATAACGCCTGGGCGAACGACCACATCCTGACCGCCGCAGCGGCACTCACGGACGAGGAGTTTCTCGCACCCACCCGCTTTCCTGGCGCGAGCCTGCGCGGGTGCCTCGTACACATCCTGGCGGCCTTGCGGTTCCACCTTGCCAGCTGGGAGGGGGTCCCGCTGAACGCAGATCTCGCCGCGAGCGACTTCCCCGACGTGGCCTCGCTCGCGGCGCGGTTGGCGCGGGAAGATCTGGCCTTGCGCGCCTTCCTGGGCACGCTGACCGATGCGGACCTCGATCAGCCGCGCTCGCTCGTCTTCACAGAGGATGGCGTCCGTATCACCGCGCCCCTGTGGAAACTCATGGTCCACAATATCAACCACGCCACCCAGCACCGCAGCGACGCCGCGCAGATGCTCACCGATCTCGGCCACTCGCCGGGCGACCTCGACCTCAGTGATTTTTTGCCGGTGACACCGCTCGAGCGGTAAGGGTTGTTTTCCCTCCCGACTGGTGCGAACGCAACAGTGCGGCAATGGTCATCTGGCCCTGCGGGGTCTATCACCGATCGATACGAGGAAACGATGGGCGGGGGCGAACTGATCCTGATCCTCGGGGGGGCGCGCAGCGGCAAGAGCGCCTACGCCGAACGACTGGCGCGCGAGCGCGGCGGCGCGGTCCTCTTCATCGCCACCGCGACCGCCGGGGACGACGACATGGCGCGGCGGATCGCGGCGCACCGGGCCGGCCGTCCCGTCGCCTGGCGGACCATCGAAGCACCGGAGGGGATCGCGGCGCGGGTCGCCGCCGCGAACGACGCGGCCCCGACGCTCATCCTCGACTGCCTGACCCTACTGACCGCGAATATCCTGCTGGCGCACGAAGGGGCGGGGGAGGATGCGATCGCGCGCGCGCTCGACGCGGAGATCGACGCGCTGCTGGCACGGATCGCATCCGATAGCACGACCTGGATCGTCGTCTCGAACGAGGTGGGGATGGGACTGGTGCCGCCGTACCCGCTCGGTCGCGTCTACCGCGATCTGCTGGGACGGCTCAACGCGCGGGTGGCCGCGCGGGCCGACCACGCCTACCTGCTGGTGGCCGGATTGCCGCTGGACCTGAAGCGCCTGATGGCCGAATAGCGCCGCGCCGCGCCGCGATGCCCGTCGGTGACAGCGTTTGGTGCAGGGCCGGTGTCGTTGACGGCGAGGGTATCGTCGAGCGCCAACACGGCCCGAGGCAAGGAGTACCACCGCGATCACCTGGAACGGAACTTTTTCGCGAAGCATGGCTCCTGAATATCCATACAACAGCCACCCGCCCCTCATACGCAAAGAATGCGCATACCCACGTCCCGCCTCTTGTCAACGGGTGCTTCCCCTGGTTCCCGCTATAGCACCTGTCCAACGATATATGCTGTAGTACACTTAAGACGTTGTAGCTACCGAACCACGCGCCGCATCCGCCCGCTCGCGCTCTGAACCGCAGCGATACACCAGGGCGGACGGGCGATTCACTGAGGGAGTCCGATCCATGCGTAAGTTCCTCACCAAGGTCTTCGGCGATACGACAAGCCGGACCCTTAAAGAGAGCAGCGGCCAGGTCGCCAAGATCAACGACCTGGAGCCGCAATTCACGAAGCTCACCGACGACCAACTCGCCGCCAAAACCCTCTCCTTCAAGGAGCGGCTCACGAAGGGCGAAACCCTCGACGACCTCCTCCCGGAGGCGTTCGCCGCCGTCCGCGAGGCGAGCAAGCGCACGAGCGGACAGCGCCCGTACGACGTGCAGCTGACGGGCGGCATCGTCCTCCACAGCGGCAGGATCGCCGAGATGCGAACCGGCGAGGGGAAGACGCGCGTGGCCTCCCTGCCGCTCTACCTCAACTCGCTCACCGGGCGGGGCGTCCATCTCGTCACCCCCAATGACTATCTCTCGCGCCTCGGCGGCGGCTGGATGGGGCCGACCTATACAGCGCTCGGGGTCAGCGTCGGCGTTCTCAGCCACGAGTTCGCCGGCATCTACGATCCCACCTTCGAGGATCCCACACCGCACGGCGACGACCGCCTCAATCACTGGCGACCGGTCGAGCGCAACGAGGCGTACGGTGCCGACATCCTCTACGGCACCAACAACGAATTCGGCTTCGATTATCTGCGCGACAACATGGTGGTGGACATCGCGCAGACGGTGCAGCGCCCGCTCTACTACGCGATCGTCGATGAGGTCGATAACATCCTGATCGATGAGGCGCGCACGCCGCTAATCATCTCCGGCCCCGCCGAGGAGGCGACCGACCGCTACTACCAGTTCTCGCAGCTCGTCAAGCAGCTCCGCCAGGAGCGCGACTACGAGATCGATGTCAAGCGCAAGACGGTCCAGGTGACGGACGAGGGGATCGATCGGGTCGAGCAATTGCTCGGCCTGCCGGACGGCACGTCCCTCTACGACGACCGCTACAACGATCTCGTCCACTTCCTGGAGAACGCGCTGAAGGCGAAGGCGCTCTACCAGATCAACAAGGAGTACATCATCGAGCCGGACGGCGAGGTGGTGATCGTGGACGAGTTCACCGGGCGCAAGATGCCCGGTCGGCGCTGGAGCGAGGGGCTGCACCAGGCGATCGAGGCCAAAGAAGGGGTCCGTGTCCGGCGCGAGAACGTCACCCTGGCGACGATCACCTTCCAGAATTACTTTCGCATGTATGAGAAGCTGGCCGGGATGACCGGCACCGCCGAGACCGAGGCGGAGGAGTTCGCCGCGATCTACAACCTGGAGGTGGTGCCGATCCCGACGAATCGCCCGGCGGTCCGCGAGGACTACGCCGACCAGATCTACAAGGACGAGGAGTCGAAGTTCCGCGCGGTCGTCCGCGAGGTCGAGGAGATGCACGAGGTCGGGCGACCGGTTCTCGTCGGCACCACGTCGATCGAGACGAGCGAACGGCTGAGCAAAAAACTCAATCAGGCCGGGATCGAGCACGCCGTCCTCAACGCCAAGCAGCACGAGCGCGAGGCGATGATCGTCGTCGAGGCCGGGCAGCCGGGCGCGGTGACGATCGCCACCAACATGGCCGGGCGCGGCACCGACATCCTCCTCGGTCCCGGTGTCGCCGATAAGGGTGGCCTGCACATCGTCGGCACCGAACGGCACGAATCGCGCCGGATCGACAACCAGCTGCGCGGTCGCGCCGGTCGCCAGGGTGATCCCGGGTCTAGCCGCTTCTACGTCTCCCTCGAAGATGAGTTGATGCGCCGCTTCGGCTCCGACCGGATCCAGGGGGTCATGGGGCGACTCGGCCTCGATGAGGACACGCCGATCGAGGCGGGGATCATCTCCCGCTCGATCGAGAGCGCGCAGACCAAGGTCGAGGGCTACAACTTCGACATGCGGAAGCACGTCGTCCAGTACGACGATGTGATGAACAAGCAGCGCGAGACGATCTACACCGACCGCCGCAAGGTCATCGCCGGGGAGCCGCTGCGCGACCGCATCCTCGACATGGTCGCCGAGGAATTCGACGACATCATCGGGGCCAACTGGCCGCAGGAGCGCAACGCCGAGCCGGATCTGTCGGCGATCCTGCAAGCGGCGGCCACGATCCTCCCGCCGGAGAGTGTGCGCGATCTGACGCCGGAAAGCCTGGAGCACTACGATCGGGAGGGGTTGGTCGGCTTTTTCACCGAACTGGCCGACACCGCCTACGATCAGAAGGAGGAGAAGCTCGGCGAGGAACTGATGCGCCAGGTCGAGCGCCTGGTCTTCCTCAGCACCGCCGACCGCCTCTGGATCGATCACCTGACCAGCATGGACGAGATGCGCCAGGGGATCGGCCTCCAGGCCTACGCCCAGAAGGATCCGCTGATCGCCTACAAGACCGAGGGCTACCGGATGTTCCAGTCGCTGCTCGTGAACCTGCGGCACGACATCACGCACCAGATCTACCATGTGGAGATCGTCCGCCCGATGCGCCCGCGCGCGATGGACGAGGCGGTCGCCAACCGCAGCGACGATGGCGAGGAGCGACGTCCGAAGCGCGCCCCGGCCAAGACGCAGCAGAAGATCGGGCGCAACGATCCCTGCTTCTGCGGCAGCGGCAAGAAATACAAGAACTGCCACGGCGCGACCGCGAACGTGTAAGGGTTGCGTCACTCCGAGTTTCATCTGATGGCGCCCTCTCCCGCCTTGGGAGAGGGCGCTGTTTTGTAGGGCAAGCAGAAGATTTGGGATGATCCAGTCCGCGCAGGCGGAGGTGCTCCCAAGCCGTGTCTCGGGGCTTCGTGGCCGATAGCCATTCAGCCGGGGCTTTAGCCCAACGGCATCACCCACGCTAGGAGCCAGCGCTCACGCGCCGCCCCGCCACCCAACTGGCCCAACGCCCCTCCGAGGAGAGGGGGCCATCGCTATTGCTCACGTTTCTGGTTAGCGCAATATGGCAGCACCATTCCAGTCCCCGCAGAAGACTTTTACGCACAGCGACACAACGACGCTCCCCCGCGCTGCGGTATACTGCCCGGCATTGGACCGATCACCCAACCACTCGTCAGACAGGAGGGCATTTCGATGAGCGCCACGTCCGCGACCCGGTTCGAGCAACTCCTTTCGTCGCGCGCCCAGCTCGGGCGACAGACGACCAGCGGCGTCTGGCCCACGGCACCGACGAAGTACGAGTTCGGCGGCGGCAAGCCCGATCCGGGCTCGTTCCCCTACGATGCCATCGTCGAGGCGACCGGGCGGATGATGGCCGCCGAGGGTGCGCAGGCGCTCACCTATGGCGAGCCACTCGGCTATCGCGGCATGCGGGAGTTGATCGCGCACAAGCACGAACTCTTCGAGGGGCTGAAGGTCGACCCGGACAATATCCTCATCGCCAACGGTTCGGGCCATGCCCTCTCCCTCGTGATCAGCGCCTTCGTGGACATCGGCGACGCGGTAATCTGCGAGGCTCCGACCTTCTCCGGCACCCTCAACGCCCTGCGACGACACGGGGCCGACCTGCACGGCGTGCCGATCGATGACGAAGGGATCATCGTCGAGGCGGTGCGCGCGAAGCTGGAGGAGTTGCGCCGCGCGGGCCGTCCCTGCAAGCTGATCTATACCCTGCCGACTTTCCACAACCCCGCCGGGCCGACTGCCACGGTCGCGCGGCGCAAGGCGCTGGTGGCCGTGGCGCAGGAATACGGCACGATGATCCTGGAAGACGACGCCTACGGAGAACTGCGCTTCGAGGGCGAGACCCTGCCCTCCCTCTACGAGCTCGACGAGAGTGACGGGGTGATCCGTGCGGGCACCTTCTCCAAGACCCTCGGCGCGGGGATGCGCCTCGGCTGGCTCCTCACGCCGCAGGCGATCCTCCCCTCCCTGCAAGCCTTCAACTTCGGCGGCGGCGTGGCCCCGTTCACCTCGCGCGTCGCGACCTACTACATGCGCGACCACATGGAGAGCCATGTCGCCAAGCTGATCGATGTCTACCGCGCCAAGCGCGACGCGATGCTCCAGGGGCTCTGGGAAGTGTTGGAGGGGACCGATGTGGTGATCAGTCGGCCCACCGGCGGCTTCTTCATCTGGATCAAGCTCCCGGAGGGGACCGACACGCAGAAGCTCGGCACCCTCGCGCGCGAGGCGGCGGTCGGCTATGTGCCGGGCAATAACTTCATGCCGAACGGCGGTGCGGAGCGCTACATCCGCCTCGCCTATAGCTACGAATCCGAGGAGAATTGCCACTCCGGGGCGCGCTACCTCGCCAGCGCGATCCGCGAGGCGATGGCCTAATCACCGCGCCGGGGGACGCATCCTGCGTCCCCCGGCCTCTCCCATCCTCATCGATCGCGCCCTCATCGAAACGAACCATCCCACACTGACGTATCATTAACCGACGATCCCGCTCGGGAGCGCCGCACAGGCGGCGCATCACGGATGGTCGCCTGTCGATGCGCGTTGGCGCTGGCGAGAACAGGGTCTTGCAACGAGGTTTGGCGATGGCACCACCCCCCCCGCGACGAATGCGCTCCGCCGCCGTGAGTCTCGGCCTGGTCGGCGCGCTCGCCTTCACCCTGAGCGGCTGCGGCACGAGTCCCGCTCAAGCGGTCCAGCGGCAATGCGTAGACGATTTCGGCCAGGTGGTGACGGAGGCACAGTGCCTGGCGACGCCGGTGGCGAACAGCTCTCCCCGTCCTGTCGGCGGCGGGGGCGGATACTACTCGTCGCCATATCGCTGGTACTACGGCGGCAGCAACTCGAGCGGGCGCGTCACAGGCGGCTCCTACGATCCGCCGGCGAATTACCGCCCGTCCGGCGGCAGTAGTGGCATCGCCAGCGGCGGCACGACCGGCGGCGTCGATACCGGCGGCTTCGGGGGCAAGTCCGGCAGCAGTGACGGGAGCAGCAGTAGCAGCGGCGGCAAGTCCGGCGGGAGCAGCGGCGGTGGCTCCGGTAGTAGCAGCGGCGGGAGCAGCGGCGGCGGCGGGAGCTAGAAGATGCAGCGTCGCACCGCCACCCCACGCCCCGACGTCGATCGTATCGTGCGCGAGCAGGGATTGATCTATAACACCACCACCCTGCCCGATGGCACGACGCGCCCGTACTGGAATGAGTCGGCCTACTACGGCTTTGGGCTGGACGAGATCCTGGAGTTGGAGCGCGTCACACAAGAACTCCACCAGATGTGCCTGGACACGGTCGAATGGGTCATCAGCCAGCGCCGCTACCGCGACTTCCACGTCCCCGAGCTGGCGTGGCCCGCGATCGAGCGGACCTGGGAGGAAGATTCGCCCTCCCTCTACGGTCGCTTCGATCTCTGCTACGATGGACACAGCCCCGCCAAGCTCCTCGAATACAACGCCGATACCCCCACCGCGCTTCTCGAAGCGGCGGTGATCCAGTGGTATTGGCTCGGCGAGACCCACGCGGGCCGCGACCAGTGGAACTCCCTCCACGAGCGGCTGATCGCCTGCTGGAAGCGCCACGCCCATCGTCTCGCCGGGGGGCTGGTCCACTTCGCCTACACGGCGGCGGAGACGAGCGGCGAGGACCTGATGACCGCGACCTATCTGCGGGAGACGGCGAATCAGGCCGGGCTGGCGACCGCGACGCTGACGATGGAGGAGATCGGCTGGGATCTCGCCGCCGGGCGCTTCGTCGATCAGGACAAACTCGACTCTTTCGCACTCTCGCTGCACCGGCCGCCGGCTTCCCCACT
>JAABUM010004548.1_pt1 | contig 15535 bp, 15 predicted proteins | sample 5559161 | NCBI WGS metagenome assembly JAABUM01 (sample SAMN10711868, study PRJNA513369) | rock metagenome | isolation source: Antarctica rocks | place: Antarctica: Victoria Land, Siegfried Peak nord
GACCTCCCCGGCGGCCCCGCCCGCGCCGCCGCGCCCCCGCCGCCGGCCGGCGCACTGGATGCACCGGCACCGGACGCGTCAACACCGACCGGGCCAGCGCCCGCCGCGCGGGGCCAGGTCCGCGTGCAAGACCTGCGCATCATCCAGCTCCATCTCGGCCGTGACGGCGAGCCGCGCCAGCTCGACACCGTCGATCGCGCCACCGTGCTCCGCATCCTGCGCGCCGACCTCGCCTGGGTGGAGGACCGCGACCACCACGCGACTAGGGAGGTATCCGTGCATGACTAACGACGACGCGCCGGTATCACTCGACATAACGAATGGGCAGGGGCAACCTCGCCCGTCCGCCGATAGCGACGGGCAGACGGACGCGCCGCCTGGTCCGGGGCCGGTCGGCCCCGCCCCTGCCCGCCCGCGCCTGGGGCCGGGGGAGTGGCGGGCCACCCAGGAGATCGCCACCGCGCTCGGCGAGACCGAGCGCGGCCCGTTAGGACAGGTCGGCCGCGTCGTCGGCCGCCTCGGAGCCGACCGCGCCCGCGCCGTCCTCACGCGGACCCAGGAGATTGAGGCGGCCGGGGGCCTGCTGCTCCCCGACGGCTCACGCCGCCGCACCCCCGGCGGCGTCTTCTTCCACCTCGTGCGCGCCGACGACACGCTCAACCGCGCGGAGCGGGTCTACATCTTCCCGCCCCCGTTCGGGCGCAACGGGCGCACGAAGGCGGCGACGGCGGCGGCGGCCATCTCGTCGTCGGCCACGCCCACGGCGCCATCGCTGGCCTGGACGGACGACGATGACCGCCGTGTCATAACTGCGCTACAGCAGGAGCGAGGGAGGGCAACCATCGTGAAGATCACCGTCATCGGCCGGCCCGGTACGGCCGTCGAGCAGGGCCAGGCCGTCGCCCTCGCCCTCGTCAGCGAGAAAGTGCCGGACCTGCCCAAGGGGCTGCCGGAGCCGCCCGCCGGCACACGCTACACCGTCTTCGTCGCGCGCAAGCCGTGGGCGACGGTGGCCGAGGCGCTGGCCGCCGACGCGGAGGACGCGGCGATCATCGAGGGCTACGCCGCCCTCGACCCACGCGTGGAGGGCATCGCCGTCTACGCCACCAGCGCCACCACCAAGCGCCTGCAAGCGGCCAAGCGCGCCGCCCAATCGGTGACGACACCGTGAAAGCTCTGCGCCCGACGCAGGACATCTAGGTAACGCACGAGCCCAAGTGTTACATTTCGGCAGCAAAGATCCCATGGCGCCGCTTGCTGTGACGGCGGCGATACCATGAGAGACAAGGGCGCAAGTCTCTCATCGTTGGGCTATGAGCACCGCTAAATAGAGCGACTGGAACGCTAGCCGCGTTTGGGATTGGGATTGGGATGCCCGTTTGCGAGCCTAAGCTGCGGACTATATCCGGCGAGCGTGGTGAGCAGGTGTGAGAATATTATGATGCCGACCCTATGGCTCATGCTACGTTTCACGCAGGCCACGGACATACTGGGTCTCCCGCGACGTTGATACCGCTAGCAAATTCCTGAAGGGGCTAAAACGGACGAATAAGCGCCAATTTATCACCCTCCTTCCTCGTCGCTTATAGCTTTCGCAGGGGTCTTGGCCCGAATAAGCGGAGGGCTGCCAGAATTTGCCAGCGGTATCGAAGTTGGTGAATCAATTGAGCGTCATTTACCCGTGCAGAAAAGGCCGGATGTAGGATGCCGGCAGAGTCGGCGTGAGGACGGCCATTCTGGAGCTATTCACTCAACTATGACTGACTCTCAATCGCCAACGTCGCGGGAGACCCAGCATGTCGTGGCCTAGCGTGCTACGTCCCATTATCATAATGGACCTTCTTCAGTTGTGCCATCAGCACGAGTGAGCTTATAAGTCGCTTGTGCATTTATCTTCACTGCTGCATGTGAGAAGGCCATACCGTGTCTCCGGCGTCCGATCCTGCGGGAGACTCCTTTGACAACCGTTTCCAGCACGACTACAAAGTCGGGCAAGATTTGATCTTGCGCGAGCGTATAAGTGCGGATCTCGGCGCCTTGAGCAGCCTTACGAGCCCCCTCACGATAGCTAGTTCGAGCAAAATAGTGGCCAGAAACGGGCCGATTGGTTGCTCCTTTCAGCAGATGTAGTTCATACCCAAATGCGGCAATATCGCTTTGCTCGACGGGAGCGACCCATCTCTTGCACTCAGCAACAACCAGAGCACCGTCTGAGCTCTGTAATACAACATCAAAGGTCCAGGTTGTCCCTCCCATGCTGAAAGGTACATCGATGCCATCCCCTTTATGAGGCAGTAGAATGACTCCCTCTTCCCTTGCCAGACGCACAAGGACATCTCTGCAGTGCTTCTGGTAGACTCGATTAGGTCCAGTTGCCTGACCCGCCGGCATAATCACCTCCATTTATTGAGTTGGTATAGAGTTTTTCTTACGTTACATCCAGTCGATGCATCACGTTCTGCAGTTTAACGCACACAAAGGTAATGTACTGTTGGCTGCCTTGAACGCCCTCTGCTAACTAGTGGAGAACCGTGGTGCATAAATAAGCCGATGGTGTGGCCCACAACTCTACTAGCACCTGCTGTTTGTCGGTGCATGACATGCCCTTAACGCAATCATGACCTCGACGTGCCTCTCTGCACCTATGACTTACGCCATGTGGAGCGACCGGAGTTTGCGCCAACTGATGGGCCAGCGATGATATCCTTCGGGGCAAAGGTAACGAAACAGGGCAGGGGTTCCCTACAGTGACAGAAGGGGCCATGGCACACGACATAAACGAGCAGCATCGCCGGAGGGACAGGCGAGTCGCTGGAGGCGACGTATGACCGACACCCAGGCCCGCGCCCGCGTCTGGACGCTCTGCCTCGCCGCGCTCGTGCTCGGCGCCCTCACCGGCCCGCTCGTCGCCCTCCTCACCCCGCTGGCCCCTGCCTCCGCGCCCGCCCTCACCAACCTGGCGGCGGCCCTCGCCGCCGCCCTCGTCGGCGCGTACGTGGCCCTCGCTGTCCTGCTCGCCCGCGCCGTCCTACGTGTCGTGCGGCCTCGTCTCGACGGCCGCCCCTAGCCCGCGTGGAAGCCCGCTGAACCCCACTAGAAGGGTGCGAACGGCCCTCCCAAGGGCCTCACATCGTAGCTCTATTTTGGCGCCATTGTAGCGCCATTGGCCCCCGAATCGTAGCGCCATTCGTAGCTCTAGTGCTAACGGCATGGCGCTACGATAGCGCCACGATTCACACAGGAAAACGGGGTGTTGGCGCTACGATAGCGCTACTCTTTATCTTGGGCGCTACACCACCCGTAGCTCTAGCGCCATCGGCGCTCTAGCGCCACACGAGCGCCATGGTCCCCCGCAGGCCCTGCCCGTCGCGCCCCATGCGGGACCGGCCCCGCGCGCAGCGACGGGGCCAACGGTACGGGGCAGGGGAGCGCGCTCAGGGGCGCTCACGGACGGTGACGGTAGCGCGACTGCCCGTCGTCGCTCCGCTCACCAAGTCCTGATACGGGACCGTCGCCGGCACCGCCGGCACGACCCGCACGCCGTCCTGGGCGACGGGCGCGCTTCTCCACAGTTCTCCCGCTCGCACGCTCCCCTCAGCGCGCCCCCTTACCCAGCGACCGAGCGCGTGGCGGGGCAGGCGCACAGCCCCGCCGGCGTGTACTCGTAGTGCGGGTCGTCCCAGAGGGCGCCGCCGGCGAGCTCAACCACATGCGCGATCTCCTGGCCGCACGCGCGGCACCGCACGCTCGCCGCGCCGCGCGTCAACTCGATGCCGCGATGACCCTCCCCGGTCACCCCCGCGACCATCGCGTCCCGGCTGAACACTTGGCGCAGGCTCAGGATGTGTTGCTCCACGCTCGCGCCTATCCTGGCTAGCCCTGTATCGTGCGAGAGGGGAGCGGCCGCAGGGCCGGGCGCGGGCCACCTGACGGCCTGGGGTGCCGCCGACGTATCGGCCCCTGTCGGAGGCGCGAGCGTGGGCGCGCGATCGGGCAAGGGCACGGCGCGCGCAAGGGGCAGACACGCGGGGCAGAGATAGCGCCGGTCCGCCTCCGGGTCCGCCGGGTCCGGGCGCAGCACGGCCAGGCAGAACCGCCACCAGGAGCGCGGGGGGCGCCCCCGATAGAGCCAGAGGAAGGGGAACCGCGACGTGGGGCGTAGGTGGACCTGAGAGAGCGTACCTTGGCCGGGCGTCGCCCCGCAGCAGCAGCACCGGGGGATGATAGGGTCGGCCGCGCCAAAGTCGGCCGGGCTAACAGACGGCATGAGACTCCTCCCTTATCCCACGACGCTCGGCCACAATCCGCTGGCTCTCCCGACAACTTGGTGAAACGGTTTCGATCAGAATGTGAAGGGCAATGGATCAAAATGTGAGCGGCGGGCCTGGCGGCAACCGTCGAACCCTGTAGGGCAACGAGAAATGCTTGGCATGCTTCACCATTTTTACTCCCACGTACCCTCCATGTTCCGATGCACAAGCGGTGCAATAAAGTGCTACCTAGCGTTACGCTTTTCACAGCCGTATGTGGCGATCCTTTCATTTCACTGAGCTAACTAGAACACGTTTCGTCAACCGCAACGCGCTTTTCCTGGATTATGGCTTCACCAAGTGGTCGGGAGAGCCAATCCGCTTGACACATATTTGCACTCCACCGTGGGACGCTAGTATCGTAATAGCACCGGCAGGCAAGCAGGATGAGGATTTGACGACGTAGAAGCGGTAGGGCAAGCGATGGCGGACATCCAGGCGCGGCTAGAGGCCATGCGGCAGTGGCTCGACACCGACGAACGTTGCCGGTGGTCCGAGCAGCGGCGCTACGAGGTCCTGCGCTCCGTCGTCCTCTACGGCCAGTCGCCCGCGGAGCGGGCGCTGGAGACCGGCGTCCCGCGCACCACCCTGTATCGTCGCGTCCGGCGTTTCAGGGAACAGGGCATGATCAGCCTGTTCAGCGATGCCGACGCCGCGGAGCGCCCGTCGAAGCCGACGCTGCCCCCGGACATGCGTCAGTTCATCGTCGACCTCAAGGCCGAGCACCCGCCCTTCCGCCCCAACGAGATCGCCACCATCTGCGGCCGCGTCTTCCCGCGCCGGCCCAGCCCGCACACGGTGCAGCGCGTCCTGGCCGACGGGCCGCCGCCGGCGCGCACGGTGCGCCGCTTCCCGCCCTACCACGAGATGGCGCCCGAGGCGGCCAAGCGGGCGGTGCTCGCGCTGCACGCCGACGGCTGGAACGCCAAGAGCATCGGGGCGTACCTCGCCGTGAGCCGGCAGACCGTGCACACCATCCTACGGCGTTGGGTCGAGGAGGGTTGGTTGGTGCTCGACGACAAGCCGCCCGGGCCGCAGCCCGGCTTCCGTGCGGTCGACTTCCCGACGATGGCCACGATCAAGAAGCTGCAGGAGAACCCGCTGCTCGGCGCGTTCCGCATGCACGGCGCGCTCAAGCAGGTGGGCATCCACGTCAGCGTGCGCACCTGCGGGCGCATCATGGCCCACCATCGCGCCCTGTATGGCCTTGGCGCTGAGCCTAAGGAGCGCAAAGAGAAGAAGGCGATGCCGTTCGCGGCGGCGGAGAGGCACGCGATCTGGACGGTGGATATCCGCTACCTCGACACGCCGCTGCTGGGCCAGCAGGCGTACTGCGTGACCATCCTCGATAACTTCTCCCGGGCGATCGTGGCCAGCATCGTCTCGCCGACGCAGGACCTGGCCGCGTACCTCAAGGTCTTGCGCGACGCGATCCGCGCCTTTGGGTCCCCGGGCGCCATCGTGAGCGACGGCGGCGGGGTGTTCAAGGCCAACGTCGCCAAAGCGGTCTATGCCGCGTTCGGCATCACGAAAGAGCAGATCGCCAAGCGGCAGGCCTGGCAATCATACATCGAGTCGAACTTCGGGCTCCAGAGGCGTCTGGCCGACTTTCATTTCGCCAAGGCGACGTCGTGGCCCGACTTGTGGGCGATGCACGACCAGTGGGTGACGGCCCACAACTGGCAGCCGCACTGGGCGCACCGACAACGCAAAGACGGCCGCCACGCGCCGGGCGAGGTGCTCGGCTTCGTCCACGGGCGCGTCTGGACCGCGGCGGAGCTCGACCGCGCCTTCCGCTTCCGCTCGGGCCGCACCGTCGACAAGCACGGCTACGTGCGCTACCGCAATTGGAAGCTGTACGCCGAGCGCGGGCTCCCCGGGCGGCCGGTCGTCGTCTGGCGCTGCGGCGATCACCTCCTCATCGAGCACCAGGACGAGCCCCTCGCGCAGTTCGCCGTCGCCGTCCAACCGGATGGGCGGCACCTGACGCGCGTGGTGGACCCGCGCCTGTTCGAGAACCGTTTCGCGTCGCCGCAGCCGTTCCTGCTCGATGTGAGCGCGGTCGTATGGCACCTGGCGTTCGCAGTGGACGCCTACGCTAAACGGCGCACGCGGAGCCGCCAGACAGGGCAGATGGCCCTCTTCGAGAGTTAAATTAAAAAGAAAGGGGTGCTTGACGACCGTCACGCAGGTTTTCTAAAATAATTGCGTGACGGTTCAAGAGGGGGGAGATATGGCGGTCAAGCAGAAGCGCATCACCTGCGCCCGCTGTGGCGGGCGCGAGACGGTGATGAGGGGGGAGCGCGGACCGGCGTCGATCTACTGCGATCTCTGCCGTGATGAGGTGAAGCGCGGGCAGAACGCCCTGCGCGCCCAGGCGTACCGCCAGCGCAAGGCGAGCTACCGGGGGCGGGCTGACCGCACCCTCCCGGCCGGGCCGCGGATGTCGTAGGGATACCGAGGGACGGAAACGGCAATAGAATTACGACGGGAGGTTTGTTCATGGCCACACGATTCCAGGTTACGTTCGACAGCGCCGCGCCCGACAAGCTGGCCACCTTTTGGGCCGCAGCCCTCGGCTACATCGTGCAACCGCCGCCGGAAGGCTACGCCGACTGGCCTACGTTTTTTAAGGCGCAGGGTATCGAAGTGAACATCGGCGACGCCTCCGCTATCGTCGATCCTTCTGGCGTCGGTCCGCGCGTCTTCTTTCAGAAGGTGCCTGAGCCCAAGATGGCCAAGAATCGCATGCACCTGGATCTAAATGTGTCAGACACTCGGCGCGTGGGCCAACAAGAGGGACGCAGACGCGTCAATGCGGAAGTGCAACGCCTGGTCGGATTGGGCGCGACCCAAATCCGTGTGGCCGACGAGCGCGGGGAGTACTGGACCGTCATGGCCGATCCCGAGGGCAACGAGTTCTGTGTACAGTAAGGCGCACAGGCCGTAGTTTCGTCTCTGCTACTGGGGAAGAGGATCGCGTCCGGTCCTTGGTCCCTACTTTTTCCCAGTAGCGATCCCCGCGGCACGCCGCGACCATCCCGTGTGAAAATAGGGCGGAGCAGGAGCGTCGGTCAGGCTATTTTCAGACGAGCCAGCGGTTCCCACAGGGCGCTACACGGGGGCCAGGGCGGCTGGCTGCGGGGGCATTGCGGGAGCAATGTGGACCTTACTCACTTGCCATGCGCCCGGGTGTCCCACGCCGGAGTGCAAATATGTGTCAAGCCGATTGGCTCTCCCGATGACTTGGTGAAGCCAGAATCCAGAAAAAGTGTGTTGTGACTGACGAACTGTGGTCTAGTGAGCTCGTTGACAGGGCGAGATCACCGCGTAGAGCTACGAAAGGCGCAACGCCAGGTAGCACTTTATGGTGGCGCTATTGCACCGAAAAACGGACGGTGCCGAGGAGCAAAAATGTGAAGGCGCGCTGGGCATTTCTCGCTGCCCTACGCGGCTCGACGATGGCCACCGAGCGTGCCGGCTCACATTTTGGTCCATGACCCCTCACATTCTCATCCAACCTGTTTCACCAAGTCATCGGGAGAGCCAGCCGATTGTGGCCGAGCGTCTATCCCACAACCCGCAATGCGCCTGTCCGCGCGCCCCCGGCATGAGCCGGCGTCACGTCGATGCGCTGAGGCAGCGCCCGCAGTTCCCCCCCGCCCGCCACCGGAACGACGAGCGCCCCCGTCGTGAGCGCGCGGTCGAAGGCGGCGACGACATGGGAATCGTACTGCGTCCCCGCCCCCTCTCGTACGCGCCGGATCGCCTCGGCCGTGGGCAAGGCCGGGCGATACGTGCGCGAACTGGTCATGGCGTCGAAGCCGTCGGCCACGGCCAGGATCGCCGCGTCCGCGGGGATGGCGTCGCCGGCCAGGCCGTCGGGGTAGCCTCCTCCGTCCCAGCGCTCGTGGTGGTGGCGCACCGCCGGCAGGATCTCCTGGAGGAAGGGCAGCCCTTGCAGGATATGCTCCCCAATAGCCGGGTGCTCCGCGATGACGGCGAACTCCTCCGCAGTAAGCTTATCGGGCTTAAGCAGGATGGCGTCGGGGACGCCGATCTTGCCCACGTCGTGCAAAATACCGGCTTGGCGGATGCGCGCGATGTCGGTCGCGGGCAGGTCGAGCGCAGCGGCAATAGCCGCGGCGTAGGTCGCGACGCGTCCCGAGTGCCCGCGTGTGTAGGCATCCTTCGCGTCCACGGTGGAGGCAAGCGCCTCGACCGTGGCCAGATTGCTGTCATCCAAGCGGGCGGCCAGGGCCACGGGGTCGCGCGGGAGCGCCCCCGCCTCGGCTCGATGTACCCGATCCTTGCCGGCGCGCTTGGCCGCGTAGCTGGCGTTGTCGGCCGCGCCAACCAAGTCCTCGCGTGTCGTGGCGTGGTCGGGCATGACGGCGACGCCGATAGAAGCGGTGACTCGGATCGCCCGTGTCCCATGAGCCACGGTCAGATGGGCCAACTCGCCCCGGATGCGTTCAGCTATGTCGAGCGCATCGCCCAACTCGGTCTCGGGCAGGATCAGGGTAAACTCGTCGCCGCCGTAGCGCGCCACGACATCGGCCTGGCGCGTCTGCTCGCGCAAGCAGCGCGCGACGGCGAGAAGCGTCACATCGCCGGCCTGGTGGCCGTGCGCATTGTTGACCGCGCCGAAACCGTCCAGGTCGATCATGACCACGGCGAGGGACTGCCCCCCGCGCCACGCCCGCGCCAGCTCCTCTTCCAACCGTGTTTGGAAGGCGCGGTGGTTCAGTAACTCGGTCAGACTGTCCTCTAATGCACGAGCTAGCGCCCGCTCATGCAGGCGCGCGTTCTCTAGCGCCGTCGCAGCCTGCGTGGCCAGCAACGCGAGCACGTCACGATCGTCGTCTGTGAGCGCTACGGGCAGGTCCATCAGCCGGAGCGCGCCAATGACCAGCACCTCACCGTCGTCGCGTATGACCTCCACCGGCACGAGCACCGTCTGCCCCGTATCCTCGGCCTCCTTGAAGAAGCCCCGGCCGGCTGATGGGAGCGGCACCTTCGCCGGCCCCACGCACGGCGCGTCGTCGGGTTCCAGCACCAGGCGCTCAAGCAAGGCAGGATCGTCTGGGTCGCACACGTAGGCGGCCACCGCTGTCGCCTGGGAGAGGGCACGCGCGCTTGAAGCTACGCGCCGCAAAGTATCCACCGCGCACTGCTGCACGCGCAATGCATTCCCCGTCGTCACCACCGCCTCCAACTGGGTGGAGCGCCGCTCGGCCTGTGCGACGGCGCGAAAGTTCTGGCGCACCCCCGCGACGGGAACGGCGAAGAGCGCTACGAGGAGCGGGTTGTACACCCACAGGGCGGCAATGAGGACGCCGAGCGAGCAGGCGGCCAGTTCGGGGATGGCGGTATGGCGCCAGGTGCGCCACCACAAACGCCACGGCGCCTGGCGCTCCAACAAGGCGAAGAGCAGCAGAGCGGTTCCGCTATCCAGCGCATAGTACACCGCGAGCAAGACCCCCAGGATCGGTAGGGCGGCACCGCTTCGCGTTAGACCGAGCGCGACCGGTGGGGTCGCGAGGCGTGCGACGACGAGACTGCACACCCCAACGGTGAGCGTCGAGTGGCACAGATTAAAGGCGTGCTTGTAGAGGGGCGTTCGCTTGCGCGTGGCCACGAGCGCGAGGGCAGCGGGCCAGGCAATGAGGAGCGGCAGCGGCGGCGGGAAGAGGAGGATTGCAGCGATGTGGACGGCGCTTCCCAAGCTCTGGTGGCTCGCCCCACGCAGGCGCAGCGCGACGAGCTCACCGACGTGGGCGAGAACAGCGAAGACAAGCACTTGGGCCACGAGCAGGAGCCACGTCCTATTCGGAGATGTGGGGGAGAGCAACCACGCGCGGACGAGCCAGAGGTGCGCCGCGACCACAGTCACGGCGCACAGGTAACAGGCCCACACATACCGGCGTACCGCCGACGGTAAGTCGCGCATGTCGTCCTCGCCCTTCCCGTTGCCCTCATGCGATGCGTTGTCCATCTACTATCGGCCTAAGACGAGGCGAGGGCCTATAGCATGTCGTGGGTAGCCCACCTAGGCTATAGGCCACTGCACAAATGAAGGTACTGATGGACGCGATCATGACCACCATGGCTCCGCAGCCCGTGTCAACTCAGGTACATAGTGATGCTATTTACGTGGGTTAGTTACGTGGGTTAGTTACGTGTGTTAGTTACGTGTGGACAAATAAGTAGGAACATTGTACTATCGTTGTATCCCCATACGGGGGTGCCCAGATGGGCCATAGGCTCTGGTACATGACCGGCGTCTGGCCGACCATAGTGGGACCGATCGACAAAGGGAGTAGGGAACATGGACCATATCCGCAATCTGAAAACGAACCCGCGCGTGCTTCGTGTCGCGCTCGTCCTGGGTGGCCTCGTCAGCCTGCTGCTCGCGTCCGGCGCCGAGCATAGGTGGTTTTAGGGACTAGGCGATAAAAGGCCGTCAGGCGCGGCATCCCGCGCTTGACGGCCGTTACTTATGCTCCTCCTCGCCCCAGTCCTTGTAGCCCTTGCCCTCGCCGTGCTGCGGGGCGGCTCCTTCTCCAACCTGGCGGATCTACCGTTACGAGGGATATCCTTGGTCGCGCTGGGCCTGGCGCTCCAGATCGTGCTCTACCTGCCCGGCGTGCGCACCGCGCCCGCTGTCGCAACGCATGGGGGGGTGCTGTACCTCGCCACGTTGGTCCCGATTGTCGTCGGCGCTCTGCGTAACTGGCGCCTCGGCCTGGCCGCGCGCGTGGCAACACTGGGCCTACTCCTTAATACACTCGTCATCGCGGCCAACGGCGGGCACATGCCCACCAACGGGACGGCCATGCGGGCGGTGCGTGGCCCTGCGACCGTGCGCGACATCGCCGACCGACGGCACTTCGACAACACGCATCTGGCTACGCCGGCAACGCGCCTCGTCGCCCTGAGCGATATTATCCCTGTTCCGTTCCCGCCGGGTGCTGGGAACGTGTATAGCGTGGGCGACGTGCTTCTTGCTGCAGGTATCGCCGCCCTTGCCTACCAGGCGACGTGGCGTACTTCTTCTACGACTGCAACCGGAACCTCACACCACCACGTCGCGTAGCAGCCGATGCGCTATTAGTGGCCGCCGCCTGTGAAACGATGTATCCTTGTCGTCGTCGTGGCCGTCGCTGCCAACGACAATATACGCTTGCACCCGCTCGACAACCACCTCCCAATCGCCGTCCCCGGCAAAGTGTATAGCGTCGGAGGCGCGCTGTTGGTCATTGGATTGGCCTCGTGCTGCTGGCGTATCGCCGCGTGCGCACCCCTGGCGCAACCATAGTGGCGGGAGCGACAAGCGTCCAGGCGGCGTGAGGATAGTACGTGTAAGGATAGGTGTTGCAACAGGCTCGACCCATAGTAGGGTACTGAAAGATTACCTCTACGCATACTATGGCGTTACGCCACAGATGCTGACCGCGTGGCTACAGCAATACTTCGCTTGGTTCTGTGCTTAACGTGATAGAGTGCTGTATCGGCTGACTCTAGCAGTGCCTCGGACGTTTCGGCATGCTGAAACAGCGTAGCAACGCCAAGGCTAGCCGACATGCGGTAAGCCTCGTCGTTTGGCACGACGGGCGTGGCCATGATACGCGCCAGTACATTTTCGGCCACTGCATATGCACTTTCAGTTGTTGTATCAGGAAGAAGTAGTGTGAACTCATCGCCGCCAAAGCGCGCCACCACATCATAGGAACGACACTCCGCCTCGAGCACTGAAGCGATAGCTTTAAGAGCAGCATCGCCCGCCGCATGCCCATAGGTGTCGTTAATGGGCTTAAATCCATCGAGGTCAATGGCGATCAGTGAAGGAGCCCCGCCACCACGCTGGGCACGCGCCTCTTCCCGCACCAACACATCCATGAAAGCCCGTCGATTGGCCAGCCCCGTCAGCACATCGTGATTGGCCGCGCGTACAGCTGCGAGCTCCCCGGCGCGTGCTGCTATGGCTGTCCGCACCGTATAAAAAGGGGCGGCAAACAGCGCGATTAGTAGCGGATTAGCGTGCCATACGATAGCTACCGCAGCCCCACTCGCGCTCGCTCCTAGCTCGGTAAGCGCACTCAAGCCGACCTGTTGCCGCAGTTGCATCCAAAGCGTGCCGCGACTAAGAACAGCGAATAGCGCGGCCGCACCCATGCTATCGAATGCATAATATAACAACAAGACAGCCACTACAGCGACGGCTTCACCAAGGGCAGATGGAAGGCTAACAACGACGCCTACACCGGCTGCGTGTAGGGCAAGGCTTGTAGCTAGCGGTGCTGTTAGATGATGACTAAAGTTGTACCATCGTTTGGGAGAGTGCGTACTTGACGTTGGTAACGGGGCGAAAGGTGGGAGCGCGTCGCAGAGCCGAGCGTCGCTGTACAAGATGGGCAGCGTGTAGCGCGCTCCTCATGAGGGCAAGTCGTTGTCTGCGCAGCGCGGTCCGGGTCTATCCACTCGGGTACCAACGTCAAGTACGCACTCTCTCGTTTGGGCCATTCTGTCTGCCTGCCCCATTTAATCAGATGTGCTAACGCAAGGGATGGCCCTAGGGCCGCGACACAGAGTGGCGGCGGTAACAGCAAAACTGCTGCTACTGCGCAAGGCCCGCCTAAGTCGAAATGAGTCTCGCCTTCTGCCTGGAACACGACCCGACCAGCAATGAAAGCGGCTAGGGCTATAGCTAAAGCTGTTGCGACATCCACCGTGCTGGGTATGGGTTGAGTGAGACAAAGTACAACGACTAGCACCGTCAACATATGACGTGCGGTGAGGTAAACGACCAGTGCTGAGGGGCGAAATCGCATCTGGTGGCACCTTAATCCACATTTAAGACAAAGGGTTGCGGCTACAACATGCAGCGACGAAAGGAGAATTCATGCTAGTATCTCAATCTCCCCGTCTACAATATGTCTCCCTCTATCATTGGTACGCTATAGCCTAATAATGCTACAGCTTTACCACATCTCTACACGCCGAGCTTCAACAACAGCGTTAAACGGGTATTCACTCCATATCTATGGTAGTCGTTGCTACGTCGCCATATTGCCCATCGCTGTAAACACCGGCTTTATCATGCCTACGATCTCTCCACTGCGCCGTCAGGGTCTCTTGCTGCTGCGCTATCTGCCGCTGGACTGCGCGTAACCCCTCTAGCGCGTCAACGTCCGCGACGGCAATGACGGCCACAGGCCGACGCGGTCCTGGGATATGGAGCGACACCGGTAAGTCGCCCTGTTCGATCAACTGCCCGACCCGTTGACGGCTCAAACCCATCCGCTGCGCTGCCCCACGCACCGTGACATACTCGACACCATCGAGCACGACTGTTGTACTTACGGATTCGCGCCACTGCCGCTGTGCAATATAGGCGTCGACGGACTCGCTGCGAACAAGCTTCAGGCGATGACCGCGCGCATATGCGCTAACGGTTTCCACGACGCCGCGCGCGATTAGTTTCTCCACACCCTTAGGCGTAGAGTTAAGACGGCGTGCCGCCTCATCAAGCGTGAGTAATGCAGGATCGTCAACCGCTGCGCGCCACTGCGCGTATGTGGGTTGCAACGCCTGCACGCTCGCTGTCGAAATACGAATCCAGGAGTTGAAGCCGCGTTGCTCTCGACGATACTCAAGCGTTCCATTCATGCAGAGGTGTCGCACTGTCGAGATGCTAATGCCAAGCATCTTCGCCGCCTGCCCCGGCGATACAGTGCCGTCGTCAACGATAGCCCCGCGCCGAACACGCAACACTTGCACGCTCGCCTCCGAAATCACAATCGGGCACCGCAGTCGTTGCTCATCCCGCCAATGCTCGAGCTTACCGTTTCTGCAGAGGATGCGTACCATCGCTTCGGTAAGGCCCAGAACCTCTGCGGCCTCGCCCACCGACATACCACGGCTATCGCGCTGCTCCACGGTGGCGTCAACTTGCATAGGCGAAGTAGACTTGCTGCTTCTCCGCGAGGATAATACCTGCTGATGATCGGCGTGTTTCGTCTGCTTTCCCACTCTACCTCCCTATCCACGCCGATCCGTCCAACTATTTTGCCGCACAGGTACAACAGTCCTCTAATGTCATAGCTGTACCCTCATTCCATAGCACCATGAATCGCTCCGGTCCTAGGAGGTCGCGGACGATGAGAATAGATGCATCGTATGCTGCACGTTCAATAGGCGACCTAGGTGCTTGTAGAGTCGTGCGCAGAGCATCAGCCGCACCCCAAAGTCGCGCCGCCCTTTCACTGTCCCCATCCGTAGCTATAACGACGCCCAGTCCCTCTAAACAGGCTGCGATGTTTGCCTTTAATCCCGATGCTTTGCTCTGCAAAAGGGCTTGCAGGTACACGTCCCCCGCTTGACGATTCAATCCTTGATCGCGAAGCACAACCGCGAGGTCTTGAAGAGCATGACAGTTCACCTCCATGTCACCTACTGTCGAGCTTATGCCTACAGCCTCAGTGCATAAAGCCGCCGCCGCTGCATTATCACCGCTCATGGAAATGAGACGCCCTAATCCACCTAGAGCCTGCGGAATGACGCGCCGATAATTAATTGCCCGTGCCTTGGCTAGACCATCCTCTAGCACCTTGCGCGCGCATGAGTACTCCCCCTGTGCGTAACTCACCATTCCAAGGTCCACGAGAGCATCGCATATAGCTTCCTCATCGACAGCCTCGCGTGCTAGAAGTAAACTCTCTTCGAGTTGGCCACGCGCGCGCGTGTACTCTCCCTGCTTATACGAGAGCGAACCGAGGTTGCCGAGCACACATGCGAGACTGCGTGGGTCGTTCAAGCTCTGTTTTAAAGCAAAGCTCTCCTCGAAAAGGCCTTGTGCTTGGCGGAATAATCCTTGCTCCATGGACGCGCATCCAAGATTATTTAACACGCGAGCTGTTAGTGTGGTGTTGTCTAGTGCCTGGCACGAACTCAAAGCTTTCTCAAGCCATAGGGTCGCGTAGGAGTAATCCCCTTGATTGGCGGCAAGTATACCAAGATAATTTGATGCTTGTGCTTGCACGGTGTCTGCGCTATGCACCTGTGCAAGCAAGCTTTCCAACCAATATCGTCCCTCACTAATACTACAACGTTAGGTGGTCAAGATGAATCGAGGAGGCGACGGAGGACGCGTTTGCGATGGGAGCGGTAGGCGTTGTGGTTCTGGCGCTGGGTGGCGTGCAGCAGGGCCAGCGCTCGCTGCG
>JAABUM010004549.1_pt1 | contig 15533 bp, 28 predicted proteins | sample 5559161 | NCBI WGS metagenome assembly JAABUM01 (sample SAMN10711868, study PRJNA513369) | rock metagenome | isolation source: Antarctica rocks | place: Antarctica: Victoria Land, Siegfried Peak nord
TCCATGGAATCTGCATGTCAGAGCTACTCGCCCCCCCCCCTCCCTGGCCTCCACGCCCCATATACCTCGCGCACTTCCTACACCCTCCTGGGGGCTCACTACATCCCAGCGTTCCCGAATCAGACAGATCGACAATTGCTGGTGCAGACTGCGATGTGAGGCTCAAGGACAGCTGATGGCAGCCTAGCATTGCAGCAAAAACGTGTAGTGCCTGACGACAAAATGCACACGTGTGCATTTCGTTTTACTCAAGAAGTGCACTCGACTGGGTAGCGTTTTGAAATTTTGTTGTTACTGTCGGTCATATGACCATGCATGGCGGATTTTGTTGTTACTGTCGGTCATATGACCATGCATGGCGGATAACTCCTGCCATTGTTTGGTTATCCGTTGGCCGTGCCATCTGTTTTATCGGCCAGAGTACGTACGTGACGATGTCGTTGAATGTTTTTCACTGCATTAGGCGCAGGGGGACGTAACCGGTGTGATCATATACTGGGGTTCACTTTATCACGATGCCGTGAGTGACGAGGCAGGGCCCTTCGTTGTACGTTTCCAGCCCCTGCACTACTGAACGTCAACAGTTTGCGGCCGAATCCCAACCGCTGGCGCTACCGCTAACACTGCACGCGGCAGCCAAACGCCGACGACCGAACTGCAACATGCAAGCTGTCGCATGCAAGTGTAGTGATCGTCGCCGGTGAGAAGAAGATGTATACAGGCGAGCAACGGCGAAATGGTGAAATGGGTCGCAGGAGGAGGAGGAGCGCTACCTCCGCTAGGAGACTTCATGCTGTTTCGAAAACCCTAGCGGTTCGAAAGCGGTTCGAAAGCCCCAGCCAACTCGAACTCTTCGGAGTGATCGCCCGCTGGCAGCGGCCACAAGTGGAAGCATGCGCCCGTCATGCGCACCATGGTCTACAAGGGCAACGGCCACCCTTCCAAAGGCGAGAAGTTGCGCAGAAATCGACACCTTACAAGGTTCAGAGGCTTGCAGAACTCCTGACAGGGTAAGAGAGGATGCAGCATATCATGCGCACTGCGGGCGACAAGGACATTGGCCATAACTCTCATTCCTCCGGCGTTTCCGCTTCTGATGGTTACAAGGCTAACCCCCGATGTTGTGTGCGCTTTAGAACGCTTTATTGAACCTGCAAAAGCGGCATGCCAGGCCGAATAGAGCTGAAAGAGACACTGTCTCTTCATGACATATGGCTGCGGCAAACATGTTGTAGCACGTTTGGAACGGGCATCACAGATACCAACGCGTGCACACGCGTTTCCAACGCGTGCACGTTCAGACCCGTTCACCATTCGGCCGAGCCCTGTTATGAAATGGTGTACTGCCTGCAGTCGAGTGCCGTTTTGCTGCGTTGTTCGCCGAAGCTGGACCTTCTACACACTTGAATCGCTTCAGCTGCGCAGTCAGACCAGCTTGGCTGAATGCAACACGCTGGCCGAACCTCGCCTGATGAAATCCAACAGCGCTCCCCTCTTGTGCATATCATCGGCGTGGAGGTGGTGCCAGACCAAGCGGTAACGTTCGTGGACAAGCTGAGGGACCTGGAGGCATCGGCGGCGGCGGCGGGGGCAGCAGCAGCGGCGGCGGCAGAGGCGGCGGCGGAGGAGGCAGACCGAGGCGGCGCCGCAGAAGACTGCCGGCGTCGCGAGCCAACCGGTCGGGCTGGCGCCGTGGTGGAAGGCGGCGGGCGCCGCTGGACATTCCGAGGCTGGAGGCTGCGCGCCTTACGGCAGGAGGGTGGCAAAGCCGCAGCCGCATGATGGTGGCGCAGGAGCCGACCGGGATGGCTGGGCGCCGCAGCGGCGCGGCCGCCGGCGGGACCTGAAAGAAGTGAGTGGTGCCGATCAACGGTCGAGGATTGTGTGCAACACTGAACCAAAATTTTGAGGCTGCAACCCTGTGGCGGATATGCAATTCGAGGGCTACCGCTGGAGGGCGGGCGGCAGCCGATGGGAGGCAGGGGCAATGCTGACCTGCCACGAGCAGACCCGCGCCAATGCTGGCCTCAGCGCAGCGCAGCACTGCAAGTCGATCGTACTGGGAGTACACATCTGCCCATATATATTGGCTTGGCAACGCTTTCAAATTGGGATTCTGGAAATCGGCAATTCCCAGTTCGGACAGGCTCGTGGTTTCTCAGGAGAACGATGGCTTATTGTGATCAGGCACACACTTCTGCCAACAGCGGATCGGCCTACAGAATGTAAAGAGGAATACACAGTTCCTTCGTATTAATTTGGTTATGTGTAGAGTACTTTTGATACCGCAACGGACTGTGGCTCATCGATGCTCGCGGAGTGCATATAACCGGTAGCTTGATGGTCTGAGGGTATGCATATCACGTTTGAGGGAATGCAAAACGTTCATAGGCTCCCAAGACTCGTACTGAATGACCAAGGGCGATAGTCATGCCATAATCATCATTGCTGCGGCGCCGCGGCAGAACGACTGGCAGAATCTGCGTGAACGCTGTTTGCGCAAACGCTGCATGCTCGCAAGCATCAATTGCTGGCGCAGTCGTGATGCACTGAATCACTTTTCTAGGACTCGTACCATTTCATTCCTGGACAATTCCAGTGCAGACTCTTCGAGCACCATGACACGGCCAGCATGGCTGGACTTCTAAACCCTGCCAATAACTTGCAGCATTGCCGACGCTACCAGACCAACGACAACTCTGCGCGTCCCCTCGTCCGGCAAGGACCTTGTTCTCGATGTTGCTGGGCATGGCGGCGCGGCCGTCGTGCGCTGGCCGAGCCCGCCTTCCTTTCGACAGCTGCAATCCGCCGGCTGTTAGATGAGGATCTTGTACTTGATGTTGCTGGGCACGCGGTTGATGACGACCCGGCCGTCGTATGACAGTGACGCAAACACCCAGGGGTCCACGCTGCTCCACTCCACGCCTGCGTATGGGCGGCACGGCATTTTCTGACATCACCTGGTGTGTGCTGTCTTCCTCCATGCAACAGCCAACACTCTCAGAACACGGTATACAGGGGACCGTTGTCGTCCGCTTGGTGGCAGCCCGCCGGAAAGGAGGAACCCAGAGGGGTTGAAAATGTGCAATGTCTGCCAGAGGGCTCGTCGTCCATCATGTAATGCATTCTCGTCCTGATCAGCGATGCACGTACACGCACCTTGCCCGCGGCGTTCTCATACAGATCGTGTCTGATTGTTTTGTTGTAGGTTCACTCACCGTACACGCTCTCCTCGTGGTCGCCGATGGTGTGCACCTTGCCGTTCTGCGGCGGCCGCCCGGGCGGCGGCGGCGGCACTGCGTCGCCTGCCGCCGCTGCGGCCCGCACCGATGGCAGGTAGTGCAGCCCCACAGACGTGTCGGCCGAAGCAGTGAGCACCAGAGCGTCGTGCTGCGGGTTGTGCCGCACGCGCCACACCCAGCGGCGGTGGCCGCCCAGCGTCAGTAGCGGCCCCGCCTCCGCACGCCTGCAGGATTGACAAAGCTTTCTGTACTTAAGTTATCAGCTTGATATGAATACTGGGAATTTGCCACACGGGCCACACCCAGCGGCTATGGCCGCCCAGCGTCAGCAGCGGCCCCGCCTCCGCACGCCTGCACAGGGTTTATAGGTTTCGATGCAGCGCCAGAGCATCCGGTTCAGACAGAAGAGAAGTGTGCCCCAAAGCAGTGTCGCCGCAGCGCGCCGCACCCACCAGATACGCCCGCCCATCGGCAGCAGCGGCCCCGCCGCTGTGCACACACAAGGACTAGGGTTTAACCGGCAGCAGCTTGGCGCCGTGCGCTCGTGAGCGGACGACACCTCTGCTGCCACACAGGCTTGTGCGCACACACACGCTGTGCGCAGCAGGCGCGGCCGCGCTTTAGGCCTTCCAGACACCTTCCGGAGGTCACATAGCACACTCACTCTCCCCGAGCTGGCGCGCTGAGCTGGCGCACAGAACGACGGACACTGTGTGGGCCCTTGCCTGAGGTCCCACACCCGCAGCCGCTGGTCGTCACCCACTGTAGACAGGCAGTGCGGCGTCTGCGCCGCCCAGTCCACGTCCCGCAGCGGCTGCGCCGAGGCGGCGGCGACGCCGCCCGCACATCGGAGCGCCCGCATGTCCCACAGCTGCAGCATGCAGCACTCGATCATGAGCAGTCGTCAACAGGAAACCTTCTCATCCGCACATCTGTGCAACAACACGCTGTGCAGTCATGCCACGCTTGGTCTCTGCTGCGCTGCAGGGGCCGCTACAAGTTCATAAGCGCTTGCCGCCGTCAGCAGATCTGCCATGCAGGTGTGTCTGCCCATATACCTGGAGGCTGCTGCCGCCGACGGTGGCGAGGCGACTGCTGTCGTTGGGGTCCCAGGCGCCGGCCAAGAAGGGGCTTCCTGCTTCCGCTTCCGCCTTCCCCAGCTCCTGCGCTGGCAGCAAACCTCTCGCAGTCGAACTGTGCCAGGAACCCTGCTGGAAGAACGAACGGCACCCTTTCCTCGCCGTGGGCAGCAGCTGCAACTCCTGCAAAGGCCGCCACGCGCCACCTTGATGCTGGGCCCGACGCCAGAATCTCGTTTGCGGCCAAATGACCAGTCTTGGCGCGCCAGCTGCGCAGGTGCGCGCCGCCGGCCGGCGCTGTTGCCAGCATTCGCATCGGCTATCGTAAGATTCGTAGCACAGTGATCAGCTCACCTCGGTGTGGACCTCGCCCAGGCGCCAGCCGCGCATGTGGGTATCATCTGACGTCGACGCTTGTCGTGCGCGGTTCTGGACATGTTTTCGAGGGTGTCGAAAAGTTATGCCAGCATGTCTGACCTCGGCGCGGCCCTCGGCCAGGCGCCAGCTGCGCAGAAATCTGTCATCTAGCGTCGCCGCGACGCTGCCCTCCCGCCACAGCGCCGCCCGCACCACGCCGCCAGCGCCTAAACCCTTAGGGTTTAGCTCCGCACGCACCTCCAGCTCCGCCCGCTCCGGATCGGTGCGCCACAGGGTGACACCATATCTCCCACCTGTAGTCAACAAAATGCAAGATAAGCACACATTGAATGTGCTAGGACGAGCTTGCCTCCAGCTCCCCTGCTCCGGCGAATTCCGCCACAGGGTCGCCTAATACGTCTTGGCTGTGCTGTAGATGTTGCAAGACAACTAAATAGATGAAGACTGCTCAGATTGCAGCTCTGCTCTTGCCTCGAGCTCGCCTCGCTATGGCATGGTGCGCAACAGGCTTGCCCCATACGTCCTGCTTGCAGACGTTTGTGCTGAGACGTGAGAACCAGGAGTGATCTGGCGCGCTGTGTGGAGAGGAGCGGGCCGCTTGCGGCACTGCATCTTGCAGACATTTCTCGCTTGCCATGGTAGCTGCCATGCATGGCGTTCGGTGGGCATCAGCAGCTGAAACACACAGGCCTACGAGGGGAAAAACGAGAAGGGAGACAGACTGCCCACCATCATTGTGCACAGTGATGAACAACCGCGCGTCCTCGGGGCTGGGCGCTATGGCCCACACCTCCGGCTTGTGCCAGAAGCTGGCCTCCCGCCGCAGCGTGTCCGTGTCTGCGTCAAACTCCAGGATCTCCACCTGCGCCGGCAAAACATGGCATGACGATCCAACGTTGGACGTGCATCGTGGTGCCAGAGGCTGACGCCCGCCGCAACGTGGCGTGACCACGTGACACTCCAGGATCTCCACCTGCGCTGGCAGCAGAATTCGCTGGAAACGCTTCTGGAGTCGACAGTTTTGTTGCAGAACAGCCGTGCCATGCGTCGCTGCGCGTGTATGTTATGTCAACGCCCAGGACCTCTCTATCCTCTGCGCATTGACACGGGCCGGGGAGCGCAGCTTGGAGTTCATAGCAGCGCGCCAGAACGGCTTTGCCGCTGCGCCACCCAGAATGATGTAAACTGGCAGTGCAGCAGGAAGCTGGGAGCATTGTGCCGGAACAGCTGCCGCACCACAACAGTCGCAGCAAAAACGATGGGCACCTCGTTGTCCTCGCGCAGGGCGGTGGTGCCGGCGATCCAGCAGGGCCTATCGCTCTCAGCGGCTAGCGCCGCAAGCGCGCGCGCCTGGTAGCGCATGCCGTGAGTTATGCCCCGCTCGGCAACCGCCATGCCGTTCCGCTCTCTTGGGTTTGGTTTGCTTTACGCTGTTTGCTTCAGCTCTGGCAACGATGCACTAACCGGTGCCCGCTGCCGATCCCCTCTGTCTGGTGCGCTGCTCTGGAGCCCTGGCAAAGGCACACGCCGCGCGGCCGGCTACGGCTTGTCACTCTGCCGTTCTGGCGGCCACCATGCTGCCCTTCTCGCCTTGCAGGCAGAGGCGGCGCCTGGTCCGCTAGTGCGCCTAGTGTCCGCAATGTCCCTGGCGCCTGCCTTGGGCGGGGACCCTGCTGCACTGATCTGCTTTCTGCCGCTGCCGCAGCAGGGTGTCACTTGGGGAGTTGATGACAGGTAGCTACGTGCGAGACGAAGACACTATTGTGCCAGCTAGTGGCCGGTGGAGAGATCTGAATACTAACAACTACAGGATGTTCTCTGGCGCTGGGACGTGAGGAGTGAGTCGAGATTGAAAATATTCTCGATTAAATTGTGGAGCCAAAAGCTGCGTGATCTGCAACAACCGCGTCCAGCCAACGGCGATAATGTCATGAAGGCACTGCTTGCTGCAAGTTCTATTTGCAAGCGACTGCAAGCTCGATGAACCAGGTTCATTCTGGCGGGACATAGCCTCCCCGCCATGTTGCTGGACATTTGATTCCTGAAGCTGCAGTAAAGTCGCACGCTCATGGTCTCGCCACCATCAGAAGCCATCCCAATGCGCTCTTTCACCTACACCTCCTCGCTGCGGCATCATGGCTGGCTATCGTCGATAGCCATGGACTGGGTACGCCGAGACCGCCGTGCGCAAGCATGTGTGGGCGCTGGAATTCTTCATCTGATCGCTCAGGGCAAAACTTTACAGGGTCACATGGGTTCCGTTGAAAACAGGAGCAAAGTCTACAGAGTGTGCAGATCGATATCTGGTCAGACCTCAAGGCAGGCTCCGCGAGCAATCACCACGTCGGTGCAACAGCGCGGGCAGTGCCGCTGCTGCTGGCACAACACAGCGGTGCAATGTGCAACGCAGTGAGTCAGACACGTCCGCAGCTGACAAGCACATTGTTCGATTTCTCGAGGTCAGGACGCGTCAACCAGGCCATACTTCGGGGCCTGCCGCAGGCAGCTGCTGCGCGGACGCCACTGGGTGCGTCTGCTGCGCACCTCGCTGCCGTTGCTTGTGCGTCGCCACCCTGTTCCGCAGGCCAGCCTTTCCTTCCCGTGCTCATGTCGACGTGAACTTGGTGACGGCCTTCGTGCCTTCCGACACGGCGTGCTTGGCCAGCTCGCCGGGCAGGATGAGCCGCACTGCCGTCTGAGTGGCACATGGCAGCACGACGTCAGCAGCGATCACAAGAACTCGCGTGAGCGCCACACGTGGGCGAGCAAGTCCACACGCCGAGGCATGCGCAGCAGATGAGATGCCGCACAGAACAGGCAGAAGCAGCCAGTACGACTGGGAGACGGGACTGACATCGGCAAAAGAAGTGAATAGCTTCAAGGACACGGATTCCTCGGCTGACGAGGGCGGGCTTCTCATTGGACCGTGCCAGCAGACGAGGACGAGAGCGAAAGGCGAAGGAAGAGGATGCAGGGGACGCAGCAGGAAAAAGGAAAGGAGCAAGAGAACAAGAAGATGTAAATGAAGCACACCTGGATCTCTCGGCTGGTGACGGTGGGCTTCTTGTTGTACCGCGCCAGCGAAGCCGTCTCGCTGCCCATCTTCTCGAAGATGTCGTTGATGAAGGAGTTCATGATGGACATGGCCTTCGAGGAGATACCCGTGTCCTGCAGGAGCGCCGCCAGGTGCCAATGCTTCAGAGCGGCACAGCGGCAAACATTATGCTGGCACGCAGAGCGCGAGGACAATGCAACCCCTGCGCAAGTCTTGATAGCATCTGGAATGTGTGCGGGTGTAGCTGGTGCAAGTGTCGCTACTGCTTGGGATGTCTGCGAGTTGGAGTGGTATTCTAGGTTTGGTTCAGCGAGGCGAAAACATTCGAAAGGACATACCGGGTGGACCTGCTTCAGGACCTTGTAGATGTAGATCTTGTAGGTCTGCAGGGAAGGCATGAAGCTGAGCCAGAGCCATCAAGTAGCATTGCGAAGGCTCCCGTTGAAGTGCCAGGTCACTGCGGTCCCTCAGGGCCGGACGGTAGCGCGAGAAAATTCAAAAATGCGCGCCGCCAATTTGAATACTGTCAGGGGTGAGTGGCCGGCTGCATGCTGCCGTGTGGCCCCGCTTTGCGAATGCGGCATGATGGAGAAAGACAGCCGATGTGCGTCCCCTCCCCCACCCCGTGCTGCTGCCAAGACCTGATCGCTGCTGCTGATTGCTGCTAACAACAAAGACCAAGTACGCCAGCAGGGCGCGGGCCGAGGCTGCGGGCACTGTGGCCATCAGATGTCCAGGCAGCTGCTTCCTCGAAGGCAGTTGAGTGTTTGGGCGTCCGGCGCGTCGGTGGGGAGTGTGAAAACGCGATGCCTCGGTTGGGGGAGTGGGGAAGTGCGATGCCTCACCTCTGACTTCACCCGCTTTTTCTTCGACTTGGTGGCTCCGAGCTTCTTCTTCGCGGGCGCCTTCCTGCGGGGAGCACAGGCCACACCGGTCAGGTTCGAGTTGGTATGGATGTGCACACTTGGCGCGATGTCAGACTTCCGAGCACTCACTCGGCCTTGGGCGGCATGGTGTCAAGCGCGCTTCGCTCCCAGCCGGCTGACAGCAAGTTGTGCAAGCGGCGACCGTTTAGATGCAGACCAAAACGCGTAACAGGTGCCGATTCGACAACTCGCAAAACTCAAGTGCCCACCGGAAATTGGTTCTGCTTCTTTGCATGAGAGTCTCCCAGCTCTGTCTACAGATTTCTGTAGACAGAACATCAAAACTTCGCCGATTCACCACATACCGCTGGGGTCGGATTTCCGCCCCAACACACTTCTGTTTGGCAGAGCGAACCCGTCAGAACATTCAAGATGGCCCGCACGAAACAGACAGCCCGCAAGTCGACCGGTGGCAAGGCGCCCCGGAAGCAGGTGCCCTTGCAGTCGATGACCCTTGCCCGCTGCATCCTCAGCTGCTGTGCCCTGCTGTGCCGGCCGGCACGTGCATGTCTGCTAACAGGCTTTCTGGGGCTTTTGTGCTGTTCTGGACCGCTCACTCGCCTCGAGCTGGCATCGAACAAGTGTTGACGGTCACAGTCCTGTCACTGACTCTCGACGGCCTCGCTGCACGCAGCTGGCCACCAAGGCCGCCCGCAAGAGCGCGCCCGCCACAGGTGAGCTACAAAGCCGCGGAATCCTCCTTTGTGTTAGGGGGTGTTTGCGGATGCGGCGCGCTGTGCGTGCTGTGCTGCGCCCAGCAGCAGCCTGGATCTGCTTCGCCGCATTGCTTCGCATGCACATGCGGGCGCTCCTGCACCAGTAGCCATGCTGATGCTGCCAAACGCTGGAGTCCTGAGTTGTCGACTCACCTGCCGCAGGTGGCGTGAAGAAGCCTCACCGGTACAGGCCTGGAACCGTCGCGCTGCGCGAGATCCGCAAGTACCAGAAGTCGACGGAGCTGCTGATCCGCAAGCTGCCCTTCCAGCGGCTGGTGCGCGAGATCGCGCAGGACTTCAAGACGGACCTGCGCTTCCAGTCGTCTGCGGTGCTGGCGCTGCAGGTAAACGCATATTTTAAGAATTGGTACACAGAGGTCCTTGCACATCCAGACGAGGCGCAGCATCTTGAACGCAGCACAGCCGCTGTGCTATACACCCAGGTGACGCTGTCATAGAGGCAGTCCGTCGCATTACCAGCACCTGTCTGGGCTTTCATAGTCAATGACCTTTTGAATTCTGAAGTTGAACACCGCATCGTGCGTGCGCTGCAGGAAGCGGCCGAGGCGTACCTGGTCGGCCTGTTCGAGGACACCAACCTCGCGGCCATTCACGCCAAGCGTGTCACCATCATGCCCAAGGTGCGGCGCTGCGCCGGGGACTGTTGGTGTTCATGCGTCGCTGACAGATGCGCATCTGGATGGCAGAGTGCATTCTGATTCAGATCCTGCGCATCGTCAACGTGAATGCAGAAGGCTCGAGCTGGCTGGCACTGGCCGTCACAAGCCAGCCACAAGACAGTGAGGCACACGTCAGCGCATTGCTTATTCTACCGGACGCGCAGTGATGTGCCATTGTTTACATCATACTGTGCCCTGTGCCTGTAGGATATCCAGCTGGCACGCCGGATCCGCGGCGAGCGCGCCTAAGTGCAGCTTCTGCTCTTGCGGTGGATGCGGTAATGCGTGATCCTGAGCCAGGACGATTGGCACGCATTCCACACCTCCCAGGGCATGCTGCCTTTGACCATCGAGTCGCAAACCTGAGCCGCAAGCACCTGACGTGAAGCAGCGACATTCTGCATCCCGTTTGCTTTTCATTGATGAGCGACCTCAGTCTCAAGCCTGCTTTTGTAACATATGCGGACGTGCCCGCACACAGTTGAGATCGTTTGTCCAAGCAGGACGATCAGCACGCCCCAGAGCAATGCACATCCTTGAAACCCAGTGATCCGACACATTTCGGCCTGTATCACCGTGAATGTGCTGTCCATACCGGTACTGGCGAACACCATTGCACAGTCAGACGGTTTCACACGAAGCAGCGCAATGCACATTGACTGTTTGACTTTATGAATGCAACGTGGTTTGCTGTTCCACAGCCAAATGACAGCCAAATGCTTGTTCAAAGACGCCCTTTTGCAGTCGCATCAGGCTGACTTTCCTGTCGATGCTCGGCTCACTTTTCACCAGTAGCAGCTGCAGTAGATTGTCTTTATGCTGTTTCTGTCTACATCGCGCTGTAGTTGACTGCCACATTCAGCCCGCCCGCAACAGCGGCGGTGCCCTAGTCGAGCACTAGTGGCTGCTGCTGCTGCCATCACTTTTCGTGCGAGATGTCCTCCTGCATGCGCTGCTGCTGCTCGAGACAGTTCTCCAGCCGCCGGGCAGCGGCGTGGCACTGCTTCGGCACGGCCGTCGGCGCCATGCCCACGCTGCGGCGCTTGCCAATGCACGCGTCCACGTCTTCAACTGCATGTGAGCATCACACAGCATGTTCAAGTCTGGGCCGTGTTCCCACCGTTGGCGACTGAGCGTTGAAACCCTAAACCCTAAACCCTTTTGAACGTCTCGGCCGTCTGACGAGATGGATTAGGCAATGTTCAGGTGCTAAACTCGGCACCAACGCAGAATGGGGCATGTCACAAAAGCCCTCAGTTGCGCAGTGCCCGCCGGCGCACCTTCCTTTGGGCACACCGACGCGAGGAGGCACCATGCTGCTCCGGCCTCTAGATGCCTGCACACCTCCTGCAGGTGACAGCAAACACAGATGCTGAGCAGACCACTCATATCTGTCACACCCTAGGGTGCTGCGTCGAAAGTTCAACATCGTCAAGGATGAAGAACCAAGCTGCTGCAATGCTACAAACATGGCGTGACGGGGCGTCGAAGCATGCCTTCTGTCGCGGGTGCTTCCGCTGGCAGTCCTCCAGAGACCTCAGCAGCCGCTCGCACGACATCTGCCTCGCGCCCGCCTGCGGCATGGCCGCTCACCACGCCAACAGCCTCCTGCGGCGCCGTCGGCTGCCTGCCGCCTCAATATGCCAGGGTGGTGCCGCCGCATCGCCGTCCTGCTCTCACTTGGGCAGCTCTGCGCGACACAGACGACGATTTGCGTGCACAAAACGAGCTACGACAGTATTAAAATGTACGTCGCCGTCCCTAAGCGGCCCTGGGGCGCAGGCGTGGAGTGCAAGCCTGGCATGCCAGCAGCAGACGCTGTCCACAGCGCTTTCCGTAACGTTTTCCATGATGGTTCCACCCCTGATGCTGGAAGCCCGCCGTGCAGCTGGAAGTTCGCCGGCGAGCGCTGCGGCGTGATTTAGCTCCGCGGTCAGGTCCAGCAGCGAGGACAAGTGGGAGCTCCTTGTTGGTCTCAAAGAAAATGACGCGTTATCGCACCCACTCTGCAGCTGGAACCTGCCGGCGAGCGCTGACACGACACTTGCTACACATGCTAGCAGCGGCTGCTCTTATTTGACGTGTCGCATTCACCCTGCAGCTGGAACCCGCCGGCGAGCGCGGCGGCGTGCTTCAGCTCCGCGGTCAGATCCAGCAGCAAGGAGCAGGCCAGCAGCAGCTTCTGGGACAGTGTGTCCAGCCCCGTGCGGTCCTGCGTGCAGGTGCAGGAATGCCAGTTTGCCTCCGCTGGTGCGCCATTTGCAAAGCTCATGTCACGACCTACAGAGTGCAGCGCCCGGGCGCCCTGCCCACACGTTCGTCAGATGAACAGGCGGAAGTATCACCACTGAGGCGTTTCTGTACAGCGGTTGCCCACCGTCTCGGGCGTGTCGCCTGCCCGCGCCGAGGCCACCAGCCGTGCGAATGCGTCCACGATGGTGTCGATGTTCGCTGCCAGCTGCGTCTGCGACATGTCCCGCCGGCTCCTGCTGTGCTTTGAGGCACTGGGTGGGCAGGACAAGATGCACAGGCAATCAGGCAACGCCGTGCTTTCGAGCAGGGATTCTTCAGGACGTGAGTGCCACGACCAGACGAGTGCAGACCGGCGCGTTTGCAAATGCTGGAATCAGAGTCAGCAATCTAGGTACTGCAATTGCTACTTATATGCAGCTGTGAAATGCCTGCTCTGCTGCTGATCATGTGAGCAACATCAGCAAAAGTAGCCACCAGACCGCGTTTGCAAGCTCACAGCGGACTTGTGTTGATGATTCAACAGTGAAAGTGAAAGCGAAGTGATTCGAGAGCCCCATCTTCTTGCGTAACGGCATTTTGCAGCGATCAACAGGAAGTAAAGTTGGACCAGCAATCCATTTCGTCACTGGCTTCTGAGCTGATCCTTTGGCTGCAGCCAGTGCACAGCTGGATTGTTTCTAACAAGCTTGGTATTTTCGTGCGTACATCGGCCATCCTGCCATACAGCTATCGGCTTGCCAGGTGGCGATCCAGCATGGCCATCTGGCCTCACTGACTGCTGGGGCTTGGCCCCAGCGTTTGGGCCCAGCACGACCCAACAAAGTCACACAAAGGCACCTGAAGATGGTGCGTGGGATCGTCAAACATGTGTAGTCGCACTGATGGTGTGTTCTGTTCACCTTGCCGCCGCCGCTTTCCAGTATGCTGAGCACTGTTGACCCTGCAGGCAGACAACGGCTACGCGTCGCACAGCACAGCAGATGCCGCAGAGGCTCCCGACCATGTCGTCAGGCCCAGCAGCAGCGGCGATACTTCCCCGCTGATATCGCTAGGCAGGATGCCGCCTTATCCAGGCGTGCCGCCACAGCAGCAGAATGGCAGGCCGGCAAATCTCATGAGCTGCATTCCTTGTTGAACGGCCTGCAGCGCGGCATCCACGCTGCCAGTGTGTTCCTTTCAGCTGCAGCAAGACGTGTTCAAAGGACATCAGCTTCTGCCCCAGATCTCCTCATGCCCGGGCATCAAGTCACTGCACGAGAGCATCTCGTAAAACCATCTGGCGCTGCAGGCAGCGAGGGCGAGTCGCCAGATCTGCAACTCAAGCGCCTGGACAGCGGCAGCTGGAACGGCGACTTGTCTTGCAGCAAGTCCCTGTCGCAGAGCGATTCCTTGGCGCGCGTCAGCTCAACAGGGAATGCAGCCGGCGGCCCCCCGCCCTGCAGTTTGCAGTCCGCGGCTCGCGGCAGCCCCGGCGAGGCGGTGGGCGTGGCGGGCGGCGCGGCCGGCGGCGCGCGGGTCACAGCCTCGGTGCACGGCGTGTCTTCAGACACCGTCGAGAAGGTTTGTACGATTCTGTCTTGTGTCCCGTGTTGTGTGTTGCTCCTGCTACGGCGCTCAGCGCTTGATGCACATGCACAGACTGCCCGAGCGCATGTGGCTGCAACAAGATGTTGCACAGCGCCCAGCACTGGTGATGTGGCGCCGAAAAGGTGGAGGCCGGGCAGACGATCCCGCGGCTGGCTGAGGCTGTACGCCAGCAGCCAACGTAAGGGATTGCCTAGGAGTGTGGGGCAGCCACGCTGGCACAGACGGCAATGGGCTGCTGACGCACATATGCTGGTGTAAAAGCGCGCGCGCCAGCAGTGGATGGCGCCCCGGACGGAGGTCTCGAAAAGCCAGCATCGAAATTGCACCGTGCACTCAGCTCAGGCCAACGACTGCCGGATTGCGGATGCTGACGGGGACTGAGCCGGCAGCAGGCGCCGCCGCTGGGCCGAGGTGGCTCGCCTGCGGCTGATGACGCACACAAACCCAGGACCATCATTGCTGAACACGATGGACGAACACAAGCTTTTCCCCTCCCACAGATGCTGGCGGGCTGGGTGAGCCGGCAGCGGGCGCCGCCGCCGGCCGAGTTCGCTCACCTGCGGAAGAAGCTGAAGCTTTTTCTTTCACCTGGAAAAACGCAAACAAGCCGGGCGTGTCCTGTCCTGCAGATGCTGGCGGGCACGGGCGTTTGCCGGCAGCGGGCGCCGCCGCCGGCCGAGATCGCGCGCCGCCGGCAGGCACAGGAGCTCGGTCTCCCTGACAGTGGCGTCAATCTGCACCGCATGCCGGCGCCGGCCGAAGTGCACCGCGGCGTGCAGGACGAGGCACTGGCGGAGCGGATGGCGCTCTACCAGGTGATCACGGTGTAGCACAGATCACAACACCAACCATCAACAGAAAAAGCTGACCTGGACTGCGCGCTGCCGCTGGCGGAGGTAACACCTACCTGCGGGAGCTGCGCGAGCGCCACTTGAGGCGGCAGGAGCGGAGTGACGTGCGGCGCTGCCCAAGACAAACTTATGAACCCACGCTTCTGACACAAGCACTTATCCTGATCTCTACAGGAGCACGAAGCCTACCAACGGGAGCAGCGGGAGCGCCATTTGAGGCACCAGGAGCGAAAAGCCTGCAGGCGTCAATCCCGCAGCCGCGGCCGCAGCCGTTCCTCCCCCTCAGCGTCGCCTGCGGGCGCCGACTCAGACGGCAGCAGCACCACCAGCGGCTCCGCGCACAGAGGTATAGACACTCAGGTTGCACCAACGAGAAAATGTGATGGAACGAAGTGTGTTGTATATATTGACGACCAAAATGCGCTCCTCCCCCTCGGCGTCGCCCAGATCGTCCGACTCGGAGAGCAGCAGCACCACCAGCGGCTCCGCAAAGCGCGGTAAGAACGGAATCCTAGCAGCACCACCAGCGGCTCAACACACCGAGGGAGAATACAAGTTTGATGAACAATCATAACGCAGGTACAGTTGCATGTATTTAGCACAAGCGATGCGACCTTGGCCATTGCTTGCCTGCGCCGGCTCAGACGGCCGCAGCGCCACCAGCGGCTCCGCACACCAAGGTAACTGTACCAGCTCAAAAGCATTGAAAACAACCATTGCGTCATGAAATCAACAGCTATTCATAATGCTCTTGGCGTCACCGCCT
>JAABUM010004551.1_pt1 | contig 15531 bp, 20 predicted proteins | sample 5559161 | NCBI WGS metagenome assembly JAABUM01 (sample SAMN10711868, study PRJNA513369) | rock metagenome | isolation source: Antarctica rocks | place: Antarctica: Victoria Land, Siegfried Peak nord
GCAGATTGCCCAACCCGTCGTTCGCGAAGTCGTTCACGAAGGCGTTGAAGTACGACCCGTCGTCGTTCTGGCTGGGCATGTTGATCGCCCACAGCAGGTTGCTCCGCGGGGAGCCATCGGGCCGCACGGCGTACTTGGGCTTCACGTCCCGGATCGTCGTCAGCCGCTTGCTCCGCGCCGTAGCCGCATCATCTGTGGTCTGATTCGGCTCATTGCCCAGCTCGAACACGAAGAGCGTCTCCGGGTGGGCGTCGATGTAGCCCTGACACAAAGAGAGCTCGCGATCGGCGAGACCGGCGTCCGCCGTCTCCGACGACTGGATGATCATCTCGGTGAGCCCGGCACCCCGCAGCGTATCGAGGCCCTGGTTGTCGTACCGACGCGATTCCGGGCTCTCGAAGAACATCGAGACGCGCGCCGTCGTCGCGTGCATCCGATAGAGGATGTCGGCCTGAACATAGTAATTGGACGGATTGGTGGCCGTCCCTGGCGAGCAAACAGCACCGTACTTCATCTGATTCCTCCGCTGGTGAAGGCGGCACTCGCCGCCAATGCGTCTCACGCTCGATCCGTTGCGTCGGCCCGCCCTGCGCGCCCCTCATCGCCCCATGCCGCCCTCCTTTCGCTGCACGACCAGCGTAGGGAAGGGGCCGGGGCCGACGGCAGTCCCGCTGCGGGGCCAAAGGCGTCCCCGCGCGCGGGCACAAGTGGCGCCCGGCACGCGGGGGACGGCCGCGATCAGGAGAGGGGACAGCGACGCCCCCGGCCGCGTGGCCGGGGGCGTCGCGCAGGTGGAGAGGTATGGCCGACGATCAGGGCGTGCCGGGTAGCGGCACGCCCAGGAACTCCGCGAACGCGTGTGCGGTCGCCCGCCCGGCCTTGGTATAGAAACCCGGCGCGTCGATAATAGCGAGGTCGGTGGTCACGTCGTGACTGCCGTACTCGATGATCAGCCGCGTGCAAGTTGCCTTGATGGCGGTCGTCTGCCCGAAGAGGCCGAGGCGATAGCCGGACAGGCCCACCCCCGTCGCCCGCTCGCTCAGCACCCCTGCACCTCGGACCGGCAGGCCGGTCGCGGCGGCGATCGCGCGGGCGACGCGCGGCCCCAGCCGATCGCGCACGTCCACATCCACGTCGTCGCCCCAGTCGGGGTAGATGGCGAAGACGCCGCGCGCGGCCGGCCCGGCCCCCTCGGTATGAGTCTCCAGGAGGATGTCGGGCGACCACCCCGCGTGTGCGGCGGCGACGACCGCGCGCGCCAGATCCCAGATGCCGTCCGGCCGCGTCCCCAGGCCGTCGCCCGGCGTGAAGACCCGCACGTCCAGCCCGAGGTCGCGGCAGGCCGCCGCCGCCGCCTGGCACAGCCTGCCGGTCTGCACGTACTCCACGGCGTTGCCCCCGTCGCTGTTATGGTGCCCCGCTGCCAGGGCGATCCGCGCCGTCATGGTGTCCCCCTTCCGCTAGCTGGTTGCGCGCGACTGCGCGCCGCCCACCGACGGCGGCGCGACGGTGGGCGGCGGAGCATCCGGTCGCCGCAACTCGGCCTCGATGACCTTGAGGCTGCCCAACACTTCGGACTCGATCGCGTCGTCCAGGGCGGTCAGCAGCGCCCCTGTCAGCGGGATACCGTGGCCCCGTAACTCGACCAGTGCCCGCGTCAGGGCCGCCGCCTTCTTCTCGCTGCCGGACGCCCCTTGCAGGGTCTGCTCGACCGCCAGGACCGCCCGGCGCGCGACATGCCCGAAGAGCCGGTGCGTCGCCACCCACTCGGCCACGCGGCGCTCGGCGGCGAAACGGTGGAGCGCCCTGGCGGCGTAGGTACCGACGATCGGGATGGCGATCAGGGCGAGATCGACCAGGGTTTTCGTCAGGAGCTGGGTCAGGGCGTCGAGTTGCTGCTGATCCATCGGCATACCTCCTCGGTCCTCCACGGGTTCGGCGAACGACACCACCAGCGTAGGCGCGGCGCAGGGGCCGGGGGCAGTCCCGTGAAAGGGTCGGCGCTGGCCCCGCAGGGGGGGACAAAAGGAACCCCGGTACCATGCGGCACCGGGGTTCGCGGGGGGAGGACAGGCCGGACATGTGCCTACGCCGCGTCGGGCGACGCGTCGCCATCGAGAAAATCGAGGAGGCCGCGCGCCCGGGCCTCGGCCACCACCGCAGCCCGGCCACCGGACACCTCCCACTTGGCGGCGATCCGCTTGACGTACTCGCGCACGCTCTCCGGCTCCAGGTGCAACCGGGCGGCGATCGCCTCGTAGGTCAGCGTGGGGCGCGTCAGGAGCAGCAGCACCTCCCACTGGCGCGGCGACAGCCCGCAGGTGTAGCGGCGCAGCGCGGCGCGCTCGCGCCGGTCCCGCGCCGCCTCCCGGTGCCACGCCGTCCCTTCCGCCCACGCCAGCGCGCCGACGGTGCCGACGACCGGGGCAAGGAGCGCCAGCCAACCACCCAGGTGGGCGATCATCGCGCGCGGGGCGAGGAGTCCCAGGGCGAGACCCTGCCATCCCGTCAGCGCCGCCACGGCGAGGGCGACGCCCGCGGCGGTGCCACAGACGCCGACGACACCCCGGCGTGCCCCGCCGGTGAGGATGAGGATCACCAGCACGCCGGGTATCTTGCTGGCGGGATCGGCGGGCCAGAGGCCGACGAGCGCGAGCAGGCCGACCCATTCCAGCGCGGTCGCCCCCCGACGGATGGCGGTGAGGCGGGCGGCGGACGGTCCCCGCCGCCACAGGCGGGTCAGGCCGGCATTGCCGAGCGCCAGGACGAGGGCGCCGAGGAGCGGCGGGGGCCAGGGGTGGGCGCGGAGGAAGACGGGCAGGAGGGCGATCAGCGGGATCTGGCCCCAGCGCGCCCACAGCAGCGCCGTCTCGATCAGCCACCGGCGCGTCAGTACCGGATCATCGCCGAGCGAATCGGGGGCGGGCGAGCGGGGCGAGGCCGGGCGGGCGGGGAAAGTGATCATCGCGGCACCTCCGAGCCGACAGCGAACCAGGGGCGTCTCCATGACCAGCGTATCGAGGCGCGGGGCGCGGCGTTATCCCCCGCGCGGGTGGTGCCGGTGGGTGTCCTCCCCGGATGGTCCGGGGACGATCGCGTAGCGGGACAGGATGACACCGCAGATGACACCCGGTAGCGGGGAAGCGGTCGGGTCGGGTCGACGCCCGCGTCCGGAGGGTGCGGCCCTCGCATGTTCGCAGCGGTGCGAGGGCCGCACAGACAGCATCAGGGCTGCGGGGGCGATCCCGGCGACTTCGCTGGTGGCGCGTTCTCCCCCGGTCCGTGCACAAGGATCACACGGCACAGCGGTACTCCCGCCTCTTTTCGGATCCTGCTGAAACCGCAACGCCGGTCAGGCGGCCCCGCTACCGCGATCGTCCTCGTGTGCCAACAGGCCGCGCGCCGCGCTGCGCGAGCGGGCGGGTGACGCGGCACTCAACCGCGCGGGCCGATACCGATAGTGCCGCCCAGTCGTTCGCGTGGCGAACACCTCATCCGCGCGATCGGTGCGCCCAGCTATCGGCGGTACCGCATCCCGCGCGAGGGTGGCCAGGAAGGGTGGGCTGCACCACGTACCGCCGCTCGCGACGACCGCGACCGCCCGCACGATCGCGGCGGGCGGCTCATCGAGCGAGACCGCGCCGACCGCGCCGAGCGCGACCAGGGCGCGCACTGCGGCGGTGGCGACGGGGGAAGCCAGCACGATGACGCGCGTCTCGGGGCAGAGGCAGCCCAGCGCGACGAGCGTCTCCGCGACCGACGGTCTGGCGAGGTGATGGTCGAGGAGGGTGACCGCGGGGTGGATCGCCCGGCAGAGGCGGCGGGTCTCGGTGCCGGTCGCGGCCTCCCCGACGATCCGGAATCCCGGCGTCTCGGCCAGGACGACGTAGAGCCGGGCGCGGACCAGTGGACGGGCGGCGGCGAGCAGCACGGTGGTCGGTCCGCTCATGGCCTGGCCCTCCCCAGCGCGGGCAACCGCGCGGCGAGCGGCGACCAGTCCCCATGCGCGCGCGCCAGTTCGAGGATGAGCCAGGCGAAGAACATCTCCCGCTCCGGCCCTGCCGCTCCCAGCGGCAGGAAGGCGCACGGCGGGCCATCGTGCCGCAAGAGGAGGCGTGGCTGGCATAGGCGCGGGAGCGCGACGACGGGCAGCCCGCAATCGCGCTAGGCCCGCTCCAGGGAGCCACAACGGTTCGTCGGCATCGCGCACCTCCAGCTATGCTGCCAAGTACTCACCATCGTGCCGGTCGAACGACCGTTCTCGGCGGGATAGTGCGTGATCGGCGGGGGCCGCGCGCGAGGTGGGGCTGGGTGCGTCGGCATGGTCAGACTCCAGGACGCCGAGACGGCCTACCGATGGGCCACAGTACGGTGGCGTCCAGGGGTAGGCCGTCTCGGACCCGAAGCGTGGATGAGTGGAACTGTCGGCAGAACGCACACGGTGAGGCTAACTCGCGCGCTCCGTTGGCCTATCGTGGTCGTCGGTGGCCTCGGTCGGCGCAGCGGCATGCAGTACCCGGCTACGCCCGCACGATTCACAGCGTACCCGCGTCGGCAGCGTGGCATCGACCACGCGGCCCCGGTGACGGGTGAACAGCCAGCGCCGGTCCAGGATGCCGAGCAGGTTGCCACAGCGACAATGGTACGGCGTGGCCCCGGGGCCGGGCGTGGCGGGCGGGTGTTCAGCCTCGGGTGGGGGCATAATCGTCTCCGGTCGCTACCACGATGATCCATCTGCGCCGTTACATCTTCGCGCGGGGCGCTTATCAGGCACCCTGCTCCCCCTATTCCCGTAGCGGATTGCAGGGGGGCTTGCCCGGTCGACCGTCACCGCATGGCGATCGTATATAGAACTTATGTTCTAATGATAATGGGTGCTTGCTGCCGTGTCAAGGTGCGGCGCTCAAGGCGCGCGGCGTGCCTTGACCGGGAATACCGGATTACCCTATGGGTGTTCGTACATAGTCGTTCAAATGTGCTAAAATTTATGGGATAGTAGCTAAGCTCGACTTTAGCTCTTCGGGGCTGCCCCATCGTGGCGGTCCCTCTTGATGTATCGCCGTTTATCGCTTGTTGTCATTGGAGTCGGAAATGTTTTTGTATGTCGGTTCCGCAAGCCAACATGCAAAAACTATCGTCAACATTTGCTGTGGCAAGCGACACGTTGCGGAACGTTGTGACCGAAGGGCTAAAGTCGAGCTAAGGGATTGTCAGGAAACAACCTAGCGTGTAGGGGCACTGGGGCGTATACTGGGCGGCATGAATGAGCAGGGGCGGGTGGCCGAACGTTATGCTTTGGTGGCGGGAACCCTGGACGAGCGAGGGCGGCGGGCCGTGGCCGCCGCCGAGGCGCTGGCCTGGGGGCGGGGCGGGATCGCCGCCGTGGCACGCGCGACGGGCCTGGCCTAGCAGACGATCCGCAACGGGGTCAAGGAACTGCGCGGAGCCGTCCCCGTCGCTGCGCCGGGCCGGGTGCGCCGACCCGGCGGGGGGCGCAAGAAGACCGCCACGACCGACCCGACCGTGCGCGCGGACCTGGAGCGGCTGGTCGAGCCGGTGACGCTGGGGGACCCCGAGTCGCCGCTGCGCTGGACGAGCAAGAGCGTGCGGCGGCTGGCGGCGGCGCTGCGCGACGCGGGCCACCGGGTCAGCCACCAGTGGGTCGCCGAGGCGCTGCGCGACCTGGGCTACAGCCTGCAAGGCAATCGCAAGACGCGCGAGGGCAGCGCCAATCCCGATCGGGATGCCCAATTCGCCCACATCAACGCCGCCGCCGAGGTGGCCCTGGCGGCGGGCGAGCCGGTGATCTCGGTGGACACCAAGAAGAAGGAGCTCGTCGGCGACTTCAAGAGCGGCGGGCGCGAGTGGCGGCCCCGGGGTGCGCCGGAGCAGGTGCGGATGCACGACTTCGCCCTCCCGGCGTTGGGCCGGGTCAGCCCCTACGGGGTGTACGATCTGGCGGCGAACGCCGGCTGGGTCAGCGTCGGGATCGACCACGACACGGCGGCGTTCGCGGTGGCGACGATCCGCCGCTGGTGGCTGGGGGCCGGGCGGGCGCGCTACCCCCGCGCCCGGCGGCTGCTCATCACCGCCGACGGCGGGGGCAGCAACGGGTCGCGGGTGCGCCTGTGGAAGTGGGAATTGCAGCGGTTAGCGGATGAGACGGGCCTGACCATCGCCGTCTGCCACTTGCCGCCCGGCACCAGCAAGTGGAACACGATCGAGCACCGCCTGTTCGCCTTCATCAGCCAGAACTGGCGCGGCAAGCCGCTGATCAGCCACGCCGTCATCCTCAACCTGATCGCCGCGACCACCACCGTGACCGGGCTCACGGTCGAGAGCTACCTGGACACCGACCCCTACCCTGCGGGGCAGACGGTTGACGACGCGCAGATGGCGACCGTCTGCCTCGCCCGCGACGCCTTCCACGGCGAGTGGAACTACACCATCGCGCCTCGCGTGTCGAGTGGTAGACAGGTTATTCCCTGACAACTCCTAAGGATAATGCCGTGAAACTGAATCTTGATCGTGCCTGGCTAGCCGCCCCCGGCCCGCGCTGCACCCATGAATAGAAAAACATCAATATGTGGCGGTAACTCTCGTCGTCGTAGGTACGGCTAGCACGAGCGAGCGAATTAGTCGGACAGAACACTTGTTGCAGTATTAGCGATGCCTCGCTACACTTTGTGTACGTATACCGACGAGGTGCTGGGTTAAAGTGAGGCCACTATGGGGGGTATGCTGCGCGCAGCCACGTTGATAGGGTTCATCCATCCCTTCGGAATTGCGACGCTCGCCGGTTTTAAAGATGCTGCGCAGGGGGCGCAGGCCTTATTCACCAGCATCGCGATTATTGTCGGCGCATGGTGGAGTTGGTCACTATTCATTCGCCGACGTGAGCGGTACCCCCGCGCGAAAGTAACGCACCAGGCTGTTTACTGGCCGATCGCCGCGAACCGTGTGCTGCTGCGGGTCGTGGTTGATATTGCTAACAATAGCACGGTGCTCCTCTCTCCCGGTGAGGGCAAGATTCTCATCCAGCAGGTACGGCCACTCATAGCGGAGCTGCATAGCGCGATCGTCCGAGGGGATGACCCGGTTTCCTCCGACGCAACGGAGGTTGAATGGACCCTGCTTTGTAAGCGGGCCATAACCGGTATCGCCGAGATCGAGCCGGGGGAAAACGATCAGTGTGTCTGTGACTTTATCCTCGACGCCGATATCGAGACTGTCGTCATCTACACCCACCTTGCGAATAAGGCGAAACATCATCGTCTACAACCCTGGCGGTCGGGCAAAACACTCGGATGGAACCTGATAACATCGTATGACTTCGGCACCCCGGCAGTGGTTCCGCCAGCGAAAGCATCACCGCCTGCCAATGCAGCCCCAATGCTCTCAATACGGCGATTGATCGCCACCTTCATCGCGCGGTCGGATCAAGGTATATAGCAACTCGAAAGGAGCGGCGACCGCAATGCAACGACAGGATTCTGCAACGAAGCCAGTGGTGGTGCCGGATACTCGACAAGGGTATCCAAAACCCGACCCTAAGCCAGTTGATTCCACGAAGCCGCCGACGAGTAAAGGGCGGAATGGGTGGAGATAGGAGGGGCGAAAGCCATGAGTGAGGGCCGCGACAGTCTCAAAGATATTGTGATCGGCGACCGGCGTGAAGGCGACACGAAAGGGCAAGGTGAGCCGAAGCCTGAACCAACCCGCTGGCAGAAACCCGCGCCGCCACCGACCCCAAACCCGCAGGATGACAAAAATCGCCCGACGGAGATCGGGCGCTGGCGATGGGCAATAGGGTTAACTAATCTCTACGGCCTGGTGGGTTCGTGGGTTGATGTGTAGCACTTTTTTGCCTGTTTCTCGGCAATAGCGGACAACGTCACCGGTTCCCCCTAATCCCTTCGCGGGCAGGCCATTCCAGATGGCAATAACCGAATCAGCGTTATCGGCCATCTGTTTTCCGGCTGCCCAGAATGCTTCCTCGCTTGGGTCATCAAATGGTAAATACACGACCTCGGCGGCTTGCTTGAGTAAGGACTGATAGTGGGCCAGATTCTGAGCGGTAGCAAACGTCCGCTCGTAATAGCGGCAGGGAATGAGTGCGGTGAATGGCTTTTGATGCTCGGTAAGCAGTGTGGCGTAAAGTTGATCACTACCGACCGCGAGCGAAGTTATCCCTGCACTCAGCGTCGATTGATCAATCAACGCGCGCAGTTGCTCGATAACCCAGGCCACGTCAGCAGACGAGCCGATATCCTGGTGGCCTGTTATCCCGATTTTCATACGCGGCCTTCGTTAGCGAGACGCCAATAATGCCTGCCCAAGGGCGTCAACCGGCAAGACGCATTGTTCATTGCTGCGTAATATAAGTGCTCTTCGCCAACCGGCACAACCAACTTAGCGTCGCGCAGGTTTTGCAAGCACTTGAAAATCTGCTCGTGTTCTTCGTGCTGTTCCTCCACCGGTTTTCGCTGCCCATTGGGTGAGGGTTCGTAAGTAGTATCGAGGGCATGATCATAGTTCGGGGCCGTAAACCATTTGGGGAGCTTACGCAACGTCTCCAGCGAAACCAGCGGCTTGCTGCGGCGTAGTGAGGTCAGCTTTGCTACGTGCGCCTTGAAAAGTGGTCGTTGCTCCCATGCGCCGAGGGACTGATCGACGTAAGCGTAAACACCTGCCACGGTAACATTGCCAACTACGTCGGCAGCGCCGCCGTCGAGCGCCCCACAGACGAGGGTTGTGAAGAGCCCCTGCACAGTTTCGTCCTGGTCATCGATCTCAACTTCATAAGAGAGCTGCGTGGAGCGACTGGCAGTGAGGATCGACACGCCCTCGCGTAAGATGGCTACCTCGTTGGCCTTTCCGAGTGCGGGCAGACCGCCGAGCGCGCCGCTGTTGCAGCAATCGAGGATGATGATCACCTCTTTTGCTTTGGAATCGTTGGCGAGGGTGAGAATCTCGGTCATCGAGACGCCTTCCCGATATTGGCTGGCGTCGGGCGTCACCAGATATCCGCCCAAATTGTTTTCAGTTCCGTGGCCCGAAAAATACAGCAACGCAACGTCTGCTTCATGCGCAAACAACAGTTCGATGGACTCGTGTAGCTTGGCGCTCGTCATCCTGGTGGCAGGATCGATCAGAAGGCGGCAGTCGAAGTTCGGCGAGCCATCTTCATGTGTACTGAGTAAGGCGTGCATTGCCTGGGCGTCATTCACGCAGCCGGACAGTGGTGCTTCCGGATAATTATCGATTCCTACAAGCAGCGCGCGGCGCACGGTTTCCGCCATTTATTTATTCTTCCCCTCGCCTATCATCTGGTCGATCGCGGCGGCGATGGTAGGCCACGTCCATGAAATCATCCGACCACGGGCTAAGCCCGCTGGCAAAGTGGTGGTGCTCCCAGCACCATCAATATAGACCCCGAAGAATGGGACATCGTTGTTCTTTGCCATCTGAATTTCTTTCGCTACGCCCGTTGCGCTGGCCGTGTAGCGACTGACCAGCACAACCATCAGATGACAGTTGTTAATCCGAATATTGATAAGCTTTTCCCACTCTGCCTGCGGTAGTGGCTCTTTTGAGGACCAGTTTTGAACCGAGAAAGGCGTTTTCGAGTGCTTGCTCTGGCCAGCGAAGAGCGTTCGCTGGTCGGCATCGTGATCGAAATCGAAACTAATGAAAGCGCGCGGGTCGGCCATGTCTGATCCTCCGTCGTGTTGAGCACGCGCGTCAGTTATATATCACAATTGTAACATGTTCTATTGATTTAGAACAAGGCGGCGGGAGACGTGTTCAGGCTTTCCGCTAGAGGGTGTTAGGAAGTTCTCGCTGCCGGTTGTGTAGTTTATCGCCCGATCGTACGGGTGGTAGCGGAATCGCCGACGCGATCACGCGCCTTCAACGGGCCTGTCGCCGTGCCGTGCCGCCAGCACAGATGATTCGCCCCAACGCTCTCGTCGGCATCGCCGGTACCGCGCGCGCACGCCATACAAGCGTCAATGCAAGGTGCATAACAGGCTCTAGCGTCAATACTGTTCAGTTAAGGCGCGGTCGGCGCGACGCTGCCCGTTGTCGCGAAGTACGGACGCAGCCCGAGCGGGCGGAACAAGCGCATACAATACCCGCTCCGCGCGCTAACTAAACGGTATTGGCTCTAGCGTTATTTATCTGATACGTTCTGGTTTCTTTTCACCTGCATGCCCGATCCTGGATACCCTTGCCCGCCCGGTACACAAATCGGCAAGGACCCCTACCAACTTCTACAGTCTCAGTATCTCACGCCCGGCCATGGCATAGGGGGACACATACCGGTCATACCGCTGGCCGATGAATTTGGCGCCCGTCTAGCGCTTCACGGTTGGCCACCAATGTGACCCCTATGTGTTCCCCGAAGTGTTGGCCGGGCGTGCAGTATCGGGTCCTCTTTTCTGCCTCGAACACTATTGCATGAGCCTCATTGCCGCCCGTGCTGGTAATCGTACTCCCCCCACATCCCGCGCCCCGGCGGGTAATGCTCGAGCCAGACGACCGGCTGCCCCGCTGCGGCGGGCGCGTCCAATAAATGCGGGAAGTGGCGGGCCACGACCTCGGTGGCCAGATACTCGGCCATATTGGTCACAGACGACCCCGCGTTGTCGTCAAGTTCGGAGGCGACGATCACCGGGCGGCGGTCGGCCTCCCCCGCCTCGGGCGCGTAGACCTCGATGCGGCACCGGCCGCCGTCGCGCCAGAGACCCCGATAGTGGTGGATGTAGTCGTGGGTTTTCTACATGGCGCTCCCCCTCCTGGCAGGCGCGATCCGGAGCGCTGTCGCACGAGGCGCGGGCGCGACGATCACGCCCGCCCGCGCCCGCTCGCCCTCACGCGGCGAGGCGGCGACTGTCGCTCCGGTACATCGGCGGGACGAACCAGCCCGCCGGGCTATCCGGCGCGAATTCGAGGACGCAGCGGTAGGTGCCGCCCGGCATTAGCAGCACCGCCTGCGCCCGGTCGGCGTGGATATCTTCGCCCGGTTCGAGCAGGTAGCCCCACGCATTCGCCCACGCGACGACCAGCTCGCCGCCCCGGACCTTACCACTGCTGATCGCCCCGACCGATACCCGGTGCGTCTTCAGGAGTCCGGCGGGATACCCGGCAACCAGCGCGCACCCCGCGTTCACTGCCGCGTGGTCGGCGCGGTACCACATCCTTGCCACCGTGCGGAGTTGCCGCATCATGCCCATCTCCCTCCCTCCCTTTTCGGGCGCGGCGACAAGCGCAGACCCACCCATCGCCGCGCCCAATTCCCCGGTCAAGCGGCGGCGTCGAGCGCCACGCCCGTGCCGCCGGTAGCGACGTGGATCAGCGTGTACGCCGTGGCGCGGATCGTCTCCAGGTTGCGCGTCAAGGTCGCGCGATCGGCGGCCCAGTGGGCGACGTACGGGAAGGTGTAGCCCCCGGCGTCGATGCCGTAATGGGCCAGCACGACGAAGGCCGCGCCCTCGGCGATCGTCTCGGCGTCCGCGCTGTTCACACCGGCCCGCGCCCCGGCGACGTGGTGCGCGCACTCGTGGGCCAGGGTCTTGGTCGCCTGATCGCCGCTGAGACAGGCATGGACCGCGACGCGACGCCGGGAGGGGGCGTAGTAGCCGTTCGCCCGCCCGGTCTCCTCGCGGATTAGCGCGAGCCCCTCGGCGGCGAGGAAGGCTGCCAGCCGGTCCCACAGCCACGCGGCGGCGTCGCTCGCCCCGGCCAGCAGGTGGGGGGCCGGAGCCTCGTCGAGGGGTGCCCCCTCCGTCTGGGCCAGGTCGAAGACGGTCGCCACCCCGAAGCCAGTCACGAGCGCACCCCGGTCGTCGGCATCGCGCTGCTCTTCACCCTCGGCAAGGATACGCCGGTAGGGGGCGAGGATGCGGATGCCCCGCTCCCCTGTGCGGACCTGCCGCCCGAGCGCCTGCCAGGTGCGGTACCCGGCGACGCGGGTCGCGTCCGGGCGCTGCGCGTAGATCAGGGCCACATTGCGGGCGGAATAGACCGGGAAGCGGGCCAGCGTGACGAGGTAGGCGCGGAAGCTCGCGCCGTCGACGATCGCCCCGATCCCCGCGTCGAGGAGGGCCATCGCGGCGGCCATGCGCTCCTGGGCGCGCTCGTGGGCGGCGGTGGGCTCGTGCTGCCGATCGATCATGGGGCTGCTCCTTCCTGCTACGGGCTCGTGTAAAGGTGGGCGCGCTCAGGCATCCCGGCCGGCGAGGGTACGTGGCGCGGGGCCGTCGAGGAGGGCCAGCACGTCGGCGGGCGGCTCCTCCCCAGCCAGGCGGGCGAGGTCGGCCCACACGGTGGCCAGGGTCAGCGGCTGGCCCAAGGGCGCGGGCACACCGGCGGCAAGCAGCTCGGCGAGCAGTTCGCGCAGCAAACGCTCGATCATGAATTCCCTCCTGTATGGCGATGGTATCGGGTGCTGGTGATTGAGGACGAGGGTAAGGGCCGGGGGCGGGCGTACCCCCGGCCACGATGACGCTAGGCCGCGTCGCCGTAGAGGTCGGCCAGGGCCGCTGCGCCGCGCGCCCGATACTCGTCGAGCGAGCGGGGCCGGGCCGCGCCCCCGGCGGGGGTCGGCGGCTCCGGATCGGGCTCCGGGTCGGGGGTCGGCGGGTCGAGGGGCATGTACCGCGCGACGCGGGCCAGCGGGACGATCTGGCCGAAGGCCCAGCCCTCGCGCTCCGCCCGGCGCTCCACCGCGCCGAGGTGCTTGCAGACGCCGGTGTGGAAGTAGCCGAGGCAGGAGCAGGCCCAGCCGATCGGGGTGCGGGCGATGGTGTAGGTCGTGCCCGGCTCGGACCGGGCGGGGGTGCAGTAGCGGCGGGCCTCGGTCACAACGGCGATGCGGACGCCGCAACTGCGGGCGCGGGCGCGGGCCTCGATCTCCCGTGCTTCCTGGGGCTTGGTGAAGGTGCGGACCATGCTACACTTCCTGTTCTGGGGCCTCGGCCCCGGTACTTCAGCGGTCCCACGGGGTCTGCTTCCCGGCGTTCCCGTGGGGCCTTTCGACACCTTTATTATACACTCTAGCGTGTATCTTGTCAAGCGTTCTCCTTGCTATAGCTGGGGAAAACCGGATGTTGTCGGATTACACGCTAGCGCGCTATCATAGCGATCGAGCGCGAGCGGGGTTGCAGGGGGGAGAGGGGATGTCGGGAACGACACTCACCGTCGGTGAGGCGGCGCGGGTCTTGGACATGGACCCGAGCGCGGTCCGCCGCGCCATCCTCCAGGGCCGCCTGCCGGCGACGAAGTTCGGGCGCGACTGGTCGATCCGCGCCACGGATGTGGTCGCGTACAAACAGCGCCCGCACCGCGGGGGCCGCCCCCGCCGCACGCTCGCCGCAATGCGGGATGATTGAGACCGCCCCTACCGGTGGTGAGCCCGAGCGAGCCCTCTGGTGATCGCGGCCCGCAGGCCGCACCGCTGTCCCTCGCGCGGGCGACCAGACCGCCCCGCCGCGCGCCCTACCGTGTGGAGCCACCGTCGCGTCGCCCTCTGCCGGGGGCACGGCGGTCGGGGCCTCGCCCGGTCAAGGGTGGAGCCGCCGCAGGCGGCGCGCAGCGCAGCGGAGCGCCCTTGACGGGGTGGGGTGGCCGCTACGCTGAGGGAAGAGGGAGGACGCGACTGACCATGCTCAAACGGAACGCTTTGATAGCAGGCTCGACCACGCGTCCTCCGATGCTGTCCCGATGCCCCCGAAATCCAGTGGGAAACTCCCGGGATTGCCCTTGCGGCGAGCAGACAAAGGGGGCCGATGGGCAGTACTCCCGCTGGAGCCACTCGTTAAGGCCGCCTTATACAGAACATATGTTCATCTCGGACTAATACTGATTCGTACATACTCATGCGGCGAGAGGCGGGTGCACGATGCATCGCAGAGGGGATAGGCGGCCATGAGTGAGACAACCGTGCAGGTCAGTATGCCTCTCGACGATGACGGATTCTTGCGCCGCGAGTGCCCGGCCTGCGAGCGACAATTCAAGTGGCGTCCGGGTTCGGATGAGGCGGTCGAGGTCGCAGAAGCACCGGAGGTCTATTACTGCCCGTACTGCGCCGAGCCTGCCGATACCGGAAGCTGGTGGACGCCACAACAGTTGGAGTATGCCCAGCAATATGCTGCGGCGGAAGTGCTCGGCCCGAAGCTAGAAGGATTCCGGCGCAGCGTCGCCGGAATGAACCAGCCGGGCAGCATCGTCCGGATCAGTATGGACGTGACCTTGCCGAACGCGCCAGAGCCGCTGACCGAGCCGAACGACATGGTGCGGGTCGAATTCCCTTGCCACCCGGACGAACCGCTCAAAGTGATCGAGGATCGGGTCTCCGAGGTCGCGTGCCTGGTGTGTGGTATTCGCTATCCGATCGAACTGGTGCGGGCGCTGCCCGAGGAAGGCCTGTGAGATGGCCGCCGGGGTAGGGCCGGAGTCGCTCGCACATTTCGAGGACAAGCTGCTCTATCACCTGGTGGACCTGACGGGGGAACGACCGCTGGGTCAATTGCAGGGTGTTAGTGAGGCGGATCTGGCCGCACGAATGACCAGGGAGTTGGGGATCGAAGAGTCCTTCACCCGCGGTGAGGAGTTCCGGGGTTCGGAGACACGCGAGACGATCCTGGCGGGCGTGCGGAACCTCGAGGGGGAAGGGCTCGTCGAGTTTGACCATGCGCTCGGCGTGCTCTCGACGATTCGTCCCACGTCGCGGGGCCGCCGCCGGGTACGCGAGTGGCGGGACGAGTGGGACAAGCGGCAGCAGCAGTGCGACCGGGAGATTCAGCGCCGCATTCTTCAGGACCTGGACCGCATTCGGCGTGCCGACCCTGGCAACTACCAGCGGTCGAGCCATCTTGATGTGGGGGCATTATGCGCCGACCTGGGCATTACCCCCACCGACTTTCTCGCGAACGCCCACCGCCTGTCGGCCCGCGCGAGGTCGTGGCCGCGCTCCAGCGGTCGGGCAAGCGGGGCGCATGAAGGTCAGGCCGATGCCCCACTACCGGTGGTGAACCGGAGCGCGCCCTCGCACAGTCGCGGCCCGCAGGCCGCTCCGCTGATCCCGTGCGGGCGACCGGGACATCCCGCCGCGCGCCCTACCGTCTGGAGCCACCGTCGCTTCGCCCTCTGCCACGGGCACAGCGGCCGGGGCCTCGCCCGGTCAAGGGTGCAACCGCCGCAGGCGGCGCACAGCGCAGCGGCGCGCCCTTGACGGGGCGGGGTGGCCGCCAAACTGGGAGCAGAGGAAGAACGCGACCGGCCAAGAAGAGGGGTGGCGATGCAGCCCAGTGACGCGCCCGCGCCGAACATCGGCATCGTGGAGCGTCCCTGCTTCCTCGGCGGCGGGCGGGTCGCGCTCCGGCGCGACGGACGGTGGCTGGTGGAAGCGACGCGGCCGGTCGTGCGGCAGGCGGGCACCGGGGAGGAGCGGCCCCGTAAACCCCGGACGCCGGGCAGACGCCCGAGGTGGTGTGGGCGTGGGACGAGGGCACCTTTGCCCCCGTCGCC
>JAABUM010004552.1_pt1 | contig 15526 bp, 11 predicted proteins | sample 5559161 | NCBI WGS metagenome assembly JAABUM01 (sample SAMN10711868, study PRJNA513369) | rock metagenome | isolation source: Antarctica rocks | place: Antarctica: Victoria Land, Siegfried Peak nord
ATGCTGGACCGTCTCCGAAGGCGGTCAGCACCCGAAGACAGCGCCGTGGTCCAGCTTCAACAGTTGGAATCTCCCAGGCCCACCGCCATGACCTTCGCCGAGACCGCGATGGTCTTCAGCGCCTGGTAGCCCGCCCCTGAACCGCTCCGGCTAACACCCGATCCATCCGCTCGCCCTCAGCAGGCGAGCCTCATCCGCACCCGGTCCCCCGGCCGCCTCCCCAGGCAGCCGGGCGGTCGGCGTTCGTCCGAAAGGCTAACATCCTATGTCCCAGCTCACCCTCTCGCTGTTCGACACCACCGCTCTCTCCGGCGGCCTCACGCTGGGGACCACCTCCGGCCCGCGCTTCCGCGAGAACGTCGTGGACGTTTCCCCGCAGCTGACACCCGAGCGCGTCCCCGCCCGCACCTACCGCCTAAACGGCGAGCGCACCCTGGCAAAGGGCTGGAAGGCCCGTGCCGCCGATAATGTCGCAGCCATCCGCCTGCTTCGGGATATCGAGACCGAGGACCGCCACGCCACGGCTGAGGAGCAGGACCGACTAATCCGGTTCGTGGGCTTCGGCGCAAGCGACCTGGCGAACACCCTGTTCCGCCGCGCCGGCGAGGCATTCCGTCCCGGCTGGGAAGACGTCGGCAACGAACTGGAGCAGTTGGTGTCGCCGGCCGAAATGGCGGCACTCGCGCGCTCGACGCAGTATGCCCACTACACGCCGGAGTTCATGGTGCGGGCGGTTTGGGCCGCACTGGCACGCATGGGCTTCACCGGCGGCAGCGTGCTGGAGCCCGGATGCGGCAGCGGCCTGTTCCTGGCGATGATGCCGGAGACGATCGCGGCGAAGTCGGCGGCCACCGGCATCGAGATGGACCCGACCACGGCGCGGATCGCCAGGCTGCTCTACCCGGACGCCTGGATCAGGAACGAGGACTTCACCAAAGCCCGCCTGCCCGAGACCTTCGACCTCGTGGTCGGCAACCCACCGTTCAGCGACCGCACGGTGCGGGCGGACGATCCGGCCGGCAAGCTCGGCCTCAGCCTGCACGACTACTTCATCGCGCGCTCGATCGAGCGGCTGCGGCCAGGCGGCTTGGCAGCCTTCGTGACCAGCCGGTACACGATGGACAAGGCGGACCCGAAAGCGCGGGCGCACATCGCATCCCTGGCCGACCTGGTTGGAGCAGTCCGGATGCCGCAGGGTGCTATGTCGGCCGCGGCGGGCACCGACGTCGTGGTGGATGTGTTGTTCTTCCAGCGCCGCCCGGCGGAGCAGCAGCCGAACGGCATCACGTGGTCTGACCTGGCAGACGTGCTCCCTCCGCAGGCATTTCCATCGGCTGCGCCGCTGGAACCTTCGCCTGCTACGCCCGAGGAGGACGGCGAGCCGGCGCTGGCGGTGAACCGCTACTTCGCCGAGCACCCGCACATGGTCCTGGGTGTGCACGGCCGCACCACCAGCCCATTCGGGGTTGTGTACACCTGCCACTGTTGCCCGTCCGTGTCGCTGGACGCCGACCTTGGCGCTGCCCTGGAGCACCTGCCGCAGGGGATCCACACACCGTCTGCGTCACAAGAGTCCACGCGCCTCCATCATCCCGGCAGCCCACGCATCAAGGTGGGCACCGCAGCCGAGGGCGCCACGGTCAAGGAGGGCAGCTACCTCGTGCTCGACGGCGCGCTGACGCAGGTGATCGACGGCGTGCCGCGGCGCGTGGCCGTGAAGTCGGCAGCGGTGAAGGAAGGCATCTTCGCCAAGCACGCCCGCATCATCCAGTCGCTGCTGCCGGTGCGTGATGCCGTGCGCGCGGTGCTGCGGGCGCAGGAGGCGAACGAGCCCTGGGGCATGCTGCAGGGTCGGCTGCGCACGGCCTACCAATGCTTCGTGCGGCAGTTCGGGCCAATCAACCTGACCACCGTCAGCGCGGGCACGGACCCGAAGACGGGCGAGGCCCGCGAGACGGTGCGCCGGCCGAACCTGTCGCCGTTCCTGGACGACCCCGACGTGTGGCTGGTGTCCTCGATCGAGCAGTATGACGAGGAGAGCGGCACCGCGAAGATGGGGCCGATCTTCTCCGAGCGGGTGATCCATCCGCCCAGCGAACCCGTCATCACCTCGGCTGCCGACGCGCTGGCGGTGACGCTGCACGAGGTCGGCCACGTCGATGTGGCCCGCGTCGCCGAGATGCTGGGCCGGCCGCGCGAGCAGGTGCTGGCCGAGTTGGGCGATGCGGTGTTCCTCAATCCGCAGGGCACCACTATGGCGCATGAGGCGTGGGAGACGGCCGACGCCTACCTGTCCGGGCCAGTCCGCACCAAGCTTGCGGCTGTGGTGGCCGCCGCGGCAGCAATCGATCCGCGCTATGCCCGGAACGTGGACGCCCTGCAGCGCGTGCAGCCCGAGGACCTGAAGCCGTCCGAAATCACCGCACGCCTGGGGGCACCCTGGATACCGGCCAGCGTGGTGGAGCGGTTTGCGGCCGAGGTGATCGGCGTTGCGACGCGGGTGCGCCACACCGTAGAAGTGGCGGCGTGGTCCATCGACGTGGACGCCTTCGCGGGCCAGGCCGCCGCCACGTCCGAGTGGGGCACCGCCCGGCGGCACGCGGGCGAACTGCTGCACGACGCGCTGAACGCCTGCATCCCGCAGATCTACGACACCTGGCGCGATGCGGACGGCGACCACCGCGAGCTGAACGCACCGGAGACCGAGGCGGCGAAGGAGAAGCTCGGGAAGATCAAGCAGGCGTTCGAGCGCTGGATCTGGACCGACGTGGAGCGCACGGAGCGGCTGGCCCGCCACTACAACGACCGCTTCAACAACCTGCGGCCGCGCACGTTCGACGGACGGCACCTGCAGCTCCCGGGCGCCAGCAGCGTCATCAGCCTGCGCGAGCACCAGAAGCGGGTGATCTGGCGCATCGTCAGCGCCGGCGGCACCTACATCGCCCACGCCGTGGGGGCCGGCAAAACCTTCAGCATGGCCGCTGCGGTCATGGAGCAAAAGCGCCTGGGGCTGATCAGCAAGGCGATGATGGTCGTGCCCGGCCACTGCCTGGCGCAGGCATCGCGCGAGTTCCTGCTGCTATACCCAAACGCCCGCATCCTGGTGGCGGACGAGACCAACTTCAGCAAGGACAAGCGGCAGCGCTTCCTGGCCCGTGCGGCGACGGCGACGTGGGACTGCATCATCATCACGCACTCGGCGTTCAAGTTCATCCCAGCACCGGCCGAGTTCGAGCGCCGGCTGATCCAGGACGCGCTGGCGAGCTACGCCACGCTGCTGGAGAAGGTGGACGGCGATGACCGCCTGACCCGCAAGCGCATCGAGCGCATGAAGGAAGGCCTGGAAGCCAAGCTGGAGGCGCTCGGGGCGCGCAAGGACGACCTACTGACCATTGCCGAGATCGGCGTCGACCAGTTGATCGTGGACGAGGCGCAGGAGTTCAGGAAGCTGTCGTTTGCCACCAACATGAGCGGCCTGAAGGGTGTCGCGCCGGACGGCTCGCAGCGGGCGTGGGACCTGCACGCCAAGGCGCGCTTCATCGCGCAGGCGCAGCCGACACGCCCGCTGATCCTGGCCTCGGGCACGCCGATCACCAACACGCTGGGCGAGATGTTCACCCTGCAGCGCTTCATGCAGCCCGACGTGCTGGCCGAGCGCGGCATCCACGAGTTCGACGCCTGGGCGTCGTCCTTCGGCGACACGCGCACCGAGCTGGAGCTGCAGCCGTCCGGCGCCTACAAGCCGGTCACCCGGTTCGCCGAGTTCGTCAACGTGCCCGAACTGATCAGCATGTTCCGCTCGGTCGCCGACGTCGTGCTGATGAGCGACCTGCGCGGTACCCTGCGCTTGCCCGGCCTGCGCACCGGCAAGCGGCAGATCGTCACCGCCAAGGCCAGCCCAGCGTTCCGGGCCTACCAGACGGTGCTGGCCGAGCGCATCCGCAGGATCGAGGAGCGGAAAGGCCGCGTCGAGAAGGGCGACGACATCCTGCTCTCTGTCATCACCGACGGCCGGCACGCCGCGATCGACACCCGGTTCGTGCTCATGCCCGACACCGCAGAGGACCCGCGCGCCGGCGACGAGCCAGGCAACAAGCTGAACGCGCTGATCGGCAACGTGCATCGCATTTGGCTGGACACGGCAGGCAACCGCTACCTGCAGCCGGACACCGGCACGCCCTACCCGATCCCTGGGGCGGCGCAGATGGTGTTCTCCGACCTCGGCACCGAGGCGGCGGACAGCAAGCGTGGCTTCTCGGCCTACCTGTGGATCCGGGACGAGCTGGTGCGGCTCGGCGTGCCGCGTGAGCAGATCGCCTTCATGCAAGACCACAAGAAGTCGGAAGCCAAGCAGAAGCTGTTCGCCGCGGTGAACAGCGGTCGCGTGCGGGTGCTGATCGGCTCGACGCAGACCATGGGCACCGGCGTCAACGCCCAGCAACGGATGGCGGCGCTGCACCACCTCGACGTGCCGTGGCTGCCGTCCGACATCGAGCAGCGCGAGGGACGCATCGAGCGGCAGGGCAACCAGAACGCGGAGATCGACATCTACGCCTATGCCACGCTCGGCAGCGTCGATGCCACGTCCTGGCAGCTGCTGGAGCGCAAGTCGCGCTTCATCGCAGCGGCCCTGGCCGGCGACCGCAGCGTCCGCCGGCTGGAGGACGCCGGCGCCCAGGTGAACCAATTCGCCATGGCCAAGGCACTTGCGTCGGGCGATCCCCGCCTGATGCAGAAGGCCGGGCTGGATGCCGAGCTGGGCCGGCTGGAACGGCTACGGGCCGCGCACTTCGACGACCAGCTCGCCATCCGGCGGCAGATCACCGATGCCGAGCGGACCATCGCCAGCTCGACGCAGCGGATCGGCGGCATCGAGCAGGACATCGTGGTTCGCACCCCGACCCGTGGCGACCTGTTCGCCATGCAGGTCGGCGGTAAGTCCCGCACGGAACGCAAAGTGGCCGGCGGCTCCCTGCTCAGCCGCATCCGCCTGATCGAGCGCAACAAGGAAAAGGGCACCTGGACCCTGGGAGCGATCGGCGGGTTCGAGATCAAGGCGTCGGGCGAGCCGTATGGGCTGAACTACCGGCTGGATGTGTGGCTCGACCGGCACGGCTACGAGCAGGAAATCCAGATCGACGGTGAGCTGACTGCGCTCGGGTTGATCGCGCGCCTCGAGTATCAGCTCGACCGCTTCGAGGCCGACCTAGCCGAGCATCGCCGCCGTGTCACTGAAGCCGAACAGCGCCTGCCCGGCTACCGGCGCCGGATCGGCGAAGGGTTCGACCTGCAGGAGGAGCTGGATGCCAAGCGCGCGGAGCTGCAGGCGCTGGAGGCTGACCTGGCCGCCAACGACAAGGGGGCCGCCGCGGCCGACGATGCCGTGGCAGGCGTCGCCGCGGCGTAGCGGTCAGTGCCGGGCGTTCTCGATCTGCTTGAGGTCGAGGACGCCCTTCTTGCCCCAGCCCGCGGCGCCGGCCGGCACCTCCGGGCGGAAATGCTCGTAGAGCCGGAAGCCAATCCGGTTCAGCTCCTCCGGCGGCAGCGAGTCTGCCAGCACCTCCATCGCCCTGCGCACGGCCGGCAGGTGCTCGCCGAACGCCTTTTCCACATAGGCGTGGACCGGGCGCGGGGAGGCCGGCTTGTCGTGGTCGAGCGCATACTGGCTGCCCTTTTGCTCGACCACGGGCAGGTCGCGGCCGAGCAGGTGCACCGTCTGCCGGGGTGCCGGCTTCGCCGCGTCCCGCACGCCACTATCCTCGCGCTTCTCCTCGAGCCCGATCGCACGGGCTTTGACCCGTGCGCTTGACCCGGCGACGGCGCGGCCCAGCGTGATCGCCGCATCTGCATCATGCCCCAGGCGCTCGGCGACGATCGCCGCCCAGAGCGTCAGCACCGGGGCACGGTTGACCCGGATCTTGCCGTCATTGTCCGTCATCCAGCCCTCGTCATTCGCCTGCTTGCTAACTACAACGCGGGCGCCGACATCCAGCTGCTCGTGCTCTGACCCAAACGGAAGCTACCGGCAGTCGGCGGATATTTGCGAGGGTGATATCAGCGAGTCCCGGTGGTAAAGCTGTCATCTACTCTTGGATGGCACGACCGGCTATCTTGCGCCCATGTTGGTCGTTCCAACACGTCTTCGCCGCTCCCAGAAGCAGACGTTCATTAGGCACATCTGCTCAGGCTAGACGCCTCGGCTAATGGGCTGCGGCACGCGTGCCTGGCTCCAGAGGTGAACCTTCGGAGGCGTCCTCAGTCCGCGCCGCGCTCACGCGGTGGGGTATCGCGGCGGGTCGCACCCTCCCGATCGCTGGTCAACTGGTCGGCGAGCAGGCTCACAAGGCTCGGGAAATCCTTGCGGGCGAAGATGTTCATGTGCCGGGTCATCAGGTCCCCGGCGCGGGCGACGTCGTGCGAGGCGATGGCGGCGGCAATGGCCGCGTGCTCCTTGGCTGAGCGCTCGATCCAACCGCGCAGCCCCAGCGCCTGACGACGGAACGGCGCCGCGCGGGCGCTGACTCGGCGGATCGCATCGATGAGGGACGGGTTGCCGCTGGCGACGTAGATCAGCTCGTGGAACTCGAGGTTCACGCGGGAATAGGCCAGTACGTCGCCGGCGGCGGCACTTTCCTCCCCGGCGCGGACCGCCTCGATCAACCAGCCCTTGGCCGTTCCGTCGATGCGCTGTGCGGCGAGACGGGCGGCGCTGGCCTCCACCTCGTTCATGAACTCGAACATCGACATCAGCTCCGACATCGTGGTGCGCGCCACGATGCAGCCGGACCCAGCCTGCTCCTGCACCAGGCCGCTCGCCACCAGACGGCGCAGCGCTTCCCGCACGGGTGTGCGCGAAACGCCGAACCGCTCGGCGAGCACCCGCTCCTCCAGCCGGTCGCCAGGCCGCAGGCGACCTTCGACGATGTCGGATTGCAGAATGCTCGACAGGTTCTCGGTTCCCTCGGCCCGTCGGCGTCCCATCGCGTGCTCGTTCGTGTCAGCCGGACCGGCGCTTCGATCGCTGCGACGTCAAGCCGTCTTGATCCTGTTGCTGGCCAGTAACGCGGCGACCCGGTCCTCCGCAACTCCGAACTCACGGAGAATGTCCAGCGTGTGCTCTCCCAACAGCGGCGGCGGCCGGCGCACCGTGTTTCCCCGCAGCGCCGCGGAGGTGACCGGGTTGGCGAGCTGCTTCAACTCTCCCAGCCGGGGATGGTGGATCGTCTCCACCCGCTGCGTCGCCTGCACGTGCGGGTCGGCGAACACCTCGTCCATCGTCAGGACCGGTCCGGCAGGCACGCCGGCGGCGACCAACTCGCGCGTCCAATGCGCTTTCTCGCGCGTGGCGAGCCGGGCATCGATGGCCCGGCGCAGCGCGTCGCGGTGGGCCATGCGGCCACTGCCCTCGGCGTAGCGGGGATCGGCCGCCAGTTCCGGCAAGTCGAGCACGCGGCACAGCGTGCGCCACATCGCGTCGGTCGGTGCGGCGATGTTCAACAGCCCGTCCGCCGTTTGGAACGCGCCGTAGGGCGCGATCACCGGATGGTCGTTGCCCGCTGGGATCGGCACCTCACCCGTGCTGAGGGAGCGCTGGCCTTGGACGCACAGCATGCCGATCAGCCCGCCTAGCAAGGAGGTCTCGACCCACTGCCCGGCGCCGGTGGCGTTGCGCTGCACCACAGCCGAGAGCACAGCGATGGCCGCCCACATGCCGGCGGACACGTCGGCGAGCGGGATGCCGACCCGCAGCTTCTCGTTGGCGGCGTTGCCGGTCAGGCTCATCAGCCCGGACATGCCCTGAGCGATCTGATCCAGCCCCGGCCAGTTCTCGTACGGGCCGCCGCGGCCGAAGCCGGTCACGCTGGCGTAGATCAGATCCGGCCGTTGCGGCGCCAGCGTCTCGTAGTTCAGGCCGAGCTGGGCGGTGACGCCGGGTTTGAAGTTCTCCACCAGGATGTCGCTTCCGGCCACAAACTCGTGCAGCAGCGCGCGGCCTTCTGCCGCACGGAAGTCGAGTGCGATGCTGCGCTTGTTTCGATTAATGGAGGCGAAATACAGGCTCTCCTCGGCCAGGTGGGGCCCGAAGGCGCGCGCCATGTCGCCGTTCGGAGTCGCCTCCACCTTGACTACGTCGGCACCGAGGTCGCCCAGAATCATGGTGCAGAACGGCCCCGCCAGCGCCCGGGTCAGATCCAGGACCCGCAGGCCGGACAGGGGGAGCGTCACTGACCGGCCCCTTCGGCATCCGGCGCGCGATGGGCCAGGGCGCCGCCCCAGCCTTCCAGGATCTCCATGACGTGGGTAACGTCGCTCTCGCCCATCCCCTGCGCCATGGCGTAGGACCAGATCTGCCGCGCGGCGGCGGAGGTGATCATGGCGGTGCCGAGCTCCTCCGCCTCCTCCAGCGCCAGACGGACGTCCTTGTGCATCAACAGGAGGCGAAAGCCGAAGTCGAACGCGCCATTCAGCGTGTGCCGGCCGACCAGCACCTCCGACGAGAAGGAGCGCCCGCTGCTGCTGTTGATCACGTCCATGATGGTCGCCGGGTCCAGTCCGGATTTCGCGCCGAACACCATCGCCTCGCAGGTCGCCGCCAAGGTAGTGGCGCAGAGCAGGTTGTTCACCAGCTTCAGCGTCTGCCCCTGCCCGACCTCCGTGCCGACGTGGCGGGCGCGTCCGCCGAAGATGCGCAGCACGGGCTCGATGCGCTCGAAGGCGGCCCGGTCGCCGGAAACCATGACGGCGAGGGTGCCCGTCGCCGCCCCTGCCGCCCCCCCGCTGACCGGCCCGTCGAGCACGGCCACGCCCCTGGGCGCGAGAACGGCGCCGACCTCCTTGGCGACCCGGCCGCCCGTGGTCGACAGGTCGACGTAGGTCTTCATCCGGGCGCCCTCCACCAGCCCGGCGGGGCCGAGCGCCACCGCGCGCACCACGTCCGGCGTGGGCAGGCAGACGAAGACGAGCTCGGCCGCATCGGCGACCGCGGCGGGCGAGTCCGCGGCAGTCGCGCCCAGGCTGACCAGGGCGTCCACCGCCGCCGGGACGGTGTCGTGCACGCGGAGCGGCACGCCGGCCTCCGCGAGTTTGCGGGCAATAGCGCCGCCCATGGAGCCGAGTCCGACGAACCCGACCAGCCCGGTCCACCCGCTCATGCCGTCACCGCTGGGCCGCTCATCCCTGCCGAGCCCGGAATCACCCACTGCCTCATACCCGCCTCCCTGTTCGTGCCGGCGTTGCTGCCGGTCATTGCCCGGTGAACACCGGTTTGCGCTTCTGCTTCATGGCGCGCAGGCCCTCCAGGACGTCTGCGGAGCGGAAGCTCGCCAGGAAGCCCTCACGCGCCAGCGCGTCCGCCGCCTCGCCGTCCCTCGCGTATGCGTCGAGCGCGGCTTTCATGCCGTTCACCGCGATTGGCGCGTTGGCGGCGAGCTGCTCGACCATCGCGGCGATCGCGTCGTCCAGCTCGTCCGGCGCGACCAGCGCGTCCAGGAAGCCGGCGCGCAACAGCTCATCCGCCGGCAGCGTCGCGCCCAGCAGGCAGAGCCGCTTGGCCGTGCCGGGCCCCAGCCGGGCTGCATAGCGGCGCAGCGCGCCCGGGTAGAGGTGGATGCCGATGCGCGCCGCCGGCATTCCCGCCACCATCCCCGTCACGCCGATCCTGAAGTCGCAGGCCAGCGCCAAGTCGATGCCCCCAGCATAGACGCTGCCCTGCAGGGCGCAGACGGTCGAAACGGCCAACGCCTCGATGCCGTCGGCCAGCCGCTCGAACTCCACGGGCGGGGGCACCTCCGTCGCACACTCCGGGTCGAAGTGCGCGAGGTGGTGCCCGGAGCAAAAGGACTTGCCTCCCGCTGACACCACGAGCACGCGGAGCCGGGGCATGGCCCGCACCCGCTCGAGGTGGCCCGTGAAGGCCGCGATGTCTTCGATCGATAGCGCGTTGTGGCGCTGCGGTGCCCGTAGGGCGATTCGCGCGACGGGCCCCTCAAACTCGAGATGCGGAACGGTGTCGGACAATTTCTGCTCCCCCTAGTAATTTGTATACCAGGACGGCATCTTTGCGTGCAAGCATAAGGAATATCGGCCGAAGGTGCCGAACGACGGGCCGCAAAGGCTTGCAACGGGGAGGGTGGCATGGCGAGGATGGGTGAGTTGTCGCGGCGTGGGTTTGTTTCCGCTACTGCGCTTGGAATGGCGGCGGGGTTGGGGCTGCACGGGCGGTCCGCACGGGCGCAAGCGGGGCAGCAGGGCCGATTGTCCGACGGCACCGTCAAGATCGGCGTGCTCACCGACATGAACGGACCCTACCGTGATTTCGGCGGCCCCGGCTCCGTTATCGCCACGCGCATGGCAGTGGAGGAGTTCGGCGGCGCCATGTTCGGCAAGCCGATCGAGGTCGTCATCGCCAACCACCAGAACAAGCCCGACGTCGGCTCCGCCATCGCGAGGGAGTGGTTCTCCATCGGCCAGGTCGACATGATCGTCGACATGCCCAACTCGGCGGTGGCCCTGGCCGTGCAGCAGATCGCGCGCGACATGGGGCGGATCACGATGAACTCAGGCGCGTCCACCACCGACCTGACGGGCAAGTTCTGCTCGCCCACCGGCGTCCACTGGACGTCGGACGCCTATGCCGGGGCGCACAGCACGACGCGAGCGCTGGTAGACCGCGGCAACAAGACTTGGTTCTTCATCACGGTGGACTACACGGGCGGCTACACGCTCGAGGATGCGGCGCTCCCCGCGATCACGGCCGGCGGTGGTAAGCTGGTGGGCAGCGTGCGCCATCCGCTGAACGCGGCTGATTTCTCCTCCTACCTGCTGGCCGCACAGGCCTCCGGCGCGCAGGCCGTGGCGCTGTGCAACGGCGGCAACGATACGGTGAACGGCATCAAGCAGGCGGCCGAATTCGGGTTGACGCGACGGGGGCAGAAGCTGGTTGGCATGTTCGTCAACATCACCGACATACACAGCATCGGGCTGCCGACGGCGCAGGGCACGATCTTCACCACCGCTTTCTACTGGGACTACGACGACAAGACCCGCGCCTTCTCGCAGGAGTTCTTCAAGCGGCATGGCGCGATGCCCACCCAGTATCAGGCCGGCGTCAACTCCGCCGTGCGGCACTACCTGAGAGCGATCGCGGTCTGCGGCACCGATGAGGCGCTTCCGGTAATGGCGCAGATGCGTGCGATGCCGGTAGAGGACTTCTTCGCCCGCAACGGCCGCCTGCGGCAGGATGGCAGCATGGTGCACGAGATGTACCTGTCGCAGGCCAAGACGCCGGCCGAGTCGAAGGCGGAATGGGATCTGCAGAACACCCTGCAGGCTATCCCGGGTGAGCAGGCGTTCAAGCCGCTGGCCGAGACGGGTTGTTCGCTGATCTGAGCAGGGAGGCTTGGGGCGATGTCACAGGAAATCGGCTTCATCGGGCTGGGCATGATGGGGGCGCCGATGGTGCGCCGCCTGCTGGGGGCCGGCCACACGGTCACCGTGTGCGACCTGGACGCGGCGGCGGTGGGTACCGCCACCGCCGCCGGCGCGCGCACGGCCAGCACCCCGTCCGAGTTGGCGGCGCAATGCGACGTGGTCATGGTCAGCCTGCCCACGCCCAACGTTGTGCGCCAGGTAGCGCTGGGGCCGGACGGGCTGCATGCCGGCGGGCGGGCAAAGGTCTACGTCGACCTGTCCACCACCGGCGCACGCGTCGCGCGGGAAGTCGCGGCCGGCCTGGCACCGCACGGCATCGCGGCGCTCGATGCGCCGGTCAGCGGCGGCCCGCCGGGTGCCGCCGCCGGCACGCTGTCCATCATGGTCTCCGGCGATCCTGCGACATTCGAGACGGTGAGGCCCGTGCTGGCCGCCATGGGCTCGAACACCCGCCTGGTCGGCACCGAAGTCGGGCAGGGCCAGATGCTGAAGCTGGTGAACAACCTGATGCTCGCGGCCAACTACGCCGTCGCATCCGAATGCCTTGTCATGGGCGCGAAGGCCGGGCTCGATCCCAGCGTCATGGTCGACGTGGTGAACAAGAGCAGCGGGCGCAGCTTCGCCAGCGAGAACTTCGTCCCCCGCCCGGTGCTGCAGCGCGAGTTCAACTTCGGCTTTCGCATGGAGCTGATGTGCAAGGACGTGCGCCTGGCGCTGGAGGAGGCGGAGGCGCTCGGCACGCCGATGTTCGCCTGTGCCGCCGCCCGGCACCTCTACAACTGCGCTATCGGCCATGGCCAGCCCGACGATGACGTGACCAGCCTCATCAAGCTGCTGGAACATTGGGGCGGCGCTGTGGTAGCCGCCAAGCCGCAAAGCGCTTGAACGAACGGAGGCAAGTGAGATGAAATTCGGCGTGGGCCAGCCGGTTCGCCGGTTCGAGGACGTCACCTTCTTGACAGGCGCGGGGCGCTACACGGACGATATCGCCCTGCCGGGGATGCTGGTCGCTCACGTCCTGCGCTCGCAGGTGGCACACGGCAGGCTGCTTCGGGTCGACACGGCGACGGCTTCCGCCATGCCGGGCGTCAGGCTGGTCCTGACCGGCTGGGACGTGGTTGCGGAGGGGATCGGCGACGTGCCATGCCTGTATCCGCTGACCAACCGCGATGGTACGTCGCGGGCCGATACGCCGCGCCCCCTGCTGGCCATCGACCGCGTCCGCCACGTTGGGGAGCCGGTGGCGTTGATCGTCGCCGACACGCTGGCACAAGCCAAAGACGCGGCCGAGGCCGTCGAGGTCGAGATCGAGGCCCTGCCCGTGACGGTAGGCGTCGAGGCCGCCATGGGACCTGGCGCGCCGCGGCTGTTCGAGGGAGTGGACGGTAACGTCGTGTTCGACTGGGACAACGACACCTGCGACATCCTGGCCACCGACCAGGCCTTTGTCCGCGCGGCCCGCGTCGTGGGCATCAAGCTGGTGAACAACCGCCTCGTCGCCAATCCGATGGAGCCGCGCAACGCCCTTGCGGACTTCCATCCCGAGGACGGCCGGTCGACGCTCTACACCGCCTCGCAAGGACCGCACCACGTGCGGGACCCGATCGCAGACGTTGTCCTGAAGCTGCCCCGGGACGCGTTGCGGGTGATCACGCCGAACGTCGGCGGCGCCTTTGGCATGAAGGCCTTTGTTTATCCGGAGCAGGCCTTGGTGGTCTGGGCCAGCCGGCGCCTGCAGCGCGCGGTGAAGTGGCAGGAAGACCGGTCGGAAGCCTTCGTCGCCGATAACCATGGTCGCGACCATGTCACGGAAGCGGAGCTGGCGCTGGACGAGGCCGGGCACATGCTAGGCCTTCGCGTGCGGGTGCTGGCGAACATGGGAGCTTACTTGTCGCCGATGGGCGCCTACGTCCCCACCCGGTCCTCCGACCTGTATCCGGGGCTTTACGCGATCAGCGCGGCCCACATCAACGTAAAAGGCATCTGCACCAACACGACACCGGTCTGCGCCTATCGCGGCGCCGGACGTCCGGAGGCGTCCTACCTGATTGAGCGGCTGGTCGACAAGGCGGCCCGCGAGATGGGGATCGGGGTGGATGAGATCCGCCGGCGCAACCTCATCCCGCCGCACACCCTACCCTTCACGAACGCGACCAAGCTCGTGATCGACTCGGGCGAGTTCGAGCAGGCGATGCAGCAGTGCATGGAGCAGGCAGACTGGGCCGGGTTTCCGGCCCGCCGGACGGAGGCGACCGGACGCGGGCGGCTGCGGGGCATCGGCTTAGCGGTCTATACCGAGCGCTGCGGAGGCGGCGCCCCAGAAACGGCCGAGATCGTGTTCACCGAGGACGGCCGCATCGAGCTCGTGATGGGCAATGTCGAATACGGGACCGGCATCGGCACCGCCTACAAGCAGCTCATCGCGGACAAGCTCGGCATCGCGCCCGACCTCGTCACGCTCGTGACCGGCGATACCGCCCGCACCCCGCTCGGAATGACCGGCGGCTCGCGCTCGCTTGCGGTGGGCGGGGCCGCGATCCTGGCCGCGTCGAGCGAACTCATCGCCAAGGGGCGAGAACTAGCCGGGGAGATGATGGAGGTGGCCGAAGCCGACCTGCAATTCGCCGACGCCGCTTTCCACATTCTGGGGACCGATCGCCGGATGACCCTGTTCGACTTGGCCCGGGCCGCTCGGGAGGCTGGGCGCGGCGGCGCGCTGGACTGCAGTCATAGGCGCGTGCCCGAGGCGCCTACCTTTCCGAATGGCTGCCACATTGTGGAGTTGGAGGTCGAACCGGAAACCGGAGGAGTGTCGATCGAGCGCTACACCGTCGTCGACGACTTCGGTTTGACGATCAACCCGTTGATGCTGGAGGGCCAGGTTCAGGGCGGCATCGTCCAGGGTGTCGGCCAGGCACTGCATGAAAACGTCGTCTACGACGAGGACACCGGGCAACCGCTCACGGGCTCGTTCCAGGACTACCGGATGCCCCGCGCGGGCGACTTCCCCCATCTGTCGATCACGCTTCGCAACGTTCCTTGCACGACCAACCCGCTGGGCGTGAAGGGAGCCGGTGAGGCCGGCGCAGTGGGCGCCCCCTCGGCCGTCATGAACGCGGTCGTGGACGCGCTGTACCCGGTCCGCGGCATCGTCGACATCGACATGCCGGCCACCACGCGTAAGCTGTGGTCCGTGCTACGTTCGGAATGACCGCGGTTTCCTTCGTGAGGTCGTGCAGCGGTTGGCTTCCAACCGGCCCTACTTGCCCGCCTGCGGCCCGTCCGGACCCGTTAATGTGGCCGGGCTCGCGCCAATGGGAAAGCAGCCTCGAATGCATTGATTGTGTCGGAGGGCGTCGCACGGCAAGCAGCAGGAGCCCAGACCTCTTACCGCCTTAACGTGCCAGGCGTAGCCCGTGAGGCCAAACTTTCCTGCGCAATCAGGTTGCGAACCGATTGCAGGAGATGCGGGCGCGCTCGGGTAAAGGGCCGCAGTGAAGGCGCGCCGGGCACCGTCGAGCCCGCCTCTGCTGCCCTCTCGCGAACCTTGCCCGAACCACCCAGCGTGCGGGATGTCGGCTTTGTGGCTCCGTCGTCCGAAAGCTGTCAGTCCGCTCTCGGCCAGCCCAGTAGACCAACCTACAACCGTGCAGCGGCCCGCGGTGATCGCATCCTAAAGATGGCCTCAATCACGTCATTTAACGAGCGCGCAGCCCCCTTGGGACTGCGGACGAAAAGCGCGGTCACCTGGAACTGTGCCGATCAGCTTGAGCAAATCCCACTCGCCTTTCGATTCCGCCGGTGTCTTCACCTGCATGACATACATGTCGTGGACCATGCGCCCGTCCGGGCGCAGCGTTCCATGCTCGGCGAAAAAGTCGTGGATCGGTAGCGCTCGCATCTCAGCCATGACCTTTACGGCGTCGAGCGTTTTGGCGGTGACGACCGCGCGTAGATAATGCGTCACCTCTGAACTCGACTTTCCGCATTTTCGACGAGATTGAAGGCTCAACGTAGCACCCAGAAGATGTCCTCGTGCGCAATGAAGTCGAGAGCCTCGTCGATCGGCAGGACAGTGCGTCCGAAGGGACCGGCT
>JAABUM010004553.1_pt1 | contig 15519 bp, 12 predicted proteins | sample 5559161 | NCBI WGS metagenome assembly JAABUM01 (sample SAMN10711868, study PRJNA513369) | rock metagenome | isolation source: Antarctica rocks | place: Antarctica: Victoria Land, Siegfried Peak nord
CATCCTTTAGGTCATACACTATTCCGACCCGCTGAGACAGCCGACACGCCGTACAAGCGCAGGTCAGCCCGGGTGCCCCGTCCGCCTCACCCGATCAAGACCTGAATAGCCCGGAAACTCCCGCTAGGCTCGACCCCCGGAGCATCGGCGCACTCGAAGCTTGAGGAAGCCATCGAGCCGCGCCGATGCTTCCTTGCTGCACCGACGTGCTCTCTAGTTCGTGCGTTGTATCAAGAGGCGGCCCAGACCGCGGCGAGGAAGCCATCCCGTCACAATGGCCACTCCCGCCCCACAAACGCCGCAGCCGCGCCGAAGCCATCCACACCGCGCGGAAGCCGACACCCCTCCCGGACCCACCTGACATCACTCAGCGCGAGCGTCCTACCAGGCGACCGCTACAAGATCAGAAAGCGCGAAAGTCGAGATGCCTACAGGCCGCCAATATTGATGGGGTATCCATGAAGATGAACCGCACGGCAAGTCCGCTCTCGCGCACTGCCAAGGTCACTGTCGCGCTCCTGTTCGTCATCTGGTTGGTCGACTACTTCGACCGACTGATCATGACCTTCGCCTTGCCTTACATTGGTAAAGAATTTCATCTGGACCACACGCAGGAAGGGCTGTTGATATCTGCCTTCTTCATTGCCTATGCATTCTCGCAGCTTCCGGGTGGTGTATTGGCCGATAAAGTCGGCACCCGGAAGATCATCGCGATCGCCATGATTGTGTGGTCTGTCTTCACAGGCTTCACCGGGCTGGGCTGGAGCTTCGGGGCACTGCTCGTCATCCGCTTCTTTTTCGGCATCGGCGAGGGTGTTTTCCCTGGCGTTTCCTTCAAGGCGATCTCAGAACGCACCGACCCGGGCGAACGCATGACCGCGAACGGGATCATGCTCAGCTCCAATCAGTTCGGGTCGGCCGTGGCGCCGTTGCTGGCCGCGCCGCTCATCGCCGCCATTGGGTGGCGCTGGAGCTTCGGTGCCGCGGCCATAGCCGGACTGGCGTGCTGTGTTGCCATTCTCTACTTCCTCCCGCCTCCCGATACACGGAAGCCTGCGCCGGAGGCCCAAGCCGCGCCGGTGGGCAAGACGACGACGTGGGCGCTCTTCAAGAGCCCCATCATGTTCGTCTACGTCGTGATGTTCTTCGGGGTCGACATCATTGCGTGGGGCATTTCCACGTGGATGCCGTCCTATCTTCTGGCTGCTCGTGGCATATCCATTGGGCACTCGGCAATCCTTGTCGCGATCCCGAGCGTGATCGCCGGTGTGGGAACGATCCTCGGCGGCAAGCTGTCCGACCTTGCGAACGGACGCCCTCGGCTCGTTGCCGCACCGGCACTGGCAGTGGCCACCGCCGCCTTGCTGCTTATGGCCACGGCAAAGGGTCTGACGGCGTTCATCAGCTGGGAGTGCCTGGCCCTCTTCGGCTTTGGGCTCTCCTTCATGCCCTGCCTGGCAGTCCCGATAAAGACGCTGAATGGAAAATTCGCTGGCTCGGCTGCCGGAATGATCAACTTCGGTGGCCAGATGGCCGGTGTCTTTGCGCCCGTGATCATGGGAGCACTCATCGACCACTTCAGTTATGTGGCCGCCTTCTTGTTCCTCGCACTCGGTGCAGTCATAGGTTTGATCGCGGCCGTCATCGCCCCGCAAACGCCGGATGCACTCGCTCGGAAATTGAGCAAGAACGAGTTGCTGCGCGGAGGCTTTGCCACCACCGAGATCGAGAAAGTGGGTGCAGATCGGTGACTCGACCGCGCGATCCTGTGCGGTCCGATAGCAGGACCGCGACTGAGGCTAGCCTCGATCCGTGGAGTTGCTGGCTTGGGCGTTCGTGATTTCGGCTCCGGCTGGGTCGGCGATGGGTGAACAGGATGGATCTACTGGTCTGCCCAGCGTTTCCACGTTTGGCTTCCGGGTTGGGCCCTGGTGGGCCGATGTGGTCAGGTCTCAGGCGAGCAGAGGTGGTCCGTGCCGTGACCAAAGACCTTGCGCAGAAGGTGATCCACGCATCGGCCCACGGTCAGAAGGCCGTGGTGGGTCTCTGGAAGCAGGTGGCGGTCGCCATCGACGGTGTGCCTTCTGTATATGGAGAATCGGGAGTGTCAAAGGTCCTGATCCGCCCGAATCCAAAGGCACTGATATGCCCGGGTTCAGCCTCCCCGGTGACATCTCGGCCTCGAGCCGGTTCTCCCGCGACGACATCACCGAGCCGGTCGAGCTGCACGACGGACTGGTCGAGGTGCCGGACCAGCCGGGCATCGGCCGTTCGCCATTGCCGGACCGACTGGCCACCGACGGTCAGGGCAGCGTCGAGGTCCACACGCGGCCCTGACGTCCCATACCGAGCTCCAGAATATCGGGTTTCGATCGGGGCGCCGACCGGGGTCCGCAGCTGCGCTCCCCTCGAGGCAGCCGCCGGCTCAGGCGATCCGCTGCAGACCCCGCTCACCGTCCTGGAGCCGGAAGGAGGCCTTGGTGAAGGCCGGCTGGTCCTTCACTGTCACCTGGTGCACCGCCCGGAAGTCCGCGCGCATCTCCTGCGGACGGATCGTCGTGTTGACGTAGCCGCGCAGGTTGTTGTTGAACTTCAGGTGCGGGTTCCACGCGAGGGCTCCCGTCTCCGTGTCCGTGCCGTTGCCGCCCGAGGTGATCGAGGTGCAGACGAGCTCGGAGCCGACGACTGCCGAGGCCGGGTCGCGATAGTCCGCCAGGAGGTCGTTGGCCCACGACTGGTGCACGTCGCCGGTGAGGACGACGGGGTTGCGCACCTTGGCGTCGAGCCAGCTCTTCGTCACCCGCTCCCGCGAGGCGGAGTACCCGTCCCAGGCGTCCATCGAGACCGTCGTGATGGCCGGGGAGCTGTTGGAGTCACGACTGGCAAAGAACACCTGCTGGCTGATGACGTCCCAGCGGGCCCGCGACTCGCGAAAGCCCTTGGCCAGCCACTCCTCCTGCGTCGCGCCGGGGAGCGATCGGCTCGCGAGGTCGGCGTCCGTGCAGCCGGTCCTCCAGCCGTCACCGCACGCCTGGTCGTCGCGGTACTGCCGAGTGTCGAGCATGTGGAAGGTCGCGAGCTCGCCCCACTGGATCCGTCGGAACAGCTGCATCGTCGGGCCCGTGGGGATCGACGCCCGACGCAGGGGCATGTTCTCGTAGTAGGCGCGGTACGCGGCGGTGCGCCGCTCGGCAAAGGTCGTCGCCTCCGCAGGCTTTTCCGGCATCAAGCCGGCGTAGTTGTTGTCGACCTCGTGGTCGTCCCAGATCAGCAGCCACGGCGCGACGGCGTGGGCTGCCTGGAGATCGGGGTCGGTCTTGTACTGCGCGTGCCGCAGCCGGTAGGTCGCGAGGTCCATGGTCTCCGGACCGGCGTGCTCCCGGGGCAGGCCGGTCCGGCCCTTGCCCTCGTACTGGTAGTCCCCGAGGTGGAGCACCAGGTCGGGGTGGTCCTCCGCCATCCGCCGGTATGCCGTGAACCAGCCGGCCTCGAAGTTGGCGCAGGAGACGAACGACATGGCGAGAGAGGCCGGCGTGGTCCCCGGCCACGGCGCGGTCAGGGTGCGGGCCGGCTCACTGAGCCACCGGCCCGTCCTGAAGCGGTACCAGTACTCCCGGCCGGGAGCCAGGCCGGAGACCTCCACGTGGACGGAGTGGGCAGAGCCCGGGAGGGCAGTGGCGGAACCGGCTCGGACGACGTGCTGGAACCGGGCGTCGCGGGCGACCTGCCAGCTGACCTGGAAGGACCGCGACGGCATACCGCCCAGCCCGTCACCCGCTAGCGGGTCGAGGGCGAGGCGGGTCCAGAGGACCACGCCGTCCGGCAGCGGGTCGCCGGAGGCGACGCCCAAGGTGAAGGGGTTTGCGGGAAGGGGTCCGGCCTGCGTGAGCAGGGGCGTCGCGGCGGCGTCCGGGGCGGTGACGAGGGCGAGGCCGGCGCCGCCGGCGAGCGCGGCGGTGAGGACGGATCGGCGAGAGGTCTCCATGCCGCGAACTCTCCCGCTCCGGCGAAAACACGCGCAGGCGCGGAGGTGACCGTCGACCAAACTTCGGGTCAGCGGACGGTCAGATCTTTCGTCTGGAAGGGGGAAGGTCAGGCGTTCGCGCGGATGACCTCGGCATAGAACCTGGCCGAGTCCTTAATGATCCGCTCCTGGGTGTCGTAGTCGACCCAGATGACCCCGAACCGACGTCCATACCCCCATGCCCACTCGAAGTTGTCGAGCAGTGACCACAGCTGGTAGCCGCGCACGTCCGCGCCGGCATCGATCGCGTCCTTGATCGCCGCCAGGTGGGCCCGCACGTACTCCACTCGCTGCGTGTCGTGGACCTGGCCGTCCTCGTCGACCGAGTCGTCGAACGCGGCGCCGTTCTCCGTGACGATGAGCGGCTGTCCGGGATAGGCCTTCGCCGTCCGGACCAGCAGCTCCGTGAGGCCTGCCGGGTCGACCAGCCAGCCCATCGCCGTGCGCGGGCCGGGCTCCCGGACGAAGTCGACGTTGTCGACACCGACCCAGGGCGTGTGCTCGGACGCCTTGTGGCCGTCCTCGAGGTCGCGCTCGGACACGCCGTCCCACATCCGGGCGATGCTCGTCGTGTAGTAGTTGATGCCGAGCAGGTGGAGCGGCTGGTGGATGTCCTCGAGGTCGCCGTCCCGGACGAAGCTCCAGTCCGTCACTGCCGCGGTGTCGGCGATGAGGTCCTCGGGGTAGGCGCCCTCCAGCTCAGGGCCGAGGAAGGCGCGGTTGCCCAGGGCGTCGAGTCGCCGGACGATGTCGATGTCGTCGGCGGAGTGGGGGTCGGCCGGACGGATCACGTGCAGGTTGTGGGTCACCGAGACCTGCGCCGTCGCGAGCTCCGCGCGGATCGCCTGGATGGCCAGCCCGTGCGCCAGGTTGAGGTGGTGCACGGCTGTCAGCGCGTCGGCGCCGTTGGTTCGGCCCGGGGCGTGGACTCCCGAGGCGTAGCCGAGGTATGCCGCGCACCAGGGTTCGTTCAGAGTCGTCCAGAGGTGGATCCGGTCGCCGAGCGTCTGCGCCAGCTTCGCGGCATACGGGGCGAACGCCTGTGCCGTGGCCCGGCTCGTCCACCCACCGGCGTCCTCGAGCTCCTGGGGAAGGTCCCAGTGGTAGAGCGTGGCGACCGGCAGGATCTCGTTGTCGAGCAGCTCGTCCACCAGCGAGGAGTAGAAGTCGAGCCCCTTCTGGTTGAAGCCTCCAGAGCCCCCGGGCTGGATCCGCGGCCAGGCGATCGAGAAGCGGTAGGCCCGCAGGCCGAGCTGCTTCATCAGGGCGACGTCGTCGCGCATCCGGTGGTAGTGGTCCGCGGCCACGTCACCGTTGTCGCCGCCCAGGACCTTGCCGGGGGTGTGCGAGAAGGTGTCCCAGATCGACGGGGTCCGGCCGTCCTCGTTGACGGCGCCCTCGATCTGGTAGCAGGCGGTCGCCGCGCCGAAGAGGAAGTCCGTCGGGAAGGTGAGGTTCGGGTCGGTCATCGGTGCGTGGCTCCTGGTGTCGGGACGAGCGCTGTGGCGTGGTCAGTGGTGGACGAGCTGGTTGGTGGATCGCAGGACCTGCGGGTCGAGAAACCGTTGCGGGTCAACATCTGTGGCACTTCTCACCAGGAAGGTGTGGCTCTCGCCGGAGAGCAGGGTCACGCCCATGTCGTCGACGACGGCGTCAGGGTCGACCTTGTCCACGAGGAGGCTGACGTCGCGCTGCAGCCCGTCGGCGGTGACCTGCACGGCATACCCGGTGGTGGTCCGGTGCACCGAGGTGGTCTTCCACGTGGTGCTGAGCTCCAGGTGCCTGTCCTCCTCGAAGAACCACAGGGCGCGCTCGGTGCCGACCTCCGCGACGAGCACCTCGTCGCGAGAGCCGGCTTCGGCGACCAGGGCGTCGGGGAGCAGGACCGTCTGGGTACTCCGCGGCCCTGCCCTGACCGTGACGGTCGTCAGCGCGCGCTGATGACCGGTGAAGGTGAGCCGACGCACCCGGGCCCGTCCCTCCCAGGCGGTGTCGGTGTCGTTGCACACGGCGAGGACGAGCCCTCCCTCGCGGGGCTGGATGCTCAGCAGCCGCTCGGCGTAGGCGCGTCGCAGGGCGTACCAGAGCGGCTTGCGTCGGCCGTCGCCGTCGACCGCAGCCCAGGAGATGACCGGCCAGCAGTCGTTCAGCTGCCAGAGCACGATGCCGGCGCACACCGGCTGCCACGAGCGGAGGTGCTCGATGCCGAAAGCCACCGCGCGGGCCTGCTGCAGCGACGTTGCCCAGTGCCAGTCGCCCATCTCCGTCGGCAGGTCGAGGTGGGGAGCGATGCCCCGGGCGAGCTTGGCGTCGCCTCCCTCCGCCTTCTGGTGGGCGAGCATCCCCGGCGACTGCGGCTCGAGCGGGTCGTCGTGGATGGCGCGGGTCAGCGTGGCCCAGGCGGGCGGGCCCTGGTAGCCGAACTCGCTGACGAACCTCGGGACACACGCCCGGTATGCCGTGTAGTCGACGTCGTTCCACACGTCCCAGATGTGCATGGTCCCGTGGGAGGGGTCGTTGGGGTGCCGACGCTCGTCGAACGACCACGGGCTGCCGGGGGAGTAGGGCCGGGTCGGGTCGAGCTCCGACACGAGCCGGGGGAGGACCTCGAGGTAGTAGCCCTTGCCCCAGGTGAGGTCTCCCAGCTGCTCCGCCCAGTGCCAGTCGACGTGTCCCCAGAGGTTCTCGTTGTTGCCGTTCCAGAGGACGAGGCTCGGGTGCGAGCTCAGCCTGGTGATCGCCTCCGTCGCCTCGCCGACGACCTCGTCGGCGAGCGGTGGCTCCTCGGCGTAAGCGGCACACGCGAACAGGAAGTCCTGCCAGACCAGCACGCCCAGCTCGTCGCAGAGGTCGTAGAAGTCCTCGGACTCGTAGATGCCGCCACCCCAGACCCGCAGGAGGTTCATCCCGGCGTCGACCGCGTTGCCGATGCTGCGGGCGTAGCGGGTCCGGTCGACCCGGCTGGGGAAGCAGTCGTCGGGGACCCAGTTGGCGCCCTTGACGAGGATCGGCCGACCGTTGACGTGGAGCGTGAAGGGGGTGCCGTGATCGTCGGGGGTCGTGTCCAGCTCGACGGTCCGGAAGCCGATGCGCCGCTCGCGGCGGTCGAGCTCCTCGTCCCCGTGCAGGAGCGTCAGGACGAGCTCGTGAAGTGGTTGGTCGCCGTGACCGCGCGGCCACCACAGGGCGACATCGGGCACCTCGAGCGTCACCACGGCGGTCGCCCGTGAGACGGCCACCTCGGCAAGAACGCCGTCCACCTCGGCCCGCAGCTGCAGGTCGACGTCACGGGAGGTGGTGGGGGCCCGGGTCACGTCGACGTGGACCTCGACGTGACCCATGTCCTCCTGGGCGGTGACGAGGGTCCGCACCTCGCCCAGTCGAGCAGTGTGCCAGCGGTGGACGTGGACGGCCCGCCAGATCCCGGCGGTCACCAGGTCCGGGCCCCAGTCCCACCCGAAGTTGCACGCCATCTTGCGGATGGCGTTGAAGGGGTGGGCGTTGGTGTGCACCCGCTGCCCCTGCTCCCGGCTGGCGTGCTCCGCCGCGCCGAGCTGCGCGGCGAAGTCGACGACGAGGTCGTTGCCGCCCTCATGCAGCAGTGAGGTGACGTCGAACCGGTGCGTTCGGTGCATGTTGCGCGGGGAGCCGAGCGTCTGCCCGTTGAAGACCACCTCGCAGACGGTGTCCAGCCCGTCGAAGACCAGCTCCACCCGCTCGTCGCCGACCGGTGGGCGCTCCTCGACCGTCGTCGCGTAGCGCCATGCGCTACGACCGATCCATCCCAGCGCCGTCTCGTTCTCGTCGAGGTAGGGGTCGGCGATGCGCCCGGCGTCGAGGAGGTCGGTGTGGACACAGCCCGGGACGGTCGCGGCTATGGCCACACCGACGAGCTTCGGTGAAGCGGAGCCGCCGGTGGCCGTGAGCGTCCAGCGTGGGGAGAGTGCAGCTTTCACTTGACCGCCCCCGCCGTGACCCCGGCGACGAAGTGGCGCTGCGCCAGGAGGAAGCCGAGAACGACGGGAACGCTGACGACGAGGGAGGCCGCCATGATCTGGTTCCAGTAGACGTTCGTCTGGGTGGAGTACTCGCGCAGGCCGACGGCCAGGGTGCGGTTGACGTCCGTCGTCATCACCGACGCGAAGAGCACCTCGCCCCACGACGTCATGAACGAGTAGATCAGCACGGCGATCACCCCTGGCCTGGCCGCTGGCAGAACCACCCGCCACAGCGCCCCCATCGGGCCGCAGCCGTCCACCATCGCGGCCTCGTCGAGCTCGCGCGGGATGCTGTCGAAGTAGCCGACGAGCATCCAGATCGAGAACGGGAGCGTGAAGGTCAGGTAGGTAAGAATCAGGCCGAGCCGCGACCCGACGAGCTGCAGACCGGTCGAGGAGTTGATGTTGACGAAGATGAGGAAGAGGGGTAGCAGGAACAACACGCCCGGGAACATCTGTGTCGACAGGACCGTCGTGGTGAACGCGCTCCTGCCGCGGAAGGTGAACCGGGACACCGCGAAGGCCGCGAGGATCGCGAGGACGACGCTCGCCAGGCAGGCCACGCCGGCGACGACGATGCTGTTGACGAAGTAGCGCGCCAGCGGCACCGTCGTCCACATGGCGACGAACGGCTCCGTCGTCAGGGTCGACGGCCACCAGGTGAAGGTGCCCTGGACGTCACGCAGGGGCTTCAGCGACGAGGTCACCATGGCGTAGAGCGGGACGATGGTGAAGGTGCCGAAGAGGACCAGGACCACGGCGCGGTAGATCTTGAAGGCTCTGGTGTTACGCACGGCGCGACCTCCGGTTCGTGACGAGGAGATACGCCGCCGTGACGACGAGGAGGAAGAGCAGGAGCAGCACCGACATCGCGGCCCCGCTGCCGAAGTTCCACGTCAGGAAGGACGCGTTGTAGATGTGGAACGAGATGAGGTCACCCGCCGGAGGCTGCGCCGTCCCGAAGAGGACGTAGGGGGTGTTGAAGTCGCTGAACGTCCACAGGAAGAGGACGAGCACCAGAACGAGGTTGACGGGACGCAGCGACGGCAGGGTGATGTGCCGCCACTGGCGCCAGTTGTTCGCGCCGTCGACGGACGCTGCCTCGTAGAGATCCGTCGCAATGCTCTGCAGGCCGGCCATGAGGGTGAGAAACGCGAACGGCCAGAGGCGCCACACGGCGACGGTGACGACGGACGCGAAGGCGTTGCCGCCGATCAACCAGAACGGCCGGCTGGTCATGCTGCCGAGGTTGTCGACGAGGACGTGGTTGACCAGCCCGGTGTCGCGCTGCAGCATGAAGTTCCAGGTGAGGATGCCGGCATACGCGGGAAGCGCGTAGGGGATGAGGAACAGCGTCCGCACCAGGCCGCGGCCGCGGAACGGCTGCTGCAGGGCCACCGCCACCGCCATCCCCAGCAGCCAGGACGAGATGACCGCCAGCAGCGAGAAGCCCAGCGTCACGAGGAAGGACCTCAACAGGCCCTGGCCGATGCTGGAGTCGACGTCGACGGCCAGCCGGTAGTTGGCCAGACCCGCGTACGGGGCCTCGGACCAGTTGGCGATGAAGAACTTCGTCAGCTTGACGAAGCTCATCCAGATGCCGACCACCATCGGCACGATGTGGATCAGCAGCTCCATGACCACCGCCGGGGCGAGGAGCAGGTAGGGCAGGAACCGGTGCCGCCGGTTGGACGGACGCCTGTTCCTCCTCGTGCGTCCGGTCACCGCGGCCTGGGCGGCCGCGGGGGTGAGGGACGCAGCGGTGGAAGCCGACACGGCATACCTCTTCACGCTTGGGCTGGGAACCCGGCCTCGGTCGGGGCCGAGCCACCAGCGTCGGTCACGGAAGTCGATCAGCCGGTCGCGGCGCTGACCTGGTCCTGAGCGTCCTTGAGGGCCGCCTTGACGTCCCCTGCCGACACGGTGCCGCCGGTGGCGATCTTCGCGAACATGCCGTTCATCGCCTTGCCGACGGTGCTCTCGAACTGGTCCTCGGCCGGCACGAGCGGCAGCGGCTTGGACATGCTCGCGTAGATGTCCTGGAAGGTCTTGGCCTCCTCAGGGTTGTCCGTGAAGACCGGCGTCTCGTTCTGCAGGACGGGCAGGGCGGAGAACGGCTTGTCCAGCGCCTTCTGCGTCTCGGGTGACGTCATGAACTTGACGAACTGCAGCGCCGCGTCCTTGTTCTTGGTGTTCTTGAAGATCGACAGGTTGATGCCGGCGATGAAGCTGGCGACCTTGGTGCCCCCCGCTGGGGCGGGGAAGGGGACCACGCCGTACTCGTCGCTCTTCATGCCGTTCGACACGATGGAGTTGCCGGCGTTGTTCTGGCTCAGGATCATCGCCACCTTCTTTGTCGCGAAGTCGTTGACCGCCTGCGTGCCGTTGTCGTACTGCGCGTTCGAGGTGTTGACCACCTTGTCCTTCTGCATGAGGTCGAGATAACGCAGGACGCCCTGGACGTTGCCGTCAGCCGTGAAGGTCGGCTTGCCCGCCTTGTCGAACCACTCCGCGCCGTTCTGGGAGCCGTTGATGAAGGCGAAGTGGACGTTCTCGGTGTAGCTGCCCGCGGCCAGCGAGAACCCGTAGGTCTTCTTGGCCGGGTCGGTGAGCTTCTGGGCCGCGGTGACCATCTCCTCCCACGTTGTCGGGGCGTTGAGGCCGGCATCCTTGAACATCGCCTTGTTGTAGTAGAGCCCGTACGCGAGGCCGTAGAGCGGCACCGATGTCACGTCCTGGCCGGCGGCGCCGCCGGTGTCGAGGGCGACCTTGACGAACTTGTCCTTGCCGCCGACGGCCTTCATCGCGGCATCGTCGTAGGGCATGAACGCCTTGGTCGCCTGGAGGGACGCCGCCCAGGTGTTGCCGATGTTGAGGACGTCGGGGCCGGAGCCGGACGTGATCGCGGTCTGGATCCGCGTCTGAAGGTCGTTCCACCCGATGACCTCGAGGTTGACCTTGATGCCCGTCTGCTGGGTGAACTTCTCCAGTTGCGGGGTGAGCACCTGCTTGTCGTTGTCGAGGCTCGTGCCCTGGTTGCTGGCCCAGTAGGTGAGGGTCGCGCCCGTACCTCCGCTGGCACCGCCGCCTCCGCTGGTGGTGCCGCTGTTTCCGCCGCTGCTGCACGCGGCAGCGCCGAGTGCGACAGCGGGGACGGTCAGAGCGGCCATGAGTGAACGCAGTCTCACGTCAGACTCCCTTGTCCAATGGGGCCTCCGGACGGCTGGCTGGTGCTGGAGCCGGAAGCGAGTGGTCCCGAGTATGAACCTAACCGGTTAAGGATGGGAACCTAACCGGTTAAGTTTGTGACCGATTCGTAACCTGGATGGTTGGCCCCCAAGCCTCGGTATGCCGGGTGGCCGCTTCTCGCGCCTCCAGCGCGACGTGACTCCGGGTCAAGGCACCCGACTCGGCGTGCCCGGGGAGTCAGGTTGCTCGACTCGGCGTCACGTCGTCCCCGCGACGCTCACCCGCGACGTCACCGGTACGCCGCGCCGAGCGGGGTGCGGGTCCGGTCGAGTCGCGGACGAGCAGCGTCCCGACCGGTGAGATCCGGTGGGGATCGTCGCCGCCCTCGATGAGCTGGAACAGCAGGTCGGTCGCCAGCCGGGCCTTCTCCATGAGCCCGTGGTCCATGGCCGTGAGCCTGGGGCGGGCGACGTCACACAGCACCGAGTCGTCCCAGGCGATGATGGACAGGTCCTCGGGCACCCTGATGCCTCGGTCGATGGCCGTCCGCAGCGCGGCCGTGGCCATGATGTCGTTGCCGACGATCAGGGCGGTGGGCCGCGACTGCGGCGCGAGGCCGAGCAGCTCGTCGGTGCGCTCGGCGCCGGACTCGTACTCGTAGGTGCCCTCGACGTGCCTCATCCGCATCCGGCGGCGCTTGCCCTCCCGCTGCAGGAGGTCGGCGCGGACTCGTTCGTGGATGTAGCTCATCGGCCCGCTGACATGGCCGATCCTCTTGTGCTTCAACCCGTTCAGGTGGTCGAGGAGCACCGTCACGGTCTCCAGCTCGGGAGTGATGAGCCGGCCGATGTGGTCGTCCAGGTCACGCGAGGTGACCATGACGCAGGGGATGCCCATCGACTCCAGCAGGGGGATCCGGGGGTCGTCATCGTGCTCGTCGTAGAGGATGAACCCGTCCACGCGACCCTGCCGGGCCCACCGCCGGTAGACCTCCTGGTCCTCGCCGTTCTCGCCGGTGAGCCTCAGGAGCAGTGAGCCGTCGGCGTCGTTGAGGTACTGCTCCACGCCGAAGAGCGTGCGCATGTAGAAGCCCTCTGCCGTGATGACCTTGGGGTCACGCGCGATAACGATGCCGATGGTCCCCGAGCGCGACGCCGACAGGGCCACGGCAGCCGAGCTCGCGTGGAACCCGATCTCCTCCGCCAGCGCCAGCACGCGGCGTCGCGTCTCGGCGCTGACCCCGGGGCGGCCGTTCAGGGCGTACGACACCGAGGCCTTGGAGATCTCCAGGCGGCGGGCGATGTCACTGATGGTGACCCGCTCCGGTCGCTCGATGCTCACGGCGGCATCTTCCCAGATGGCGCCGGCCCCGGACCCGTCCGGCCCGATCGACGTCCTACTCGAACGGCGTCGCGTCTCCCGCGCCGTAGCGGGTGACCTCCGGGTATCCGTTCGAGAAGTCGACGACCGTCGTCGGGTCGCTGGGGGACTCCCCGTCGATGACCGCGTCGACCTGGTGGTCGAGCTCCTCCTTGACCTGCCAGCCGTCGCTCATCGGCGCATCCGTCCCCGGCAGGATGAGCGAGCTGCTCAGCAGAGGTTCTCCCAACGCTTCCAACAGTGCCCGGACGACCGCGTGGTCAGGGATGCGCACGCCGACCGTCTTCTTCCTGGGCTGCAGCAGCCGACGCGGCACCTCCTGGGTCGCCGGCAGGATGAAGGTGTAGCTGCCCGGCGTCACGGCCTTGATGGCGCGAAACACCGCGTTGTCGATGTGGACCAGCTGACCCAGCTGCGCGAAGTCACGGCATACCAACGTGTAGTGGTGCTTGTCGTCGAGCCGGCGGATGGCCGCGATCCGGTCCTTGCCCTCCGCGTTGCCGAGGCAGCAACCCAGCGCATAGCCAGAGTCAGTGGGATAGGCGATGAGGGCACCGTCGCGGAGCATGGCGACGACCTGGGAGATTGCTCGAGGGTTGGGGTCCTTGGGGTGGACGTCGAAGAACCGGGCCACGTCAGCGCTTGCGGCCGCCGTCGGGGATGACGACGTTGAGGACCATCGAGACGAAGGTGATGACCAGCGCACCCAGGACGGCGTCCCAGAAGAAGGCGTTGACGTGGAAGGCCAGGTCGAGCCTTCCGGCGAGCCACGACGTGAGCTGGAGCATCAGCGCGTTGATGACGAGCGTGAGGAGCCCGAGGCTCAGCCAGATCAGCGGCAGGGTGAAGAACTTGAGGACCGGCTTGATGACCGCGTTGACCAGACCGAAGACGATGGCGACGAGGACGACCGTCTTGACGGTGCCCGTCCACTCGGCGTCCTTCCCGAAGACGATGCCGGGGATGACGACGGCGGCCAGCCAGAGGGCGAGGCCGTTGACGACGGTCCGGACGAGGAAGTCCCTGAGCACACCCACCCCCGAATCCTGCCACGCCGACACCGGAGTATGCCGGTCGGCCGGGGTCCGAGCCACGTGCCGGCCTGCGCCGGTTGAGCCACGTGCCGGCCTGCGCCGGCTGAGCCACGTGCCGGCCTGCGCCGGTTGAGTCACGTGCCGGCCTGCGCCGGCTGAGCCACGTGCTAGCCGCCGCCGTCCTACAGTGAGGCCATGACGCGCCAGCCCGAGCCCGAGCAGGTCCGCCTGCGTGCCGCCCTCCGCGCGCTCCCGGCATACCTGCCGGGCAAGCCGGCCTCGACGAGCCCCGGGCACACGGCATACAAGGTCTCCAGCAACGAGAACCCCTACCCGCCGCTGGACGGCGTCCGGACCGTCATCGAGCAGGCGGCCGCCGGTGTCAACCGCTATCCCGACATGGCCGTCACCGAGCTCACCGCCGCCCTCGCCGCCAAGGTCGGGGTCGAGCCGGCGAACATCGCGACCGGCACCGGCAGCGTGGCCGTCCTCGCGCAGATCATCACGGCCACGTGCGATCCCGGCGATGAAGTGGTCTATGCCTGGCGGTCGTTCGAGGCCTACCCCATCGTCGTCGCGCTCGCGGGCGCTGAGTCCGTCCAGGTCGGCCTCGACGTCGACGCACGTCACCGCCTCGATGCCATGGCCGCCGCGGTGAGCGAGCGGACCAAGGTGGTCATCGTCTGCTCCCCCAACAACCCGACCGGCACGACCGTGCACCGGCGTGAGCTCGAGCTCTTCCTCGACGCGGTCCCGCCGACGGTCCTCGTCGTCCTCGACGAGGCATACACCGAGTTCGTCACCGACCCCGATGCCCCCGACGCGCTGTCCATCTGGCGCGAGCGGTCGAACGTGCTGGTCCTGCGGACGTTCTCCAAGGCCTACGGGCTGGCGGGGCTGCGGGTCGGGTATGCCGTGGCGCACGAACGCGTCGCGGCGGCACTGCGCGCGACGGCGACGCCGTTCGGGGTGAGCTCGATCGCCCAGGCTGCGGCGGTCGCGTCGCTCCAGGCGTTCGACGAGCTCCAGGAGCGCGTGGATGCGCTCGTCGGAGAGCGAGCCCGGGTGTCGCGGGCCCTGGAGGAGCTGGGCTGGAAGATCCCGGCCAGTGAGGCCAACTTCGTCTGGTTCCCGCTGGGGGCGCACTCCTCCGACTTCACCCAGGCGTGTCAGGAGGCCGGGTTGGTCGTCCGGCAGTACGGCGACGACGGCGTGCGGGTGACCATCGCCGAGCCCGAGGCCAACGACCGCCTCCTCGGGGTGGCTCGTGCCTTCGGGCCGAGATAGGGGTGGACCAGTTCATCGCGCGCGTCGCGCGCAGGGTGGTGACGGTGCGCTGATGGTGTGCGGTGCGCGCAGGGTGCCGAGGGTGCGCGCTGTGCTGGGAGGCCGGGCATTGCGCGCAGGGTGGTGACGGTGCGCTGATGGTGTGCGGTGCGCGCGGAGTGCCGAGGGTGCGCGCTGTGCTGCGGGGTCGGGCATTGCGCGCAGGTTGGTGATGGTGCGCTGATGGTGTGCGGTGCGCGCAGGGTGCCGAGGGTGCGCGCTGTGCTGGGAGGTCGGGCATCGCGCGCAGGGTGGTGACGGTGCGCTGATGGTGCGCGGTGCGCGGTGCGCGCGGCGTGCCGAGGGTGCGCGCTGTGCTGCGGGGTCGGGCATCGCGCGCAGGGTGGTGACGGTGCGCTGATGGTGCGCGGTGCGCGCAGCGTGCCGAGGGTGCGCGCTGTGCAGCGGTGCGGGCCTGGCCCCGCGGGGCGGCGTCAGCCTGCGGGGCGTTCAGGCGGCGCGTCGTCCGCGGGCCCGCTGGATGGCGGCCTCGATGCGCCGGCGTAGTGCGGGCAGGTCGTCCAGCTCCGACCAGATGATCCGGACCACCTCGTAACCCAGCGTCCGT
>JAABUM010004554.1_pt1 | contig 15519 bp, 10 predicted proteins | sample 5559161 | NCBI WGS metagenome assembly JAABUM01 (sample SAMN10711868, study PRJNA513369) | rock metagenome | isolation source: Antarctica rocks | place: Antarctica: Victoria Land, Siegfried Peak nord
CGAGGGTGGCGCGCAATTTCCCGGCGACGCGGCTCAGTTGGTTGTCGCGCGTGCGGCCCGTGTAAGACGCGATGTCGTTTAAATCGCGCTGGATGTTGTCCACGCAAAAGCGAACCGAACGCGGCAAACCGTCTTCGAGCAGCAAAAATTCGACGATGCGTTGCGCTTCCAAGTCCGCCGTGTATTCGCGGCAATACGCCTGAAACGCCGTGCAGGATTTGAGCAACCCGACCCATTCGAGGTAGTTGCCCGCCGTCCCGACTTCGTTTTGAAATGACTCGGCGTGCGCTTTGAGCAACAAAACCATTGCGCCCGCGCGTTCGAGGTTTTTGCCGATGCGGATGAACGAATACTCTTCGCCGTGCGAAAAGGTGTCCTCGGTCACGCCGGTGAAAAGGTGCGCGCCTTCTTTGACTTCGGAAAAAAATTCGTGCGGCGACGTGCTCCACTCGTCTTGGACGCCCAGTTCGCTCGTGCGCAGATACAACCGGTTGAGTTGCTCATACATCTCGGACGAGATGCCTTCGCGGATTTGGCGCGCGTTGTCGCGGGCGTTGGCAATGCAACTCACGATGGAGTTGCCCTGCGGGTCAAACGTCAGGCGGCGCGCGAGTTCATATGGGTCGGCGGGCGCATCTTCCATTGTCGAGCCGAGCGAGCGAAGCAACAGTTGTTGATGAGAGGCGTCCGATTGCGGGCCTTGATCGAGCATCGAGTTGAGATGAACGTCCACCACGCGCGCCGTGTGTTCGGCGCGCTCGATGTAACGACTCATCCAGTAAAGAGAATCAGCAACTCTGGAAAGCATTTCTTAATACAACACCCATGTGTCTTTACTTCCTCCTCCCTGCGAGGAATTAACAACCAGACTTCCTTTTTTGAACGCAACTCGCGTCAAGCCACCGGGCACAATATTGACGCGTTCTCCACACAAAATAAATGGGCGCAGATCAACACAACGCGGCGTCACTTCGTCATCTATATAACACGGCGCCCGTGACAGCGAAATCGTCGGTTGAGCGATGTAGTTGCGCGGATCGGCTTTCACCTTTTCGGCGAACTCATCGCGTTGTTGTTGGGTTGAGTGCGGGCCAATCAGCATTCCATAGCCGCCCGCTTCGCCAACGGCTTTGACCACCAACTTGTCGAGGTTTTTCAAAACATGGTCGAGTTGTGGCGGATCGGCGCACAAAAAGGTTTCGACGTTTGGCAGAATCGCATCTTCACCGAGGTAGTAGCGAATGATTTGTGGCACATAAACATAAACCGCTTTATCGTCGGCCACGCCTGTTCCCAAGCAGTTGGACAGCGCGACGTTGCCCGCGCGATAAGCGTTGAGCAAACCTGGAACGCCCAGACTGGAATCGGGACGAAACGCGAGCGGATCGATGAAATCGTCGTCCACGCGGCGATAAATGACATCGACGCGCTCCAGTCCCGCCGTCGTGCGCATAAAAACCACGTTGTCGTGAACGAGCAAATCGCGGCCTTCCACCAACTCGACGCCCATTTGACGCGCTAAAAAGGTGTGTTCGAAATACGCCGAGTTGTAAACGCCGGGAGTTAAAACAACAATGGTTGGATCGGGCCGGTGAGCGGGAGCCAAACTTTTAAGAGTTGACAAAAGAACTTGTGCATAATGGTCTATCGGTTGCACTTGATAATCGCGGAACAGCGACGGAAGCACCTGTTTCATCACGCTACGGCTTGTCAACATATAAGACACGCCACTCGGAACGCGCAGGTTGTCTTCTAAAACGGTGAATTGTCCATCGGGTCGGCGGATTAAATCGCTGCCACAAATCGAAACCCAGACATCGCGCGGTGGTTTTAACCCGCGCAGTTCCCTGCGATAATGCTTGCAGGTGTAGATTAACTCGCGGGGAATGGCACGGTCAGACAAAATACGCGCTTCACCATAGATGTCTTTGAGGAACAGGTTAAGAGCGCGCACTCGTTGTTCCAAACCGCGCTCCACGATTTCCCATTCCTTGCGCTCGATGATACGTGGTAGTAGGTCATAGGGAAAAATGCGTTCTGTTCCACCCTCGTTGCCATACACAGCGAAAGTGATGCCCTGGTTCAAAAACGAAGAGTTGGCAGCAGTTTGAAACTCGTTGAGTTGCTGTGGCTGCAAATGTTGCAACTGAGAAAACAAGGTTTCATAGGACGGGCGCGGCGCTGTTGCGCGCGCATCGAGCATCTCGTCGTAGAACGCCGGATCGAGATCATAATTCGTGAATGGTTCGGGAAGCGAGCGGGTTTGCGACTGCGACTGTGACTGCGTGCCGTTTCCGCTTTGCGATTGCGACTGTGCTTGAGATTGAGCGACACCCGGGGGAAGCGGCGGCAATGGAGGAAGCGGTTGGAAATCGGGCATAAGAGCGTGTTGCGGGCGAGTATAAAGAGGGCTGGTTTCGACTTTGTTTCGCGGGCCAGAGCAAAACTCAACACGGTATTTGGTTGAAATCATGGGGCGAAGGTGCTGCGTTAGCGCCGCTCTATAGAAACGGATTGATTTGAACGCGAAGCGTGAGCGAGTGCGTGGTTCAAAGCGCGAAGCGCCCCTTGCGAGCGAGAAAGGTGCGCCTTGGCGCGCTGAACGATGCACTCGCTCACGCTTCGCGTTCAAATGGCTTTCTTCGGAAACACAACAAAAACGCGGCCCCAACTTTGTTGGAGCCGCGTTTGCCGGATTCGATTACCGTTTATTTCAAGCGCAAATACTGCGCGCGCGACGCGTAATAGGTGCCGCCATTGTAGGACAACCCGTTGTCGAGGCGAAGGCCCAGACGCGCGTAGCGGGGCACAACAGCTTCGGCTGTGCGGGTTTTGCTCGCGTTCTTCTGGCCATACAAGTAGCCGCCCAAAGCGCCCAGAACCGGGGGCAAAATCCCGCCTTTGCCCAGAACGCGCCCGATGGCAAAGCCCGCCGCCGCACCGATCCCGACGATTTTGGCGCGGTTGTTGTTGGTTCTCGTGCCGCGCGCCACCAAACGCCCGCCGACCTGTTGAACATCCTTGTTGTCTTCCAAGCCGATGAGTTGGCCGCGAAGCGGAACGCGTGTGCCATCAGGCAACTGCGCCGTTTGGAAATTCAAATCGAGCACGCCGGGTTGTGATTTGGTGTGCGGGCGCGCTTCGATGACTTGGCCCAAGATGCGCGTGCCTGCGGGAAATTCCGAGTCGCCCAACTGCTGCGAATCAATCGAAGCCGAAACTTGGTCGCCAACTCTTGCGGTTGCACTGGAAAGTTCGCTGTCCAAAAGGATGGGAACGACGGCGCCTTCGGGAATCGAGATACTTTGCGCGAGGCTGTTGCCGTTGCCAACGATATCGCCGTTCAAGCCTTCGTTGCGAACCGTATTGTCTTGGCCGGGCGTTTGATTGACGCCGAAATTGTCGTTGCGCCCGAACGTGTCGTTGTCGCCACGGTTTGTGTTGTTGATGTCAACGCCCGTGTTGTTCCAGTTGTCGCCCGTGTTTTGATTGGTGTTGGCGTCCTGCCCGATGCTGTCGTCGGGATAAATCGCTGGCCCTCCATCGTCGTAAACCGGACTGGCGTTGTTGCCGTTGCCATAAACATCAGCGGGCGCGGGTAGCGAACTGCTGACTTGATAGCCGTCGTAGGCGCTTTGCGGCGAGCCGTCGATGCGCGAATCGTAGCCATAATCGCGCGGGTTGAACGTGCCGGTGTTGCTGCCCAGAAACGCTTCGCGCACGCGGCCATAATTGTTCATGTCGCGGAAGCTCACGGTGTCGCGCAGTCGCACGCCCAAGGTTGTGTTTTGCGCCAGACGCGCTTCCTGCGCCTGCTTGTCGCGCGAACGCGAGAACAAATAGCCGCCCGCTGCGCCGAGCACAGTCGAAAGCGTCGAATCGGTTTTGAGGATGCGGCCCAGCACAAAGCCCGCACCCGCGCCGATGCCGATGACTTTCAAGTTGTCATTTTTGCGCGCACCGCGTGCCACCAGACGACCGCCACTTTGCGAAACGCCGTTTTGATCGAGTGACACGAGATCGCCGCGAAGCGGAACGCGCGCTCCATCGGGGGTGATGGCGCTTTGGAAACTAAGAGCGAGAACGCCCGCACTGCGCTTGGTGGCGGGCCGCGCTTCGGTCACGATGCCTTCGAGTTTGGTTCCGGCAGGAAATTCCGAATCGCCCATCTGGCGCGACACAACCGAAGCCGTAAACCTTTGCCCAACGCGCGTGGTGTTCGAGTTGAGCGCCGTATCGAGTTGAACTGGCACAACTGCGTCGGCGGGAACTGAAATCGAAGAAAAGCCCGCGCCGTTCGTGTAACCGGCGACCTGAGTTCCGCCGCCATTGGGGCCGAACGGGTTGAACTTTTGAATGGAGACCAGACCCAACTGCGAGTTGTAATCAACTTGAGCGCCGGTCGCTTCGGCCACAAAACGCAGTGGCACATAAGCGCGCCCGCCGACCAGAATCGCGGCTTGATCGAGCGACACGTTGCGCCCGTTGACGAAGGCGACCGGGTTGTTGATGCCCAGTTGAATTTGCGTCGTGCCCGACTGCGCGGCGATGCTTTGCGCGACCGAATTCCAGTTGACGCTTGCGCCCAGCGATTCAAAAACGTCGCGTAGCGGCAGCAAAGTGCGCCCGTTGAGTTGTATTGGCGAGGCGCTCAGCGCGAGCGGTTGACCGTTGAGGCGAACCGAAACCGTGCGCATTTGCGCAAGCGTTGGAACAGCGAGCGTCGCCAGAAGCGCTCCGGCGAGCAAACGAGAAGTTGTGGGTTTCATGATGGGTTCTGGCTTCGCGCTGCTTTCTCGCGCGCAAGTCGAAAGCTGTTTCGCAGACGCCGTGCCACACGCTCCGGTTCACCCGCTCGTCTGGGCGTTTGTCCACGTTTGGTTGGGGCGATTAAACACAGAGAACACAGAGGAACATGAGGTGACACAGAGAATGTTGAAGAGGATGTTCTTTCCTTTTTCTTTCTTCCTCTATGTTTCTTATGTTCCTCTATGTTCTCTGTGTTTAAGAGACAATTTCGCTTGTCGGATCATAATCAGGCGCAACGAACTCGCGTGTCGTGCGCCTCGATTGTCGCATTGGATCGTCTTCATACGTTCGCGCCGCCGCCAGAAACAAGCGGCCCAGACGCGGCAATGCCCGGTGCATCGCGTCCAAAACTTCCTCTTGAGTGAGCGGCTCATCACTGATGCCCGCCGCGAGGTTGGTGACGATGGAAACGCCCGCATACGAAATCTCGGCTTCGCGCGCCAAAGTTGCTTCGGTTGTGCCCGTCATGCCCACGACATCGGCGCCGAGGGTTCGGAGCATCTTGATCTCCCCCGCCGTTTCAAAACGCGGCCCGTCCATTCCGGCATACACGCCGCCGTTTTGTAGTTCAATGCTTTCGCGCCTGGCCGCATCAAGTAACAACTGCCGCAAATCGTTGCAATACGGATGCGTGAAATCGACGTGAACCGCGCGCGAATCGAAAAACGTTTTCGCACGATTGGTGGTCAAATCGAAAAAGTTGTCCAGACAAACCAACGTTCCCGGCGCCCATTCCCGTCGTAGTGAACCGACCGCCGTCGAAGCGAAAATGCCGGTCACGCCGATTTTTTTGAGAGCGGCGATGTTGGCGCGATAGTTCACGCGATGCGGCGGCACATCTTTAACTAAAGGTTCATCGGGCCGCGCGTGACGGTGCAAAAACACGATTTCGATGTCGTCCAAAAACGCCCGCGTGAGCGAAGCCATACCAAAACGCGTTTCAAGCTGCGCGTCATAAGGCGAGTCGAAGGGCGAATCCGGCCCGCGCAAATCAAAGCCGGTGCCGCCGATAAAAGCAAGAAGTGACACCTTCGCAGTGTGCGCTTTGGCTACTCGCGTGCGCCGAACCGATGCGCCAAAATTTACGGCGTGAAAATCGTTCTGGCGCCCGACAGTTTCAAAGGCTCGCTTTCCTCGCCCGATGTTTGCGCCGCGATGAGGCGCGGCGTTTTGCGCTTTTGTCCCGGCGCACAAATCGAATCCATTCCGCTCGCCGATGGCGGCGAAGGCACGCTCGATGCGCTCTTGCTTTCGACGGGCGGCTTTCGTAAAACCGGCTGGGTTCGCGGCCCGCTCGATGAAGATGTCGAAGCCAGTTGGGGGATTTTGCCCGACGGAACAGCCTTAATGGAGTTGGCGCAAGCGGCAGGATTTGCGCTTGTTCCTCTTTCAAAGCGCAATGCGATGCGCGCTTCGACGTTTGGCGTGGGCCAACAAATCCGCGCCGCGCTTGACGCGGGCGCCCGCCGCTTCTGGATTGGTCTTGGCGGCTCAGCCACAACCGATGGCGCAACCGGACTGCTCAGTGCCTTAGGTGCGCGTTTTTTCGACACCAAAGACCGCGTTCTCGAACCCGGTGGCGGCGATTTAGAACGGCTCGAACGGATTGATTTGAAGTTTCTCGACCCGCGTTTGGCGCGCTGCGAGTTCGTGGCGCTTGCCGATGTCACAAACCCGCTTTGCGGCGCAAACGGCGCCGCTCGCATTTTCGCGCCGCAAAAAGGCGCGACATGGGAACAAGTCGAACTTTTGGATCGCGGTTTGAATCGTCTGGCCGAAGTCGCGGCGCAACGCTTGGAGCGCGATGTGCGCGACCATCGCGGCGCGGGCGCGGCGGGCGGAACCGGTTTTGGATTGTTGGCGTTTTTAGGCGCGACGATGCGACCGGGAATCGAAGCCGTTCTCGAAGCCGCTCATTTCAGCGAGAAAATCGTCGGCGCCGATTTGATAATGACGGGCGAAGGTTCGCTCGACGCGCAAACTCTGGGCGGCAAAACGATTGCCGGCGTGTGCGTCGCGGCGCGAAAAGCGGACGTTCCGGTTGTAGCTTTAGGTGGGCGCATCGCTTTGAGCGGTGCACAAATGGATGAACTGGGACTGCGCAGCGCGTTTTCGATTGTGGATGGGCCGCGCGAGTTAGATTTTTGTTTGGCGGACGGCGCGACTTTGGTGGAAACTGCGACCGAACGACTTTCGCGAATGATATTATGAAACATCCACTGGTCTGTGCCGCTCTTTTGCTGATCTTGGCGAGTGGAGCCAACGCACGCGATGCCAGACCCGAACTTCTGGTGCGTTACTGCAACGCGATCATGTTGCAAGATGCTGGTTATGGGAACTACACGGACTACGATCCGGCCCAGGAAATCAACCGTCAAGCGCCCGCAGGAGGGCGCTACTTGGCTTCGCTGTCATTCGCGCAAAAGCGGCAGCAATTGGGATCGCTGCAACGGCGTCTCGTTGTGAGTGATGGCGCATCGGAAGGGGTGGCGTATGTGGCGGCGATGGCGGGCATCAAGCCCTACGCCAACGCGCGGCGGATGCTGGATTTTGGTTTCAACTCCGTTGAGGGGCGGCGAAATTTCGTGCCCCATTTAGCCGGAAGTGGCGAGATGGCGGCTGGCAACCTCTTCAATATTTACAAGCGATTCCCCGACTCTCGAATCGCCATGCTGCTTTTTGTGAACATCTACGATGGCGCGGGGAGCGAAGTCGCACGCTCGATTCGATTTAGATTGCTGCGCGAGGAGCCACGCTTTACGCTCGCATTGGCGATGCAAACCAAGCGTGCCTTCCGTGTTTTGACGAGCGACTTTGAAAGAGACGGCGACGAACCACAACTTCGCATCCTGCGCCGTCTCTGTCACGACCGTGATCCCATTCTGCGACGCGGCGCTCGTCAAATCCGTCGTAGCTTTCACATATCCCGCGCTCTTTATCCTCCTGGGCGACCGTTCTGGTTGCGACCGCATTCCAAAAAAGGCGCGAAGAACTAAATCTTCGCGCCTTCGTGTTAGCTAAAACTTACAACGAAACTTCCGCGCCCGTTTCACCTGATTTGTAAATCGCGTCGATGATTTTCGTGATCTCCAACGCTTCAGTTCCGGGTGTATAAACCGGCGTGTCATCGACAACTGATTGCACAAACGATTCGATTTCTTTGAAGTGTGCGTTCACGTTTTGTGGCAAAAACTGCGGCGTGATGTCGAGTTGTGTGCCGAGTTTTTCTTGATACATTTGCAGCGGGTTATACGATAAGCCGCCTTTGTCTCCAAAAATCTGGAAGCTCATCCGGTCGCGTTCGGCTTGCTCGGCGACGAACGATGATTCTAAGTGAAGTGAGGCGCCGTTATCGAACAAGATTTGCGCGGCTGCAAAATCTTCAACGGTGAACTTCTCATGATCCCACTGGCCCATTAAGCCGGTCACGTCGCTTCTCTTGCCGAACTTTTGAAAGGTTTGTCCGAATACCTTCACCGGTTTGGGGAACCCCATCACGTGCATCGTGGCGTCGAGCATGTGAACGCCGATGTCAATCAGCGGGCCGCCGCCGTTTTTTTCTTTCGAGATGAACAGTCCCCAGCCGGGAATGCCGCGCCTTCTCATGGCGATGGTGCGCGCGAAATACATGTCGCCAAACTCGCCGGCTTCGGCGAATTTTTTGAGCGTTTGCACTTCGGGCGTGAAGCGGTAATGATAGCCGCACATCAACTTTTTGCCGGTTTCGCGCGCCGCGTCCACCATAGCTTGGCCTTCGGTTGCGTTCATGGCGAGCGGTTTTTCGCACAACACGTGCTTTCCGGCGCGAAGCGCTTTGACCGTGGCTTCAGCGTGAAGAAAGTTGGGCGTTGTCACCGACACGGCTTGAATGTCAGGATTGGCCAGCATTTCTTCGAAATCGGCGTAAACGTTTTCGATGTTAAAACGCGTTTTGCACGCTTCGCGCGCGCCTTCGAAAGGGTCGGAAACGCCGATGACTTTGACGTTTGGAAGTTTTTGATAGCCGGGAATGTGGACGGCTTGCGCGATGCCGCCGCCGCCGATGATGCCCACGCCCAGAATTGTGTCTTGTGCCATATGAGTTGTTCGATTCGAACGCGCGCAGTGTGAAGGCTCTTCCCACGCGCGGCAACATTGTCAGCGAAATGGATTCGACGCAACAAACCGAAGTCTGGCTGCACGGACTGCGTGCAACGGGCGAAACGTGCAACGGGCGAAAGCAGATTTGGGTGAGTTGCGGCGAATCCATTCGCTCACAACATCAGCGCGCGCTCACGCGCAGCAAAACCACCTGACCTTGAACCGCGATGCGCTCGACTCGAATCGAAGGCAGCGCTTCCAAACGCTCGATGTTGTGTTTGGTGTTTTCCGGTTTTTGTGGGTCGTCTTTTTCCACCGTGAGCACCAGAATTGAAGTGTTGCGCGCCAAATCCGCGACCTTTTCGGGCGAATCGAGCTGAAGCGGTTCGCCGTCTTTGCCGTAAAGCAATCGATCAGAACTCGAAGCATAAAATTGTGCGGGCCGCTCCAACGTGTCGAAATGAACGACGGGCAAACCCCGATAACCGCGCGCATCGGCGGCGCGAAAAAGGCTGCGCACCGATTCGTGTTCGGCGCGCGAAACCCCGATTTTGGTCGTGGCGACGAGCGAGCCGCCAACGAGCACAAGTGCCGTCAAGCCCGCCGCGATTTTTGAGCGCAAACCGTTGTTTTGCGATGTTTCGATCCAACGCGCGACTGACCAGCCGATGAGCACAAATGCGCCCGGCAAAGCTGGCAGAATGTAGGACGGCAACTTCGAGCCGGACGCGGAAAAAAACAACACGGGAAACAAAAACCACGCGAGCGCGAAGGCTTTCAAACGCGATTCACCGTTTGGTTCGCGGAGCGCCGAAAGGCGGGTTTTCCACAGGTGAGACAGAAAAAACGGTGTCCACGGCAAAAGCGCGAGCGGAACGATGTAAAGGTAAAAATAGGGCGGCTGGTGGTGTTGGAATTCGTTGGTCGTGTAGCGCAAAAACTGGTGCCGCCAGAAGAACTGGTAAAGGAACTCTTCGGGATTGGCGAGCGTGACCGGAACATACCACACAAACGAAACCGCCAGACACAGCGGCAAACCCCACAACCAACCGAGTTGTTTCCATTCGGTGTTGCGCTGCGTTGTTTGTGCGTTTGTGTTGCGCGCGACGGGCGGCGCAACGGCTTCGGAAAGCGGCGCGGCGCCCCCTTGAGTTGAGTTGAGGCGTGGCGTGGTGTTTCCGCGAATCAAACGATAAATCCCCGCAGTCACGAGCGTCAGCAGAAACGCGACCAACCCTTTGGCTAGAAACGCGAGGCCGGTTCCAATCCAAAACAGCGCGAGCCATCGTTTTGCGCGTTTCGCGTCGGGTTCGATTTGCGCGCGAAATAGCGCTACCAACGCCAACGTTGTTGAAAAAGTCAGAACGATGTCAAAAGTCGCCGAATGGGAAAACACCAAAAGTCCCAGACTCGACGCCAAAGAAAGCGCGCTCCAATTCGCCCATTTTTCGTTCACAGGCCGAACCATCCACCACACCAAGGCGACCGTTCCCAGACCGCACAAACCGCTTCCCAAGCGCGCTGACCATTCGCTCACGCCGAAAACTTCAAAGGCGCCCGCGACCAGCCAATACAGCAAAATCGGCTTTTCAAACCACGTGAAGCCGCCCAATCGCGGCGTGATCCAATCGCGCGACTGAAACATTTCGCGCCCGATTTGCACATAACGCGGCTCGTCTTTGCCAAGTATCGGAAGCGCCCCGGTTGTGCCGAGATAAACGGCGACCAAAGCCAGACAGACCAGCCAGAACAGGTATTTTGAAGTTGAAGAGCGGGAAACGGAAGAATCGGAAGCGGGCGAAACCATAGGAAAAGGTGCTTTAGATTATGGCTATGGCGCCTCGAACGCGCCGCTTTGGAAGTGAAGGTTGGTCAACCGCGTTAAAGACAACCGGCTACGGGCGTGGAAGAAGGCACGGGCGGTTTGACCATCGCCGTGACCATCCGGCCCATTTCGACTGGAGCGAACTCGCGGTTGAAATCGCGCGTGAAATGGGCCTGAGCAACGAGCAGCCACGGTAAAACGCACAGCGCTGCGGTTAAGAATCCGCCCAGCAACGCTCGCCAGCGAACCAAAAACAAAACGGGCGCATGAACGCGGCGACGCGAGCGAGCGAAAGTGACGACTTCGCCCAGCCACACCAAAACAAACCACAGCGCCACAAAAAGCGCTACGGCCAACCCGTTTTGAATGCTCGCCAAACCCACTTTGTCCGAACCGGGCCAGGCCAGCGGCGCCGCCGCGCCCGCCGCGACGAGGACGGGCAACATCAACCGGAACAACCAGAGCGCGCCCTTCCACACGCCGCGCACACCGCTCCACAAAAAGTCGATGGGAAGCGTCGAAGACATTGGCGCAATCGGTTTGGGCTGGAATTCGCGGCGCGTCTTGCTTGTCTCGCGTGGTGCCGCGAAAGCTGCGCGCCATGCGCCCATCCCCAACAACAGCGCGACGGCGCCCCAGATGAACGGTGCTACCGCGAGTAGCGAACCTTGATCAAACAAAAGTTCTTCGCGCGCCACCATACCTGTTCCACAAAAAGAACCGGGCAACGGGTTGTTGCGAAGCGCGAGGGCGCGAACGATCCATTCGAAACCTCCAAACGCGCCCAGCAAACCCAATCCCAAAAAGGCGCCCCACAAACCGGCGCGCGGCGCATCGGCGACCTGTCGCACTTCGCGGCGCCACAGACTCAGCGCCGTCAAAACGAGCCACGCCAACGCGCAAACCGGAAGCGAAACCGCAAGATAACTCGCGGCGCGCGTCGTCCAGCCGACGCCTTCGATTGTGTTCATCTTTACCAGATCAGCGAAAAGATTCGACGACGAAAGCACGTTCCAACGCCTCAGTTGCGCCCATTCGCCCGCGATTTCGCGCGCTACAACGGGCGAGCGCCCATTCGCCAGAAAGAGCAACGAACCCGGATCACTCGCCAAAGCTGGAACCGGAGATTGGAAGTTGTATTTGATGTGCGCGCCAAGCGGAACGCGCGCCGATCTCATTGCGGTGGCCTCACACCTCAGCCCAACTTGCGAGGTAATTGGAAATGACGATTGCAAGCGCATCAGGCGCGCGACACGCATCGTGTTTATTCCCAACGCGAGCGCCTCGTTATCACGTTTTTCCAAGCGCAAACCCATCACGCGCTGGGCGAGGCTGCGCGTGACATTACGAATCGGCGCCAGATGAGGAAGTAAAAGTCCACTGAAAGCGGACACTTTCGCTGCCGGTTCAAAAAGTGGTTTCTGGCGCGAAAAATAAGCGATTCGTGCCCGCAGTTCATCGGTTCCGTGATCATCGAAAACGGTTTTGCGCGCCGCTTTGCGAGCAACCGCGTCGAGTTCGCGCGGGCGCTCAAGCGCCACGAGCGCCGTCATTTCCATCCAGTCGAAATAGGTGTTTTGCGGCTCCAACTTTTGCCCGCGCCGCGCCAATTTCAAAAAGTCGAGGAGGGCAAGGCGCGGTTGCGGCGGGGATGACTCAGCAAGACCGGGAAGCACTGCATTGGTATCGCGGACTCGCACCGACCAATCGGGAAATGACGAATCGAGAGGGCCATTGCTTCCCCCGTTGCTTCCGCCATTGCCTCTGGCAAGAACATGGTTTTGGCGCAGATAAATCGCCAGAACAACGGGATTTCGCGGGTTTGCTTCCACCAGAGCGCGCAGTTGTTCATCATCGCCGATTTCCTGTGCGTTCGCCATTTGCCATTCGAGGCTTTGCATTGGCTGCAATTCGAAGGAATAGTCGAAGTTGTGCGGCACCGTCGCGGCGCGAAGATGCTGTTGCAACACGACGCGCGAGTCGCTGCCGAACCAAACCCAACTCCACAGCACGAGGAGATAGGCCGTGATTCCCAATCGCCAACCGGAAAAAAAGCGTCGCATGAAAATCAACCACCGCATCGAGCCTGAGGCGGCCAAGTATCGGTTTCGTGAGCGACACGCGCCACAATATCACGCCAGCCAGGCCAGTTCTTGTTTCAATGCCGCGTTCCAAACGCCGTATCCCGCGCGCGACAAATGCAACAAGTCGGGCATGAACAATTCGCGCCGTCCCCAGCCGTCTTCGCCGAGCATCGGATGAAACACGTCCACCCAACTCGCGCTTTGGCGAGAGGAGATTTCGCGCTCGCACCATTCGTTCGTTTCCTCGATTTGTTCGCGCAATTCCAAACGCGACGGCGACGGTTTAAGACTGAGAAACGCCAGCGGTGTTTGCGGCAACCGCGCCTCTTTCACATCAAGCAAAGCGCGCAACGATTCCCAGACATCGGACGGTTTAGCTCCGTTCGCCAAGTCGTTGTCGCCCGCGTAGAACACGATGCCTTTCGGCTCGCGCGGAACAAGCGCTCGCTCGAAAAAGTGCGCGCAGTCGCTCAGGTTCGAGCCGCCAAAACCCCAGTTTTCGATTTTATGGTTCGGAAATTCGCGCGTTAAAAACGGCCACAACCGGATCGAACTGGAGCCGTAAAACACGATTTGTCCCGTTGGTTGCGAGAAGTATTTGCGTTCGAGCGCGGCGATGTCGGAATCGAAAGGGTTCATTTCTTTAACCGCAGATGGACGCGGGTGGACGCAGATGCTTTTGATTTTTAGGCACAAAAAACACGAAAAGAAAAATATCAATAGCCAAAACTTAATGGCTAAGATCTAAAACCTTTTCGTGTTTTTTGTGCCTTTTTGTGGCTAAAAATCAAAAGCTATAACTTAACAGCCGCTCATCGCGCAGGATGAAACTTTCGCGCGACGGGCTGACCGAAACGAGGGAAATCGGCACGCCCGCGACTTCTTCGACGCGTTTCAAATACGCCTGCGCCCGGGCGGGCAAATCGTCCATCGAACGCGCGCCTTCAGTGGAAGTGTTCCAGCCGGGGAACGTTTCGTAAACCGGCGTGCATTCAGCCAACTTCGCCAGAGACGCGGGGAATGCCACGTCTTTTCCATTGCGGTCGGTGTAGCCGACGCACAGTTGCACTTCGTCGAATTGATCGAACACGTCCAATTTGGTGATGATGAGCGAACTCAACCCGTTCACCCGCGCCGCGTGGCGCACGAGCGGCGCATCGAACCAGCCGCAAAGCCGTTTGCGGCCCGTCGTCGCGCCGAACTCATGACCGATGCGCCCGCACTTTTCTTCTGTTTCCGGCTCCATGAGCGTTGGAAACGGGCCTTCGCCGACGCGCGTGGTGTAGGCTTTGGCGATTCCCGCGACGTGGTCGATAAAAGTCGGCCCGACGCCGGTTCCGGTGCAGGCGCCGCCCGCCGTGGCGTTGGAACTCGTCACATACGGATAAGTGCCGAAGTCAATGTCGAGTCCCGTGCCCTGCGCGCCTTCGAACAACACGTTTTTGCCGTCGCGTTTAGCTTGGTTGAGCACAACCGAACCGTCCACGACGAACGACTTCAACTTCTCTGCGTATCCCAGAAACGTTTCGACGACTTCATCGGGATGCGGGCGCTGCTCGTCGCTTAAGTGGCGCAGGCCGTGGGTTTTTTCTTCCCAGTTGGCGGCGATTTTTTCGCGCAGTTCGTCTGGCTCGAACAAGTCGCACACGCGCACGCCGATGCGCATCATCTTGTCAACGTAAGTCGGCCCGATGCCGCGCTGCGTCGTGCCGATTTTGCGCGCGCGGTTGTCCGCTTCGCGCGCCGCATCAAGCAGCCGGTGATAAGGCAAAGTCAGGTGCGCACGGTCGGAAACGAGCAGTTTTCCGTCAACTTGCAAACCCTGTTTTTCGACGGTTTCGATTTCCTCGAAGAGAGATGGCAAATCGAGGACAACGCCGTTGCCAATGAGACAGGTTTTGCCCCGCACGATGCCCGACGGGATGAGGTGAAGAACGGTGGACACGCCGTCCACGATGATGGTGTGCCCGGCGTTGGCGCCGCCCTGAAAGCGCGCCACGATGTCGGCTTGTTCCGCGAGCAGGTCAACGACGCGGCCTTTGCCCTCGTCGCCCCACTGTGCGCCAACTACAACTAATGAACCCATGATGTGAGGTGGGTTTTCAAGAAAACCAATTGATTTTAAGGCGAGATGAGTGTTAAGGCAACTTCCACAAGTCGGAGTCTTGCAATACAGCGCCCGTGACGTGCCACGAACTGCCCCAGTTGAAGGGCGAGCGGCTTATGCCCAAACCTTGCGGTGTGTAGTTCATTGTCCCTGTGTTCCATGTGAGGTAACAACCTGCGGTGTAACGGCTTTCCCTATCGAGAAGGTCTATGTGGATGTGAGCCGTTTTCGGTGGACGAGGTTCTGATTCGGACAGGATGCGAGTTTTCGGGTGATGTTGCCGGATCAGGTTCTCCAAACGAGATGACGGCGACCATCCGCCGCCTTCAACATAAATCGTTGCGTTTCGCGGAAAGGTCGGCAGAGCGTAATCGAACGCAGCAAGGACAACATCTTCGTTCAAGTTATCTTCGTCTTCCAAGAAGATTTGCCGGTTGTGCCAGCCGCACGCCGCGAAAAATAGCGTCAAGGCAACGAGCGGAAGCCACACGAGCGGGCGACGAAAGCGGCGCATGACGCGAGTTTGCTTTGTTTGAAGGCGAATGAATTCGCAGCCACAAAAAGCGTCAACCTTCGTTGACGCGAAGATAAAAAGTGGTGCTCGCGTCAACGCA